>Ga0315282_10004137_pt1 | contig 25424 bp, 17 predicted proteins | sample YL17G07_20_MG_FD_203693 | JGI IMG/M metagenome (GOLD analysis project Ga0315282, IMG submission 203693) | Sediment microbial communities from Yellowstone Lake, YNP, Wyoming, USA - YL17G07_20 | ecosystem: Environmental > Aquatic > Freshwater > Lake > Sediment | place: USA: Wyoming | collected... | reverse complement strand
GAACGTAGGAACCTTGCCCGCGTCCGGCCAGAGAGCGTTAGTGCCGTGGACCGGGGTTACAGAGAGATTGGTTATGTCTCCCTTGCGAAGCATCAGTTCCTTCGGAGCAAGGATGATGCTTGGGCACGAAGGGCTTTTCCCCTCAAGCCTCCAGTAGACAACCCCAAGAGTAGACGCTGTCTTCTTTATCGCCTTCCACCGGGATGCGGTAGGCGACCATGTATACTTGCCGACTTTGATCGGGAACTTGAGGTGGTTCTTCGAGAAGGCGATGGAACCACTGAACGCTATGAATGCTTGCTTTACATCCTTGCCCCTTGTGATGACAAGCTGCGGCGGCAGGCTCGGTCCCAGCACTATGAGATCGCTTTCCCCCTGGTAGGAGAGACCCATGTAACTGACTTGGGCCTGCTCGACATTTGAGAGAGGCGATGCATTTCCCGCGGCATCAAGAACCTTGACGGCCGCATACACGGTCCCTTCCAGATCCCCTGTGCCAAAGACCGTCTCAACAAACTTGCCGGGTGCAGCGGAGGCCGGTACGGCCTCCACCTTGTGGCAGGATTGGAAGTTGGCGTCAGTTATCGTCGAGGAATTGTAGCGAAGGTCGGATTTATCCGTCCAGCCGCTTGAGTTGTCGTAGCCGTCGTTGGCGCTTGCCATCCACTTTGCCCTTAGTCTTCCGCCGTCGACGCGGCCGAGGATGTTGGCTGCGGGTATGTCAATCTGATAGCATCCGGCCGCGGGATTATATACCGCGGTAGCTGTGAGCCTGACGTAGCGATACTCGCCGGGATCGAACTGCCAGATGTTGGAGCCCACAACCGCGCGGTAGTCGGTGTGCGAGGTGATGGTCTTCCAGTCGGAGCCGTTGGCAGAGACGTCGATAGTCAGTCGTCTGGGAAAGAGCCTTATCGCCGCCGGCTTCAGCGCTATGCCGCCGATGGCCCTGAGGCTGCCAAGGTCAAAGGTCCTGGTCTCCTCCAAAGGGGTAGGTTTGCCGGGAGTCTGCCAGGAACCGGTGAAGATCGTCTCCAGATCGTTTGTCAGCGTCAGGCTCAGCGTATACACCCTTCCCGGAGGCGTGCCGTCAATGACCTCGACAACCCTTGAGGCGGTGTTTACGCTTACGCGCCCATCGATGTCCCATGCGCGAACGGAGATCGTCCTGGGCCCGTCGGTTACCCTCCATGACGAGGTATCGATAGTCGCCGTGGCTTCCTCCCATGGAGAGTTATAGCTTCCATCGCTTGCGGTCATCTGGATCCAACTGCTGCTTGTCGGCCCCGTCGTAACGCGGTACTCCAGCATGGAGATGTCGCGATTGCCGTCGCGCCTGCCGCTGCCGGCGCTGGTCATGAAGACGGAGGTATCGATCTTCTCGCGCACAGTGCTCGGCACGACCGCAACTCCGGAAAGCAGCGGCCCGCCCATATCCTCGTAGCTGATCCTTATGGAGAGGCCCTTCTGGGCCGTCTTTCCCAGCGCGTCGCGGACCTCGACAGTGAAGCCAAACGTGTTGACGACCGACGGCGTTCCGCTGATCACCCCCGAGTAACCGTTGAGAGTGAGGCCGTTGGGAAGCGATCCGGATATGAGCCGCCACACAAACGGGGCGTGCTCGCCGTGGCATCCAAGCGTCGCCGAGTAACTCAAGGATAAAGTACCATCTGGCAAAGAAGTCGTATCGATAACCGGCGGAGGCACATCGGCAATGGCTATGGACAGGCCCTTGCAGGCGGTCTTGTCCATGGAGTCTTTCACCTGCACGGTGAACGAGGATGTGCCAGTCGCCTGCGGCGTGCCGCTTATTACTCCTGACGAGGCCGCCAGCGAAAGCCCGGAGGGGAGCGCTCCGGACGCGATGCTCCAGACGAAGGGGCCGTACTCACCTGAGCAGGCGAGAGTGGTGCTGTAGGCGTGGTAGATGGTGCCGCCGGGAAGCGACGCTGTTTCTATGGCCGGCGGCAGCGTATCCGCCACCGTGATCGACAGATCCGCGGCGGCCGCCTTGGCAACGGCATCGCGCACCTGAACCGTGATAGGGAATACGCCGGTGTTGTGAGGAGTTCCGCTTATCACCCCGGAACCGGTATCAAGAGACAGACCCGCCGGAAGCGTCCCTGTTGTGATGGACCACGTGAAGGGGCCGTGGTCGCCGGAACACGTAAGTGTGGCGCTATAGGACTTGTAGACAGTCCCGTCCGGTAGCGATGCGGTCTCGATCACTGGAGCAGTTGTATCAATCACTCCGATGGAAAGCCCTTTGCGCGCGGTCTTGGCGACCGAGTCGGCCACCTGCACGGTGAAGGCAGACGTTCCAGCTGCCTGCGGAGCGCCGCTTATTACTCCCGAAGCACCGTCAAGCGATAGTCCGCCCGGAAGTGTCCCGGATACGACAGTCCAAAAGAAAGGGCCGTACTCTCCGGAGCAGGCCAGGGTCGCGCTGTAAGCGTGACCGACGGTGCCGGCGGACAGGGACGCAGTCTCAATGACCGGCGGCGCAGTAGTTACCGCTATGGCCAAGGCCCTGCTGCACGTGAGACCTTCCGCATCCTGAGCCTGAACCGTGAAGCCGAAGGTCCCCAACGGTGTAGGCGCGCCCGTGATATCGCCCGTGGCGACGAGTGACAGGCCGTCGGGCAACTGGCCGCCGATGAGACTCCACGTGTAGGGCTTGGTTCCCGCAGTGGCCTTCAAGGCAGCATGGTAGGCGTGATTCACATAGCCATCAGGCAGATGGCTCGTGCAGATGCCGAAGACGTCGTCGCCTACGCGGATGGCAAATCCGTCCTGGCCGGAGATGCCAAGGTCTGTATTGAATCCGCCCGGCGTGGGTAAGTCGGGCGACAGCGTGTCGCCGACGAGCCAGACGTCTTCGTGTATGCCCGCGCTCATGCACGCAGGCTGGTCGAGTTCGGCGCTCTCAAGGAATGTCCCCCAGTCAACGTGGCCCTCCTCATCGAAGCGCGTTACAAAGGCCCCTGGCGGGGAGGTGCAATACCCGTCTGCGGTTGCCCACTCAGGAGAGGCGCTTATGGCGCTTAGCCAGCAAGCGCCGACGGAATCGACTATGATGTTGTAGGTAACGGCACCCCAGGCTATGTTCGGTAATTTCAGCCTCACATCAGTGAAGGTGTTCAGCCAGGCTACCTGTCCGTCAGAATTCAGTTGCGCGACGTAGCAACCGTTGTAACGCCAGTCACCATGCGGACCTGCGACACATACGGCCCCCAAGGCATTACAGGCCAACTGTGGGACATCTCGCGATTGCCCCAGGTAGGTGACCCGGAGAAGCTGCCCGGACGGCGAGAATTTGGCTACGCAAGCTCCCGACATACCCGTGTTGCCGTACGTGAGTACCACAGGAGCCGTCAGTTGATCAAGACAGCCGCCGACGTAAAGATCGCCCGAGGAATCGACGCCGATCGGGCCAATCCCCTGATTGTTGCTCTTGACGATAAGGTTGTACCACACGATACTGCCGCTATGGTCGAGCTTTATAAGATACCACGAATTGATACTCTGCGGCTCACCACCGGTGAAAATGGGATACCATGTGGAGCAAGTGACATACGCGTTTCCCTCGGAGTCCGCCGCAATCCCTAACCACTCATTGATGGTTGGAGTGTCGATGAACCGGTGCGCCATATGAGGCGCTGCCGCGTCGAACCGGGTGACTCCGAGACCCCAGTCCGCATAGTGAGCGATCCAGACATTCCCCAGGCCGTCTACCGCGACGCGGCGGGGTATGGCGTAGAAGCGGCTGCCCCATAGATACTCGCCTGAGGCTGACACTTCCACTATGAAACCCGGACCGTCTGTTTGATAGTCGCCGGGGACCGGGAAGTCGTATGAATAGGTGCGCCCAACGATCCAGATATTTCCTGACAGCGGGTCGGTTGCGCTGTTGGTGACTTCCGTTATCCCGTGCCCCTCGCCGCCTATGTAGCTGCCCCACTCGATGTCGGTCGCAAGAGCTTGAGATGCCCCCATGGCGGCAAGCACTAATGCCGCCTGCAGAACCGGGATTGCCACCGCCCCATACAACCTTCTTCTCACACGTGTGTTTCCCATCGCCACACCCCTTCTGTCGCCACGTGCGCCTGCCGACCCCCAGCCGGGCGCAGAGTCGCGCGGTCTCCTGTGTTCAGTGCTTTCGACGCCGGAGGAACGCAAAAGGGACACCGGAATCCGGCCTTTTCTTAGAAGCGCCGGATGCCCAGACGCAAGTGCCGTGCGCCGCTGGACTTACGCCAACGCGCGACAGGCCGAGGCTGCATAAATACAGTCCACAATGGCCCAGTTTGGCCGATAAATGTGGAGATAAGCGTCCCGTTTCAGGGGCGTCGTACACTTTTTGTCCGGCTCGGGGGCCAGCATGCCGTCAAGCAGAAACCTTCGGCGAACGCTGCTGCTCAACGTGACCCTTGTCGCGGCCGCATCGACCGTTGTCCTCGGATACCTGTGGATCTGGCAGGAATACACGCGCTTCCGCACCGATTCAAGCGCGCTGCGCCGCGGAATGACCGAGACGCGCAGGGCCGAGACCAAGAAGGTCGTTGATGAGGCGGTAGCGTACATCGAGTTCAAGAAGCAGCAGACGGAAGCCCGCGCGAAGGCAATCATCCGCGAGCGCGGATACCAGGGGTACGCGATCGCAAACGGCCTCTACGAAAGATACAAGGACAGCAAAAGCCCCGGCGAGGTCCAGAGCATTATCAAGGAAGCGCTCAAGGCCGTGAGGCTCTCCGGGGGCAGGGACGCCTACTTCGTGATGTCCCCCGACGGAGTGAATCAGCTTCAACGGCCCGGAGTGAGCCAGGAGGTGCCCGCGGCAAGCGCCTCCCCCGGCTCGCCGGGTGTCCTGCCAGTAGACAAGGCCATGGAGTTCGTCGCCAAGCAGGGGGAGGGTTTCGTGGATTACGCTCCTGCTACGGGCGATGAGTTGCCCGGCGGCGACACGAGGGTCATGTTCGCCAAGCGCTTCGAGCCGTTCGACTGGGTGATCGGCACCGACGAATTGCGCGATAACGTCGAGAAGACCATGAAACAGGAAGCCCTCGACTGGGTGGAGACGATTCGCTTCGGCAATGGCGGATACGTATTCGCGGGCCAGTGGGACGGCCTGAGCCTGGCGGGTCCGGCCAAGGGCCGCAACATGATTGACATGACCGATCCGAACGGCGTGAAGATCGTCCGGGAACTCGTTGTGTGCGCAAAGAAAGGCGCCGGCTTCGTGTCGTACATCATGCCTGCCCTCGACGGGCAACGCTCGGCGCCAAAGGTCAGCTACGTCAGAGGCATCAAGGACTGGCAATGGTACGTCGGCGCCGGGGTTTATACGGACGACACCGAGAGCGTCATCGCGCGTGCCAGAAGCGCGATGGTCGCGCGCGTAAGGCGCGACATCGTCTGGATACTGGCGCTTTTGGCCGCCCTCGTGACCGCCGCGTACCTTATCGCAAGGCGCACGGCGGACAAGACGGAGTCCGCCTTCTCGGCCTTTTCCTCATTCTTCGCGCGAGCCGCTACCGAGTCCCGCGAGATGGACACGGTGGACCTGGGTTTTGGGGAGTTCGAAGCCCTCGCCGCATCAGCTAACCAGATGGTTCGCGAGCGCAGGCACGCTGAGGCGGCCATGATCGAGAGCGAAGGGCGCTACAGGCTCCTTTTCGACAGCGGCGCGGACGCCATCTTCGTTCACGAAGGCCCCGAGGAAGATGGCCTCCCGGGCCGGTTCATCGAAGCCAACGAGATCGCGTGCAGGAGGCTGGGCTACACGCGCGAGGAACTGCTCACAAAGAGGCCTACCGACATCGACGCGCCTCACGTGCCCACAGCGGATCCGGACCTGATGAACCGCCTGCTCAAGGACGGACAGAGGACGTTTGAAGGGGTCCACATGACCAGGGACGGCCGCCGCATCAGCGTGGAGATAGTAAACCGCCCCTTCGAGCTCAACGGCAGGCGCGTCATCCTGTCCACGGTCAGGGACCTCACTGAGCGCAAGCGCGCGGAAGAGGAAAAAGCGCGCTTGGAAGCGCAGCTTCGCCAGTCACAGAAGATGGAGGCTATCGGGCAGCTGGCCGGCGGCATCGCGCACGACTTCAACAACCTCCTGCAGGTGATCGAAGGCTACAGCGACATGACGATGGCGGGACTGGACGCGGCCGACCGCAGGCGCATGGACCTCATGGAGGTGAAAAAGGCCGCGCACAGGGCGGCGTCCCTCACGCGGCAGCTTCTCACGTTCAGCCGCCGCGAAGCGCTCAAACCCGAGAGCCTCCTTTTGGACGACGTCATCTCCAACATGACGAGAATGCTGCGCCGTCTCGTGGGCGAGCGCATAGAGCTCGTCGTCCACTCGCAGGAAGGCACAATGCCGGTCCACGCCGACCGCAGCCAGGTGGAGCAGGTCCTCATGAACCTTGCCATCAATGCGCGCGACGCCATTCACGGCGCGGGAAGGATCGTCATCCAGACAGGCAACGCCAACGTCGATGAGTCCTTCCGCTCCAGGCATCCGGAGGCGACCGAGCCGCGGTATGTCTGTCTCTCGGTGTCCGACACCGGCGTGGGCATATCGTCGGAAGTCCAGGAGCGCATGTTCGAGCCGTTTTTCACAACCAAACAGGTCGGCGAAGGCACCGGGCTGGGCCTTGCCACGGTGTACGCCGTGGTCAAGCGCCATGCGGGAGTGATAGAAGTGGCAAGCGAACCCGGGCAGGGAACGACCTTCAGGATATACCTGCCCTCAGCCCAGGAGCCGGCGGACGCCGGCGGCCGCAAGGCAGAGCAGGAATCCCCCGTCGGCGGCGAAGAGATAATCCTCCTCGCGGAAGACGACGAAGCCGTGCGCAATCTCACCGTCGAGATTCTGGAGCGCGCGGGATACAGCCTTCTCGTCGCGCGCGACGGCGAAGAAGCCCTGACGCTCGCGAAGCATGCCTGGCCGCGCATCCACCTGGCCATCCTCGACGTGGTCATGCCGAAGAAAGACGGCAGGGAAGTCAGCGAGGAGCTCAAAGACGTCCGGCCCGGAATGCCCGTTCTCTTCTCCAGCGGCTACAGCTACTCGGCTTTCGAGGGCGCCAGGCCCCTCGCGGACGAGCAGTTGATCCAGAAACCGTATTCCGCCGCGGAGCTCCTGCGCAGGGTGCGCGAAGTGCTCGACGCCGCGAAGGCTTCGAGAGCGAAAGCGTAGAGGCGACCCGCCGGGCTCCAAAATGCACGCGCCTCGCCGGGGGGCGAGGCGCGCGGTGAGACGGTAAGTTTTCCTGGAATTGGCGCTACTGGTCCCCTGCCGCGTCAAAGACACAATGCTTGCCGCCCTGCTTGCGACGGGTTGCGCGCTCGGAGCGCTCGGGAGCGATTGCCGACGCGAGGCCGCCGGAGAGCTCCCACACGCCCGACGGCGTCCCCTCGGCGCGCGGCGCGCTCTCAATCGGCGCGCCCGGCTCGGGATAGCCCACGAGCATCCCTTCGAAGTTGCGCAGCACCGTGTGTGTCGGGCTTGTCGAGACGATATAGTTGGGAAGCACCGGGATCTTCCCGCCGCCGTGCGGCGCGTCGACGACGAACTGCGGTATCGCAAGTCCGCCGAGCCGCCCGCGCAGGTACTCCATGATTTGAATGCCGCGCGAGAGCGGCGTCCGAAAGTGCTCCACGCCCCTTACAAGATCGCACTGGAAGAGATAGTACGGGCGCACCCGCATCTTCACGAGGCCCCTGCACAGCTCCTCTATGATCTCCGGCTTGTCATTGACGCCCTTGAGAATCACGGACTGGTTGCCGAGAGGAATTCCGGCGTCGGCCAGCCTTGCGCACGCGGCGGCCGATTCGGGGGTCAGCTCGTTGGGATGGTTGAAATGCGTGTTGACCCAGATCGGGTGATACCTTCTCAGCATGGAGGTCAGCTCTTCGGTGATCCTCATCGGCAGCACGACCGGCGTGCGCGTTCCGATGCGGATAATCGCCACGCTCGGAATGCTTCGCAACGTCGACAGGACGCGCTCGAGCGCCGCCGTGGACATCGTAAACGGGTCCCCGCCCGACACGATCACATCCGAGATCTCCGGATGCGCGGCCAGATACGCCGCGGCCTGCTGAAGACGACGAGCCGAGACCGAGCACTCCCTCGACCCCGCCACGCGCTTTCTCGTGCAGTGGCGGCAGTACGACGCGCACGTCGTGGTCACGATGAAGAGGGCTCTGTCCCGGTAGCGGTGCACGAGGCCCGGAACCGGCATGTCCTCGTCCTCTTCGAGCGGATCGTCCGAGAGAAACGGCGGATCATAGAGTTCCTGAACCTGCGGCACGCACATCTGGTAAACCGGATCCGAGGCATCGGCCTTTCTGATGAGGGATGCGTAGTACGGCGTAATCGCCAGCGGGAACTTCTCGGCGGCCATGGCAATTCCCATCTGGCCGTCAAGGTCGTTGAAGTATTCCCTCAATTCGCCCACCGCGCGAATGCGATGTTTCATCTGCCAGGTCCAATCGTTCCACTTGCGATCGGCGGCATCGAATTGCGGGCGTGAGATAGTCGGGGCCGAGAGGCCCATTTCTTGGCTTGGCTCGCTTAATAGCGGTGGGGGGTCATCAGGAGAGACAGTGGTTTCCGTCGCTATTTCCGTCTTCATAAAATCCGCGTTGCCTCCTTGTACAAGGGTCTTCTATATAGGCTGCAGGCATCGTGCCTGCTTACCGTCCCGCTGCGCATATGCCAATCCTGTAATTCTACATTATGCGCCAAGCATTGTCACTACTGCGCTTGCGCAAGCCCGTCGCATTATTTCCATAGAGCCTTGTGCCTCTTCCCTGCCGACCATCTCGTCCGCAAGGAGGAGATATCCCGTAACGAATCCCGCCAGCACCGCGGCCGCGCGCTTCGCTGCTAGCGCCTTGCCTTCGCCCGCGAGTCGCGCAAACTCGGATTCGAGCGCTGCGAAGTACCGCGCCCTTGCGGTTTTAGCCGCAGACCCCGAAGAGCCTGCGACGCACTCCTCAAAGAGCAGCATGAAAGCGGCCGTCTCTTCCCTGAAGAACGCGCAGTGGGCACCTATCAATCGCTCAACCGCCTGCTCGCGCGCCTCCGCACCGCCGCCCGTTTGCAGCCGGGCGATAATGCCGTCAGCCGCTTCCTCCGCGAGCGCGACTACCAGATCGTCCTTGCCGGCGAAGTGCCTGTAAAACGTTCCCTTGCCGACGTCCGCGCGCTCTGTGATCCCCTCTACCGTCGCAGCGTCCGCGCCCCTTTCCACAAGGAGCGTAAGCGCCACATCCATGAGCCGCCTTCGCGTGCGCGATACCCTGCGCTGTGTGCGGCCCTCGTCCTTACCAATCTGTTTCTCTGCGGCCATCATGCGACATTTTAGTCGCATGCGACCGCTTAGTCAATTGCGAATTCCCAGTCGCAATGGGATTCTGCGTTCTATTACGGGCTGCTCTTGTAGTGCACCCGGATCCCTACGCTATATATTGGGGTTTCCGACACGAATAGCAAAGGAAAACTTCCGGCTAACGCAAAAAAAGTGCAATTTCTGCACCTCGCCGCCTTGCATATCCCCTTGTGAAGCCATATTGGGATCTTTGACGGCCTTACACCATCACCCTAAGAAAGCCGAAAATGACGCGAAATCCGCTGTCCTGGGTGCCTTTTACAGCCGAGACAAGGAATATATATGAAGCACCTTCATCCTGCCCTTGGGCTCCTGTTCTGGCTTGCCGTGGTACTTGTCGCGGCGGCAGCGGGGAGCGTCTTTACGCAGCAGGGGCTTGCGCATTGGTATCCCGCCCTGAGCAAGCCCTCATTCAACCCTCCAAACTGGATCTTCGGTCCCGTCTGGACAATCCTCTACGTTCTCATGGCTGAAGCCATATGGCTCGTGCGGCAAAGGGGCGACTCTCGCCTCGTCCGGATCGCGACGGTTCTCTTCATCGTTCAGCTTGCTCTTAACGTGTGCTGGACGCTCATCTTTTTCAGGCTGCAGTCGCCCGAAGCGGCGTTTGTTGAGATCGCCATCCTATGGTGTGTGATCCTCGCGACCCTCGTGGTATTCTGGCAAGCCAGGCCCATCGCCGGCGCGCTCATGCTTCCATATCAACTCTGGGTATCATTCGCAGCCGTTCTCAACCTCGCGATAGCCCGACTCAACAGTTGAGTCTGTACGACCGATCGAACTTGTGCGTCATTCACCATCGCACACTCCACTTTCCCATTGTCGCAGACGCATGTTGGCATTAAGATACAGCGGGGCAGCGCCCGCCGTCACAAGAACTCAGGGAAAACGAATGAGCATTGTCGTTGGTTTGACTTACGATCTGCGCGACGACTACATCGCCGCCGGCATGAGCGAGGAGGACGCCGGCGAGTTCGACGCGATCGAGACGATTGACGCGATAGCCGGCGCCATTCAAGCGATGGGCTTCAAGACGGATCGGATCGGTAACGGTCTCGCGCTTACGAAGCGCCTCGTCGCCGGCGACAGGTGGGATCTCGTGTTCAACATCGCCGAAGGCGTGCGCGGGCGAAGCCGCGAAGCGCAGGTCCCCGCGCTTCTCGAGCTCTTCGATGTTCCCTACACGATGTCCGATCCTCTCGTCTGCGCCGCCACTCTCGACAAGGACGTCGCCAAGCGTCTCATCCGCGACGCGGGACTTCCGACACCTGCGTTCGCCGTCGTCGAGCGCGAAAGCGACATCACGAAAACGGCTCTCAACTATCCGCTCTTCGCCAAGCCTGTCGCCGAAGGCACGGGAAAAGGCATAGACAACCGCTCGCGCATTGACTCCCCCAAAGAACTTGCTATAGTGTGCGCCGATTTGCTTGAAAGGTTCGCGCAGCCGGTGCTCGTCGAGGAGTTCCTGCCCGGCCGCGAGTATACCGTAAGCGTCCTCGGCACGGCCGACGACGCGTGGGTGCTCGGAACGATTGAAGTCGCGCTCAAGGAAGCGGCCGCGCCGGCCTATTCCTTCGAGTCGAAGAAGCATTACGACAAGCTTGTGAACTATACGCTGGCCGAAAAGGGGCCGACCCTCGACGAAGTGGAAGCTCTCGGACTCGCCTGTGCGAAGGCGCTCCAGTGCCGCGACACGTCGCGCGTCGACGTTCGCCTGGATGCGCATGGCGGGGCGAGCTTCATAGAGGTCAACCCCCTGCCCGGCCTGCATCCGATAGACTCGGATCTGCCGATAACGGCAAGGCTCTTAGGGATGCCGTATAACAAGCTCATAGCAACGATCGTTGAAAGCGCGCTCAAGCGTACAGGGGTCAGCCATGAGAAATGACAAGCCGCACGTCCTCGTCCTCTATAACGTTCCTCGCGCCCAGAGCGATGTCCCTCACGCCTGGCTCGAAAGCGACGCCGGAGTCCTCGATGAGGTCGAGGCCGTGACGGCGGCGCTCAAGGCCAAAGCGATCCCTCACAGGGTCGTCGGCGTCACGCAGCTTGCCGAGCTGCCGCCTCTGTTGGCGTCGGCGCGCGAGACGATTGTCTTCAACCTCGTCGAAGGCTTCCACCACAGCCCCTGGGACGCCAACCTCGTTCCCGCGCTCGTGACCGCGTACGACAAGTCCTCAACGGGCAACGACACCACGTGCCTCGTGCTCGCGCTTGACAAGTTCCGCACCAAGGCCGTTCTGGAGTCTTCGGGCCTTCCCGTGCCCAAAGCCGTCCTTGTCCCGCTTGGTGAGAACCCGGGACGCATGCCCTTCGAGGGGCCATATATCGTGAAGCCCGTCTGTTCGGATGCAAGCGAAGGCATAGATTCCGGCTCCGTCATACAGAGAGGCGGCAAGGCGCTTTCCGAAGCGGTGCGAAGGATCCATGACGGCTTCGGCCATAACGCCCTCATAGAGCAGTACATTGACGGCCGGGAGCTCAACGTCGCCGTCTTCGAGCGGGACGGCATTCCGGAAGTGCTGCCCATCGCCGAGATAGACTTCAGCGCCTTCGAGCCGCACAGACCGAAGATTGTCGGCTACAGCGCCAAGTGGCTGGCGGACACGTTCGAATACCAGAACACTACGCGCATCGTGCCGACCAGGCTCCTTGCCCCCGTCGCCCGGCGCGTGAGACAGCTCGCGCTGGCCGCGTGGAAGGCCGTCGGCTGCAGCGATTATGCCCGCGTGGACATGCGCCTCGCCAACAACAAGGATCCCTATATCCTTGAAGTGAACCCGAACCCCGATATCACCCGCGAGGTCGGCTACGACGCCGCGCTCACGGCCGCCGGGATACCCTACGAGGATTTCGTCGAAGCCGTTGTGAAAAACGCGGCTGCCCGCCTTGCCGCGCGCTCCGAAGCGTCGCCCGAGGCGCAGGACGAAGCCCGCGACGGCGCCGGCGTCGCCCATTCGCACATCGTGAAAACCGTCCATGACGAGGACTCCCGCGACAGCCGGATCAGGCGAACCGTCCGCTCCGACCGCGAGCCCATCCGCAGGATACTCGAAGACACGAAGTTCTTCCGCGACGACGAAGTCGACGTGGCCCTGGAGGTCCTCGACGACGCGATCAAGCACGGCCCCGAGGGGCACTATCAGTCGTACACGATTGACTGCGACGGCAAACCCGCCGGGTGGATCTGCTTCGGGCCGACGCCTTGCACCGTCGCCACGTTCGACATCTACTGGATCGCCGTGGACCCGGCATGCCAGGGCAAGGGGCTCGGCAAGGCCCTCATGGAGTTCGGCGAAAACCGCATCTTCGAGCGCGGCGGCAGGATATGCATAGTCGAGACCTCCGGCCGCGAGGCATACCTGTCCACACAGAAGTTCTACCTGCGCGTCAACTATACCGAGTCCTCGCGCATAGCCGACTTCTACGCCCCCGGCGACGCTAAGATCATCTACACGAAGCGCCTCGGCTGAGGCGGCATGATAAGCTTCGCACTGCTGCGTTCTCGGTCGTCGTCGATGCTCGACGTGGCGAGTGCCACGCCTGCGCTCGACTCCTCCCTGCGGCCTTGCATTGCTCGCTTCTCCTGCCGCCTTGTGGCAATGTGATTCGAACGCAGGGGCTCTCTCGGTGAGTCGCCTTGCCACGAAAGCCAGATCCGTGCCTGCTGCCCCGCGCCCTTTCGCACTTTTCGCACCTTTCACACCTTTCGCACTTGCACGCCCGAAGCACCATTGGCCCTGAGACGCCCCATGTGTACAATTCCTTCGTGGCTGATAGATGGTTTCCTTGTTCGAGGGCGTGTGATGGATTTCGCTGAACTCCGTTTCGAAGTCTGGCAGGCCAATGTGCTCCTTCCCAGGACCGGCCTCGTCACCATGCACAGCGGCAACGCAAGCGGCGTGCATCGCGAGAGCGGCCTTGTGCTCATTAAGCCCAGCGGCGTGGACTACGAGAAGCTGCGTCCTGAGGATCTGGCCGTCGTGGACCTCGACGGCCAGCCGGTTGAGGCCACGCGCGTCCCGGACCGTCTCACGAGTCAGCTAAAGCCCAGCGTCGATACGATCCACCACGTCCTTCTCTACAAAGCCGACCACTCCCTCGGCGGCGTGGTTCACACGCACTCCAACTTCGCCACCGCCTGGGCCGCAGCGGGCCTCTCGATCCCCTGCGCCCTCACCGCGATCGCCGACGAGTTCGGCGACGAGGTTATCTGCACCCCCTACGTCGATAATCAGGGCGACAACATCGCCAAGGCTATCATGAAGCACCGCAACCGCGGCCCCGCCATCCTCCTCGGCAACCATGGTGTCTTCACCTTCGACAGGACCCCCTCCAAAGCCCTCAAAGCCGCCGTCATGGTCGAAGACGTTGCCAAGACCATGTGGCTCGCCCGCCAACTCGGCCCCGTCGCCTGCCTGCCTAAAGAAGAAGTCGAAAAATGGTGGGGCAGGTATCACTCGACGTATGGGCAGGGGAAATAAACAAAGAAGGATTATCCGCAGATTACGCAGATTTCGCAGATTAAGTCAGCAGTAACGGATTCCCTGCGAGGTCGTGCGCGAGTCCAATCAGAAAGCTTGGCTCTGCAACGCCTGCCATTCTACCGCTTGCTCTTCACGAAGCGCTTGTACTCGAGAGAGGTAGAACCGAAGTTGAGCAGCAGTCCAGTCTCCCAACCAGTGGCCTTGAGGTAGTTGATCACTTGGGCGTGTTCCACAGAGCCGACCTTGGACAAAGCTTTGAGCTCCACGATTAGCGAATCGAAGCCAATGATGTCGGCACGGTATGTAGTCTGAAGGCGTTGTCCCTTGTAGAAGATTGGCAGCTCCACCTCCTTTTGGAATGGAATGCCCTGCAAGGACAGCTCCATTCCCATCGCCTCCTGATATACCGGCTCGTGAAAGCCACAACCGAGTTCCTTGTGAACTTCCATAGCAGCGCCGATTATTGCATGAGTTCTGCTGTCCTTCGACATGATGCGTCCCCCTTTCCAAAGAGTGGTAAGCGTAGCCAAGATCGCTCATCACAATCTGCGAAATCTGCGGATAATCGGTTTGTTGTCTTCTCTTCGATTCCCGGCTCGCTTTTCACGCGCACCACGTAAGCGCTGCCGCCGTGAGCACCTCCGCCGTTTCGATCACCGACGACAGCTTCACGAACTCGTCGACGTTGTGTGCCCCTCCCCCCATTGGACCGAAGAGAAGGGTGGGTATGTTGAACTCGCGCTGCAGCAGGAATGCGTCGCAGGGGTATTCGGCGGCCGATATCGGCACCTCACGGGCGAGCACCGCGTTTGCGCTCGTTGCGAGACAATCCGTCCACGGATGGTCGAGCGGCAGTTGATGCCCCAGTAGCGGCGGCCAGACGATGTTGTGCTGTTCGGGCGGGTACACCTTGAAGAAGAGGTCCGACTTGCAGAACTCCGCGAGCGAGTCCTCTACCTCCCTTATGACCGCAAACACGTCTTCGTGAGGCAGGAACTGAAAATACACGCGCACCTTAGCCTCGAGCGGCACGCTCCACGGGGTCTCAGGGTCGAAGCGGTTGGCTTCGAGCGCGAGGATCTGCACCGGCGCCGGGTCGCTGAACTCCGTATACACGTCGCCGCGGTCTATCGCGCGGCGCTTCTTTGTCCACATGTCGATCCACCCGAGGAGCCGCCCCATCGGCGTCGCGGGGCTTATGACTTCCTCGCGGGAGAAGTACGCCTTCGCGTCTCCGGCGCGCACGGTGAGCTCGAAAAAATGCCCGCCTCGCGTCGCGCGCATGACGACGAGATTCGTCCCCTCCGCGATGACCGCCGCATCGGCGTTATCTCCGCGAAGCCGCCCTGCAAGCGTCCCGCCTCCTCCGGCCCATTCCTCGTCGACGACCGATTCGGCTAAGAGATCCCCGCGAAGCCGCATGCCTGCCCGTTTGAGCGCCATGAGAACTGCGAACTGCGCTACGAGCCCGCCCTTCATGTCCCAAGCCCCGCGCCCGTACAGGAGCCCCTTGTGGATGTGCCCCGACCAGGGGCCCATCGGCCATGTGACCGCTCCCGGCGGAACCGTGTCGATGTGACCGGTGAGCAAGAGCGACTTTCCGCCGCCAGTACCGTTAATGCGCGCGACGACGTTCGGGCGCCCGGCATAGTTTCGGTCATGTCGGACCCAGCGATGCCGCGACTTCTTCACGAAGTCGGTGTTGTACATCTCCACGTCGAGCCGCGCGCGCTTGAGCGCCTTGTAGAGCGCCTTCTGGGCAGGCGCCTCGTTGCCTTCCGGCGGGATCGCAACGCTGTTGATCTTTACAAGATCTCGGACAAGCGCGAGTATATCGTCCCTGATCGGCCGGATAAGCGCCCTGGCTTCCTTGGCCACCTGCGCGGTCGAGAGAGGCGCACGAGGTTCAGGAATGGTCTTCTTTGCGGCCATGGAGACCTCCGTTGTGAGCGGTTAGCGAAAACGCTTCTCTACATCATCACCGAAAATGACACCGATCTTCTCCGCGAATTCCACAAGCCCTGCAAGATCGGCATCTGGATGGATGGTATGAGGCGACGTAACGGATAGCCCGGCGAGAAGCACCCCGAAATCGAGCGCGCTCATAAGCGGCGCGTCGGCAAGGGTCTCGCGTTTGGGCCCCTCGGCGATAAACGGCATCCCCGCTGCAATCCCGGCAAGCGTCCCCGATAGGAGCGCATCCCCCGCGCCCGCGGTACTCGCCACCTCGACCTTCGCCGCGGGCGTGTTGTGCCAGACGCCGTCCGCGAATCCGTACGCGCCTTCTTTGCCCGCCGAGAGGATGATCCTCATATCCGGATTGGCTCTCGTCAGGTCGGTCGACAGTTCGCAAAGGAAATGATCGAGCGAGTTCTCGTCAAATGCCACGCCCGTAATCGCCGCCGCCTCGTCCTCGTTGAGCGAGACGATATCCGCGAGCGCAGGCATGTCCATCTCCAGCGCTTGGGGTATCTCGGCAGACGTGAATGCCGCCACCCGCAGCCCCTTGTGCTTTGTGGCAAGCCTCAGGAGGTGAAGGCGCGCCTCAAGCGGCACTTCAGGCGCAGCAAGCGCCATGAAGCGCCCCTCCTTGGCCGCCATCATACTTTCCGCCCTATCGATGTCGCTCGCGACGATTGCCGAAGCCGCCGCGTCGCTTGTGGTGATATTGCCCCCGGAGCCGTCCGGGTACTGAAAGCACACCGATAGGAGCGTCGACTTGTCGCCAAGCGCTTCCACAAAGCGCATATCCATCCCCGCCTCGGTCATCTCGCGCACAAGCCGCGCCCCTGCTTCGTCCCTACCCACCTTGCCTATCGGCAGGACACGCATGTCTCTGCCCGACGGATCCCCTCCGGTGAGTACGCTGAAGTAATGCGCGATGATATGCAGCTTGCAGTAGTCGCGAACATCGAGAAGCCGCCCCGGCCTGCTTTCGTTACGGCCCAGCGTGTGGTCCCCCTCCAGCGCGAAGAACATCCCCGCCCCTATCCCGCCTACGCCGACAAACAGCCTGTACGGCGTATGGGTCATATCGAGCGTGCGCCTGGGCTTCACTCCGTCTCCCTTGCCGGACTTCGCGATCTGAGTGGTCTCAAAACGTAGGGGCGACTCGCCGAGTCGCCCATCATTCATAGGGTGCGCTTCAGCGCACGCGTTCTCCCCGGCCCGCTGCTATCAAAGGATTCTGCCAGAGCGTTCCACTTCCTTAAGCAACACCTGTGTATTTCGCCTTTCCTTCAGACTTCGGACTTCAGACTTCGGACTGTTCCCTTCAAAACAACTCCCAATCCGGATTCTCGCCCACCGGATGCGTCGCGGTATCGACCGTGGCCGTGATGATCGCGTCGGGGTGCTTCTGCAGGAGCGTCATGGGATACTCCGGCGTCGGTTCGGAGAATAGCGCCACGCGAAGCGCCGTCGACTTCCACGCGCCCGTGTCACTGAAGATGCGCACCTTCTTTGCCGACATGCACTCCTTGAGGCCCAGCGTTACCGACATCGGCGGCACGAACTGGTACGCCGCCCCGAACGTCCTCTGCGCGAGCGCGATTATCGTGTCGAGGTTGTTCTCCTGAATGCGGATCGTGGAGTTCTCCAGGTCCTCGAGCGTTATATGGCTGAAGGGGTGTCTCCTCGCCTGGTTGTACGCGACGTGTCCGTCCTGGCCCCAGCCGCCGAGCGTAATGTCAATGGGTGCCTCGGCGATTGCCTTTGAAACTTTCTCTATCGATTGCGGCGTCAGCCAGTAACGTTGCTTCTCCGGCACCGCGAGCTTCGTCTTCACGCCGCCGTAGAACCACTTCTCCATGAACGTGCGGAAGTTGTAGGGATGGTTCTCCGGCAGCAGCCGCCCCTGCCAGTCGAGGCACTCGTCCATGTGAAACACCGTGAAGTTTTTGAGCGACACGTTTCGCGCGTTGACAAGCTCGGCAAACGGCTCGTACCAGCACTTTGGCCCGCACGGGATGATCGCCCTCGTCGGCCGTCCCCTCCTGTTGTTGCCCTCGACAATCTCCACGAGCTCCCGCGCCATGAGCTCGCCCATCTCCTTGCTGTTCTCCGACAGCCGGAATTTCACCTTCAGCTTCGGATGGTTCGGCAGCTCATGCGCATGTATCTTGCACCACTCGTACAGGTCCCTTGGATTCACATAGCTCATGCATGCTCTCCTGAGTAAGCTGACGCTTCTCATTGCTTTGGCTTGTTTCGTAGGGGCGCACGGCTGTGCGCCCGAACCGTACGGGCTCTCTCGGTGAGTCGCCCATCAGTAGAATCCGCCTGCGGCGGACCTGTTCACCTTACGGCGCCGTCTTCCTTGTCGTCCGAAGCTTTAGCGAAGGACGATGCGCCGATCATCAGTTCATGCCCTTGCTTCGGACTTCGGACTTCAGACTTCGGACTGTTTTCCTTCGGCCTTCAGCCTTCAGTCTTCAGCCTTACTGCAGATCCAGCACCTCATATATCTCCGTATACGCCTCCTCGAAATACGGCACCTGCTGTCGGTAGAGGCTCTCATGCTCGCTGTCCGCCCCCATATGCTCGAGCGCTTCCTGCGCCGCTTCGAGCGTGGGGAATTCGCACTCCCAGATAAGCGTATTTGTCGCCTCGCGACCCGCGTACGGCTGGCTTCTGCGCCCCTTGGGCATGTCCGCGCGGCGCTTCTCCATCGCGTCGAACTCCGCTTCGAGTTTCATGAACGCCTCGCGCTCCGCGGGCTTGTACCGCTGGACGAACCGAAGAACAAACGGCATGGCTCCCCTCCTCTCGCTTCCGTATCCCCGGTTGATTGTACGGCCCCCTGCCGCCTCATTCAAGGCTTTGACCGCTGGCAAAGCCGGACCATGTTTGCGTAGGGGCGGACGTCCCTGTCCGCCCTGGCCGGAACACCCATCTCGCGTTATCGCAGCATATCGCTTGACACCACATGACGGATGGAGCATAATGCCCCAACACCCGGGGACCTATCGTCGAAGCAGCAAGGATTTCGCGCGTGCCGGCAGGCACTCATTGACAGTGTGATTCAGGAGGGGGACACATGCGCTCACTATCATCGCTAATTCTCGCAGCAACCGTCGCCGCCATCATCTCTGTCTCACACCCCTCAACAACCCTGGCCTCAGACTTGCCCCTGATGAGCACCTCCGACCATCTCTCATCCGGGCCCGGCTATCAGGCCGAGGTGGCGAAGGTCAAGTCGATCATCGACAGACTGAGCGCCGAATCGCTCGAACAATCTTTCGACAATGCCGCCTATGTCGACGATTACTACAACGCGGGATTCCTCTCGCAGTCCATCGGCGATCCTCTCGAGGAACTCCGAATGCTGCTTGGCAACCGCCGATTCGCGAAACTCCTCACCGGTCTCAGGCAGCTGAGCCCCGACGATCAGTACGCCATTCTCGGCAAGTACTTCAGGAAGTACCTCTCGCAGTATCGAGACATCCTCTCATATCCGAAGGACACCGAACAGCCGTTCGATCCGCGGCATAGCCTCGCCCGCATATCCGAAGCGCCCGGCTGGCCTCCCACGGCGCAAGGCACCTGCTGTGCGCTGCACTCCATCGTCATCTTGAGCGGCATCCTCGGCCAGGCCCGCATGTGGCCGGCCGTCTCGGAGGCATTCCGGCACCCGGCCTGCGGCGTTGACTCGACAGCCGTCGCGCTCTCACCGGCCGCCTCCGACTTCGCTGCCAGGCAGCCACTCTTCTCTGAGCCGATCCGTGCGCAGGTCGTCTTCCTCATGGCGCGCAGTATATCCGACGTGGACGCCGCCATGGTCTCCTTCAACAAGGCCGCCGCCCTCGCGCTCATCGCAAAGGAAACGGAAGATGCCGCTACCGCGCAGGCCGCGGATACGAATCCCCTCAGCAGGAAACACGGCCACTGGACTACGCGAGAAGTCGAGATACCGGACTACAGGGCCGAGGTCATCGCATACGATTCCCTCTGCGTCAACTACGGGCGCGACGTCGATCTGAGCCACGGCTGCGAAAAGGTCACATTCGTGTGGAGCCGAAACAGAGACCTGTACACGCAACTGGCGGCACTCGCGCAGTAGATTCGCACGAATGAACTACTGACGATGGAATGCCCGCGCGGCCAGAGTCACGCCTTTGGCGGCTGCACCTCTACCACCGCCTCCGGATTGAACGGATTCGTCCTCACCGCAAGCGAGAAGAGATATGGGTATGTCTCCTTGAGATGCCGCATGTACGCGATCCACTCGACGATGAGTAGCCCATACGCTCGCTTGATGTCCCCCGACAGGTGATCGAGGTCGCTCGACGGCAGGCGGCTGAAGTCATGGCGCTCGTGAAGCTCCTCGGCCAAGTGAAAGACCGCCCACAGAAGGTTCGTGAACGACTCGTGCTCCAGAAGGTTGGGGTTTTCAAGAAGCCTGACGAGAAACTCCCTCTTGCCCGTGAGGAATCCCTTCAACTCCGCGAGGTTCCCCCTGCGGCTGTCGATCCTGAAATTGTACGCGCTCAGCCTGGAGCGCTCCTCCTGGAACTCGCGCCCCTGCCAATCCCCAATGCCCGCAAGCTCCCCCAGCGTCTTCGCCTCCTCGACATCGAACGCGTGAAACTGGTCCATGAGATCCGTCCCGACCTCGCTGAAGAACGCGCCAATGACCATATTGAGCTTCGTCAGCATCGCACGCTTCTCCCGCGCGACAAGAAACCGGTCGATGATGAGCGTCACAATGAGTATCTGAATCGGCAGGAATATCACATCGAGCCACAGATAGAAAGCGAGATTGCGCGCATCATGGAACGCAACCCAGTGCAGCACAAATAGCGCCGCCGACAGCACCACAAGCGCTATCCCCAGCATCGTGAAGTAACCAAGTCGTCTCATCCGTGCCCCTCGTCACGCGTGTTCGCCGTTTGCATATTGTACTTACGTGCCTCCCGAAGTACATTTGAGCGCGTGTGGCCGTGCGTCGTGCCATGCTTTCGTAGGGGCGGGGCTCCGTACCCGCCCTGGCCGGAGCGCCAATGACGCCTTCTCTGCGCACTGGCATCCGTGCCAACCGACGGACACTACGGTTTGCGGTGACCCGGAGCACGTGGAGCAACCCATGAGATATTCTCGCACGTTGATGACGCTCACTGCTCTTGCCTTTATCCTCGCCCTCGCCCCCTTCGCCTTCGCAACCGGCCCCGCCCTCGACAGCACCGCCGCGCCGGCCCATGAACACCAATGGGCCGCCCCCATCGACAAACCCGGCCTCCCCAACCTCCACAAGGTCAGCGACGCGCTCTTTCGCGGCGCGCAGCCGACCGCGGAGGGGATGAAACAACTCCAGGCGATGGGAATCAAAACCATCGCCGCCCTCACGATAGCAAATGCCGACGGCAAGCTTGTCGAGAGCACAGGGCTCAGGGTCGTTCACATCTCCTGCAAACCATGGCACGCCGAAGATGAGTGCGTGGTGCAGTTCCTTGCCCTCGCTGCGGACAAGGACAACCAACCCGTGTATGTCCACTGTCAGCATGGCTCCGACCGGACCGGCCTTATGGTCGCGATGTACAGAATCGCTATCCAGGGCTGGTCGAAGGACGAAGCAATCGCCGAGATGACAAGGGGAGACTTCGGCTTCCACAGCGTATGGAAGAACCTCGTCGCCTATATCCGCCACGTGAATATCGACGACCTGAAGCGCCGCGCGGGGTTGGGCAAGTAGCCGACGCAGACGCTCTCGCCCACCGATTCAACCCCGGAACGGCCCCTCTGCGCTTCCTATCAACCCTGTCCACGAGCGCGCGAATTACTGCCTGACGCCGTGCTCTGTCAGGATGCCGACGATCGCCGTGCGGCCCAGTTTCCTTGCGAGCGCGAGGGGGGTCGCGCCGGTCTCATCCTTCGCATTGGGATTGGCGGACTTTGAGAGAAGCATCTCAACGGCGTCAGGGTTATCCGTTTCGATGGCCATGAGCAGCGTCGTGAGGCCCCCATTTGAGCGGGCGTTCAGGTTGGCGTGCGCAGCGACGAGAGCGTTGGCGATATGGCTGTTGCACTCGGCGGCCTCCTTCACCGCCTGGGTCGCCTTGTAGTTTTCCAGGGCCGCGCGCGGAAGCTTGCCCGCGGGGCTGGAGGCAATAGTCGCGGATAACGAAGGCGGTGGCGTCACGGGGCGCATCCGTAGAGCCAGGTAGTGGACCGGCGTCAGGCCGTTGCCATCCGCCGCGTCCACATCCGCGCCGGCTGCGATGAGGGCCCTTACTACGGCGGGACGGTCGGCGGGGCCGTCGGAGCAATTGGGCCTGGGGCAGCACACTGTAATCGGCCAATGTTCGTTCGCGGTCAGGGGAACGGCATAATTGGCAAACGTGCGCTTCGGACTGCGCTCCTCGAACTGGTCGGGGTCGGCGAACCAGGGGGGCTCGTCGAGCGACGATTCATAGAAGGGCATAGCGGCGTGCAGGGGTCTGTGGCCACGCCTGTTCGGCGCATTCGGGTCCGCTCCGGCCTCCAGGAGCACCTTCACTATAGCAGTATCGCCGCGCAAGGCGGCCAGATGCAGGGGTGTCAGGTTCTCCGCGTCGCAGGCCTTGACGTTCGCTCCGGCCGCGATGAGCGCCTTGACGATCGCCGCATCGCAGGAGAGCGCGGCGCAATGTAGAGGCGTCCACCCGCCGGGACCGGCGGCATTGGGGTCGGCGCCCTTGGAGAGAAGGGACCGGACCTGCTCGACGTTGGCTGTGCGCACTGCCTCATGGAGGGGGGTCCCCCCGCCGCTGTCCCGCGCTCCGACGATCGCGCCCTTCCGGATGAGAAGCGCACTCAGCTTGCCGCCGTCGTCACTCTTATCGACGGCGAACGTGAGCGGCGTCACTCCGTCGTTGCCACGGGCGTTGACGTCCGCGCCTTTCGCGATGAGGAGCTCCGCATTGCGGGCGTCCGCGGCATAGTGAAGCGGCGTGCAGCCTCGCTTGTCCTTTGCGCCCACGTCCGCGCCGTTTTCCAACAGCAGCGAGACGATAGCGCCGTTCGATTCGCTCCCGGCGGCCAGATGAAGCGCCGTCCGCCCGTCGTCACAGCGGGCGTTGACGTCAGCCCCTGCCTTGACGAGAAGCGCCGCGATACCTTCGCGGTCCGGCTTCGTCGCCAGTTGGAGGGGAGTGAAACCGGAGGTGTCGCTGGTGTTGGGGTTAGCGCCCTTCGAGAGCAGGAGCTTTGCGACCGCCGCATTGCCGCGGTCGGTGGCGCAGGACAGGGCCGTTGTGCCGTCGTCGCATCTGGCGTTTATCTCGGCGCCCTTCTCGATGAGGAGCGAAACCACCGCCGTGCCGTCATCTCCGTTGTCCGCAGCAAGCATAAGCGCGGTACGGCTGCCGGGGCAAATGCGGGCGTTCACGTCGCTGCCTCTTGCGATAAGCAGCGCGGCGATCTCCCGATTACATTGCCCCGCGGCTCCGATGAGGGCTTGACCGCCCGTGTCCCTGGCGCCTTTGTCGAGAAGGAACGTCACGAGCTCCACGTCATCCGTGGTGACCGCATAGGCCAGTGGCGTTGCGCCGGCGTCGGCGCCGGCATTGATATCAGCGCCTTGCGCGAGGAGGAATCGCGCGATATCCAGATGATCGAACGCCGCGGCCTCGAAAAAGGGAGTGCGGTTGTTCGGACCTCTTGTGTTGACAAGAGAGGGGTCCGCGGCGACGAGCGCCCGGACCGTTGCCGTGTCCCCGCTTCTCGCGGCGGCGCAGATGGGCGGGAGAGGGCCGGCGGGACCTGAGGACCCCGTCTGCCCGGGAGACGCGGCGGGCAGCACAAGCGCGGCGAATAGCGCCGCGCACAAGGTCAGCACGCTTTGCCGGGTGCGCAAGTCCGTCTTCTCCGTGCCGTGAAACCCTGGGCTTGAGAGGCGACGATTACTCTTGCAGTATATCGCGGACGAGAGCCCCCATCAAGGTCGACAGTGTAACGTCTTTGTAACGAAATCCGCGCCAGATGCCAACACCGCCGCTCAGGCCTGACCGCGCTCATCCAATCCCGGAACAACCCCTCCGTGCCTCCGGTCTGTCTTGACAACAGCCCGGGCAGTTTCGCATTCCGATGCCGCGGCAAACCCGGCCGTCCAACGCATGCCGAATGGTTAGCTCTTTGTTGTTTACAAACCCCGCGTATTACTGCGCGCACGCTTCCATGATCTCGCGAGGGCCAGCACATGAGACCGCCCACCACCATAGAAGAGGATGTCCAGCCGATCATATCAGCCGCCGGAGAAATGTATGCCTCCGTTCTCATGGGGCCGCGAGACTTCCGCGTCAACCGCGTGCCGACCCCTACCCCGGACAAGGGCATGGCGCGGATACGCCTTGAAGGCTGCGGCGTCTGCGCCTCCAACGTGCTGCCGTGGGAGGGGCGCGAGTGGGTCAAGTACCCCCTGCCCGAGGGGCAACCCGGACATGAAGGCTGGGGTTACGTGGACGCGCTTGGGGACGGCGTCACCGGTTTTCACGTGGGACAGCGCGTGTCCATGCTGTCGTATCACGCGTTCGCCCAGTACGACGTCGCCCCTGTCGACCGTGTTGTACCGCTTCCCCCTGAGCTCGATGGCAAGCCGTTCCCCGCCGTGCCCCTTGGCTGCGTTGTCGACGTCTTCCGAAAGAGCAAGATCGCCAAGGGCGATACGGTCGCGATAGTCGGCATAGGTTTCCTCGGATCACTCCTGACGCAGATGGCGGCCAACGCGGGCGCGCGCGTGATCGCGATCTCCCGCCGGCCGGGACCGCTTGTTCTCGCACAGGCATTCGGCGCGGAGCTTACGCTCTCCGTGGACGACCGCCGCAAGGTGGTCAGTACGGTAAGGGACGCGACGGCGGGCAAGCTCTGCGACGTCACCATCGAGGCCGCCGGCAAGCAGGCAACGCTGGACCTTGCATGCCAACTGACCCGCGAATCCGGCCGCTTCGTAGTCGCCGGCTATCACCAGGACGGTCCCAGGGAGATGAACCTCGGCATGCTGAACTGGCGCGGCATTGAGGTGGTAAACGCCCACGAGCGCGATCCCATTCTCTGCGTCGACGGCATGAAGGCCGCGGTCGAGGAAGCCGTCAAGGGCCGCCTCGCCCCCTGGCCGCTTTTCACGCACACATTTCCAATGGAGGAACTCGGCGAAGCGCTTACCCTCACCCGCGATCGCCCGGATGGATTCATGAAGGCGCTTATAGAGATCGCCGCCTGAGAAGGCACGACAAAAGACCCGGGAGGGCAGACCAGGACGGCCTAATGAGCGACAGCCTGAGAATAGCGTTCTTCGGATCAAGCCTCGTATCCGCGTTCTGGAACAGCGCGGCCACATACTACCGCGGCATCGTCCATGCCCTGGCCAATAAAGGCCACAAGATCACTTTCTACGAATCCGACCTCTATGACCGCCAAAAACACCGCGACATCGCCGATCCGCCATGGGCGAAGGTAATCGTCTACAAGGCGCCCGTAGAGCCCCGCCCCTTGGGGCGGGGGTATAAGGGCCCCTGGAAGCCCGCTGGAGGCAGGATGCCGACAGCGAGGCTTCAAAGTC
>Ga0315282_10004136_pt1 | contig 25425 bp, 15 predicted proteins | sample YL17G07_20_MG_FD_203693 | JGI IMG/M metagenome (GOLD analysis project Ga0315282, IMG submission 203693) | Sediment microbial communities from Yellowstone Lake, YNP, Wyoming, USA - YL17G07_20 | ecosystem: Environmental > Aquatic > Freshwater > Lake > Sediment | place: USA: Wyoming | collected... | reverse complement strand
CTCCTGAGCGCCGCGATCCGCAAGCAGGTGGCCTTTATGTACGCCTGGAAGGTGGGGGTTCTGGTCTTTTTTGTCGCCTGGATGATCGTCACCCAGCGCCCCTTCTGCCGGACGACCTGCCCCCTGGGAGCATTTCTCGGGATCTTCAATAAAGTGAGCCTCTTCCGGATGGTCGTTGACGACGAGAAGTGCACCGAATGCAATAAATGCGTCCAGGACTGCCCGGTTGGAGTCGAGGTATACAAGACGCCCAATAGCCCGGACTGCATCCGCTGCCTGAAGTGCGTGGATTCCTGCAAATACGGGTATATCGATTACGAATTTTTGCTCAAGAAATCGAAAAAGGAAGAGTCTTTAGCCTAGGTCGGGCCTCACCTCGCGATTAGATTGGGAATATTTTTCTCCCTCAAGAGATTATTGAAGGCCGAAATATCTTTGGCGACGAGCTCGCTAAGCTTGTTTTCTGCGCCAGCCAATTCTTTCTTCAATTCCTCATGGACTGCGACCATCTGGTCGGTGGGCGGGAAATCGGCCGAGCCCCCGGCGATGTCCCCGGCCAGGACAGACAGTTGACCATAAAGATTGAGGGGCACTCGGAACGATTTTTCATCGCCTTCAGCCAGCACTCGGTTGAAATAAAGGTCCTCGACGGCCAGAATCTTAGCATCGAGCTCGTCGGCGCCTTTGATGAGCTCAGGAGACCCCTTGTTTTCTTTCAAGAAGTCTTTCAGATCGGCGATCTGCTTTCTGATCCATTCGATCCGGTTGATCGAATCCATGACAGTGTTCAGATTATCCCGGACTTCGAGCGATCTTTTCACCTGCGCTTGAATGTCCACTTCGCTCCCCGCCGAATTCAGGTCCCTCTTCACGACGACCTTCTGGCTCAGTTCCTTGCCTCCCACAGATAATTTCACCGTGTAAGTTCCCGGGGCGGCCAAGGGGCCGGCGAGCCCTCCTTCGATTCCCCAGGCAACAAGCGGAATCCAGCCCTCCCTGACCGATTCCTTGAACCTCTTTTCTTCCCAGACATGGGGGTTTCCGGCAGGCTTGGTCCTTAGCTTGGCCTGGCGGTGTCCTTCATATCTCAGGTCCCAATAGGTCCGATTGATCCCAGCTTTGGCGGGTCCGGTCAGGTTCCGGACCGTCTTTCCGTCTCCATCCATGACTGTAATCTTGGCCCCTTCTTTCGACTCCGATTTGAGATAATAATTTATCGAGGCTCCATAGGGAGGATTCGTCCCGGCGCACAGGTCGTTCGGAGCACTCTGAATCCCGGTCACATTTCTGAAGCGGTAGGCCGGCCGCGGCTCGAACATGTAGACAGGCGTGCTCAGAACCCCCGGATTGAGCTGTTGCAGGGGGGTGATATCGTCCATGATCCAGAAGCCTCGGCCATAGGTGGCGACGACGAGATCGTTAAAATTCTTCTGGACGACCATCCAGTGGACGGGCGCGTGCGGCATGTTCGTCTGGAGGGGGACCCAGTTTCCGCCGTCGTTCCAGGAAACAAAGAGTCCATTTTCAGTCCCCGCGTAGAGCAAGCCTTTCCGCTTCGGGTCCTCGCGGACACAGTGGACATAGCTGAAGACGCTCTTGGGAATTGTCGAGCTGATTAGCTTCCAGGTTTGCCCATAGTCCTCAGTCTTATAAATGAAGGGATCCCGATTGTTCACTTGATGCAGGTCAAAGGTGACGTAGCAGGTCCCGGCATCATACATCGAAGGCTCGATGTTGCTCACGGTTCCCCATGTGGGCAAGCCGAGGATGTTGTTCGTCGTGTTGGACCAGTGGCCCCCGCCATCCTTCGTCAGGTGCAGTTGCCCGTCGTTTGTGCCGGCCCAGATCAGACCCGGCGTGACAGGGGACTCGGCGATCGCAAAAACTAGACATCCGTATTCGACACCAAGGTTGTCATAGGTCAGGCCTCCCGAATCCCCCAGCTTGGCCGGGTCGTTGGTCGAGAGGTCCGGGCTGATGACTTCCCAGCTCTGCCCGCCGTTGGTGGTCATGTGGACGTATTGGCTCCCGACGTAGACCCGGTTGTGGTCGTGAGGGGATATGGCGATCGGGAAGGTCCAGTTAAATCGATATTTCAGAAGGTTGGCCGGCGACCCCATCGTCGACTTCGGCCAAACACGCACCGACCGGTTCTGTCGCGTCCTCAGGTCCCAGCGGTCGAGGCCGGCATCGTAGCAGCCTCCCCAGACGATGTTGGGGTCGACGGGATCGGGAATGGCAAACCCGCACTCGCACCCGGAAACATACATCCACATGCCCGACGGGATCCCGCCTCCCCACCAGCCCATGCCCATGAGGCTGTTGCTCGGGCCACGGTATGATTCGCCATCCTGCCTGTTCCCGTATACAAAATAGGGAATCTGGTTATCGACCTCGACATGATACATCTGGGCCACCGGCAGCACGACATCCGCCCACTCCCGCCCGTGTGTAGTCGAGATCAACAGGCCACCATCATTGGCAATGGTTATGCGGTCAGCGTTCTTCGGATCGATCCACATATCGTGGTTGTCGCCCCCCCATGGAAGCATTTCACTCGTCTCACCGCCGTCCAGGGTCAGGCTCATCGAGTTCGAGGGGAAATAGACCTCGTTTTCGTCGATGGGAGAGATGACCATGCGCGTGTAATAGTGGGGACGCTCGTTGAGGAGACGGCTCGTGTTCGTGAGCTTCCATTCCTCGCCACCGTCATCCGACCTCCAGAGCGAGCCGCGCTGGCCGGTCTCAATCAGTGCGTAGACGCGCCTAGAATTGCTCTGGGCAACGGCGACTGCGATCTTGCCGAGAGGGGAATCGGGCAGGCCGTGTCCGGTGATACGTTTCCAGGATACGCCACCGTCGTGGGAGACGAAGACCCCGCTTCCCGGCCCTCCGCTCCACCTTCCCCAGGTCTTGATGTCTAACTGCCACATCCCGGCGAAAAGGGTTCTTGGATTATTGGAGTCTATGGCAATATCTGAGCAGCCCGTGTTCTCATCGACGAAGAGGACCTGCTGCCAGGTCTTTCCTCCATCGGCGGTCCGATAGAGGCCGCGCTCTTTCTGGGGACCGTAGCAATGTCCCATCGCGGCCACGAAAACTATGTCCGAGTTGAGAGGGTCGATGAGAATTCGTCCCACTCGGCCGCTTTTCTCCAGTCCCATGTGCTTCCACGTTTTTCCGGCGTCTTCGGATTTGTAGACTCCGTTTCCGATCGAGACGTTGCTTCGGATGAAGGTTTCGCCTGTGCCGGCCCAGATGACGTTCGTATCCGAGGGGGCGATGGCCAGGGAACCGACGGATTGGGCAGGCTGGTTGTCAAAGACAGGCTTCCAGTTGATTCCGCCATCGGTGGATTTCCAGACTCCGCCCGAAGCGGCCCCTCCGTAGTAGACACGAATATCTCCCGGGACGCCGACAACAGCGATCATCCGGTTCCCCTGGGGGCCGATGTGGCGATACCTGAGTTGGCTGAAATAGGCCGGGTCGATCTCAGGCCCGCCGGATGGGGCTGGGGACTTTTGTATTTGTGGCTGAAAACCACTCAAGAGAAAAACGGCAGCCAAAGCCATAAGCCCAAACGCGGCTTTCCATCCGATCTTATATGTGGACATTCTCGTGCCTCCTCCCGATTTCACAACGGCCTAGACTTGACAATCTTCTCTCATTCACTCCGGGGAAGTCAAATTAGGATTGTCCGGGTACGGACTCATGCCGCGTGGTTCACGGGAAGGGCGGGGAAGATCATTTTCCTATGTCCCGGAAGTCCCCCTTGCTTGAACCTTCTAAACCAGACGTGCTAGAATAAAATAGGGTGTTTAGAGGACGAGATGGGTTGACCCGACAGCCGAGTCAAGGACGAACCTAACTTCCAATTCTGGAACTGCATAGAGGAGAAAAGGAAGATGATTACGACAAAAAATATCGTCAAGGGATCAGCGGCTATCTTATTGGATAAAGTCCTGGCGAATGACGGATTGAGGCATCTGGCGGTGCAATTTGCTGAGAAAGAATCCTACAAGAGTTCAATGGAAGATGCCTATCCTCGTCCTCTCAAGCGGGCGGAATTCATCGGGAAGAGGAACCTCATCTATTCCATTGACAAGGCTCTGGGGAAGGGAATGATCTCCCCTAACGTCAGAAAAAGGATATTGAAGAGCCTGGTCGGACGGGTGATGATGCCCGACTCCAATGCCAAAGCGACTTTTTTTGAGAAATACAATATGCACCCCCCGGGATTTGTCGTCATCAGCCCCACGGCCCAGTGCAACCTTTTCTGCGAAGGCTGCTATGCCAACAGTTCGACCCGGGAAAAAGCTCATCTCGACTTCGATGTCTTCTCGCGGATCCTGGAAGAAAAGGAGAAATTTTGGGGCAGTTATTTTACCGTGATCTCGGGCGGAGAGCCCCTGATGTGGCGCAGTTCCGGGAAGAGTCTTTTTGACCTGCTCCGAAAATTCCAGGATCAGTACTTCATGATGTACACCAACGGAACCCTGATTGACAAAAAGACCGCCGAAGAAATCGCCGAAATCGGAAACCTGACCCCTGCGGTCTCCGTCGAGGGCTTTGAAGAAGAGACGGACGCCAGGAGAGGGAAGGGCACCTTTCATAAGATCATGGATGCCTTTGAGAATTTGCGCCGGGTCGGCGTGCCCTTCGGAGTCTCGCTGACCGTGACCCGTCACAATGCGGAAACCCTGCTGAGTGATAAATTCGCAGACTTTATGTTTGAGCAGCAGGGCGCGATCTACGGTTGGTTCTTCCATTATATGCCCATCGGCAGGCAGTTTACGCTCGATCTCCTGATCACGCCCGAACAGAGGCTTGAGGTTTACAAGCGGCAGCTGCATTTTATGGAGGACAAAAAGCTTTTCTTCGTCGACTTCTGGAACGGCGGTCCGATGGCCCACGGATGCTTGTCGGCCGGAAGAAGGGGCGGATACTTCTATATCAATTGGAACGGGGATGTGACGCCTTGCGTATTCTTCCCCTACTCAACCCATAATATCTATAGGGTCTTTGAGAGCGGGGGCGATATCAACACGGTTTTATTATCCGGACTGTTTCAGGACATCCGGCAGTGGCAGAAGGACTACGGATTTTCTGAAGATCCTTCGAAGGTCAACGGAACAATCGGAAACTGGTTGCGGCCATGCCCGATCCGCGACCACTACCGGGTCGCCTATGACCTCATTCAAAAACACAAGGCCGAGCCGATCGATTCACCCGCGGAAGAGGCCCTGGAGGACGAAACCTACAGGAGCCTGCTCGAAGAGTACGGGCGCAGGGTCGGCGAGTTGACTCAAGAGGAGTGGGAGAGAGAGTATCTCCAAGGCTGAACCGGGCCGCGGTCCAAGGCCGGCAAGGCCCGGCCCAGGCATCTCCGGACCTGCTGATCCCGAACCTTTTTCTGTTTGACTGGACTTTTTGCCTGATTTAAAATACTTAACAAAGGGTCCCGTTTGAAAGGCCCGGACAGAGATCTTTGAAGCGCAGGAAAGCAGGTCCCGGGAGCGGGTTGCCCTCGGTAAGGTTTTGAGATAAGGTAATTTTAAAGAGGTGAGATTAGGAATCGCCAATCCAAGCTTCGTCGAAGCACGATCTAAAAAAGGAGGCAGCTATGCCAAAAGCAATCGGAATTGACCTAGGGACTTCGAACTCCGCCGCGGCCGTCATGCAAGGCGACAAACCCGTTATCATTCCCTCTGCCGAGGGAGCGGGGGTTGCCTCGGGAAAAGCCTTCCCTTCGTATGTCGCCTTTACCAAAGACGGGCAGCGCCTCGTCGGCGAGCCGGCCAGGCGTCAGGCGGCCATCAATCCGGAGGGGACGATCATGGCGGCCAAGCGGAAAATGGGCACCGACTTCAAATTCCAGGCGTTCGGCAAGGACTATACTCCTCAGCAGATTTCGGCTTTTATCCTGCAAAAAATAAAGCAGGACTCCGAGAGCTACCTTGGGGACAAGGTTGAGGAAGCCGTCATCACTTGCCCGGCATACTTCGATGACAACCAGAGGACCGCGACCAAAGACGCCGGCGAAATTGCGGGACTAAAGGTCTTGAGGATCATCAACGAGCCGACGGCGGCCTGCCTGGCCTACGGTCTGGACAAGGCGGGCAAGGAGCTCAAGATCCTGGTGTTTGATTTCGGAGGCGGAACACTCGATGTGACCATCATGGAGATGTGGAAAGAAGGAGGCTTCCGGGTCAAAGCCACGAGCGGCGACACTCAGCTCGGCGGCACGGACATGGACAACGTCCTGGTCGATTATATCGTTAATCAGTTCAAGATGGAGACGGGGATCGACCTCAAGAATGATCGTATGGCCATGCAACGCCTTCGCGAAGCCGCCGAAAAGGCCAAGGTCGAACTCTCGAGCACCCTATCGACGGATATCAACCTGCCCTTTATCACGGCCGATGCCTCCGGCCCCAAGCACATGACGATGTCGATCAACCGGGCCAAGCTCGATTCCCTGATCAGTCCGATCATCGAACGCTGCCGCGGGCCTCTGGAGAGAGCCGTCCAGGATGCCAAAGACGCATTCGCCAAAGAGAGCGTCGAATTCAGCGCCAAGGACATCGACAAAATCATCATGGTCGGCGGTCCGACCCGGATGCCGATTGTCCAAAAATTCGTGGAGGATTATTTCGGCAAGAAAATCGAACGGGGCATTGACCCGATGGAATGTGTGGCCCTGGGAGCCGCTATCCAGGCCGCCATCATCAAGGGAGAGGTCAAGGACGTATTGCTCTTGGATGTCACCCCCCTTTCGCTGGGCATTGAGACACTGGGCGGCGTGAACAGTGTTCTGATCGAGCGGAACACGACCATTCCGACGAGGAAGTCCCAGATTTACTCGACCGCCGAAGACAACCAGACGGCTGTGACCATCCGGGTTCTCCAGGGCGAAAGGGCCATGGCCAATGATAACGTAGAATTGGGAAGGTTTGACTTGGTGGGGATACCTCCTGCGCCGAGGGGTGTTCCCCAGATCGAGGTGACCTTTGATCTCGACGCCAACGGAATCGTCCACGTCTCGGCCAAGGACCTGGGCACCGGAAGAGAGCAATCGATCCGCATCACCGCGCCCAAGAAGCTGGCCAAAGACGAGATTGACAAGATGGTCAAGGACGCCAAGCAATTCGCAGCCGAGGACGCCAAGAAAAAGGAACAGGCCGAGCTTGTCAACCAGGCGGATTCCCTGGCCTACGCGACGGAAAAGTCGCTCAAAGAGTACGGGGACAAGATCAGTCAGGACGAGCGGGCCGAGATCGAGGCTAAGCTGAATAACCTCAGGACAGCGATAAAAGATAAAAACTTAGACGGCATCAAGAGAGGCATGGATGAGGTGACGAAAGCTTCCCACAAGCTGGCCGAAGAGGTCTACAAACAGGCTGCCTCGAAAGGCCAACCCGGCGGGGGCGGCGCCGGCCAAGCGGGAGGCGGCGGAGGCGAGACAGGGCAAGAAAAACCGAAACCGGACGAGGACGAGGTCATCGATGCCCAATTCGAAGAGGAGGATGACAAGAAGTCCTAAATGCCGGCCAAGCGCGATTACTACGAAGTCCTGGGTGTTCAAAAGAACGCCTCTCTAGACGAAATCAAAAAAGCTTTCAGGGAATTGGCCCTGAAGCACCACCCCGACAGAGTCCCGGCCGAGCAGAAAAAGGAGGCGGAGGAGAAATTCAAGGAGATTTCTGAAGCCTACGCCGTCCTGTCGGATTCAAAGAAGCGCACCTTGTATGACCAGTACGGGCACTCCGGCATAGACCAGAAATACGCCCAGGAAGATATCTTCAAGGGCGCAGACTTCGGCAGCATCTTCGAGGGCATGTCCGACTCCCGGTTCGGGGGAGGTTTTTTTGACCAGCTTTTCGGCGACCTGGGCATTGACATCTTCGGGACCAGGTCAAGAGGCCGGAGCCGCAAAGGCAGAGATCTAGAAATCACGGTAAACATAAGCCTGGAGGAGGCGGGCAAAGGAACGGAGAAAGTCATTTCCGTTCCGAGATACGAAGTCTGCCCCACCTGCAAAGGGAGCGGCGCGAAGCCGGGTACGAAAAAGACCACCTGCCCCGTCTGCAAAGGAACGGGCCAGGTCGTGACCTCCCGCGGCTACATGAGGCTGGCTCAACCCTGTCCGCGGTGCCGCGGCGAGGGCAGCATCATCGAGAGCCCCTGCCCGACGTGCCAAGGGCAGGGGAGGGCTCAAGTCACCGGGCGCATCAAAGTCAAGATCCCGGCCGGTGTTGAGACCGGCTCGCGTTTAAAGATGAGGGCCGAGGGAGAGGTCGGGACCGGCGGAAAGGGAGACCTTTATGTCTTGATCGAAGTGAGACCCCATCCGATCTTTCAGAGGCAGGAAAACGACATCGTGACCGAAATCTCGATCGGCTTGGCCAAGGCCATTTTGGGCGGTGAAGTGGAAGTCCAGACTCTTCATGGGAAAGTGAGGATGAAGATCCCACCCGGCACCCAGAGCAACAGCACCTTCCGTCTGAAGGGAAAGGGAATCGTTGGACTCCACGGCGGTCCTCCAGGAGACGAATTGGTCAAAGTCAACGTCCAGATACCGACCAGGCTGACCGCCGACCAGTGCCGCATTATCGAAGAGTACGCCAGGGCTTCCGGAGAGGAAATCGGCGAAACGGGCTCGCCGGGCAGACGAAAAAAAGGTTCTTATTAGCCTCGATCAACCGGGAAAGAACCCAGCCCTTGCAGATTCGCCTCGGCTGCCTCGCCCCAAGGACTGGGAAAGAAATCATCGAGCCGAAAAGCGATACATAAATATGGTATGGCGATTCCCTTTTTGATCATTCATTGTGGCAGAATCTGTCTCCCGGTCCTCCCACCCCGGGATCGTGTAATTATGGCTGACGACGCGCGCCCCGGACTTCAGGTGTTTCTCGAACAGGGGCCTGAGCAGGGCGTTGGATTCTGGAAGGAGATAAATCGTAACGACGGTGGCGGCGGAGAAATCCGTCTTCATGGCGTCCTGGACCCTGAACGTCACCAGATTTTTGACACCCGCTTCTTCGGCTGCTGTTTCCGCCTCCTGGATTCTCACGGGATCAATGTCTATTCCCACGCCCCTGGCCCGGTATTTTTTTGCGGCCAGAATCACGATCCGGCCGTCCCCGCATCCGAGGTCGTAGACCAGGTCCGCGCTGCTGACAAGAGCCGTCTCCAACATTTTTTCCGCGACCTCGATTGGCGTGGAGACGTAAGGAGCGAGGTCATCGGCATCCTCCCGCATGTGAGAGCCCAGGTAGAGATGGACGAGATCATTCTCGTCGTGCCGGAAGCAATATGCCGATCCGGGGCTCAGCCTTTCTACGACCTCGCTTCCCGATCGTCCATAGGAAACCAAAAAATCCTTGCGCGCGGCGAATCTGTCGATCCCCCCCGACTTCAAGCGCCTCTTTTCCGAAGTGCCGAGCGAGCCCAACGGTTTGACTTCATAAACTACCTCCCGCTTGGTGATATTCCGAATGATGATCTCCTTTCCCGGAGAGGCGATGACCGAAGGGCCGGCCTGAGAAACCGTGGGCACTTCCTCACGGCCGCTTCGAGTGATGAGGATGGCCGTGACGCCCAGGAGGACAAAGAGACAGATCGACGCCAGCTCGAGCTTACGTTTCATGATGACGCTTGATAGTCGCTTATTTACCCAACGGGCGGATCATCAAAACCTCAGTCCCAGGCTGAAGCCACCGGGGTAGACGCTGAAAAGCCACTGACGGGCCGGCCGCTCCTGAACATAATCCCCTTGTTTCCCCAGATATGTGACTTCATAATTGTTTAGATCTCGGATCGCCCGACGCGGCTGAGTGAAGATATTGAGGAGGGAGACGGTCTCGTTGGTGGCAAATGTTACCAGCCCGTCGGTCCAGCGCCGATGGAAGGCGAGAGAAGTCACGAGCCCGGCCGCGGCGTTGGCGCCGAGATTCAGGGCATGGGTCTTCCAGCCCCGGCCTTCCCTCTCCCTCCGCGCGCACTGGCGGAGGAGTTCCTCGGCCTTCTCAAGTTTGGCCCGCCGCTCCTCGGGCGTGCCCTCGAGCATGGGCCGCAATTTGCTGGCGGCGTAGGCGGGAGAAAAGGGAGTGATCAACAAATTTCCTGCTCCCAGAGCACAGGTGACTCCACCCACAAGCATGTCCTGGGCAAAAGCCCTGTCTCGGACCCGGCGAGGGACCGGAGTGCCTTTGTCCAACTTGACATCATTCCAATGAGCTCCAGCCAGGCTGAGCTGCACAACCGCCCCGGCTGAATAGCCTGCGATCCAGCCGTACCACCAGGTCCTGGCGCGCGGCTGGGCTGACTGTAAGGCGTTCTCCACGTAGCTGAGACGCTCCTTCACCTGCTCGTCAGGTATCGCAGCCACACTCTGCGCATAAGCCCCCACGGAGGAGGCCAATAGAAGAAAGGAAGCCAGAAAACAACAACGCCTGAAGCCAAGAATCATGCGAATCCCCTTAGTGAATTTGAAGTTTTCGGTGCGCCCATGTTCTCGCCGGCCGCCGAAAATAGCCGAAAGCGACAAAAAAAATATATGGGAGCGTGGAGTCAATGTCAAGGACGAAAAAATTTGGCAGCTCCAGGGTCATTCCGTAATCTTTGACAGCCGAGGAGTATTTTGTTATTTTTTTCCCCCTGGATTAGGAAGACGGGGAGAGCGGCTGGTCACAGCAGCTTTGCCACGAGGAGAAAAACATGAGGTCCAAACTGACCTTGACGAGACTGACGAGAATCTTGCCGGTTTTGCTTGTCTTGGCCCTGGGATGCGCTTGTCAGACAAACAACCAAAGCCAAAAAGCAGGTCTTCGAATTGGTGTATCCTATTCCAAAGAGCTTGACCAAGGGCCTTTTGACGGCCGGATGCTCCTGATGATTTCCGATGACGCCAGCCGAGAGCCGCGGTTTCAGATCAGCTCCCGCAATTCGGATGCGCAGCTCATTTTCGGCCTCGATGTTGATGGATTGAAACCGGGGGATGCCGCGGTTTTCGACGCCGCTGTTTTTGGCTTTCCCGTGAGGAGCATGGCCGAGATTCCTCCGGGAGACTATGTCGTCCAGGCGCTCCTTCATAAGTATGAGACTTTCCACCGGGCCGACGGGCACACCGTAAAACTCCCCATGGATCGAGGCGAGGGTCAGCGCTGGAACCTCGCCCCCGGGAATCTTTACAGCACTCCGAAGAAAATGAGAATCGATCCCCGTAAAGACGAATTGATAAGTGTCAGTTTGGATAAAGTCATTCCTCCCTTTCCCGAAGAAATTGACACAAAATATATCAAACACGTCAAGATCCAGAGCAAGCTTCTTTCCGAATTCTGGGGGCGTCCGATGTTTCTTGGCGCGATTGTCCTTCTGCCTCAAGGCTTTGAGGAACATCCCGAAGCGAAGTACCCCTTGATGGTCTACCAAGGGCACTTTGAACGCAAGTTCGACACGCTGGTCGGATTCCGTGAGCAGCCGCCGGATCCCAAAGAAAAATCAGAATACTCGGGAATTCCGGGTGTCTGGGGGGAGTATTATCGCGACTATGAAGAATACAGTTATAAGTTCTATAAAGACTGGACCGGTCCCGGCTTCCCCAGGATGATCCTGGTGACCATCCAGCATCCCAATCCGTATTTTGACGATTCGTACGCGGTGAATTCGGCCAACTTGGGGCCCTACGGAGATGCCATCACCTATGAGCTCATCCCTTACATCGAGAAGAAATATCGAGGCATCGGCGAAGGATGGGCCCGGACTCTCTATGGAGGATCCACCGGAGGCTGGGAATCTCTCGGAGTTCAGGTCTTTTATCCCGATGAGTATAACGGGACCTGGACTTTCTGTCCCGACCCGATCGATTTTCGGGCCTACTCGCTCGTCAATATCTATGACCACAAAAACGCCTATTATCTTGACGCCCGATGGAAGCGCACTCCGAGGCCGGGATTCCAGAACGAAATCGGGGAAGTGCTGTCCACCAATGAAGAGATGAATCACCTCGAACTCGTCCTGGGGACGAACAGCCGTTCGGGCTATCAGTACGACATCTGGCAGGCGGTGTTTGGGCCTGTCGGGGAAGACGGTTATCCGAAGCCCATTTGGGACAAGAGGACCGGCGCTATTGACCATTCGGTGGCTGAATACTGGCGGGAGCATTATGACCTTCGGCACATCCTCGAACGCGACTGGAAGACGCTCGGGCCCAAGTTAAAGGGTAAAATTCACATCTATACCGGCAATATGGACAACTGGTATCTGCACAATGCGGTCTACCTGATGGAGGAATTTCTCAAGAGCACTAAGAATCCGTATTATGACGGGTCCGTGGAGTATGGGGACCGTCAACCCCATTGCTGGTGCGGCGGCCACAACCTTCCGCTCTCGATTTCCATGTTGACCATCAACCAGCGCTTCGCCCCACAAATGGCCGAACATATCATCAAGACGGCCCCTCCCGGCTCAGACACGAAGAGCTGGAGGTATTAGCAGTGATGAGGGCGCAAGAGACGCTCGGCTGGGCACGATTGAGGGAAAATTTACAAGCAAGGAAAATTCAGTGATTACCAAACAAAAATTAAGGAATTCGGTTTCGATCTCGCTTCTTTTCTTCTTCTTATTCTCGGGGGTTCTGGCAGGCGGAGAAAGGATTGCCATCAGGGCGCGAAAGATTTACACCGCTGCGCAAGGCGTCATCGAGGACGGGATAATTCTGATTGAGGACGGGAAGATTTCTTTCGTCGGGAAGCATTTTCCCGTTCCGAGTGGCACCCAGGAAATCAAAGCCAACATTGTGATCCCGGGACTGATTGATATCCATTCCCATCTCGGTGTCTATGGCGTGCCCGCTGTTCCAGAGAATGAGGACGGAAACGAGATGTCCACACCGGTCACTCCCGAAGTCCGGGCACTCGATTCTTTTAACTTTGAAGACCCGGCACTCAAAACGGCCCTCGCCGATGGAGTGACGACGATCGTCTCTCGTGCGGGAAGCGGGAATGTCATCGGAGGAACAAGTGTCGCCGTCAAGTTAAAAAACGCGCCGCCGGAGAGGATGGTTTTGAAAGAGATCTGCGACCTCAAGATGACTATCGAGGGCAACCCGGCGGCCTTTCATGGGCGGCAGAACCGGATGCCGATGACTCTGATGGCCGTCTATTATTTGGCCCGTAAATCCCTCCTCGAAGCCCAGGATTATATGCAGGCTTGGGAAAAATACGAAAAAGAAAAAAGCAAGGGAGGAGATGTTCTGCCTCCAAAAAGAGACCTGGGGAAGGATGCCCTGGTCATGGCCCTGAAAAGAGAAATCCCGGTTCACATCCATACCTGCCGGGCATCGGAGATCATGAGTTGCATCCGCCTGGCCGATGAATTTCATCTGAGGCTGACCCTGGGACACTGCGATTTCGCCTTTCTCCTGAAGGACGAGCTGAAGAGCAGGAAGGATCTTCATTTCAACGTCGGACCTGCCTGGTTTACGACTTACTATGATGATCCGATGAAAATTCGGAATGTCGCCGCGATCCTGGCCAATGCGGGACTGAACGTTTCGCTCCAAGTCGATGCCGTTTCGGGCCGCCAGCCGGGACAACAGTATCTCCTTCACGCGGCTGACCTTTGCGTCCGGCATGGGATGAAAGAGGACGATGCCCTCAAGGCTATAACGATTCGAGGCGCAGAGGCGGCGGGATTGGAGAATAGAATCGGGAGTCTTGAGAAAGGGAAAGATGCGGACCTCGTATTTTTGGATGGCGAACCGTTTGAGCTCCTGACCTCGGTCGAAAGAGTGATGATCGATGGAAAGACCGAGTATCAAAGAGATCCTATGGAGAGGGTCCGGTCCACGTCATCCCTTCCCCAAGCGACAAGCAAGCTCTCGATTCCAGCTGAGATCAGGGATGCGGAGGGTTTCGCCATCAGGGGCGGAACGCTCCTGACCATGAACGGACCCAGGATCAACGGCGGAATAGTCCTCGTCAAAAACGGGAAAATCGAAAAAGTGGGCCAGGACATCACCATTCCCAGTGGATGGGCGGTCATAGACGCTCACGATTTCGTCATCATGCCCGGACTCATCTCTCCCAGGTCTCAAGTGGGAATTTCACAGAATTGGAGGTTTCAGGAGTCGGTTGACGAATTATCGATGCCTGTCGTGCCCGAAATGGAAGTCAAGCATGCCATAGACCCCCAGGATGTCCTTTTCTCCTCGTCGAGGACGGTCGGAGTCACGACACTCCAGGTGACGCCGGGTGACATGAATGTTATCGGAGGACAGGGAGTGGCGATCAAGACGGCGGGGTCTGTGGTCGACAAGATGATCATCAAAGATAAGTCCGTCATGGTCTTTGGGCTGGGAGTCGCCGCGAAAAGAAAGAATCAGATGCCTTCAACGCGGATGGGAATTGTCGCTCTCCTCAGGGAGAATTTGCAGAAGGCCCGGGAGTATAGCAACCGGCTGGAAAAAGATAAAAGCGGAGGGGAGGGAGTTCGGACGCCAAGGAATTTTTCCCTGGAGGCATTGGTCCCCGTCATCCGAGGTGAAATGCCAGTCCTGATCCATTGCGAAAGGCAAGATGACATCATGACCGCCTTGAGGATCGCGGACGAATTTCATCTGAAAATAATCCTCTCCGGAGCCGCTGAGGCTTTTGGAGTCGCGGACGAGATAAAAAGGAGAAATATCCCTGTCATTTTGGAGAGGGTTTTCCGCGGCGGGGGGAACATCGAAGATCGCGATTTCGACCCAAAAAAGATTTCGATCCTGGCTAAGGCCGGGGTCAGAATCTCTTTCACCCTCGGAGATTATTTAGCCTGGTATATTCCCCTCGCGCTCATCGGCGCCGACCCTCTCGAAGTGGCCGCCCTGGCCTTCAAGAACGGGTTGCCTGAAGAAGATGCCCTGAGATCTATGACTATTGAGGCTGCGAGGATCATCGGATGTGAAAACAGGGTCGGCAGCCTGGAGCCGGGAAAGGACGCGGACATTCTCATCCTGCGAGGGCACCCGTTTCTGACGCGTTCGATTCCCGAGGCCGTCTTCGTTGACGGGAGGCTCGTCTATCAGCGAACGGACCAAGAGAACTTGTAATGTTCCGTCACCGGACTTGGTCCGGCCGACGGGCCGCGGGCATTAACAGAACTCGCTCCCCTGCGGGATGATTCGGGCCGGATTTTAGATCCTCAGAACATCCTTATAATACTCCTCCCTCCGGCGCCAAACCGGGGATTGACGACATTGCTAAAGACAGAACCGAATGTATAACTGAATCCGACCATGAAGAAATATTGGTAGGTCGTGGCCTGCTCCTTGCGGCGCAACAATATCTCTTCAAGGGATGCACCGCCTTTGGCCAACGAGAGTTGATCGTGAATCCTCGATGCACTTCCGTAAACGTTGAGAGAGAGACCCTTGTAGAGCCTCAAGGAGACTTCGCCGTCGAGCGCCAGGCGGTTTTTTTTGAAATCATGAAAATAATGAGACCCTTCGAGAGATGCGCTCACTGTTCCCCACTTCTCCTTGGCCTCGAGCGTCGCCGACAGATTTTCGTTCCAGAGATTCCCTTTGACCTTGTCATAAATTGTTTCTTCTCTGTACCGGGAATATGTATAACCCACTCGGTAGAGAAAGCGAACCTGGCGTCTCGTGGATTGAGAATATGGAAACAGGTTGTACTCAAGGGCAGGGTACAAGCTCAGGGCGAATTTGATATTCTGATAGGTGGACGACTGGGCAGCCAGGAATCCCCCCGCCGACCAGTGCTCACTGATACTCTTGACTATGAGTCCGCTGAAGCTCTGGCTGCTTGAGCTGCTCCGGATTGTCTCCTCGTCGACCTTAAAATCGCTTTCATTGTGAGACGCGGAGAGATAGGCATTGATTTTGAGTTGGGGAGTCACTCGGTTGGCCGAGAAAGTGCCATAGAGGGACTTGGAGGTGTAGGATTTTTCTCCGCTGAAAAACCCATCCGCGCTGAGGCTGAACACCCAAGAGTTCCATTTGTCCACAACCGAAGTGGGCTTCGGCTGTTCGGTGAGTCCGATAGCAACACACTCGACGATCGGCGTCTTGGCCACATAGCGGATCAGCCCGACCTTCAAGACCCTGACCAATCCCTGCCGGATTTCGTCTTCCGTGTCCGTCTTATGAGAGAAGTATTTCAGGGTTTCATCCATCCCCCTGAATTCCTTCTGACCGCTGAAGGAAAGGGTGAACTCAAGCCCTCCGCTCCCCGTGCTCTGCACGGTGATCAACACGTGGACCTGGGCCTCTCTGCGTTCCCTGACGTGGTTGACGAAGGTAATTTCGGTTCGGATATAATCGAGATCGCAGTCATACGACTCGCAGTCGATGAAAACCCTCGGGGCGCTTTTCTTCAGTTCTTCTATATCGGGCCGCTCTTTCTGCGAGAATGCCAGGGAAACCAGAAGGCCAAAAAAAATGAAAGACCAGACGGTGGCCGCTTTCGGGGACCTTGACATCTCTCGCCTCCGTTCGCCGGTGTCCTGCTTTCGACTTGGGATAAAAGTTATCAAGATACAAGGCAAGAGTCAATGCCGCTTTTCCTAAGACCGGTTTCCCGCTTAGGGAGGCGGATTAAGGCCCAGACTCATCCGGCGGCAAGCAAGCGCCCTGCCCAGAACCTTAACCGCAGGCTAAATAGGCTGTGCAGAGCCCCCCGCTGCTCGAATTCTTTTTCCCGCTCCGGACATCAGCTGCTTCGGTGGATGGCTCCGGCGCCGCACCGCAGCGGACGGTTACGGTGCAAAACCCATTGCAGCATCTCGGGCAATCGCAACCGCCCAAGAGTTGCGCTCCGTCAGCTAGAGGGACCACGTCGATGACCTCCATGATTTTCCCATGGCAGGTGACGAATTTTGTCCCCGGGGGCAGGTAGACCGTTCCGTGGGCGCAAACCTCAATGTACTTGGGCGAACTCGAGGTGACCTCTTTTGCCTTTGTTCCGGCCGAGTACGCCGAAACCAACAGGACGACCAAGACAACACCGACAAAATACTTCCAAACTTTTTTCATCGGAAAATCCTCCTCTATTTAGAATAAAAAACACTCCATATAGATAATACGTTTCTCAAAATGGAATTTTCTCACGAAGACCCTCCTCAACCCGATGTTGCCCTCCAAGGCTCCCCGGTTTTCATCCGCCGGCGTCCGATGGGGATGCCCCGCCGTTGTGAGCTTCTAAATTGACATTGGAAATAAAATGCCTTATAAAACTCGTAAATCAATGAACGAGAGCAATCCCGCCCCGGCCGACCTCGAGCTCGTTTTGCAGAGATTCTCAAACTCTATCAAAGCCAGCATCTTGAAATTTGGGTTGGAAAAGCGGGGCATTGATCCCGAGGACGTTTTCCAGGAAGTCCGGATCAAAATATGGAAAAAATTCGTCAATGAGAAAAAAGTCACCAACCATCCGTCTTATATTAATAGAATTGTAAATTCCACCTTGATAGATTGCATTCGAAGATCGCGACGGCAAGAGAGACTCATCTCGCATGAGAAACAGAGGACGCTTCTTCAAGGGGAATGCCGTCAAGAGTCCGCGCCAGAAGACAACTTCTTCAGTGAGAAGATCAGCCAAGCCACAGATTCGCTCCTGGAATCACGCCGGACGGTCGTCAGAATGTTTCTATCTGATATGGACATCGAAGAAATATCTCTTGTTTTGAAGTGGAGCAGAGACAAAACCCGGAACCTGCTCTACAGGGGTCTGGCTGATCTCAAAAGCAGGCTCCTGGAAATGGGGATCGAATATGAGCATCGATGATCAGAAACTCAAATCGATTTACCAAGGTAATGATGAATCAAAAATGCCCTCCTCTGGAAAGGGCTGTCCCTCACCCAAAAAAATGATAAGGTTGCTGAGATCACGGTCATCAGAGAAGGAAGCGACAAAACTCGTTGACCATATCTCCCACTGCCGCTCCTGCGCGGGTGAGTTCAGATTCCTGCTTGAGGCCCTGAGACATGAGGAGAAGTTGATCGATGATCTCGGGCAATGGCTCTCCAGCAAGAACCCGGCTGGGGTCCAAGAAGGAGAGCGCCTAAGAAGTTTTGATCCCGGGATAGACAGGCAGCCTTCCTTTTTCCGGTTTTCACGGAGCACGGCCTTTTTGCTAGCCGGTTTTGTCCTTGTCGGTCTTCTTGTCGCGGGACTCTTGATTTTTCGAGCCCCTGAAAAATATCGGGCCGGCACAGGATCGGCGGTTGAATTGCTCAACCCGGTGGACGAACAAATTTCAACCTCCGGCTTGGTTTTCCGATGGAAGAAGACCAGGAATTCAGAATACTATGTTCTCGAACTGTTTGACAGAGCCCTTTCTCCCGTCTGGAGGAGCGAGAGAATATCAGACAATTATGCCGTCCTTCCCAGAGCCGTAGCGGAAAAGTTGGAGATCAATGGCTCCTACTTCTGGATGATCACGGCCCGCCGCACAGACGGCGAGGATATCACTTCACGCCTTGAGGAATTCACCGTCCAGAAGTAACATCGAGGTCCTTGACCCGGCCCTCGATGTTGTGAATCAATGGACATCCAGCGTCGCTGCGGGTTCGCCGTGCAGAACAAACGGCGACCAATAAAACGGATGGGAATATCTTGATTTGAGCATACCGAGCTTGGCCAGACGAAGGGCTTGAGCCTTGTCCTTTTTCTGCGAGAGGTGATAATAAAAATCGCCCATAAACCTGGCCGCGGCCTTGTCGCCGATTTCCCAGAGGGTGGAGACCACGGACCTGGCTCCGGAAAAGAAAAAACTCCTGGTCAACCCCAGAATTCCTTCCCCTCTCTCATCATACCCTCTGCTGGTCTGGCAGGCTGAGAGAACGACCAGCTCTGCGGCTGATCGAAGGTTGTCTATTTCGCGGGCTTGCAGGAAGCCGTCTTCTCCTGACCTTTCATCCGAGGACAAAACGAGCGCGGATCGAAAAGGTATCTTTTCGTCGAGGAAACCGTGGCAGGCGAAATGAATGACCTGGTAGTCTTCTAAAGAAAGTTTTTTTATAGTTTCTTCAGCGGCTTCCTTCCCCAGATAGACGGCCCGGTTGTTTTTTGAAAAATAGCGGGAGACATCCTTGATTTCCTGGTCGCTCTGAGCGAGGGGAGAAAAATCGAATCCTTGATCTTGGTAAGTTTCTTTCATGATGTTGGCCAGGCTGATTTTGTTCTTCCCGGCCGATGAAACCAACGAGGCGTCTGTAGGATTCCCGAAGGCTAAGAGGCCCCGCCGGTATTGATGCTTGTTATGTGCCTCCTTCAAAATCAGAAGCGATGAACACGACGAGCCGTAAGATACGGTATATTTTGAAATCAATAGATCTTCGCCGGAAGTTTGATCTCGGAGGAGAGGAAGCGTCTCGAAAGGGAGCCTGAACAGCATGCCGTCGGGGATGATGATCAAACGGTCGATCGGTTTGGGCAATTTTTTCAGGGCGGCGAAAAGAAGATCGCGTGACAACCGTTCCGCTGCGGGTGCGCCTTTCCATTTTCCTTTAGGAGGATCGGAGAGAAGCTTCGTGTAGGCACCGATCGACTTTTGGATTTCGGCCCTCGGCGGAAGAGAAAAAATCATGAATTCGTATTTGGTGATGGAAAAGAGCAGAGAGCTGTTCTCCCCAAGGAAGTACTCCAGGATTGCGGTTTTCTCATCCAGGAGGCGTTCCTGAACCTGTTTCACCCGGATGGGGAGGGGAGAAGTGAAATTTGTGAGCTTAGTCTCCGGCGCGCTCATTCTGGAGATGAAAGTGAGATATTCATCTTCAAATTGCCTGAGAGTCCTCTGAAGCTCCACAAGCTTGCCGAGAGGCAAATTTCCTTGGGACATTTCGCGAACAACGGCGGAAATACGGCTTGATATCTCATCTTCTTTCTTCTTCAGGGACGGGTCCAAGCGGTGCCGGAGCTCATCTCTCGGTTCTCCCAGAGTCTCCAGGAAAGATCTGGCTTTCGCCCTTTCGACCAGACGGAAGATCTCTTCTCCCCTGCCCGGAGAGACATCTTTTTCACCGAGCCTGGACAAAAGATCGATGGCCGACTCATAGACTCTGAATTTGTTTTTTCCAAACCCCACTTTGTAATAATCAGATGGAATTCGACTTCTCAGAAAATCTATTGTCTCGATGGAGTTTTCGTAGCAGGCTAAAGCCTGATTGTAAGCTCGCTTTTTTTCATAACATTGTCCCAGGTAGAATAAAGGTTCCCAGAGAAGCCCGTCAGCGCCTTTGTGGCCTCCACATTGAAGGGCTTTCCGAAAATAGTTTTCCGCCTCGTCCCGACTTCCCGTCTCGAGGCAGCAAATTCCCAAATTGATGAAGATTTCTATAAGGGCCTCGTGATCGCTGGTTTTTTCGGCGATCTGGCAGGCTGATCGGAGATAACTCCGCGCGGTATGATAATGTTCCAGATCGAGGTAAGTATTCCCGACGTTATTGAGGGCTCGCAGCTCAGTCCATTGATCTGCTTTGCTTCTTGCCGAATCGAGCGCCTCTTTGAAATAAGTCAGCGCCTGATAAAGATCCGACTTGCTAGAAAAAATGAGTCCTTTGCTTCGAAAGCCCTCTCCCAGGGTGTTTAGATCTTGGGGAAGAAAAGTGAGATTCTCCATCCGTTGATCGATTTCGCGTGCCTCCAGCAAATAGTCTGATGACCTTTCATAGATTCCGAGCTGGATCAAAATGAGACCGACATTTTTCAGGCAGATGGCCTCGCATTCTCTGTTCGCGATGCTCCCGGAAAGGTCCCTCGCCTCGGAATAATTGTTGAGAGCTTTTGAGTATTCACCAGAATTGAGAAAGTAATACCCTATATTCATCAGAGACTTGGCTTGTTCTATCCGATCGTTCGACTCTTGGGCAACTTGAAGGGACATCTTATTGACCGAAAGAAAGCCGCCGAGATCGTGCCTTGCCAGATGCGTCAAGCTCAACTGGCGGAGGCATCTGATTTCGTGCTCCCGGCTTCCGATCGTTCTGGCCAATTTGATGCCCGAATCGAAATTCTCAACCGATCTATCATATTCCCCGACGAGACGATCCTCCTTGCCTCGAGAATAGAACTCCCAGATCATGATGGCCGCATGGCATTCTTCGGTCTCTCTTTTTAGGTTGAGGTCTTTCGCGCGCGACAAGGCGTCTGAATAATACTTCTGCGAATCCTCAGGTCGCCCGCTGGCCCAGCACAATTTTCCCAGAAGCATCGAACACTGGACTTCCTTCTCTCCGTCTCTCATTTTTCGCGCCAGCCCGAGCGCCTGATTCAGCAAAATAAAGGACTCCCGGAAATTTCCTTCTCTCCACCGGGATTCGGCTGATTGAGCAGCCTTGACATACTGCTCGAAAGAGCTTTCCGGCTTTATGGCTACGGGATTTTGGCCGAACGAAAAAAGGAGCGCAATTACGATCTCCAAAAGGACTACCGATAACCTCAGTCCCAGACGCCGGCGCTCGGTGTTCACGCTGGGAAGATCCTTGAACGGGGGAAATCGTAATCTCATTGATACCATTATACCCGAATTTCGCTCTGCAATCTTTTTTCCCGCCAGAGACACCCATTATGAGAAAAAAAACAGGTTTCGAGCGTCTAATGTAAAGAGGAGGAAGTGTGTTTCTAGCTGCAGAATAGCACCCTCGATCTTAGCGCCAGCATATGGAAAAAAAGGAAATCCTGATTGTCGACGACGACATCATCGCCCAAAATATGTTGAAGGTAACGTTGGCCAATGCCGGGTATTCCGTCCTCATCGCTTCTAATGGTGAAGAAGCTCTTGAGAAAGCGAAAGAATATCACCCCAGTGTGATCATCCTTGACATCGTGATGCCGGGAATTGACGGTGGGGAAGTCGCAAACGCGCTGAGAAAAGATCCCAAGACAAAAAAAATTCCGATCATATTCCTGTCCACTCTCATTTCGGAAGATGAAGAAAGGGTCAACGATATGAGAGGCTCGACCAGTTTTTTTTCTAAGCCGTTTTCGCGAGATAAGTTGCTCAATGAGATCGGAAGATACGTTCGCAGACAAAACTCCAACTGATTCAAGGCTTAGCCAAAAACGCTCTTCGGACTCTTAAAAAGCCCGATCAATTCCCCCTTCCCCCCTTTGTGAAATCAAAGGGGGGCCCCGAATTTGGCCAGCGTCTTTGCGGCGGGCTGGCGGAAAGGTACGGGAGTCGAACCCATCCCGGACTTTCTAAGGTCCCATACGGGATTTGAATTCCGAGCAGAGCCGGTAATTGTGTCCCTCCGATTCTCTCCCAGAGCAGCCAATTTCCCCTGATTTTTGTGCTTTCCTTTGATTTTCTATTTTAAGCTCTGTTAAGCCAGATTGAGCGGGTTTAGGCAATTTTTGCGACACAGCGGTGAAATCGATCCTATTGCAGGTACCGTGAATATTCATTGGCTCTATCTTTTGGATGAGGGCAGTTGACTCCATTCTCATTCCTTGATACTCTTTTCCCAGCAAAATAAGGGGAAGTCAGTGCCCACCAAATGTCCTAAATGCGGTTTTGATAACACTTCTGATTCCAAGTTCTGCAAAGAGTGCGGAATGCAACTGTTTTCCACCCAGGATAAATCTGTTCCCTCCACCAAGACTCTTGAAACACCTATTAATGAACCGTCTAGCGGGTCTACCTTCGCCGGCCGCTACGAGGTGATCGAAGAGCTAGGCAAGGGCGGCATGGGCAAGGTCTATCGGGTCCTGGACAAAAAGCTAACCGAAGAGGTGGTCCTCAAGCTGATTAAGCCTGAGATCGGCCTGGACAAAAAAACAATCGAGCGCTTCTCAAACGAGCTCAAACTCTCGCGGAAGATCGTCCACAAAAATGTGGCCCGGATGTTCGACCTTAATGAGGAGAAAGGTGAGCACTACATCACCATGGAATATGTCAGGGGCGAGGATCTAAGGCGTTTGATTCGGAAGATGGGGGTACTCAGCCCGGGTCAGGCGATCTCCATCGCCCGGCAGGTCTGCGAAGGACTGGGGGAGGCGCATCGGCTGGGCGTCATTCACAGGGACCTGAAGCCTCAGAATGTCATGATCGATGAGGACGGGAATGCCAAGATATTGGATTTCGGGATCGCCCGCTCATTGGCCGCCAAGGGGATCACGGGTGCAGGCGTGATGATCGGGACGCCGGAATATATGAGCCCTGAACAGGTGGAAGGGAAGGAGACGGACCAACGCTCGGACATTTATTCACTTGGCGTCATCCTTTATGAAATGTTGACGGGCGCACTTCCCTTTGAGGGAAAAACGCCATTCGCGATTGGTATAAAACAAAAGAGCGAGAATCCCGAAGAGCCAAAAAAGCTTAATCCTCTGATTCCCGACGACCTCAATCAGCTAATTCTTAAGTGTATGGAGAAAAAGAAGGAAAATAGATATCAAACGGCAGGTGAGGTGCGCTCAGAATTAATAAGAATAGAGAAGAGGATCCCCACTGCAAAAAGAGAACTCTCGAAAAGGCAGCCTTTCACCTTAAAAGAGATTACCGTGTCTTTTAGCTTGGGAAAGCTCATCATTCCTGGCTTAATCGTAATAGTAATATGCGCTGTCTTTTTTAGTTTGATTGGAAAGAAACCACCAAAAAAATTGCCTCTAACAACCCGTTTACAGCTTACCTTCACTGGAAATGTTTTTTGGCCGGCCGTTTCTCCTGACGGCCAATTTCTCGCTTACGTTAAGAGAGAAACATTTGATGAGGATAAATTAGTCATACAGGACTTGGCCAGCGGCCAAACTCTCGATGTTCTGAGTGCCAAGTCTTGCAGCCATATCTGCTGGACTCCAGACGGGTCTGAACTTGCTTTTTGGGCCGCGATGCAGGATTCTACTTCTGGAATCTATCTGATTCCTCGATTCGGTGGTACCCAGCGCCGTCTTGATGCGGCTGAATTCTTGGCCTGGTCGCCTGATGGTTCTAAATTTGCCACTTGTAGTGCAGATTCAAAAGAGATTCGAATTATAGATAAGACGACTGGCAAATCCACTTTTATATCATTGAGTAGTTCACTTCTTCCGCCGGCCGATATTGATTGGTCGCCTAACGGCAAATTCTTGCTTTTGCTTGCATGGTATGAATCGCATCGATTTGGGATTTGGACACTCTCCATTGATGGAAGCGAAGAACATAAGGTTATCGTGGAGGATACCGATATTGACTCGGCCCGCTGGGCTCCGGGTGGCGACGCCATTTATTATATTAAGTTCATGCAACCTAGCGAAACCCAACTCTGGAAGGTTCCAGTCTCAAAAGAAACCGGAATTCCAACTCAAGCTCCATCTTATCTAACCGGAGGTCTGGAATCAAAAACCGATTGCTTTGCAATCACAAGAGACGGGAAGAGATTGTTTTATCCACGATACCATGATCACGCTAATCTTTGGCTCGCCACGGTTGAGGACCAAGGAAAAAACCAGATAGTAATAACCAAACAACTCACGACAGGCACTCTGTTCAATCTTTGTCCAGGCATCTCACCTGATGGAAGGCAGATCGCATTCTCGAGAGGACGTGGCAAGCCATTTAATATATTTGTTATGCCCATCGAGGGTGATTCCCCTCGGCAAATCACGTTTTTTAATTCTTTTAATTTCTTTCCGGCGTGGGCTCCAGATAGTAAGGAGCTTGCTTTCAGTTCAAATCAAGGAGGAATTAACACCTTATGGAAAGTAAGTGTCTTTGGGGGGAGTCCGCAGCAGTTTGTTGAGAGCACATTAGGCGACGTTCATACCTGCCTCACTTGGTCCCCGATGCAAAATATCATGTATCCGAACAAGGAAGCCAGCAATTTTCATGTTCTCATCCGAATACTAAAGAAGTCAAATTTCTTTTTAAAAGCGACACGTTTGTATGGGAATCAAGTGCCCTGTCTTCCGTTGATGGAAAGAAAATTGCCGTGCGTGCCAAGCGAGGCTCAACTCCATCTGGCATCTGGATAATCTCTCCTCAGGATGATACTAAAGTGCTTCTTGCGCAAGGCGATTTCTATCCGGTGGGATGGTCGTCAGATGGGACCCGAATATATGTTTCTGAAACCATTCAGGGCGCTATAAAAGTTCTTAGCCTAAGAGCAGAGAAAGGTGAGATTAGAACTATGTTCGTTAAACCATTCACGTTTGAACTGGGGAGTCCAGAAAACAATCAAGTGACCATGACACCTGATGCCAGGCGTTTTGTTTTTCCCGTTCGAAAGTCTCAATCCGATATTTGGATGATTGAGAATTTTGATCCTGAATTTGTCAAATAAGCGAATTTCTTTAAAGCTTTTTCTCATTATCATAGACTTCTGTTCCTTGGGGAAAAAGGCGGCTCGGGCCTGCTTGAGATTTAGGAATTCATAAAGGGTGAATTTGCGTGTAATTCGTCATCAGCGCTTCTCTTGATCATAGCGGAAACGAGGATCTC
>Ga0315282_10004135_pt1 | contig 25428 bp, 38 predicted proteins | sample YL17G07_20_MG_FD_203693 | JGI IMG/M metagenome (GOLD analysis project Ga0315282, IMG submission 203693) | Sediment microbial communities from Yellowstone Lake, YNP, Wyoming, USA - YL17G07_20 | ecosystem: Environmental > Aquatic > Freshwater > Lake > Sediment | place: USA: Wyoming | collected... | reverse complement strand
AAAACCACACAACACCAAAATCTATATGTGCAGCTATCTCGGGTGGCACACCACATGCTGGATTTTTAGTGTGCTGATTCCACAAATTAACAACCGCCATGGCATCTGACATGGTTATTTTCCCGCTTTGCCAATCAGCAATTGCCTGGTCCTTTTCCGCTGCGTTTATGTAGCAGTCCTTATCTTTATCATAAACCCATGGGTCAAATGCCATTACTCTCTCCTTTTTAATAATACGGCAATCAACACCAAAACTCCGCTGCCGATAGCAACCCACTTCCAGGGGAATGCTTCCTTAGGTGCCACGCAAGCGGGATTTCTAGTGCCCATTACCCACAGATTAACAACTGCCATCGCGTTTGACATGGTTATGATTCCGCTCTGCCAATCTGCGATTGCCTGGTCCTTTTCAGTATCGCTTATGTAGCAATCGCCATCAGCATCATAAGTCCAGGGGTCGAAAGCACTTGTTATTCTAACAGTCATCTATGACCTCGTTTTAGTAATACAGCAATCAACACCAAAGCTCCACTGCCAATTGCCACCCACTTCCAGGGGAATCCTGTTGGTGGAGTTGGAGGTGGCCCACCGGTAAGTGGAATGCTAATGCTTTTTATATCGCACAAAATAGAGGGTGACGGAGCACCTTCACAACCAAAAAGCTGAATTTGAACTTTGAAATCCCTATCAGGCATCGTACCGATAGACTGGTAGAAATCTTCATCGGCTTCATCGTGTGGATTCGAGGGAGCAGTGCCATGTCCGTGGATATTCCAATTATCGACTAAAAGCTCGCCAGTATCAGCATCGTATATCACAAACTCGGTATACCACCAGAAGCTATACCAGTGTAATCCATCAGCGTCAACATGGCTTTTTATATGTAAAATAACTTCTTCGCCAGCATTGTAGCTAGTCTGTCCAGGGGTAACTGATATTAGCTGGCCGCTGAATGCGACAGCAGCAGCAGTAGCTAATCCTTCATTTACTTGTGCCACTTCCAGCTCTCCTCGGAAGGAATCTATTAATTAGATATGCCCCACCTAATACAGCAATGCCAATACCAACCCACTTAAAAGCACTCCACATTTCTTTACCGGCGGGGGAATAGCTTATTTCCCTGACTGTTTTAACCGTATAGACAACGGTGAATGCTATTATGGCAACCAATATAATGCGGAAAATCCATACCCAGGGAATTTGTCCAGTATCTATACCAGCAGTACTGCTAAGACCGGGACCATAGGCATTGAACCTCACCGCATAGAGATTGTTACTGCCACTTTCATCAACAAATGCTTCAGTTGTAAGCATAGTTGCCCCTTCTCCAGCAGCACCTACCTGAGATTGTTCAATAATATTATTAGCAACATCCTTTGGGTCAAAATCTTTGGAAGTATAAAACGAATAGTAGCACTCAACTGCCGGACCTGAGTACGTGTGACCCTCTGGATAAATATGGCTTGCTAGAACTTTATACATTTAACTTTTGCCTGATACGTTTTGCTTCCTTCAAAGCAACTTCAGTGTTGAAGGCGTTATCAATTGCAATAAGCTTCTTTTTCTCCTGTTTCCTCCATCGCTTTGCGTCCCTTTTGCTTCTTGGTCCCATCTGTTGTGCTATACTCATTATGCCCCCCAAGCCTGCTTTAGCAACTCTTGCATTATAGCATTTTCTTTGCGGAGCTCCTTATAAAGCTTCTTAGCCTTTATTTTCTGCGTTTCCTCCAGCGTGGACAGAAAAACTCGTTTAGCCGGTAATCCCATGAGAGTAATAAACTGGTTACTACCCTCATAGCTCTTATCGTTAAACCGGGCTTGTGGCGAGTAATATAATCCACCTTGTTTCGCCCAATCAGAATTCTTATCGTAGACGCTTTTGGCGGTGGCGAGATTATTGGCACCCCGGGTATGTATCGTGGTCTCTAACACAACGGTGTCACCATGGTATGGTGTCTCCACCCACTCATGGCGCCCGAGCAAAATATCATTTAGGCTTAAAACATCGCCAAGGACAGCAACGGAATTGACTTTGCTCAATAGTAGTGATTCCGCCAGGTTTCCCGTTTCGGCACAATAGCCGAGTTTGCTCTGGATTACCTCCGGAGGGAAAGCCCAAACGTAATACATGCAACATTTGAAACCGTGAGCCAATAGTCCCTTGGTGTAACGGAGGAGCTGCCCGTCACAGGTAGGATTGCCATCCCAGAGCGGGTATTGGTAGTTGTCACGGATATATGCTGCGACAGCTTCCACAAATTTATCACCGGTGACATTACCGAAACCAGCAACTATATCCTGGATATCCGGGTTCCTGGGAACCACGAAATCCGTTACCCAATATGAATCTCCAAATCTATACGAAACCCGAGGAATTTCTGCCATTCTAACCTCCTTTATTTGCCTCCCTCTTTATTTTCGATATTATCCAGACCAGCAAAAGAAGTAAAGCGACAACTAAAAACACCTTTGAAGATCTCGCGAGAAGGATACCTAAAGTAGCAAATATCCCAAACGCGTATTCCCAAAAATCGTCTTGGCTTTCTTTCCATTCTTTTTTAGTCCATATTTGGATGATTAGAGAGATAATAAGGCAGAGGGGTGCCACCCACCATCCATAATGAATAGCACCTAGAACAGTGATAATCCCGCACAATATGTGGATAGAAGATGTCGGCTTCTCGAATGCTTTTGATATTATTTTCCCAATCATTCATTTCATTCCTTTTAGTAGGGCAAGGTGCAACCTCTCCTCGTCAGGAGAGGCAGGAGGCGGTGAAAACCCTGGCCACCCCAGGTAAAAACCGCTGTACCTTGCCCTCACTTTTTCCACATCCTTTTTAAACGCTGGATGTATTTATTTACGACCGAGGGAACGTAATATCCCGCGAGCCCGGCAATAATGGCGACAATGCCATACAGCAACTTTGTTTCCCCGGGGATGTAGATAATTATAAAAATCCCCAAAATGGTCAGACCTAGAATCGCCATTACTCCCAAAATTGTATTCCTATCCATTATGGTAAGCCTCCAGTATGATTATACTGAAGCGGGATGCTGTAACTATCCGGGCGCATATTTCCTACTGTCTGAGGAATTTCCCTGCGGCATTGCCTACAGAAATATCTCGTGCCAACTCTTCTGGCACAGGTGAATCTATCGCACTTCGGACAATACATAAGTCTGCGTCCCATTTTCACCCCATTATCAAGAAGTCAACAACGTTGAGCATGTCAATTTCCCTTGTCTCCGGGTCAAGCGTGTGAATCCCATTATCAGCCACAAACACACAAAAGGAGTGGCTCCAGCCCATTCCTAGCACAAAGGCACACGTGTTCAGGTGATACCTTTCGTTCACACGAGCAATCGTTAGAAATGCAAAGTTCTCACAGTCAAACGTATCCGTGCGTTCGGGCATATTCGATAGCACATCCTCAAATATCTTTGTCCACTCATCCCTGCTTGTGTAATAATATTGCTCATCCAGGAGCATTAATTGGGCGTTTGGAAACTTCTGTTGCAACAAAGATGTCAGGGCAGCATGCGATATTTGATACCCTCCATTATGGTCTCCATCATCAGGAGGCTGAGAGCAGGATTGAGATCTAAAAGCCAGGTAAAATGAAGTGGCCAGCCCAGCAAGTAACAAGCCTACTAATAATGTTTTAGGTCTCCTGTTCATGTAAGCTCCAGTGTAGCAACAACATCTGCACTGGTATCGGCGGCATCATTGGAGACAAGCTTTATACTTATCTGGCCGCCTGCAGCGACAAGCTTTGAGTGCGTTATGTCGCTGCCGGTTATGGCATTATTAAGAGTGCAGGTTATTGTTGTATCTACGCCGTTAACTCTAACAGTGTAAATATCAGTTCTACCAGCAAGACCGCTTGCTACCCTCTGCCAGACATAAAGATTCTTTAATATCCCGGGGCGCGGCACTCTCGCTTTTATCTCATTTGCTTGGGTAGCACCATTTCCGGGAGCTAAATAAGATGTTCCGTTCGGTGTAATTGCTCCAAGGCAGCCAAACTGGAAGAGTTTATCAAACTGGTTGGGGTTAAAGTTACTGAGCTGAAAGGCTGAGGTCGAGCGCCAAACATGCCAAGCACCATCCCCCAGGACAGCAACGCCATTGCCCAGATAAGCCATAGCGTGAATGCTACCACCGGAAACCACCCCCAGGTCTATCCAGGTTGCCCCGTAATCAGTGGAGCAATAAACATGCTTAACACCATCTCCCAGGATAGCAACGCCATTGCCCAGATAAGCCATAGCGTTAATGTAACTACCGGCAACCACCCCCAGGTCTATCCAGGTTGCCCCATAATCAGTGGAGCGGTAAACATGCTTAGCATTGTCACCCAAGATAGCAACGCCGCTGCCCAGATAAGCCATAGCGTAAATGGTATCAGCGGCAACCACCCCCAGGTCTATCCAGGTTGCCCCGTAATCTATGGAACGATGAACATGATTCAAACTATCTCCCAGGATAGCAACGCCATTGCCCAGATAAGCCATAGCGTTAATGTTACTACCGGAAACCTCCCCCAGGTCTGCCCAGGTTGCCCCGTAATCTATGGAGCGATAAACATGCCCCCAATCATCCCCCAGGACAGCAACGCCATTGCCCAGATAAGCCATAGCGTAAATCCTACCCGAGGCAATCACTCCCAGGTCTATCCAGGTTGCCCCATAATCAGTGGAGCGGTAAACATGCTTAGCACTGTCACCCAAGATAGCAACGCCGCTGCCCAGATAAGCCATAGCGTTAATGGTATCAGCGGCAACCACCCCCAGGTCTATCCAGGTTGCCCCATAATCAGTGGAGCGGTAAACATGCTTAGCACTGTCACCCAAGATAGCAACGCCGCTGCCCAGATAAGCCATAGCGTAAATGGCACTAGAGGCGATTACGCCGAGGTCTGTCCACTTCTTGCCGTAATCAATGGAATAGCGGTCTATTAGCCCTCTGGAGATGGCGTCATCATCTGAGTTTGGGGTGCCAAGATTCGCTATCCTCCTGGCATTCCAGTCCTTGTCAACATCGATTGTAATGTCGGAAAGCTTAGGAATCGCATATTTTATTGCTGCTGCATGCATGATTTTTCACGCTCTTGGTTCATAATAAACTACGACTTTTACTGCACCGGCTGCACCGGCATTTTTGTTGGCCACACTTCTATTAAGCAAGGAAATATGTAATGTCTGTGCGGCATCTCCATCCTCATAGTCAATATCCACGCCTCTGATATCCATATAATATTGCCCGGCCCCGCCTATCTGAAAGCCGTATATTGTGAAATCACAATCTATTTCTCCACAGAAGGCATCCAGATCAAGGTCAGCATTATTAAAGCTGTTCTTAGTCCAGAAAATCACTCTATAGTGCAATGACTGGATAGATTCAAGGCTAACGCCTACTATCCTGACCTTATTGCCTAAAAGACCGGTGAGGTTTTCATCCTCCTTGGCATTTTGGATAATCACCCCCGTAAAATGTTGGTCTTTATCAGAGCTTACCGTGTAAAATACTGTTTTTGCTGCTGCTGCTGTAATCTGAACTGAGGCCTCAGCACTTGCCTCCCTCCCGATATGAAGCCTTAAATATTTACCCGGTTGCGAAGCAGTCTCAAGCCAGAACTTTTTCCAGCCTGATGTCAGCCTGTAGGGGTTAAACTCGTTTAATGGAATAGCATCAGCGGAGGGAGTATCCAATCTGATATAAGTTCCAGCAAGTGTGCCATCGGTAAAAGCGGTAATCATATCCCCGGGCAGATCTACTTCCTCACCAGGGGCAGGACGTGCTCTGTCCAGTAAAAACTTCAGCACACTATAGGGGGGCATTTGAGGCATCAGAGACGGTGGAAGTTGAAGCTTGAGTCCGGCTCGTAATAGCTTGAGGTTCTCTATTAACAGCCTGTTGGTAAGATCAATCCTTTCATCTACGCCGCTAACACTATCAGCCCGGCGTTCAAACCAGGAGAGATTTTTATCCAGTTGTGCTAGATATTCCTCATAGGTTGTTGGAGCTTCCATTGTTAGACCACCTCCTTCAGGCGGGGGGCGTCAACCACGCACAATAACCTGTAATTGAATGTCGATGCTGCCGCCAGCTAGCAATGCCGCTGGCCACGCGGTGATATTGGCGAACGACTCCACCTCGGGCAGGTTATCGTAGATATCCTCAAGTCCATTCATGGAAGTAAGCGCCGGCAGCAGGACCGGTAGCCCTACACCCGCTATACCGTTTCCTATTAAGACTGAGGTATTGCCCGCAGCGTTGTTGAACAGGATTACCTTTTTTATCTTCACCGACTTGACGCCGACGAGCTGGCCAGCGAGAACTGGTATGGTGAAAACAACTAATGAGCCGCCAGCGCCGGCAGTTGGCAGATTAACAACAGGGCCAGTTACAACAATTCCTTCTTCTAGGAACATTTCTACTACCTCCTTTAATCACCCGTTCCCCGACCGGAGCACCAGACATCAGTGCATGGTGTCTTACCCGCCTTGATAGCTTTCACCAGCTCAGGGTCGGCGTCTTTGCCAGACTCCAGGTCCACAGAGTGGAAACGGTAGCCGATGGCAATGAGGCGAACTGCACCCAGAGCAAAGGCATGGCCGTTGATTGCTTCAACTCCAGGACGATTATTCTGCCATACCGCTATCTCGGTTGAGACCAGGTTGGGGTCGCGGAGCACAATATCCATATCGACCGGGACTTGCAGGTTACGGAGCTGATACTTGGCAATACCAGCGGGGTGATAGAGCCGTATTTGAGCATCGTCTATGGGGTACCAGCGCCAGAGTCCGAACTCATTATCAGCCATCTCCAGGTTAGTAACATTGACTCGTCCGGTGACCGTTAGTGCTGTCAGGCCGGCTCCAGCGGTGATATCTATGCATTGAAACGCTGGAATACCCTCGAGGAAATCGACCTTTCGATAGTAAGATTTCTGCACGTAATGGATGCAGACATTGTGATTTTGCAGGGCAACGGGGTCAAACATCCCCACCTGCGTTTTGAAGATATAAAGATCAGGCATATCAACCTCCTTTTCTGTCTCTATCTTCGGAGTTGAATCCGATTATTTACTTATTAAGAAGGGGAGGAAATACCCTCCCCTTCTTATTTAACCTTATGTACCCAATCCAGTGGCGATAAGAACCTTTACACTTATGCCAACAGCACTGGCCGCGGAACTCTTCCTGATTCGCCCTGCTACCCTTGGGTTACCAGTTATTCTAATTGCATTAGGTAGTATCTGGGCATGAACAGGACGGACAATACCGGCACCGGCTGCCAGCTCGTTATAGAACGAGAACTCAGCCCGATCAATGCCAGCAGCATCAGCACCAAAACCAATTGCCAGATCGGCATAACAACCAGCCTCAAGCGTCTGCGCCAGAAAGATTACGCCATACAACCAGCAGGGGTCGGCAGGTAGCAATCCAGCCGCTTGTATGGTGATATGCAGGTTCGCTGCCGGATATGCCCAAGCCGCCGCAGCACCATCGGAGACAATGGCAACAGGGGCGCCTATCGGCATTACATAATACCTGACATTATTGGACTGAACCAAGCTGAGCCACAGTTGGTCAACCTCAGACTTTAGTGCCATAACTTTTTTCTCCTTTCTCCCTTTCGGGTTACTTGCCTAGATTAAGCCATTTCGACCTTTATTTAATTAAGTTATGCTACGACCAGACCGCTACTCTCAAACAAGAAGTTGTGAATATGTACCGGGGTGGCAGCGGCAATGGCCTTGCAAAGAACCTGGATGGCAAACACATCCTGGGGGTCGATAACCACGGGTTCCGAGAGGAAAGCATCTGGCTCCAACCTTACTGCCATAGGTTCCATATCGAACTGGGCCTGGATGTTGCCCGCGACACCACCCCTCCGGAAGATAAGGCGGGAAACAGGCATCGGGACAACGGCAGACTCGACAGAGACGGCATAGCAAACCATCAACTTGCCTACTATGAGTTGGGGAGCTGCAACTGCTTGGAAGCAACTGTAGGGTGTGCCGACGACCGCCAGTGCCGCCGTCAACCACATATCAAGGGCGGTTGGGACAACCAGGTCGGTCAGTGGAGCCAACTCACGCTGGTCTACCGACCTCGGCCATTGTCCGGTAATCAAGTAGTCGTGGATAAGCTTGACCTTGGCTGCCTTATTAGCATCCGGGATACTTGCCAGGCCGGGGATATCGGCTTTAATGTCACCGATATTCTTTATTGAGCACCTTTCCAGACCGGCTGCCAGAGCATTCAACCGGTATTCCTTTTTGTCAGTGAGGGTCATGTCATCGGACATAACCAAATAATTTCTTGAAGCCATTGTGTATACCTCCTTTGACTTCTTTTAATTTAATTGCATCCTAGTGATTTAGAATGCAACTGCTGATTCCATTTCAGGCTGGTAGCTTCTCTCAGCAAGAGTTTTACCCGCCACCAATTGATTGGCAGCCATTGCTCTCGCTCTGTTCTCTCTGAGAATCCTCTGGGCTTCCTCAACTACAGCCGACCCGGAACCGCTTCTGCCAGCAGTAGCACTCATTGCCTTGGCCAGATTGTAACCGACTCTCGGGAGATCATAGAGAAATCCCGTTGCGAGCCTCTCCTCCCAGACTGCAGCTTTGCTCACCCAGCCAAAGGCGCTAGCAAGAGTAGCAACAAGGCCGATACCGAAGTAGGTGTAGAAGGATGCTTTCTTTAGAACATCCTTGTTTGTGATTTTGCCCTCAGCGATGCGCTTATTATCCCACCATTCAGCGAGAGTAACAGTGCCACCATAGGCAATTTCCCCAATGTCTTCAATACGAATCATGTTCCCTCCTTCCCTTTACATTACCGCACTCGACCTATGCGGTGCGGGAGAAGAATCCTCTTTGTTAAAAGAAGAGCGGGGAAGCCCAGTCCTCTAACAATTCAGACTCTTCCCCGCTCTAATTGGAGCTTATTTAATTGTTATCTACTATTCAATACTAAAACGATTATGATGTCTTGTCAAGTAGCTACCAGGATATTTCTTTGAGCAGCTCATCGAATTTGCCTCTGGAAACATCATCAACCACTCTGGAGGCAACCAAAGTCATCGCTTCAGCATGTTCTGGAGACAAGTCCTCAGCTTTGTTTGTTTGCTGGTACTGCTGATAATGCCCTAGCTCATGTACCAGCGTATCTACCGTGTTACGCCCGCTGGAAAGCTGGTCGAGATTGAGGTAGATTATTTTAGTAGTGGTCCCATAAAGTCCTGCTGTTCTTACACGCTCACTGGCCGGAGGGATAATAGCAGCATATATGGATACGGGGGTGGGAAATATATCTCTGGCTATCACTCTAGCCAGTTTCAGATGACTTAGCTGTCGTGAGTTTAGCTTCTCATCCGGGACAACCGCGGTGCTCCTTAGTCGCTTTTGGGAATCATTTATAATCTCCACATCGGTAGGAATCGGTTTGTCCAACGCCTCTAATTCTTCCTGGCTGAGATTTACTGGCTCATAGCCTAGATGCTTTACCGAGCTATCAAATTTCTCGTCGGTGCGAAAGACGGCATTTTCACCAAGAACCCTTGTGACTAGAGGATACAATTCCTCGATTCCGCACTCCTCCAGACCCTCATCTTCTTCCTGAACCATTTTTAGACCTCCTTGGATAGCGTTATACCACCGCACTTCGGGCATTCATTGTGAGCCGGCGGAAAGGTGTCAACCCACTCCCTGCATCTTGGGCAGAAGCGTCTCACCAGCCAAGCACCCCGGGAGTACCGCGCCTTCTTCTGGTATTGCTCCGGTATCGGCTGCCCCAGCTCTCTCATTTTCCGCCGCCAAGTGTCGTCATGGTAGTGGTTGGGGGTGAGGATGTGGGCATACTCATGCCATAACAGGTGGGATGGTTTCGTAATGACCTGTCCCTGCACTTCGCCGACCCTCTTAATGCTTCTGACGCATATCCAGCCGAAGTATTTATCACTTTGTCTATTATGTGCATGCGCCTTGGCACGGAACGAACTTCCTATGCCCCTCTCTATACATCCGCCTACAAATATTCCCTTTACCTCAACCCAGGCAGGCACTCTATATATATTCTCGGGGGGCAGTTCTGTGCCTCGTAATGGTGGTATTGGAACATCAAGGCCACCAATAGGAATCTTCTCTGGTACTTCGCCAAGGGGGTATCGCTTGAGGACAATAGGGTGAGGGGAGGTAGCAGGAGTTCGCTCTTCCAAATAGCTGGGACTACCAGACTCGGCTTTGGGGACTGCAATCTTCCCAACAATTTTCTTATAGAAAGCCATACCCTCAGGAGACATCTCAATAGCTGTTGGAAGAACCAGGTTAGGTATCTTCTTTACCTCATCAATTAAAGCTGCTGTAGCCTTACCCTTCAATAGACTTTCACCTTTGATTACTACAGCACCAACTCTGACTGTACCATTTGGTTCACCAAACAATGTCACCACTGCAATTGGATTTCCCCTCGGGTCACGATATACAATACCATGTTGCTCATAGGATAATCCTGGTTTCCCTTTACCAAACTCTGATAAGATTCTTTGTTGAATCTCAGGTGGCATAGCAATACCAGTTATTTCTTCAGGGGTAACAGGTATAACTGGCTTTGCAGGCAACTATCCCCCCTTGGCTCTGGCTATCGCTGTCTTAAAGGCATTGTCCAGCTTCTCCCGGTACCCGATATCATCGATGGTGTAGGCAAGAAACTCTGGCGAGTCGGCGACAAACTCCAGTTCCTCCTCAGGATTTGGTGCAGGTGTCGACTCGGTAGAAATAACAGCTGACTGTGCCGCCATATGTTTCCCCCACATGCCGGGATGCTTCTCCTTGTAGTGGTGTCTTAGCCAGGCTATCCTCTCAGGAAACTTACCTTCTTCCAGCAGCTCCTTTGGTGCACATTCTCCGCATATTCGGCAGCAAAACTTTCTCAGTGGGTCGCCCTCAGTCTCAGCTAGCAACTCTATAGTTTCGAGAGACAGCTCACCAGATAGTTCTCGCCATGTTGGTGCAGCTCTCATAGTAGGCGGCCGCTCGACTCCGGGCGTGTGCACTACATAAAGGTCACCAGTTTTCACGAACTCACCCCCCATGGCAGCAAGGGCCTCTGCCCAGTAGTGGTCCGGGACCCTGAGAGGGTTAATCCCGCTTAGTCCGCTATAGATAAAGGTCTCTTTATCACTGAAGACATTGTTTCTCAAAACATAATCACAGAATTTGTAGGGTTCGAAGGGCTTGAGCGCCGGTAATAGCTTCTCGCTAGTTTCTGGCATTTTCTCCAGGCTTTCCAGGATGACTGTAGCCACCTTGCGGATGGAGGCAAGATTGTCTTGTAGCACCTTCTTATCCTGTGCCCACAAAGCTACATAAGGGAATGATCTGACCCCGCTATCGAAACCATAGTGGACGCCAACGACAAAAGCAGCACTTTCGGCAATAGTTTCTGCATTAGGTATACTGAAGACGCTCTCCGAGTAGTAGTGGGCTAGTTCATGGATGAGGCTCTTTAGTTGCTGCGCCCTGGGTTCTTCAGGCCTGACCCATATTGTTTTTGCGAAGTACTGCCCCTTGATAGACGGTCTCTGTTCCGGCCTAGACTCAAAGCTCACCTCCAGCCCCTGGGCTTTGGCTAACGCCATAACTTTGGCAAACAACTGCTCGTTGGCCTCACCAGTGAGCACTGGTACTTCAAACTCGGGCAGGGGCTTCCCCTCTGTCTGGCCAATATCAAAGACATATACTACCTTGAAGAAGCGTACTTCCTCTGTCTCTTCTTTAATCTCAACTGGTTCACCGCACTTCGGACAGAAACGAGCGCCTTTTGGTATCCTGGCATCACACCTGGGACAGGTGGGCCTCGGGGGTAATATTGGTGCTAGAATAGCTATGCCCTTCTCACCGGCATTTACCCATCGCCCCAAGTCTTTCCATGTATTGAAGCCAGCCACTTTAGTAGCGTTGGGCTTCTGTATACCGATAAGAATGAGATTACCAATGGAGTAATCGTGGAACTTGGCCATGGTGGTGAGGAAAAGTCGGAACTGAGCACTGTCTTGAATACCCTCGACGCCATCCTTGAGTTGTTTCATCACAGTGTCAATCTTGCGCTCTCCTCCAGCCACATCGATTGCTGGCAGCACTGCCAGGCTGTATTCAGGAAGCGCCTCACTAATAAAACCGATGAGATCGCGGTATTGGGAGGGTATTGGCTCGCCACCTTCAATGCCTACTGTCTGTGACAGCTGTTTGGTTGTCACTTCAGGAGCATAAACTCCCCAGGTTACACCATAAAGCCACTCCTTATCACCTGCTTCGAATTCACGGAATCCACCCTCAACGAGCCTAAAGAAGCCTGGTTCCATCCCTAGAGGACGATTTTTTTCTTCCTGCTTTTCGATTAAAGTTCTGTGTGTAACTCTAACCATGTATTCAATTTTCTCATCCCACTCTCCACCTTCCATTGGAGGAAAATCGGTACCAGCAAGACATTTATCAATCCACCCCTCTAAATAGACTTTCCTATCACCCCAATCAAGCCAATAATTTATGGCTCTGGTATCGTTTTTATCTGGGACTTCGTTGATGAACCTGTCAATTTGCGCTTTTTCCCGGGTATTAAACGTTGATGATGCGCCTTTCGGGAATGCTGAGGGGACATCGACTGGCATTAACTCTGCCGGGTTAGGATTCTCAGAAGTTGCTTCGTGTATGATTGAGGGTCCCACAGTCTGGGGTATTTGCTCCCACTTACCATCTTTAAGTATCTCGCTGGTCGCGGGCTTCAGCCCCAGCTTTTTGACTCTCTCGTTTTCCTCATTAAAGGATTCCTCTGAAACAATATCACCAATCTGAAAGATAGTCTGGCCAGGGAGTAGCACTGTGACATATTTCGGGGCAGTAGTAGCCGCCAGATACTTATCGGGTTTTACCGTAAGCTGGCGGCCAGTGCTTTTTTTGGTGTGGACGCTTCTACAGGAACAACTTTCTTGGAGCCATCCCAATAGGCATAAAGCCTTTTCTTACCGTCGGCCGAGCGATAAACGTCTCCCGTTGCACTGCTATATTCCTTCTCCCAGTACTCACCCAGATACCATAATTTTTCCTCTTTTTTTGATGTTGCCGGAACTAGAGCTGCCTTTTCCCTACTACGTTCTAGTTCCCTGATACGTGCTAGTTCCCTCCTCGATGGCGCTCGTATGATTATAGCTAAGACAATAGCAACCCCCCCGGCGACAGCGATTAGCTTGACCAGCGCAGCAGCGATTGACTCAATCTTCACAATGCTAAAGGCAATGAGACCAATAATGAGAATGGGGACTATGAGTGGGATAATAAGTTGCCACTGGAATTGCGGATATGGCAAATCACGTCTAATGTTGAAAGTAGTAGTTGGTATCCCACTAACAAATTCAGCAATAGGCTGAGTTATATGATGCCCCGTTAGCAGGATATCTAAGTACATTTTGTCTAGTGTTTCTCGTGTGGGCATACTCTCAGTGCAGAATTGAAGCTGACACCATTCTCCTGGGTTAATACTACTTTCCATTGTATCAAGTGCGAAGCGAAGGTCATCTATGCTGTATCCAACAAGAGTATCTGCCATCATAATCCCTCCTAATTATCACTCCAGAATATCATCTGCTGGCTATCTAATGCCTTTTCAAGTAGCTTAACTTTTAATTCAAGTTCTCGTATTTTCTTTTTTATCTCAGGAATTACCAGAAGGTGTTTCTTTGTTGGTAAAGCGAGAAGATTCTCTGGGCGGTTATCGTTTTTTATGCCATTAAGGTGATGAATACTCCATCCCTTCGGCAGTACCTTTTGGTGCTGTATTTGCCAAACATAAATATGCTCGAGTACGTACCCATCCGCCTCAGCTCTTGGGTTATCGGGGTCTTTTATAAGAATATACCCACCCGTCCTTTTCCTACGTCCACCTTTCCATTGAGGATGTCTTTCACCGCTAATAGAGCCATATCTCTGTATCCTTGTCTCTACTCCAGAAGGGCTGCATGTGCAGCCGATAGAATCTAACGCTTTATTTACCTTACTACCTCGACAGTGGAAAATGGCTCGGATTTCCTTACGTGTTTTCCCTTGATCGTATAAATCACGCAATAGGTCTAAATCAATGGAAGTGCATCTTTTGGCATGATGCCTTATAGGTATTTTATTCTGCTCTAAAATACCTTGGATTCTCCTATGACTTGTATGGAGCTGAGTGCTTATCTTTTCCACTGATAGAGTCTTGGATAACTCTATAACCTCTGATTCCTGGATGATAGCTTTCTGAGGCATGTGAATCACCCCTGGTAGGGATACTCCTTAGTCATTTGCCTTTATTATCTAACTCTCTAGGTGGGGTTGTCAACTACCGCCAGCTAAAGCAGGCAGTCTCCTGAATGTCTTCAGTAGGCAGTATTTCTTGAGAAATAGTTTTAGCCATGAAACTAATCTTGTGTTAAAATCAATTTCACGAATCAAGGACTAATTTCCGCTTTCTCGTGGCAGAAAGGGCACTCTTTGATAGAGGATACTTCATTCTTGGGTACCGTCCATGACTTACCACACTTGGAGCATGTGGCTTTTGCCATTTCCAGTTCTGGTTTATAATCGGTAGATTTACCCAGCGCGTTTTCCGGATGCATCGCCAGATCCAGGAGGTAGGCTCGCAACTTCACTATGTACTCAGCACCAGGCATACCCATTTCTTGAATGGCTGTAGCCAGGTCGGGGCGAGCCTCAGCGATAAATTCTATAATCCTGACGGTGCTAATGTTTTTGATCAATTCAGCATTATCAGTGGCTATAGAAAGGTCTATCCCTTCTAACGGTGGAAAACGGTTTTGTCTGATTATCTCTGGAATATCCTCACTTTTTATGGGAGCGAGATAATCCCTCAAGCTCTTGACTATAGGGTCATCCATAACCTCAACAATAAACTTGTAGAAAAATTGGCTGCCGAATTTTGCTAGTCTTTGTTTCAGTTCCACTACTTCCCCTCCTCCTCACCCATATGAGACAAAGCCTTGCCTGCTTTACTCAGCAAATCCTTGAAGGTCTTGGCTATCTCTATTCTCGTCTCATGGGTTTCGTCATCCCGACGCTGCTTGTCCCGGTGTTCCTCAAGTTTAATGAAGGTGCTAAGGTCAAGCACCATAGGTTTACCATCCTTATCGGTTACCTGAATTGGTGACAATTGAGATCCAGGCGCGGGTGTGTTGTCTTTTACGATGATTATTGGTTGACCTGGTGCGACCTCTGTCATCTGACCAGTTGCTTTATCTATTACGTAGTGGGAAGAAGGGACACCTGTCACTTTTGGCGCTTCCTTAACGATAACCACTGGACGTCCTGGTTCTATTTCCTGTACTTTCCCCTCACCGTCTACAAGGTAGCTGGGGCCGGTTCTCGTTGAGTCTGGAGGTATGATTAGAGGCTTACCGGATTCCACTTCCTCTACAGAATAACCTCCCTCTCCTGGCTTGACAACCCAGGATTTTCCTGCTGATTTCCCGCCTGTGACGAGGTTGACTATTTTTATAGCGTCATCGACTGTGGAAGTGTTACCAGCCACACCGGTATCTTTTCTCCTGGCCGCTCTTATTTTGGCCAGGTCAATTGCATCCTTGTAATCCATATCACCACTGCCCTCACCAACATTGACAGGGAGGTCATCTTCACTAATAATATAGTCTCTCTTGCCGGTTTTCTCCTCCTTTTTCTCCTCAGTCTTCTTATCCTGCGTATCAGCAAATTCGGCTGGCAGATCGGTAGGAATAGGCTGATGCATCTTTGCCCGCCAAGCGTGGAACCAGCGCCCGCGGAGGTCTTTCCGGATGTCCATTTCTATCATCGCCTGAGCCACCCATTTCATATCCCTGAAGTCTCCACCATTCCACACATGTTCAGCTGTCACTTTGATAAGTGATAGGGGAACTACTCCTATTTGCTTGCCCAACCTCATAAACTGCTGAAACTCAGTAGTGGCCATAGACTCCTCAGTATCTTTAGTACCGAGCCCCGGCTCTTTCCCCGACTCATCCTCGAGATCCCTAAACTCTCCAAGCTTTAGTGCTTCGTCTCTCCCCTTATCAGTCAAGACATAATTATGGTCACCGGTATCCTGGAGCAATTCTTCCTTTACCCAATCGTCTAGTTGGCTCTGGAACTTGCGATAGCTCACTCCAACCTTCTCCTCCAGTTGAACTCGGGTCATGGGCCCGCTGGCTGCAGCTAGAACACCAAAAATCTGTGCTTTTGTTGCCATAGACACCTCCTTTAGCAATAATACTACTACGCACTAACAGGTTTTGTCAACACTTTACTAACACTTTTGCTAACACTTTTACTAACAATGCCACAGGGGTTGCCTGCTTGGCAACTTCTATACGGAGAAAGGTTTCCAAAAGTTTCCTCTGAGGAAAGATGGTTGACAGGCAAAAGATAGTGTTTTATTATGAGGTAGTAGAGGAATAACGATGGACTGGCTTGCTTTACTGGCACAGACAGCAGCAAAATTACCGCTCGAGCGTATTTTTGTCAGGCACCCGGACAATAAAAAGAACCTTGAAGCCCTCCAGGAAATACTGAGCGAGTCCCATGCTAAACCAGCTGAATCTCCCCCCGATGTAGCTACTACTGAAGAAGATAATTGGGGGTATCTTGAACCACGTCAACAGAAGGCACACCTGGCCTCAAAAGAAAGTGGTATCTCAACTGAGGAAACCGTTGCCTATCAGAACCGTGAGATTGCCAAGAATTTACTTTCCATGGAGAAACATTATGCCCAGAAGCTCCGAATCAATGGCATCCCCTGTGATTGCGGCTCAGGCCGGCATTTACTTGCTATAGAGTCCCTGGCAGAGGAAGCCATCTCAATGGTTGATAACCCCAATGTTTACTACCGCCTGATAGAGTGGGTAAAAGAGGTTGGGCCGAAAAGCACGGACCAAGCAGCCAAGAGCGGCAAGTATGATAGCGAATACCCCACGTTCTCTCACCAGGCTAGAGACTTCAGAAAGGAGATAATCGGTAGCCTGGAACCATCTGCCCTGTTTACTAAGCCGGTTGAGGAGTTGCCCGGGTCAGGGTTTGTCTCTGAAAAAGAGGAGGTCAAGAATGCAACTCAGAGCGGCACCGAAACGGTGCCCTAATTGCGGTGGTCTGCTAGACACCCACGGATGCTGTAAAAAATGCCATATCTGTGTGAGGTGAGCCATTGAATCTAATTCTTTTTACCGGAAGCGATTGTGACCCGTGCCACCAAGTAGAAGAATCATTCAGGCAGCATTTCAAAGAGGAACTTGACAGCGGGGAGGCTGAAGTAGTAAATTTAGATGAGGATGAGGGCGCACAGCAATTCTGGATGGAGAATGAACTTCCTGTAGCTCCGGTAGTGGTAGTTGTCTCCGACCAGAAAAAGCTCGTTAGCGTTCTTGACCCAAGCGAATTGCTGAAAAAGGCTTTACCGGCTGAAGCAGCCGTTAAGCCTCAGTAGGTCGAGCTGAGATAAAAAGAAATTTAATAAGGAGGGATGACCAAAAATGCCAGCACCATGGAAAAGAGTATCACCGGTAATGCCCGCTGCAGGTCAGATCCAGGCGGTCCAGGCAAAGAAGCATGTAACCGTGTTTGCCCGTTCGCCTAGCGCTCCCGGTGCAGGAACACCCAAAATCAAGTCCGCCTTTACGGCATGTGCTGCCACCACTCTCGGCATCGAGAAGCGCACCGACAGAAATGTCAAGATGAAGGACTGCATGGAAGCTAAGGGGCTGAAGACTGGTGTCTTCCACAAGAAGTCCCGGGCTAAAATAGGGTCACCGCTGTACGGCAAGGTCTATACTTACGGCGGCGGGTAGACGGACCTGTTTCAATCCCCAGAGGCCAGCTCACGAAAAGCTGGCCTCTTTGTTTTGGGGTTGGCCGGTGCGATCCGCTGGACCTACTTAGCTTCTCCAGCCTAGATTGGTTAGCTACTCCAACCTGTATTACCATCGCTGCATGCCTTAGTCAATTCAACAGTGGTGCGCATGGTTTCGGCCCAAATGGCGAACCAAGAGGACTTCTTTACGCCAGGTCGTGTGTTCCGCTCTCCCTTCAACGGTGCGAACGTTGCCCGCTTCTTAACTTGAAACCTGGTATAGACGGGACGTATCCTCTCCTGAAGCCCGCGGGCCCGCGCCAACCTTATCCCTTTATTTTAATGTAGTTGCCCGGTTTAGTAAAGTAGGTGCGCGGCGCACCTATATAACTCGCTCAGGCACAATACCCTGGACAGTTATCCAGGGTATTATCTCTACCCCCCCGTTTTTTAACGCTACGCCAACGAAAACCACCTTATTTGACTTATACTACCCCAAAAGCTAGGAACGAAAAAACAGGGGGGAATTACTGGCATTTACTGGCGCTATTTTTAACCTTTCCTGGAAGAATGAACGATACTCATGATCACTGATTGAGGTAGCAGATTAAGGATGCCCGCCTTATCCCGAATCTCAAACTCGTGCTCTTTATCCCAGCAAGGGAGGCATAGTCCCTCACGAATTTGATAGACCTCCTGCCCGCAGTTGGAACAATTTACCCCGGCAGCCCTATCCCACTCTGACTTGCTTGTTTTATAATGCCTTCGCGTTCCACCAGGAATAATCTTCAGGTTAGGGTCTACTTCTTTGAGTCGGCGTCGGAGTTCTTCAGACATCGATGTCTATTGTTTATGACGGTCAGCCATAATTTTTTGATATGCCTCATTCACTCTCTGAAACTCCTTCGGGTCCGGATGGGTCCCTGTATCAGGGTGAAGTTCCTTGCAGAGCAGACGGAAACGCGCTTTAACTACCACATCATAGTCCTCAGGGTGGCAGTGTAGTACCCGGTAAGGGTCATCTGCCAATGTCTCTTCCTTATTTGCACCGGTTCCCGTTGCCGCCTTTTTAATATCCTCACCCCAAGCATCTAGTATTCTGTGCCCAATGTCCCGCAAGCGTGTTCCAGTCGCAATAAGGGCTATCTCATCCACATTGCGCAAGAAATTAACCACGTTATTCATTTTTATCCTCTTAGCCATAAGCCCTCCTTAAACTTTAACAGCCAAAGCCTTTGCCAGCTCGACAGGCTTAATATCAAATTCCCGGAGCCCGACACCTGTGGCGAAACAATAGGTATCATTAAAGATGCCATGGATGATATACTTCCCCCTGGTATGTTTGCCCGGCGGGGCAGTTGATTCCAGTGTGCGGTCCTCACCACTATCGCTTCCTAAAACTACCCACATATGACCATCTGTTTCACCATCAAGGGTCCAGAGGCCAAAGGCACAGTATACCTGGTCCGGGGGAATACCACCCGCTCGAAGGATGCTCGCAAGAAGAATAGCGCAATCATCACAATCCACCGCGGTGCGTTTAGCTAATGTCTCAGCTGGAGTACGCCACAGATCTCCAACCTCGCTGCCATAGGTGGTAAAGGAATTAACAAGCTCCTGAGCAGCACTGATAAAATCGGGTGCTTGTAGCAGCACCCGGGCAACCTCTCTGACTTCTGGATCATCCGGCTGCACTAAGGAGCGGATAGAGTGGTATTTATCATCATGCCGAACATTGGCCAGGAGGTCATCATACATTTTAATCTTCCCGTCCTCCGCCACGATAGATACAGCACCATTTTTAATGGGCTCTTTCACCAAGCAAGCCATGCCTTCCTCCTTTATTAATGACCCCATCCCTTACCCCCCTATATTCCCAGGGAACTCCCCCTGGGATTAGACCTTGCTTCTTGAAACGCCTGGCTGATGTGCCAATCAAAGCATCCCGGTTCAGCTTGATTGAGCCAGGCCCAAATCTCTTGATGATGTCTTGGCCGAACCTCAGATCTTCCCTGCATCCCTGGAGGGGATCGCAGGACTCATCATACTTAACCTGGTCAAAAGCATCTTTCCAGATAGCCACTACCCTGGTGGTAGCATTAGTTCCCTTCAGCCAATTAGTTATCCACACGGCCCCGAAGGCAGCTAGGCCGGTATCATCGATGATACACTCCACAGGATGGGCAGCAATATAGCCTTCCTGGAGGGACCGTACCAGGTTTTCAATGCAGTCGGGTGCCAGGACATTATCTGCATCGGTAAAAAGCAGAATATCTCCCTGGGCCTGACTAGCTCCCTGATTCCTAGCGTTGGCAGGCCCGAGCATCGGTATATGAAGGCAGGTGACACCATACTGCCGGCAGATTTGGATAGTTAGTGCATAGCTGTCGCCAAGAGGAGATGAATCAGCAACGATAATCTCGATTGGCTCATAAGTCTGGTTCTGGATAGACATGAGGAGTTTGGGCAAGTAATCCTGTTCCTCGAGGGCTGGGATTATGACTGAAACCAAGGGACCGGAGACCCTGTAAAGTGGCTCCTCCGTCAAGGCCTTTATGACCTGTGCCCTGAGTTTGTGCATTGCTTCTACAGTCTTTCCGATTGTCACTCCCGCAGCAACTCCGGTGAGTGCTAACAAAATCACTTTAGCTTTCATTGATTTCTTAGCTCTTATCAACCCCAGTATACCCCTGGAGGGGGGGCTTGACAAGGCTTACGCCGATACAGTAATATAATACTGAGTACTGTAAAGGAGGAATAAGAGAAATGGCGGGAGAAATATTAAGCAAGCTTCTCGTCCGACCTGGCGCTCCGGTAACACCAGAGACCCTAGAGAAGGCTAAAAAACTATGGATGGAGATTTACCTATTCTTTATGCTGCTTGTGGCCCCCACTAATCCGATAAAGCGCCAGCAGCTAGAGGATATGAGGACAAAGTTGGCTGAGGTAAACGAGTTGATTGTAAACTTAGAGATTTAGTATGACCATACTGTGAAAGGAGATTTAAATGAATGTGGAGGAGCTGAGGTTTATAGTCAGGCAACAAAGAGAATCCCCCTTCTTTTCTGTTTTTGACGAGTATTGGGTGACAAATGAAGTGCTCGCTCAAGCCCTCACGGAAATTGATGCGGTATACAGAGACAGGTTAGAGGCACTCAGAGGAATCAACCGCAAGGACTATGCGCAATTGGCTTTGCCAAAGATTGCTGGTGGCTTTATGAAGCCCGGCTCCAGTAATACGTGTTACGGAGCCAGAAGAGCGCTTTGGAACCTCCGTAAAGTCCTAAGACGGCCAGAGAAACAGGCCAAGCAGGAAAAGCAGGAAAGGCCGGGAGAAATGGCTGATAGAATTTGCCCTATTTTAATGGCAGGAACAATGATAAGCAATATCTATGCGATTAGAGCAAAAGGCATGGCGAAAGACACTCACCTTTATTATGAATCTGTTCGCTGTATGCAAGAAAAGTGTGAGTGGTTCTTAAACGGGTGTCCTGCTTATAAAGGAGACAATCAATATGCCAAAAATAGGTGAAATTAGAAGAGGTTGTGAGATTGGTCGCAAAAAAGAAGACAGGGGGAAATATATTTGGAATCCCTGCAAAATTTGTGGTAAAGAGCGATGGGTGCAGACAGTGGGTGGCGAACGACCACGCTATAGCAGGTGCCTTAAATGTGCTATATGGAAAGGTGGAAAGAGGATAAATAGTGGTTATATCATGGTGCGGCTAAATGACGACGATTTCTTTTACCCCATGGTTATTAAAAACAAAGGACATAGGAATGGGTATGTTTTTGAGCATCGTCTTGTTGTGGCTAAACATTTAGGGCGATGTCTTCAACCTTGGGAGGTTGTCCATCACAAAGATGGTATTAAAACTAATAATGCAATTGAAAATCTGGAGTTAACTACTTATGGAAACCACTCGAGAGAGCACTGCACCGGCTATCAGGATGGTTGGGGCAAAGGATATACCGATGGGCTTAAAATTGCAATAAATACACTATATGGTTGCCCGGCTCATCCGCACCCAGAGGGTAAAATACTACAATAGTAATGTTTGAAAGAGGTAAAAATGAGATTAGACGAAGCCATTGAAATCCTAAGAGGTGATAAATATGAAACATAAATGTCCGCGATGTGGAAAAGAAACAGAAGGCTCTTTCTCGGCTGGCGGGATTAAATGGGCAATTTGTGAGGATTGTCAAGAGGCTGAACTATTAGAATGGGAAGCTTCTGAACAACAAGCTCAAGCTTATATAGATTATAAATATCAACACGAGGAAGAAGCGGCTGCTCGCAATGAAAAGTAAAGCAGGAGGCGATATATGATTGATACACCAGTCAAAGAACGAGAAGGAAGAATAAATGCCACAAACAAAGGTTAAGAGGACCTACCGAGAAAAGGAGGTAAAGATGAGCGACACAACGATATTTGAACAAGATGGAGTAGTCTATTGTGCTTTATGCCACTCTATGCCAACAAAAGATTTAGCAAGGGAAACTGCTAGAGAAATTAGGGAAATGACTACAATACCAAGAGCTAGGATGAGAGTTGTCCCGGTTGAGGAAGTCAGGAAGATGCCATTTGGGAAGCCGAAAAATTTATAAACACTATTATGGTAATGTTTGAAGGAGGCAAAATATGGCCAAGATATTAGGTAAAAAACGAGAAGTTCAGATAGGAGATAGAATTGAAATGTGGGAAAATGGGCGTTTTAGCTGGAGGACAGTTACCAAGGTAACTAGAAAGTATATATGGCTTGAGGCTATCGCACCATTAACAGGGGAGCCCTTTTCTGTCAAGTGTCACCGGGACATTATTTTAAGAGATACTGACTACTACTAACACTTAGTAGCAGCATTTAAGGAGATGTTAAAGCCCTTTCTGGAAAACAAACAGTAGGTGAAAGAGAGTGTAGATGAAAAATGGGTAGAGGTAAACATAAGCAGAAAAAGAGAATGAGGAGGCAAAAGTTAGCTAGTAAGGGTGTTTACAGCGGTACAGCTACTCAATTTGGTGTCTTAAACAAAGAGATTAGAGAGAGACAAGAATCTACTCGAATTGGTGTCTTAAAGAAAGAGATTAAGGAGAAACAAGGAGGTGAACAACAAATGCCATTACCAATAGAGTTTCTAGAGTGCCCAATTTGTCATTGTGTGGGGACTGTTGCCCGAATTGCTTGCGCCGATGAACCTTCCCTCCCAAAAGGTATCTTTGTATCCCTGGAAAAAGTATTTACACCCATTCAGGACATTAACAAAATAGCAACACCTGTTGTCAAAGGGATCCTGGTCCATTATGACGTTTGTGTAGACTGTGGTACTCGCTACTGCACCAGGGCCGAGATAATAAGTGCTCCTGTAGCTGCCGGGCCCCAACCAGGAATGACCATAAAGAATATCAAGGCGTAGGAGAAAGGGCATGATTGATTTTGAGGAGATGAAGTGCCGGCACCAGGAGGGAGTTAAGCAAGTGGCCTCCCTCAAGAAAGATGAGGAGACGGTTCTCATGCGCTATTGCAGCCTGGTAGCTGCCGCATTGCTGAGAACAGGCGCCCAGCGAAACGCTCCGGTGAATGAGGTTGTAGTCAATGCCTACAAGAATGGCATCGCCCTGGGGCTCCGCCTCACAGTAGCAAACGGTGAGATACGGGGAAGAGAATGAATAACACAAAGGAGGAAAAAGATGTTTGAACATGAACTAACTCAATCTGAAAAGGTGAAATTGGTAGCTACTCTCGATAGACATAATAGTGAAGACTTTGACCAGGAGTTTTTTCAGGAACTGATGAGTTGCGATATCCCCTTGCCGGATGAACTTGATGACCGAATACGCCGGGCAATAAAAAAGTTTACCGATATTCTCGTGGCTTCCACAAAAAAAGATAGTCTCCCTCTCGAGGGAATCCCATGGGGGGTAATCGGGGGTGTCTTGATTCAATCTTTGCTCGTAGGCTACGAGCTGGGGAGGAAATTGCACCGGCCGCTCACCGCGAATGAAACCATGCCAAAATAGATAAGGAGTTGAAGAAGATGGTCCGAAAAAAGAACCAAAAAAGTATCAAAAAAGTATCAGCCGAGACTTCCCAAAGAATTCAGCCATACCTGGAGAATTTGAAGGAGCGGCTCTCCTCGCCAAGACTGAGAGCTCCCGGCACAATTTCATCCTACCTCGATACAGGACGACGATTTCTCTCCGGGCTAGATGGAGACCGAGAGCCGACCGACAGCGACTTCCGCCGTTACTTTACCAGACGCCGAGAGCTTAGTATTTCGGAGAGGACACTACTCAAGGAGTTTTTCCACTTGAAGAAGCTGGCACTCGCAAATAAATGGCCGTGGCCATTTACCGCTGACGATACTCCCTACCCTGAGGAGGTGGCTCAACTCCCCTTTCTCGAACAAGCTGAAGTAGAGCAGATGATAAAAGCCAGAGCCAGGCTTTCCAGGGCAGAAAGATTTTACCTGGCGGTGGCTACTACATGGATAGTTCGCCGGGAGGAGCTCAGGCGGATCAAGAAAAGAGACTACGATGAAGACTCGATAATCCTCCACACTGCCAAGCACGGTAAGATGGCAAAACACCTGATTCCAGATTGTCTCAAGCCAGTTTTTGCTGACTACCGCGCAAAGGAGCACTCGCCTGTAGCTTTATCAATAATGTTCAAGCGGATCTGTGAAAAGGCTGGATTTGAGCATAAGCCTCGGACGGGATGGCACAGTATCAGATACACGCTGACTACTTTGCTCAAGGAAGTATATCTGCCCCAGAACAAGCAAAGCCCCTCGCTCCTGGACGACTATGCCCATTGGAAAGTGAAAGCCGGCGGGCGCTACGCCGGGGGAAATATGACCGAGTATTATCGCCGTCCCGAGCTTGTCTACAAAGACCCCTCTGATATAGACAGGATTATTTACTCCATTCACCCCTTCCTTCCTCTCTGGGAGAAGAAGCGTTAGCAAAGTGTTAGCACGCTGCAAACACTGCAAACACTTTAGCATACCATTTGAATAATGCTTTTCATATCTAAGTCCACTTCCTCTAGCTCAGGCTGTTAGTAAGTGTTAGTGCGTTACTAACGCCACTAACAAAATCTCGGTAATTCGTGCCTGTTTTCAGCGTTAGTGCCTGTGCTAACACTACCAACACTTTGAGGCTAAAAATCGGTGTTAGTAAGTGTTAGTAACTAACTGTTAGTAGAGCATTTTGAGGCTGTTTGTGGTGTTAGTGTGAGCACTAACAGCGGACCTCTAAGTAGTTGTTGCCCCGGGGTAGCCCTCAAGTATCCCCACGATGTTCCCCTCGATATTCCGAGCAAAGTCCGATTTTTCAGTTTTGTTTCTGGGCTGTGATTGCCAGCAAAGCGGGGCAATTTTACCGAGTTTTTTTCACAAACGCTGGCGAAATCTATTGACAGCCTATTACTAACCTGCTACTGTAATCATAGCTAGGCTAAACGGTATGTGTATACTATTTAGCTTTGTTAGCACCTTAACAAATAGCAACCGATGAAAGCCAGGTATGAGAGACCTAGCCGATTGCTCAT
>Ga0315282_10004134_pt1 | contig 25433 bp, 26 predicted proteins | sample YL17G07_20_MG_FD_203693 | JGI IMG/M metagenome (GOLD analysis project Ga0315282, IMG submission 203693) | Sediment microbial communities from Yellowstone Lake, YNP, Wyoming, USA - YL17G07_20 | ecosystem: Environmental > Aquatic > Freshwater > Lake > Sediment | place: USA: Wyoming | collected... | reverse complement strand
ACGACAGCCGACGGCATGTACCGATATCTACAGATGGCTTCAAATCCTCTCCCTGTTCTTCAAGAGGTGCCTGGAATTGATCGTGAGGCGGTAAGACAGGTTCTTTTCTCGGTCAGAGATGAAGATAGAGCGAATTTGACGGAACTGGAGGCTAAAAAAATTGTAGCTGCCTATGGATTGACCGTCACACGCGACGAACTGGCGAAAGATCCTGAAGAAGCCGTTGAGGCGGCGAATCGCATAGGATATCCGGTCGTTTTGAAAATTGTTTCACCCGACATTCTGCACAAAAGCGATGTCGGCGGTGTCATTGTTAATATCCAAGACGATCAGAGCGTTCACGATGCATTTCGCGAAGTTGTGGCGCGCTCGCATCGCTATGTCCCCAATGCATTGATCAAAGGATGTTCTGTGCAACAAATGATCCCTAAAGGCCGTGAAGTGATTATTGGCGCGTCCAGGGATCCTCAGTTCGGCCCTATGATCATGTTCGGCCTTGGAGGAATTTACGTCGAAATATTAAAGGATGTGTCGTTCCGCATCGCTCCGATCGGCCGAGAGGATGCCACAAATATGATCCGAGAAATAAAAAGCTTTGCACTGCTCATGGGCGTAAGGGGTGAACCGCCTGTGGACAGGGACGCGATTATTGATGCGATCTGTCGCGTATCGCAGCTCATGATGGATTTCCCGGAGATCGATCAAATTGACATGAATCCGCTGGTCGCACTTGCTCAGGGGCAGGGGGCTTTTGCCATAGATGCAAGAATAATCTTGACGGGGGTTTAATATGAAACCGCTCTTTATCGGATCGGTGAGCACATCAAACGGAAAAAGTTTATTGGCGTTTGGAATAGGGATGCATTACAAGAATGCGGGAAAATCAGTGGGATATTTCAAACCTCTTGGAATGATCCCGATCAAAGTCGGTGGCATTTGGACCGAACAGGATGCTTTTTTTGCGACTACGCTTTTTGAGCAGGCGGTACCTTTAGGCGATGTATGTCCCGTAGTTCTTTCACCGGAGGAATTAAATCTGGTTTACAAAGGAAAAACACCAAAATATATGCTTCGCATCCGTAAAGCCTTTAAAAATATAAGCCAGCACGCCGAGGTTGTCTTGATTGAGGGAACTTCCAACTTGCTGGCCGGCGGCATGTTGGAATTGCCTGCGTATAAATTAATCAAAGTATTGGGCGCGAAGTTGCTTCTCGTCAGTCATTTCCAAGAAGATATTGACGTCGATCTTATTTTATCCATAAAAGACGGTCTAAAAGATAATATGGTGGGAGTCGTATTTAATAGCGTCCAACAGGAAAGAATCGACTACGTGAAATCTTTGGTGATTGACTACTTGGCGAAGAAAAAAATAATAACTTTTGGGATTATTCCCAAAGATCGAGTGTTATCCTCTATGACTGCCGGTGAAATCGCAGAAGTAGTGGGTGGAGAGGTTCTTTCCAGCCACGAATTTCTATTCAGGCCGGCGGAGCACATCTTTGTCGGAGCAATGAACTTGGATATGGCCGTTCGGGTTTTGAAACAGTACAAGCATAAGGTTGTCATCGTGGGCAGCGACCGAACCGATATTCAATCTGCAGCTCTTGAGACGGATACCGCGTGTTTGGTTTTGACCGGCGGATTCCAACCGAACGATATTATTCTTTCCAAGGCGGATGATGTGGATATCCCGCTTATTCTGGTTAGAGATGATACTTATACTGTCGTTGAAAAATTGGAAAAAGCCTTTGGCCACGGAAGGCTGGAAGATAAAAATAAAGTCAAACGCGGTATCTCTCTTGTCGAGAAATGTCTTGATTTTGATGCCCTTGAAAAGGCGTTTTCGTAAACGAAACAACTCAAGGAGTCCTTATGACGGCTTTTCTTCCTTTTGATAGGTCGCTGTTTGAGCATCCTGCAAAGATCGCTCAAATATTTAATAAACCCGCCATAGGCGTGTTGCCGCTTCATTTTCCCATCGAGTTGATCGAGGCAGCCGGAGCTTTGCCGGTCGAAGTATTCGGAATTCAAGCTCCCGTATCAACCAGTGACAGATTGGCGCCGCCTTTTATCTGCTCCTTGGTAAAAACTTTTCTTGAAACGGCAATGACCGGAGGTTTTGAAGGTTTCAAAGGATTTGCAATAGCGAACATCTGCGATAGTTGCCAGAATGCTGCCGGAACATTGCATTATGCAACCCAAGGTCGATTCTTTACCGTGTTAATGAATCTATCGATGCATCCTGAGGCACAGTCGGCTAAAGAATTTCTTAGACACGTGGTTTTGAATGTAAAAGAGGCTTTGGAACAAGGTCTGAATACGAATATAACTGATGGCAAATTATCGCATGCAATCCGAGAAACCGTCCGTCTCCGGCTTGCGCTGAGAAAATTGCTTGAAAAAAGAGCGTTAGGACCGTTGAATATTTCGACGAGAGAAGTGATTGATTTTGTCAGATCATGCTGGATGATGCCAAGATCTCAGGCTGCTGATATGGTCGAATCGGTCTTACCGAGGATTCAGCCGCAGTCACCTTCCGGGCCAGGTGTCCTATTGTCCGGGATAGTCCCTGCGCCTTATGGGCTTCTGGATGAGATAGAAAAGGCCGGCGCTTTTATTTGCGGCGATGATCTTGGCATAAGTTGGCGAAACACATCAGGCCCGTACGATACCGAAGGAGATCCGATTGATTTGCTGATCAACCGGCTGTTGAACCTCGAACCTTGTTCCACCCTGCATTTTCAGAGAAAAGATCGGGGAGATCACTTGCTGGAGCGAGTGAAACAGACCGGCGCCAAGGCGGTCGTCTTTTTCCGATTAAAATTCTGCGATCCGGAAGCCTTTGATCATCCTTATCTCAAATCACGGTTGGATGCGGAGAATATCCCTTCTCAAATGGTCGAAACCGATCTAAGGGATGCCAGTTTCCAAGGAGCTGCTACACGAATTACAGCATTAATTGAATCGCTTTAAGAATGGTTGCGGAGGACTGATGAGCGGAAAGATCAAGGCGGCGGAAACGCTTAAAGAATTAATGGGCGCTTATTACATTGAAGCTAAAAACGCCGGATATAATAATCAGAAAATAGCATGGATTACTTCGGGTGCGCCTGTAGAGCTTCTCCATTGCTTTGACATAATCCCTGTTTATCCGGAAAATCACGGCGCTATGTGCGGAGTGACCAAAATGGGAGCCGGCCTTGCGCAGGCAGCGGAATCCCTGGGTTATTCGCCTGATTTATGCGCGTATTTCCGCATCGATGTGGGCACTAGCGAGACAGGCGGGGGTCCGATCGCAGGTTTGCCCGAACCTGACATGCTGGTATGCTCCAACAATATCTGCAAGACCGTCATTAAATGGTATGAGATCCAATCGCGGAGATACAATTGCCCCCTTGTCATGGTGGATATGCCGTTTTGCGAGGATGAGATTCAACCGTACATAATCGACTATGTCGTGAATCAAATGAAAAATGAATATATCCCCATCTGTGAGCGGATTTCGGGAATCAAGTTCGATCAAGAAAAATTTTTTAGCGTATTGATGGAAGCGGATAGATCTGTATCACTTTGGGGAGAGATTCTGGATTGTTGCCGCCATAAACCTGCACCACTCTCATCTTTTGACGCTTTTATCCATATGGGTCCTATTGTCACTCTTCGCGGGCTGCCCAAATGCGGCGATTATTATGATGTCCTTCTAGCGGAAATGAAGGATAGGATTGCCCAGGGAATTGGAGCAATCGATAACGAGCAGCATCGACTGGTTTGGGATAACATTCCGGTGTGGTTTGCAATGAAAAAGCTAGGCGGTTTTTTCGCTGAAAGAGGCGCAGCATTGGTTGCAGCGACTTATACTAGTTCTTGGGCGGTAATGACCAAATTTTCAGAAGGCGACCCCTGGAAGAACCTTGCAGAAGCTTACCTGTCTCCGTACATCAATCGCGGATTTTATCGACGGGTGAAAATCCTGGCGGATTTGATGGAGAAGTACTTTGCCGATGGTTTTGTGCTTCATTCCGCCAGATCGTGCAAGACTTATTCTTTCGGGCAATATGGCATTCGCGAGGAATTGACTCGTATTACCGGCAAGCCGGGAGTTGTGATCGAAGCGGACATCGCCGATGAGCGCAATTTTTCTGAAGCGCAAGTCATGGTGCGACTTGAAGCCTTTATGGAGTCTTTGAATGCCGAATGACATAAGGCTCGAAAAGCTTTATGAAATTCTCCGAAAATATAATCAGATCATCGTTGCTTTTTCCGGTGGAGTGGACTCATCCTTTTTACTTTATTCGGCAGCACAAGCGATTGGACCGGAAAATGTCATTGCCATTACTGCAATCAGTCCTCTTTTATTCAAGTCGGAAATTGATCAGGCTAAAGAATTCGTTCAAAAATTAGGTGTACGATCCATTACATTTGATTGCGATCCGTTGACTATTCAGGAAGTCGCCGAAAACTCTGTTCAACGATGCTATTTTTGCAAATCGGGAATTTTCGGGCATATTGCTCGATTAGCGGAAGACATGAAAATTCCGGCAGTAGCGGACGGCGCCAATGCTGACGATCAAAAGGATTTCAGACCAGGCGCCAAAGCTTCGAAAGAGCTTGGCGTAATCTCACCATTGGCCGAAGCGGGTTTGACTAAAAAAGACATCCGAGAATTTTCCAGACAGGCTGGATTAGCGATTTGGAACAAACCATCAATGGCCTGCCTTGCTTCCCGGTTTCCTTATGGAACTCGTCTTACAGAGAAGCTGATAGATCGAATCAGATCTTTTGAAGAATCGATTTTTGGACTTGGATTTTCCGAGGTTCGCGTTCGCTATCACGGAGATATGGCTAGAATTGAAATATCGACGCATGATATTGATCGTATGATTCAAGAGCCGATACGCAAAAAAATAGTTCAAATCGGTAAACAGTTAGGGTTTGCTTATGTCAGTTTGGATTTGCAAGGATATCGAACCGGCAGCATGAATGAGGTTGTCGATTGTACGTGTCAAAATCAAGCAATATCGAAGAATACTTGAAAAAACGCCTGCGTCTTGTCATATCGTTTTTTTGGTTGATAGCCGTTATCTTGTCAATCCCTAAAGGATTTGCTTTCGATTCCGCTCCGCGTGATGTACTGAATACATATAATGCGTTTTTAAAGCTCAAGGGATTTTCTGCTGTTTACAAAGCTGAAAGCGAGAAAAAAACAGTTGCGATAAAAATTTTCTATAAATCGCCTGATCGACTTAGGGTGGATGTCGATGATGCAGGTTATCGCGGTCTTTTGGCCGGTTCTGATTTTTATATATGGGATCTGAAAGACAAAACCATATCGAGAATTGACATTACTGCATTATCGAAAAAATTGGATTTGGCTGCTTCACCGTTCAACCAAATCTCATGGATCAAACGGCCAATTGTAATTGATAAAAAAATTGCAGCTTTTATGGTTTTGGATTTAGGAACTGATACTCTGACTATTGCCGCCAATGTTTCTGCAGACTTACCGGGAGCTTCATGGTTGGACAGAATGTTTTCGGGAGAGGGCAAAATAAACAAAGAAGGCGGTCTTTTAGTCGCCAATTATGGCCAAGCAATTCACAAAATCGATGCAAATACCGGATTGTTGTTGACACTGGATCTCGCTGAAGAAAAAAAAGCTCTTAAATCGATCAGAAGAACCAGCCTTAATTTGAGCCCTCCGGATGAATCCAATTTTATGTTTCAACATGATTCGTCCGTAAAGCTTGAAGATGCTCAGGCAAATCCGGAAATGGCCAGGCAGCTCCTGGCTACAGGGTTTTCTGAATTGCTATCGCAGATAGTTAAAAGAGAAGTGGAACTTGGTAGGGGGCTGACTGATGCTGAACGGAAGGAATTACGAGAAGCAATCCGTTATTATTGGAGAAATATTTTTTCGATCGATAAAGCCGGTCAAGAGCAAATCGTCGCTTCAATTGTAGCAGGCAAAAATGGCAGACAATTGATCGAAAAACGTTTTTTTGATGCTTCAAAAAAAGAAATAGTCTGCAAAGAATTCAAATTGAACGATGAACATTGTGATGCGGCATGGTCGGAGTTGGTCTCTCAAGAGTCTATAAGAATTGTTCTTGTGGGTTTATTCGAACCTATCAGGCGCGAACTTCTAATCAAACAAGCAGACATCATTTTGAGCGGGTTGCGTCCTACCGGATATTATGACGAAAAATCTTTGATGAGTGTCGTGGAAGATCATATCGACCCGGTTGGGCAAGCGCTTTTGGATGTCCTGGGTCCTTCCGCTTCTATTTCAGTTGCCGCGGTGATTGAACAATTATCAACTCAAAAATCCCATTAATATTTTGATTTGAAAAAGAAAAAAACTTGTATATCCATTCTGAGTGATGGCATAATATAAAGTCAAAGGGGGCATAATTTAGAGCTTTGTAAAGGGGGGTTTTGAATGGGGTTTTTTAATCTGCAAGAAATAATCGATGCATATAAGCAGGGTGAATTAGAGGCCGCGTTAGAAGATTTTGACATGAATGACCTGGCATATTTAAAAAGAGAACTAGAGGGATACTGTAAAAAGCATAATCTTGGTGAACAACTAAAGGGATTGCTCGACCAGGTCCAGAAACTTTATACCGAATCGATGGAAGAGTAACTTTAAAGTACTCAAAAGACAAATTTTTAATTCCAACCATTTTCGTCGAAAGTTATATTTTTGCTATTCAAAGACCAGTCATTAGATTTTGCACGGCCTTATTGTCTTTCAAAGGATGATGTCATTGCGATTGTAGCTCCAGCAGGTCCTTTTGTTCATGAAAAACTATTTGCTGGAGTGAACAAGCTGAATTCACTTGGTTTTCAAGTTGTGTATTCTGATTGTATTTTGGAAAAAAAAGGATATTTTGCCGGTGAAGATAATTGTCGAAAATCAGACCTGCTGCGAGTGTTAAACGAGGATTCGGTTCAAGCTGTAATTTGTGCGCGCGGCGGATACGGTTCCTTGCGAATACTTCTCGAAGAAATAAAAGATCAGATCCCCAAATTCCCTAAAATATTTGTGGGTTTTTCAGATAACACTGCATTGCTGACGTATCTTGCAGGATATTGCGGGTGGGTATGTTTTCATGGTCCGATGGTCGCAACCGAGCAATTTATAAATCTGCCGGAATCGGACCTCTTATGGTGCCTCAAACTGCTCACAAAGCCTGAACCTCCGGGTTTCGCCCCGATTCATGGGGCTAAGACTTTGCGGCCCGGCAAGGCGATAGGCCCTCTGTTTGGCGGAAATTTGACTATGTTAACTCATATGGCAGCGGCATCCTCCTTAAGAATTCCGGAAGGAGCCATTTTGTTTTTTGAGGACATCAATGAGCCTGCTTATCGCATCGATCGCATGCTTACGGCTCTTCGATGGGTTTTTAAGAAAGCCTCCTGCATAATGGTTGGGGATCTAATCGGATTGAATACCGAAGATATAACTCGCTTATTAATCGACTGTTTGCCGGAAAACTTGCCGATAATTTATGATGCGCCGTTTGGCCACGGGTCGAGAAATGTCGCGCTCCCATTAGGCGTTAAAGCCAGCTTGAATGCAGATGATTGCTCATTGGAGCTTCTTGAGGCGGCAGTATGCTTCAAGAATGTGTAAATGTTCTTGATCAAGCTGTTAGGGAAGGGGCATTTCCTGGCGCAGTATTAATTGTCGATCATGCCGGTGTTTTGATCCACCAATCTGCTCATGGGAATCTTGGATCGCAAGCAAATACCCCGGCGACTCTTCAGACATGGTACGATTTGGCAAGTCTCACTAAAATTCTTGCGACGGTTCCATTATATATGCTTGCAGTATCAAAAGGCTTTGATTTGAATTGGCCCCTTGCCGCTCTATTACCGGATATAAAAGACAAGCGACTAGCAGCTTCGCCTTTTGAATATTTGTTGGAACATAGGTCCGGATTGCCGGCATGGTTGCCGCTTTATAAAAATATCCCTCAACGATCTTGGGGTTCCTATTCTGCCCGGGAAATGTTGTTTAATATTTTAATAAACCTTGAATGTGAAGCTGTGCCGGGCGAAAGAGAGTTGTACTCCGACCTGGATTTCATGTTATTGGGCTTTTGCATAGAAAAATATTTTTTAGAAAATATGGATACAGTTTTTATGGAGAGAATTGCAAATCCCTTAAAAGCAGATTTAGCATATTCTCCGATGGAAAACCCATTCTCTTTTCCAACTGGAGTGGCGCCGACACAAAATTGTCCCGATCGCCATCGTGTGCTGGAGGGCGAGGTACATGATCTCAATGCGTATGTGGCCGGTGGTGTGATGGGGCATGCCGGATTATTTGGGACGGCGTTTGGCTGCGGACGCGTCGGCAGAGAAATACTGAACGCATGGATGGATAAACGATCAATATTTGCAAATGCCGCAGTAAAAAAGTTTGCAATTAAGAAAGACAGTTCAAGACGGTTTGCTTTGGGTTTTGATACGCCGGATGAGATAGACAGCCAGGCTGGAGAAAAAATTTCTAAACGATCGATCGGTCATTGGGGGTTTACCGGAACCGGCATGTGGCTTGATCCGGACCGAAATCTGGCCATTGTGTTGCTCACAAATCGAATTCATCCGGATACCGATAACCAGAAAATAACTCAAATCAGGCCCAAGGTTTTTGATGCAATTATTGAGGAGCACGATGAGCGTACCAAAAGCGCCTGATCCAAAAAATGTCCGCCGCGTTTATCTCATAGGAATATGCGGGACCGGAATGGGATCTCTTGCCGGTATGTTAAAGTCGGTAGGATATGAGGTGACCGGTTCTGATGAAAATGTATATCCACCCATGAGTTTGCAACTTGCAAAATTGGGAATTCCTATCCTGGAAGGTTATGATCCAAAACACTTGGAACCGTTGCCGGATCTTGTCGTTGTGGGAAACGTGATTCGTCGAGAAAACCCGGAAGCACAGGCCGCAATCAATCATGGTATTCCATATTGTTCGATGCCGGAAATCATCACCAGGTTTTTTCTTGAAAACAAGCGGGTTGCAATGATCACAGGGACCCACGGTAAGACAACGACAACCGCCTTGCTGTCACATGTTCTATTGGAAGCGGGGCGCAATCCGACTTTTTTGATTGGCGGCGTAATGCGCGGTCATGACTTAAGTTACCGAATCGGAGAAGGAGAGACGGTCGTAGTAGAAGGCGATGAATATGACACCGCTTTTTTCGACAAAGTTCCGAAATTCTGGAGGTACAAAGCGGATATTGCGGTCTTGGCCAATGTCGAATTTGACCACGCGGATATTTATCCGGATATGGATGCCGTCCGTGCGGCTTTTTCAGGGCTTGTTTCAATGATGCCAGAAAATGGCGTCATCGTTGCCGGCATTGATTGCCCGGAAGTGCGTAAACTTTTGGATAATGCTCATTGCAAAGTGCTTGGTTTCGGGCTGAACGAAATGGCGGATTATCACGGAAAAATCGTACGCATTTTCCAAGATAGCATGGTTGTAGAATTGAATCTGCCTGGAAAAAGCATACCTGACATCGAGGTTCCGCTAATCGGTGAACACAATTTGAAGAACATTTTGGCCGTCGTCGCTTGCGCCGATCTTTTTGGCATTAAATCCGATTCAATCATTAAGGGTTTGAGTTCATTTCAGGGTGTAATGCGCAGGCAAGAAATCAAAGGAGAAGTTGCAGGCATTATAGTAATGGATGACTTTGCACATCACCCGACAGCATTGGCGGTTACATTGAAATCTCTAAAAGCCAGGTTTCCGTCTCGTCGAATTATTGCGGTGTTCGAACCCAGAACCGCCACATCTCGGAGGAATGTGTTCCAAAGAGAATATCCTCCCGCATTTAAAGAAGCTGATATAGCCATTCTTGCTCCGGTTTTTCGCCCTGAACAAATCAATATCGGATCTCGCTTTGATGTTCATCAATTATTAAAAGACATTCGTTCTTTTGGAATAGATGCGTATGAGTCGCGGAATTATGATGATATCCTCGCTTTATTGGCGTCAAAGACCGACGCCAATGATCTTGTCGTGTTTTTTTCCAATGGCGGTTTTGGAGGCCTTCCGGCAAAGTTTCTAAAATACTTGGCGGATGAATCGGCGAGAAAAAATAATCATGACTGATTGTATGCCCGTACTGGTTCAGAATAGCCGGTTGTTCATATTGGCGGCTAATACGAATGACGGAATAGCCGCTGCTGTGATAGTGGCCAGATCAAACGCGAGGGTTTCGAAACTATTGTTCGGATATGAAAACGAAAGCATGAGACTACTGTCTTATCCGGCCATTCAGAAAACGGATTATAAAAAGGACATTATATTATTGGGTTTTTCGCCGCCTTCGGAAGAGCCACAGAATATCGCAAAGATACTTGATGCTCCTTCAATAACTTCAATGACCTGGTACGACCATCATTTTTGGCCAAAAAAAACATATGATCTCATAAAAGAACATTGCGTTAATTTACAAATTCAGAACAACAAAACAATGACCGTAGAAATTTTGTTGGAAAAACCGGAGTTGAAAGATGAATTCAACCGTTCCCTATCCAAGGCGGTGCTTTTAGGGCCTTGGAAGGCTCAGCAACCTTGGTTGGATTGGCTTTATCTTTTTGAGGCCGCACGCAATGATCTTTTCGGCATACGAAATAATATCAAGCCTCTTTTAGACGGAAAGGTCGATTTTCCGGATCCGGATTTGGTGGCTGCCGGCAAAATGTTTTATGAAGAGCTGGCGAGTATGACTTCACAAGGGCTTTTTCAATTTCCCATATGCAACGGAAAATATCATGGGACTTTATTGCCCGTGCCGGCAGGAATGAGCGGGATCGTGCGGGCTCTGACATCTCATGTAGCGGAAATCACGGAGAGCGTTTTGGTTTTGGTTTTTCAAGACAACATTCAGAAATCATTATTGTTTATACAACCCGGCAAAATTTGCGAATTAGACGTCCACATTTTATGTGAAGCTCTAGCACCGGTATTAAATGAAGAGCATTGTTATTTATGGGATTCAAATTCAGCAGTGATTGATCTGCCGTTTAAAAATCGGATTGAAATTTTACAAAGGATCCTGGATCAGCTCCAAAACTTGAAATCATCTTGATGTTTTTTTTGTCTTTGCAGGATTTCGCCATTGATTAATTACGCCGGGAAGTTTGATTGCTCCTAATAACACGGCCGAAAAACCGATTATCGAGGTGATGCCCATAAAGTCTTTTACGTAGTCGTAAATTTTTTCACTGACCGAATATCCATCTTTCACATTGACCCACCCAGAAAAGTAAAACAGTAAAGCGGTAATCAATAACTGAAGGAGCCCTCCAATCAATAACAATATGACTACTTTTGGTGATGTCTTGGGTTTTGTACGCAACTTTACACGAACCTTTTTGGCGGTCATAATTCCTCCTCGGTTTTCTAATTCAAAATATCAAATTGCAAAAGTAGGCGCAAAAATAAGTTCATTATCGAAAAAAATATTTGAAATATCCGATCTCCCGCATTTTTTTCTCATATTTTTGTGGAACAAAACTCTTAAATAAGTGTATTTTTTCCTACATAGTTTAATTAGAGAAATTACGTATTATCATACCTACTGGATTTAGACGAGGTAGGGAAAATGCCTAGTAAAATATCGAGAAGAGAATTTGTGACTGCCGGATTGGCTGCTACAACGATGGTGACAATGCTAGGATCCAAGACGGTTTTGGCGGCAGGGTATCCGGACATTATTGAAGTCAAGGGGCAAGCGGAAGCTGCGGTACGATCGGCTGTCGACGCTCTCGGAGGTATTAAACGCTTTGTCTCAAAAGGATCTGTGGTGACTATAAAACCCAACATGGGATTTGGAACAGAGCCTCTTCAAGCAGCGACTACAGATCCTGCTGTCGTATCGACACTGGCTAAGATGTGTTTGGAGGCAGGCGCGAAGAAAGTGCTTATTTTTGATAACCCATGTCACAGACCGGAATTAGTATTGGAAAAGAATGGAATCAAGCAGGCGTGCTCCAAGCTGACCGACACGTTTGTCTATATCATTCAGGACTCCAAGTTTTTTGTAGATGTCACCTTTCCAAAAGGAATAAAAATGACCAAGGCAAGGGTAGCAAAAGATTTATTGGAAAGCGATGTGATTATCGCAGCTCCTGCTGCCAAAAGTCATGGGGGCGCCATAGTCACTTTTACTGCCAAGGGTTGGATGGGAGTCGTGGAGCGCAGGCAGATGATGCATTTGGTCGGCTTGCATCAGACCATTGCCGATTTGGCCAGTTTCGTCAAGCCTCATCTGGTTGTTCTTGACGCCACTAAAGCTTTGGTTACAGGAGGCCCCGGAGGTCCGGGCAAAGTGCTTCAACTGAATAAAGTGATTGCCGGTATTGATCAGATCGCGATCGATGCCTATGCGGTAAAGCTTGCACAGTGGGAAGGCAAAACCCTGACACCTGCGGATATTCCTTATATTCAGATCGCGACATCTATGGGTGTCGGACGATCGGATCTTGAAAAATTGAAGATTATAACCAAGACCGTTTGAAATGAAGCTTCGTAGAGCAGTCCAAATATTATCTCTTATACTTTTTTTCTATTTGATCGCTCAAACAACTTGGCCTTTTGTAGAGAGGTTTCCGGTCGATTCCTATCTTCGAATGGATCCTTTACTCGCTCTTTCTACGTCATTAGCCGGGAGGGTCATCGCAAAAGGAGCATGGATTGCGCTGCTTTTATTCTTTCTATCAGTTTTTCTAGGCAGATTTTTTTGCGGTTGGATATGCCCTATGGGGGCGTTTTTGGAGATAACCGAAAAATTTGCCTTTCCAAAAACAAGACGATGGAAAAATCATGAACGCAAGGGAAGATGGATCAAATATGCTGTTTTGGCGGCAATTATTTGTGCTGGATTGCTCAGCTTGAATCTGGCTTATTTTCTCGATCCCATTTCATTTTTCACTCGTATTTCCACATATGCTTTTTATCCTGTGACAATCCTGATAATCAATGCGGTTTTGGATCTCGTTCGGCCGATTTTAGAAACATTGGGTTGGATGGGTGCGGCAAGAATCTCGCTCCATCAACCTATGTTTTCAGGTTCGGCCATTATCGTTCTTGCGCTATTTATTGTAGCCTTTTCTTTGGGGGCTCTCCAAAATAGATTTTATTGTAGGAGCATCTGCCCTCTGGGGGCTTTGTTGGCAATAGCAGCCCGATTCACGCCTTTGCGCCGTATTGTGGGACCCGAATGCGACAAAGATTTGCGCTGCCGCCGCATTTGTCCTTCAGGCTCAATTTGCGAAGATCCCCTTCATTACGATCCATCGGAATGCTTATTTTGTCAGGACTGCATTTCTTTGTGTCATCTTTCATGCACAGCATTTAAATTAGGCCCCCCAAATCCTTCTGAAGCGAATACTGATTTGACCCGCAGAAGATTTGTGGCAGGAGCATCCGCCGGCGGCATTATTGGGGTTTCAATTATCATATCGCCTTCGCGGCGAGTGCTGTCGGACGACTTGTTAAGGCCGCCAGGCGCTCTTCCCGAACCTCAGTTTTTGGGTTCATGCGTGAGATGCGGGCAATGCATTAAATCATGCATTACAAGTACCTTGCAGCCATCATTTTTGGAAGGGGGGCTTGAAGGGCTTTGGACCCCAAAGCATCTAATGAGGCTTGGGTTCTGCATGCCTGATTGCACATTATGCGGCAAGGTTTGCCCTACAGGCGCAATTCGCGAACTGTCTTTGGAAGAAAAACGTTTTGCCAAAATTGGAAATGCCGTGATAGATCGTAGCCGCTGCATAGTTTGGGAGCAAGATTTCTCTTGTTTGGCTTGCGATGAAGTATGCCCGTACGGTGCTATTTACTGGATAGAAGAAAAGGGGGTGCGCAGACCATATGTGGATGAGAAACGATGCAACGGTTGCGGGCATTGTGAGTCAATTTGCCCGATAGATGGCGCATCTGCAATTCGTGTAAAACCCTCCGGCCAAATCAGACTGGCATCCGGTTCATATATTAAAGAGGCCGCGACGCGAGGCCTAATCATAGAGCCCAGGCAAGACATTGGGCCGAAAGATCCGACAAAAGTTAATGGCGAAGGCTGATCGAATCTCCAGATTGACTGAAGTTTTGGCTTTGATTGCCATTAGCGTGGTGGTTTTGCTCACTATTCGCGATCTTTTAGTGCCTTATGCGATTTATGGCCATAGCGCCGATTTGGATCATATAAGAATGGCTGAGTTCTATTATCAGGTTTCGAATGGCGATTCTTATCCGCGTTTGAATCCGGATTTTTATTTTGGCTATGGATCGCCGCATTTTCATTTTTACGCTCCTCTGTTTTATTACATCGGCAGTTTCTTAATGCACTTCGGTCTTGGGGTTTCAGGGGCCATTAAAGGGGTATTCATCATCGGCCTGGCTCTTTCGGGCTTTTTTATGTATGCATTTTTACGACAGAGTATGCCGCCCGCAGCAGCCCAGTTCGGCGCTATCGCCTATGTTTTGGCGCCATATCATTTAGTCGATATGTTGGTTCGGCATGCCACCGGTGAATTTCTTGCATTTGCCTTTCTTCCATTGGCGATGTTGGGCATCAAGCGCGGCCTTGAAGGAAAACTGGGCGGCATAGTTATCGCCGCAATTGGAGTCGGCGGCTTATTTTTATCGCATAATCTTGTGACCATGATATCGGCTCCTTTGCTGATAGCTTATTTCATTTATGAATTCTTTATGCATCCTCAGCCCATCAGGCATTTTTTGCCGGGATTTTTAGGGCCATTTCTTGGAATATGCGTTTCGAGTTTTTACTGGATGCCGGCGCTTTTGGAAAAAGGTTTGGTCAGGGCTAAAGAAAGCCTGACGATGGAATATTTCCGCTACGTGGATCATTTTGTTTACCCCTTGCAGTTATTTAAGCCATTTTGGGGATATGGCGGGAGCGGAGTCGGACCTGACGATGGAATGTCATTCCAGATCGGTCTTGCACATTGGATTATCATTGCAGCGGCGCTGGTTGGATTATTTCTCATCAAAGATTTTAGAATTCGCCTGGATATCGGCTTTTTCTCGGCAACATTTTTCGCAGTTATATTTATGTCACTGGGGGTATCGCAATTCATATGGGATAGGATTCCTTCATTAGCATACCTCCAATTTCCTTGGCGCTTTTTATCTCTAGCGGCATTTTTATCTTCCGTACTGGTCGGCTATACGGGGTATATTATTTATCAGACGCCTGAAAAGTATTTACGATGGGGCGTGTTGATTATTGCAACGGTTTTACTCATCTTTTCATATCTCCCTTACACCAAAGCGGAATATGCGCTCTGGGATCAAATTGAAGATAAACTGATACGAGTGAAGGCAAATCAATATCAGAATTTCATCGCAGATACGTCTCGGTATTTGCCTTTAGTCGAGCTTGCAGATTTGGAATACATTCGAGGTTACGGAAAATCCGCCACAGCTAGGGACGACTACCTGCCAAGAACTGTAGAGCAAAAACCAAGTCGGATGCCTGAGAGGGTCGCTTTTCTTGGCCTGGGAAGGAATGTATTGGCGATAGATCGGATCGGGCCGAACAACTATAACGTTTTGTTAAATGTGAAAGATAATGATCGTCTTTTCCTTTCGCGTTTTTACTTTCCAGGTTGGCGTGCGATGGTGGATGGGTCTGAACGTCCTGTCGATGCAGCCGGCAGCTATGGATTGGTTTCCACTCCTGTCAGGCCCGGTGACTTCAAGGCTCATATATGGTTCGATTCCACTCCATTTCGTACTAGTGTCAATATCATTTCGGCGATTGCCGCTTTGGTGTTAATGTTGCTGTTTGCATTTTCTGCGTCCTTTACTGTTATCCGATGGCTTCACGCCATAAGAGGGCCCCAGAATAATCCTCATTCTCCTTGACCTTTTGGTTGTCCGGTTCCTATGATATTCGAATCATTTATATCTTGGGGGTAAAATGGATTACGAGAAGGAGAGAAAAAAGAGAGAAGACGAGTATTTTGCAAGGAAAGAATTTGAACGCCGAAAAAAAATGCTCGATGAAGAGCATGGGAAAATGAAAGATGAAGAAAAGAAAAAATTAAAAGAACTGCATTGGATGAGATGTCCGAAATGCGGAATGGAAATGCTGGAAATCAATCTTGAGGGAATAAAGGTCGACAAATGCACCGAATGCTCAGGATATTTTTTTGACAAAGGAGAATTGGAACAGGTAATAGAGAAAAAAACCGGTTTTTTCAATAACTTGGCGAAGCTTTTTACGAATTGAGAATTAACGTGGCCGGATCGAATCTATCAAAAAGAAGGACGCTTTTTTCGGCAAATGCGGGTTTGCCTGAAAGGATTTTATTTTCTCCATTGATCCCTTTTTCTGTCATATACGGCCTGATCATGAGAGCACGAGCCACCTATTATTCTAATCCCGAAAGACAAGAAAGTTTGCCGGTTCCTGTGATATCGATAGGCAACCTCAATATAGGGGGGTCAGGTAAAACGCCGGTCAGTATTGCATGCGCAAAACTTCTTTCGGAAATGGGAAGAAAAGTAGCCGTGATTTCCAGAGGCTATCGAAGAAAGAACGAAAAGACCATCGCAATCGTATCGGACGGTGAGCGCATTTTATTAAGCCCCAAAGAGAGTGGGGATGAACCGCAGATGGTTGCAAAACGGCTTCCCGGCATTATCGTCGCTGTAGGCGCCAATAGGGCCGAAGCGGCAAGGTTGGCGATTGAGGAGCAAGGAGTCGATGCGATTGTTTTGGATGATGGCTTCCAGCATATGAAATTATCTCGCGACCTGAATATTGTTGTAATTCACGGCGAGCAAGCGTTCGGTTCGGGCTGGCCTCTTCCTCGCGGGCCATTGCGCGAATTTCCATCTGCCCTGCGCCGCGCTTCCTTGATCGTTATCAATACGACAGTCGGGGAAAAACCCGAACTGATTGATAGGCTTAGAAAGCTGCAAGCTCCTGTTCCGCCCTTACGATTTAAATATCAAATCTCAGGCCTTTACTCTCCGGACGGAACTCCCGGCCCGTTTGTTACAGAACTCAAAGGCGTGCGAGTGGCGGCATTTGCAGGCACGGCGGATCCTGAGTCATTTTTCGGTTTTTTAAATCGATATGGCATTTCCATCGCCACGAGAATAGGTTTCAGAGATCATCATTGGTATACTGAAAAAGATTTTGAAATGCTGGCGGAAATTTCCGCTCGGGTTGGGATTGAATATATTATAACAACCGAAAAAGACGGCGTGAAAATTCCTGAAAATCTCCCTGCTGCTATGCCGCCTATTTTAATCGCCAAGGTTGACGCAAAATTTGAAAATGAAGACCTCATTGCATTGACCAAACGTTTGGAGGCTTTGGGGTGAGCCGGCCGGCTGTATTCATCGATCGCGACGGCACCCTGACAAAGGAAGTAGGGTACGTCAATCATGAAGACAGAATTGAATTGGAAGAAGGCGCGGGGCAAGCCGTCGCAAAGTTGAATCGTCTGGGAATCCCTGTTGTTGTAATCACAAATCAGGCCGGTGCAGCCCGAGGTTATTTTTCGATGGAAGTTTTGATAAAGACTCGCGAACGTCTTTATCAGTTGTTGGCTGATTTCGGGGCTCATCTGGATGGCTATTACTATTGCCCGCATCATCCCAACGGGATTGTCGCTCCATACAATATTTCCTGCGATTGTCGTAAACCGAAACCGGGTATGATTTTGACCGCAGCGCGTGATCTTGACTTGGATTTGAAGCAAAGTTACATGGCCGGAGATAAATACGAAGATTTGCAGTTGGCGTGGAATGCCGGTACAAAAGCCATAATGGTAAAAACCGGATATGGTCTTGGGGAATTGACCTATAAATCGGCAGATTGGCAAGCCCAACCTGATTATATTGCAAAAAACTTGGCGGAGGCTGTGGATTGGATACTCTCCAAAATGGCGATTTAAGCGGGCACGTCTCAAAGATTTTGACGATCCTTCAAAAAATGATGGGTCGGAAAATTGTAGTCATCGGCGATTTGGTAGCCGATATTTATGTGTTCGGCCATGTAGGCAGAGTCAGCCGCGAAGCCCCTGTGCTGATTCTCGAGCATAAAGAAGATCGTACAATACTTGGCGGCGGCGCCAATGCGGTGCATAACATTTCATCCTTGGGCGGCGTACCAATGGCTATTGGCGTTATTGGAAAAGACTTATCCGGAGCTATGTTAATAAATGAAATGCAAAATGTGGGCATTAGCACAAATTGGATAGTGCAAGATGCCGCAAGGCCGACGACGGCAAAACAACGAATCATGGGTTCCAGGCTTCATACGACTTTTCAACAAATGTTGCGGATCGACAAAGGCATTCGCAAACCGCTTGACCCCAAAGTTGAAGCGGAGGTGATTGGTCGATTGGAGTCTGCTCTCAATCAAGCGGAAGCTTTGGTTGTATCGGATTATGGATATGGTGTTATGACTTCTGACATTATTGAAAAGATTAATTCTATTGCAAAACAAGGCAATGTGCCGGTTTTTGTTGATTCGCGTTATTCGTTGAAAACATATAGACATGCTTCAGCTCTGACTCCGAACGAGCCCGAGGCAGAAGAGGCGCTGGGGATGCGTCTCGAGGAAAAGGATGAAGAAGCGATTATTGCTGCTGAAAAACTTCGAAACATTACGTCTTCCAAATCCGTATTATTGACGCGAGGGCGAAAAGGAATGGTTTTGGCAGAGGAAAATGCGATTACCTCTATTTCGATTTTCGGAACCGATGAAATTGCAGATGTCACGGGAGCAGGGGATACTGTTATGGCCGCATTTTCGCTTGCAGTGTCAAGCGGGGCCGATATGCCGACTGCCGCCAGGCTTGCCAATGTCGCAGGCGGGCTTGTCGTCATGAAAGCGGGCACCGCTGTAGTAAAATCGGAAGAAATTAGAAGCGCATTAGAGGATTTTTCGGTTGGGTGTAATTATTGACGACAGAAATGAACTCTTGAAAAGGATTCAGACCGTTCGCGCTTCGAACGGCAAAGTCATTTTTGCTAACGGTGCCTTCGATATCCTCCATGCCGGGCATGTCCGATACCTCGAAGGAGCCGCGGCCTTAGGAGATTTACTCGTTGTTGCGGTCAATTCAGATTCATCCGTGGCAAGGTTAAAAGGCGCCGGTAGGCCGTTGATGCCTCTCGCTGATCGAATGCGCATCGTTGCGGCGCTGGAAGTGGTGGATCTTGTGTGCAGCTTCGATGAACCGACTGTTGAACAGCTTTTGCTTTTGCTCAAACCTGATGTCCATGCGAAAGGAACGGACTATACGAAAGATTCGGTTCCGGAAGTCGAAACCGTGCGGTCATACGGCGGTCAAGTAGCCATCACTGGAGATCCGAAAGATCACAGCACAACGGATTTGATATCCAAAGTAATAAAGATTGTTCTTGAGGAGCAAAGAAGATGAAGTGCCTTGTCACCGGCTGCGCCGGTTTTATTGGCTCCCATCTCACGGATAGATTATTACTCGACGGACACGAGGTTATCGGAATCGATTGCTTTACAGACTATTATTCACGCGTACAAAAGGAACACCATGTTCAATCAGCGCGTAAAAGCCCATCGTTTAAACTCATCGAAAAACAAATCTCAGAATGCGATTTAGCTTCATTGCTCGATGGCGTCGCAATAATTTTTCATCAGGCGGCGCAGGCTGGAGTTAGGGCAAGTTGGGGCAGAAGTTTTGAAATTTATTCCAGGTTAAATATAGAAGCGACTCAGTTATTATTGGAGGCCGCAAAAAACCATAAATCCATTAGATTTGTCTATGCTTCTTCTTCCTCGGTATATGGAGATGCAGAGAAACTTCCCACCAGAGAATCGGATCTTCCGCAGCCTTATTCTCCTTATGGCGTCAGCAAGTTGGCAGGCGAACATTTGTGTCAGCTATATTATCGGAACTATGGCCTTCAAGCGGTTTCCTTACGATACTTTACCGTTTATGGGCCCCGGCAAAGGCCGGACATGGCTTTTCACAAATTTTTACTCTCATTTATGAATGACACTGAGCTTCCGTTATTTGGCGATGGAGAGCAGACGCGCGATTTTACATTTATCGATGACGCAATCGATGCCAACATAGCTGCCGGTTTTTCGGATAAAGCTGCAGGTGGCGTGTTTAATATTGGTGGAGGCTCCCGCGTTTCAGTTAATCAAGTTTTGGAAATCATGGAACAAATCACGGGCAAAAAGAAAAAAATTCGGTATGAAGGCAGACAGCATGGTGATGTAAGGCATACAGGAGCCGATATTTCGAAAGCAGCTATGATATTTGGTTACGCACCAAAAATCAGATTAGACATGGGCTTGAGCGATCAATATAAGTGGATTCGATCTTATTATGGAGGTTGACATGCCGATTTCAAAAGAGCTCATCGATATCCTGGCATGCCCAAAATGTCATGGGAAATTGGAATATCGACTGCATGATCCGGAAGCGTTCGATTGTCATTCTTGTGGGTTGAGATATGCGGTCGAAAATGGAATTCCCAATTTTATAATTGAAAAGGCAAAAAAAATCGCCGAGACAACGGAGAAATGAAGGATGTCGGAACGTGTTCGTGATGTAAAGCTTGGGAATGTCGTAATAGGACATGGAAAACCTTTAGCTCTGATTGCCGGACCTTGCGTGCTGGAGGAAGAAGATCTTACTTATAGAATAGCAGAACAATTAAAAGCAATTGCCGATGCCGCCGGCTTTCCTTTGATCTTCAAGTCAAGCTATGAAAAAGACAATCGAGGAACTTTAACGGCCTATATCGGACCGGGGCTCGACACAGGGTTGAGGTGGTTGGAAAACGTAAAAAAGCGATTCGGGATTCCGGTCACCAGCGACATTCATAGGCATGAAGAAGCGGCTCCGGCCGCTGAAGTGTTGGATCTCCTGCAGATTCCCGCATATCTATGCCAACAAACGAGCCTGATTAAGGCTGTCGGTTCCGCTGGGCGGCCTGTGAATGTAAAAAAAGGCCAATTTCTCGCTCCTGAAAATATGGATTCCGCGGTTGGAAAACTTCGCGGGATGGGTTGCGATCAAATTCTTTTGACTGAACGAGGCTCCTGTTTCGGGTACAACAGACTCGTAAGCGATATGAGATCAATACCTATTATGAAAGATCTCGGATGTCCGGTGGTTTATGATCCGACTCATATTGTTCGTATCTATGGCGTCCGCAGCGATGATCCGGCTGGAGGAGAAAGAAAGTTTGTTCCGACGTTGACCCGGGCGGCGGTAGCTGCCGGAGTAAATGCGGTTTTTATCGAGACGCATCCGAATTGCGAGAAGGCTCTATGCGATGCCATCAGCATGTGGCCTACATCGGAATTGCAAAAACTTTTGCTGTCAATTAAACCGATAGCCGAAGCTGTTCGAGAACAAGGCTTGGCATAAGACCGGAGGTGTTGATTCGATGAAAATTTTTCTTGACTCGGCGAATTTGAAAGAAATCAAAGAAGCGATCGATTTGGGAATTTGTGACGGCATTACCACCAATCCGTCTCTAATCGTAAAAGAGGGTGTGGAAAATGCTGTTCAAATCGCCAAAATTTGCGAATTGGTCAAAGGTCCGGTGAATGCGGAAACCATAAGCATAAATTATGAGGGGATAATCAAAGAAGGACGCGAACTCGCATCTATTGCTTCGAATGTAGTCGTCAAAATACCTATGTCAAAAGATGGATTAAAGGCTGTGCGAGCTTTTCATGAGGAAGGCATTCCTACCACTGTTACTTTGATTTTCAACGCCAGCCAGGCAGTGCTTGCCGCCAGAGCCGGAGCAGATTTTATAGCTCCATTTGTAGGCAGACTGGATGATATTTCAAATGAAGGCATGAACTTGATTGCGGATATCGTTCTGATTTACGGCAATTATGGTTATGAGACGGAAGTTGTTGTGGCATCCGTGAGAAACCCTCTGCATTTTATCGAATCGGCGCGAATCGGTGCGGACATCATCACACTGCCTTTTGCGATGTTGGAAAAATTATTCGGCCATCCTCTCACGGATGCGGGAATTGCAAAGTTCTTAGCAGATGCCGAGAAAACGAAAAAGAATCGAACGCAGTGAAACCTCTTTCAGTCACCATCATCGCAAAAAATGAAGAGCGAAATATCGCCAAGGCGCTTGAATCGGTAAGCTTTGCAGATGAAATTATAGTTGTCGATTCCGAAAGCTCTGACAGGACCTGCGAAATTGCTCGGCAGCGTCATGCAAAGGTTATCGTAAGGCCATGGCCCGGTCATGTGGCTCAAAAAAATTATGCGATATCCCAAGCTACGCATGATTGGATATTGTCCATCGATGCCGATGAGGTCGTCAGCGAAAGATTGGCGATATCCATTAAGCATGCTCTTGAAGATCCGCCTACGGATATAACCGCCTACAGGGTTTCAAGAAAAGTTTGGTACTTGGGGCGCTGGATTCGGCATTGTGGCTGGTATCCGGACCAAAGAATCCGTCTCTTTCGAAAAGACAAATCGAAGTGGGGAGGTATCGATCCGCATGATATCGTTCAAACGGATGGAAAAGTCATGGACCTCGATGGCGATTTGCTTCATTTCACTTATCGCAATATGGCTCATCACTTGGATACCGTGAATAAATACACAACGATTATGGCGACCAGATATTATGAATTGGGTAGGAGTTCTCGGATTATTGACGTTCTATTTCGACCGCCATTTACTTTTATCAAAAAATATTTTTTTAATCTTGGCTTCCTCGATGGCATTCCCGGATTGGTAATCTGCATTATCGCGTCCTATTATGTCTTTTTAAAATACGCAAAACTTTGGGAATTGAACAATAAAGCTCCAAGTGTTCCAAATGAGCGAGAATAAGATTTCACCGGCCAAAGCGCTGATCTTTCAAACCGCTTATTTGGGGGATGTTGTGCTCACCACTCCACTTATTCGCACGGCAGCGCATGTTTGGAAGGATTCTTCGATTTGGTTAGCCTGCCAGCCTCAATGGATTCAAGCCGTGAGTAGACTCCCCGGGTTATCAGGCATATTGCCTTATGCAAAACGCAACGCGGATCGAGGGACTTTTGCTATGTTGCAGATTGCACGACAGATTAAGCAACAAGGATTCGATCTGGTCTTGTGCCCTCATCCGTCTTTCCGAAGCGGACTTATACTTCGGATGGCAAATATCCCGATTCGGATTGGTTTCCATGATTCGGCAGGATCGCTTTTTTTCAATTGCAAAGTGCATCGCGAGGTTTCCGCCCACGAATCGCTTCGCATGTTGTCTTTACTCGATGCAGCCGGTGTCGCAAGGGATAAGTGGATTTGCGAGCCGATGGTAATTCCTGATCCGAACGAGAATATCGATAGATTTTTAGAAACTTTCGGACTCAAGCCTGATTCAAAAATTGCGGCTGTCCATCCAGGCTCAGTTTGGGCCACCAAGAGATGGTTGCCGGAAGGTTTCGCTGCAGTGGCTGATGAATTGGTTTCCAACTATGGATTTCATGTTTTTATTTTAGGCGGCAAGGATGATGTCCAAGTCGCGAACCAGACACAAAAAGCAGCCAAATTGCCGCATTTGAATATCGCCGGTAGAACATCGTTAAATCAACTGATTGCATTATTGGCGCGAATTACGGTTCTTGTGACGAATGATAGCGGACCGGCGCACCTGGCCTCTGCGTTGGGCAAACGAGTGGTGGCCATTTTCGGTTCCACCGTTCCGGCCCAAGGTTATGCGCCTATGGGCTTGAAATCTAAAGTAGTCGAGGTCCCGTTGAATTGCAGACCTTGCGGGCCCCATGGTCATCAAAAGTGCCCGCTCGGGCATTTCCAATGCATGCATTTGGTCACCTCGAAATTGGTGCTTGATGCGGTGGAAGGGCTATGCAGTTAGAAGCGAGTTCAAAGAGTCCGCGTATTTTAATCGTGAAACTGGGCGCTGTCGGCGATTGTATTCATGCCCTCTATCCTTTGGCGGCGCTGCGAACATATTTTCCAAATGCATATATTGCCTGGCTTGTAGAAGATAAATCCGCCAAGGTAGTGATTGATCATCCACAATTGGATGATGTTTTCATTTTTCAACGAAAAAAAATTGTAGCGGATGCAAAAGACGGGAAAATAACCGGCGGCATCCGCGGAACAATAGATTTGATTCGATCGCTTCGCCGCGCGCGATTCGATATAGCTATTGATTTTCAGAATTTGCTGAAAAGCGGAATTGCGACAGCTTTGTCCGGAGCCGGGCTACGAATCGGATTCCGCAAACTGCGTGAAGCGAATTTTTTGTTTACCAACAGATGGATCAAGCCTCTTCCGGATGACAAACATGCCATCATGAAATACATGGCTTTGTTAAGACCTTTGGGCATCGATCAGGTTCCACCAAATGTGTTGGTCCCGATTTCTGCAGTTGCAAAGAATTTTGCGGAAAAATTATGGAAGGATGAAGGATTTGAACAAAACAAAGTAATCATGATCAATCCCGGTGGTTCATGGCCGAATAAAATATGGCCGGCGGAATATTTTGCCCGGGCTACAGATTTGATATCCGACAAAACGGGTTCGATTTCGCTGGTGGTTTGGGGGCCCGGAGAGGAGGATCTCGCTCAAAAAGTCGTCAAACTGACTCGTTCGCGAGCGTTGATTGCTCCTCCGACTGATCTGATCGAATTGGCCGCAATACTGAAGAAGAGCAAATTATATTTAGGCGGCGATACGGGACCAATGCATCTTGCAAGCGCGATTGGAACTCCGGTTGTGGCTTTATTTGGTCCGTCCGATCCAAACAGGGTAGGGCCGTTTGGAGTGTCACACGAGGTAATTTCAGCTCCGTGTCCAAAAATCCCATGTTGGAAACGTTCTTGCCCTGATCCCATTTGCATCACAAAAATTGAACCGATCACCGTTGCAGAAGCGGCAATAAGGGTTTTGGAGAGTTCTTCGTGAGGATTTTGGAATTGCTTGCCATCCCTCATTTTACCGGGCCTGCTGAGCGTATCCTTGCACTATCGCAAAAAATAATTTCAAGTGGACACGAAGTTTTTATTGCAGTTTCTACTCGCCCTTACGGTGTGCTGCCGGAAAAGGTTGATGATGCAGGATTGAATCGAGTCACCGGGATAACCTTATATCGAAAATGGCCGCGTCCGGATCTGTTTATCAGGGATCTTTATAGATTGCTCGAATTATGCAAATCGTCAAACATACAAATTATATCATGTCATACAAGCCATGATCACTGGATTGCCAGGATATTGAGCAGCCTGCTTAAACCCTCTCCGATCGTTGTACGCACAATTCATGAAAGCAGATTGTTGGAACCGTCTTTTTTCAGAAAATCTCTTTATAAAAGTACAAACGGCTTTGTTTTGCTCGGACATGAATGGTCCAGAATATTTAAATTA
>Ga0315282_10004133_pt1 | contig 25459 bp, 27 predicted proteins | sample YL17G07_20_MG_FD_203693 | JGI IMG/M metagenome (GOLD analysis project Ga0315282, IMG submission 203693) | Sediment microbial communities from Yellowstone Lake, YNP, Wyoming, USA - YL17G07_20 | ecosystem: Environmental > Aquatic > Freshwater > Lake > Sediment | place: USA: Wyoming | collected... | reverse complement strand
CCCCAGACCGGGGAACCCCGCATGATTCCTGCCATTTACTTATCTTACTGGCGAATCCAGGAGGAAGGGCCGCCCGGCGTAGGGAAGATGATGGGATTTACCTATACCCTCTATGATAATACCTTTGCGCTTCACTGGGAAATCGTGCCCTAACATCCCAAGGGATGGCTTAAAGGGAATCTGCCGGAGTTGGAGAGTTGCTGATGATCGTCATTGAGACCTTAAAACCTCGAAAAACAACCGAAGGGCAACCTATGATCCGGGGACCAGGAAGGAGGTCTGACAATGGGAAAGGTTATCGAGCTCCGCCTGACCAAGAAGGCCATTTACCGGGCCGCCGTAAAGGAAATGAACCAGATGTATCGGCTCTCTGCCGGTGGCACCGACCCTATCATCGATGAGGCGTCCAGATGGGCGTTTGAAAGAGGAGAAATAGACGAAGTAAGATGGAAGGATTGGGGGACTTACTGCGTAACGGTGTTAAATAAGATAGGAACAAATGATTTATAAGCAAGCAATATTAAAAGATACAATCAAAATAGAACGCATAATCGCAGTTTCCTGGTGATTACCCCGGTTGCGCAATAATGCTGGGAATTGTGAATTAAATCACAACCTTAAGGAGGAACAGTATTATGGCGAAGTATGACCCCACCAAACAGGAAGACTGGCAGATTGGTGAGCTTGCGGAAGAGGAACTGGATTTTAACCGGCAGTGCGATAAGATCGGCATCCTGCCCGAAGAGCGCATCCCCTACGGCCGGAAAATCGGCAAGGTGGACTACATGGCCATCCTGGAGCGCCTGAAGGACAGGCCGGACGGCTACTACATCGACATCACCGCCATCACCCCCACTCCCCTGGGGGAAGGCAAGAGCGTGACCAACATGGGCCTGATCGAAGGCCTGGGCAAGCGCGGCGTGCACGTGGGCGGGACCTGCCGCCAGCCTTCCGGCGGCCCCACCATGAACATCAAGGGCACCGCCGCCGGCAGCGGCATCGCCCTGTTGATTCCTATGACCGATTTCTCCCTGGGCCTCACCGGGGACATCAACGCCATCATGATCGCCAACAACCTGGCCATGGTGGCGGTCACCTCCCGGCTGCAACATGAAAACAATTACGACGACGAGCAACTGGCCAAGATTCCTATGAAACGTCTGAACATCGATTCCAGAAGAGTAGAGCTGAAATGGTGCTTTGACCTGTGCGCCCAGGCGCTGCGCAACATCACCATCGGCCGGGGCAGCAAGATGGACGGCTACATGATGGACTCCGGCTTCGTCATCGCGGTGGCCTCGGAAGTGATGGCCATCTTGTCCATGTTCACCGACCTGCCGGACCTGCGTAAGAGGTTGGGCGAGATCACCGTGGCCTATGACAAGAAGGGCAACCCCGTCACCACCGAGGATCTGGGGTGCGCCGGGGCCATGACCGCCTGGATGGCGAAGAGCATTAACCCCACCCTGTGCGCCACCGCAGAATTGCAGCCCGTCCTGGTGCACGCCGGGCCCTTCGGCAACATCGCCGTGGCCCAGAATTCCATTGTCGCCTGCCGGACCGGCCTGAAGCTCTTCGACTACTGCACCACCGAGTCCGGCTTCGGCTGCGATCTCGGCTTTGAGAAGTTCTGGAACATCAAGTGCCGCGCCGGCGGTTTCAAACCCAACGTGGCGGTGCTCACCGCCACGGTGCGGGCCCTGAAGCACCACGGGGTCAACGCCGGGGCTTTGCCCGTGCGGCCAGGAAAACCCATTCCCGAGGAATACTACAAATGCACCCCCCAGACCCTGGCCTGGTTGGAGGACGGCATCAGCAACTTGATCCACAACATCAACATCGTCAAGAAGTCCGGGGTCATGCCGGTGGTTTCCATCAACCGCTTCCCCACCGACACCGATGAAGAAATTGCAATGGTCAAACGGGCCGCCGAAGCCGCAGGGGCCCGGGCCACGGAGGGCAACTACTGGCGCTACGGCGGCGAGGGCGCCCTGGAGCTGGCCGACGCGGTGATGGACGCCTGCAAGGAGAAGGTGGACTTCAAGTTCCTCTATCCCATGGAGATGCCGCTGCGCCAGCGGATAGAAACCATTGCCCGGGAAGTCTACGGCGCCGACGGGGTGGTCTATACGCCCGAGGCCGAGGCCAAGGCCAAGCAGTTTGAAGCTGATCCCAAATATAATGAGTATTATACCATGATGGTGAAGACGCACCTGTCGCTAAGCCACGACCCCACCAAAAAAGGAGTGCCTAAGAACTGGACCCTGGCGGTGCGGGACTTCCTGCTGTACAGCGGCGCCAAGTACATCTGCCCCTGCACCGGCACCATCAGCCTGATGCCCGGCACCAGCTCCAGCCCGGCCTTCCGGAAGGTGGACGTGAATCTCAAGACCGGCAAACCCTACGGGCTGTTCTAACCCAGATAACTTCCCTCCGGGCCCACCGGGGCCTGGAGGCCTTTTCCATGAATCCGGCTTCCGGGCCACCCGGGAGCCGGGTGGTGGCTGTAATATAGTCCTGCCCCGACTTGTCCAGGATTTTTCCCTTCCGCTCAGGCCGACGCCCCCAAAGTTGGACTTTTAATCTCAAAATTCTTTGGATAAGAAATTTGTAACAAGCATTACAAAGTCTATAAAATTATTGACTTTTTAATTATAAACCGATTAAATATTTAGTAGGTGATGAAGTCCGCCATAAACGCTCCGCCCGCAGGGCGAGGGCTAATGACTTCTGTCCACATTTCGGGCAGAAGTTTTTTTTGGCCCGATCGAAGGGGGATATTATGGGAACTTATCGGGAACTTCAAGAGGCCCTGGAGCAGCAACTCGGCCGCTTGGCTCAGTTGCCGGAACTTAAAGGACCGAATCTCCAACGCCTCATAGACAAGCTGCGCACCAACCGCTTCAACCTGGTGGTGCTGGGCGCGTTCAAACGGGGAAAAAGCTCTTTAATCAATGCCTTGCTGGGGGAATCAGTATTGCCCACCGCCATTGTGCCCCTGACCTCAGTAGTCACCATCATCGGGTACGGGGAGCAGCTCGACATCAGAGTGCACTTTCAAAACGGCCAGACCCGGCAGATTGCCCAGAAGGAATTGGTGGACTACATCACGGAAAAGGGAAACCCCAAGAACCAGAAGGGCGTGCGGGATGTGGAGATTTTTTATCCCTCGGAGTACCTGCGGGACGGGGTGCGAATCATCGATACCCCCGGAGTGGGTTCGGTCTATAGCCATAACACAGACGTGGCCTATAATTATTTGCCCCAGGTGGATGCCGCCATCTTCGTGGTCACGGTAGACCCGCCCCTGTCTGCCGCGGAACAGGAGTTCTTGAAGGATATTCGGGAATATGTCCACAAGCTTTTTTTCGTCCTGAATAAAATCGATTACGTAGAGGCCCCAGAGCGCCAGGAAGCGCTGGACTTCACCACGCAAGTGCTGCAAGAGAACCTCGCCGTCGACCGGGTGATGATCTTCCCCGTTTCCGCCAAGTGGGCCATGGAGGGGAAGACCAACGGGCACCCGGAATACCTGGAAACCAGCCGGCTGCCTGATTTTGAAAATCATCTGCGCCAGTTTCTTTACCAGGAGAAGGGGCGAGTGCTGCTGATTTCCTGCCTTAACGGAGCCTTAAAGACGATCACCGATTCCACTCTGGGCCTCAAGGTGGAACGTCAGGCCAGCGGCCTTCCCTTGAAGGAACTGGAGGAGAAAATCGTCCGCTTCGACTTGGAATTGCAGGGCCTGGGAAAAGAACGGGAAATGTCTCTGCTGCTATTGGATGGCCGGGTCAAAGGCGTGATTGGGGATTTGGACGCCGACATAGAGGTTTTTAAACGGGAGACCACTGCCAGGCTGCGGCGGGAGGTGGAAGCGACCTTCCACCAGAAGAGCCTCACTGGTGGGGACTTACGAAAAGAGATGGAAAATTTTCTGTTTGCCGCGCTGCGAGATGTGTTCATAACCTGGCGGCGTCAGGAGATCGAAAAACTCTCCCAGAAATTGGGCGATACCCACCAGGATTTCGCCGGCCGCATCAACGCCATCCTGGAGCGTTTGACCCAATTGACCGCCCGTATCTTTGACTTTTCTCTCCGGGGCTTTGCGGCTGAAGAAGCTTTCCCCGATTTGAAACATTTCTGGTTCAGGTTCAAAGACGACCCGGTGGGGCTGGAGATTCTCCAGATGACCGTGACTTCCCTCCTGCCCCGGGCCTTGACCAAAGGGTTTCTGCTGAAAAAACTCTTGGAAAATGTGACCGAATTGGTGGATAAGCATTGCGGGCGGCTACGCTACGATTTTCACCAGCGGCTTCAGGAAATCGCCCGTGATTTCCGGCAGAACTGGGTCTCCAAGATCGACGACACCACCCAGAGCATTCGTGAAGCCCTGGAGCGGGCCAGGGTCCAGAAGCAAAGCAATACCCAGGCCGTGACTTTAAGGGCGGGGGAACTGGATCAACGGCTGGGAGAAATTCTCCGGGCCGAAGCGGAACTGCTGGCCTTTAAGGAGCGGGTTGAGGCCTGGCAACATTGATCTTGGCGGTCAGATGAAAAAGAGTTGGAAATTTACAACTTAGCTTGACTATCGGAAGTGCGATTTACCTTGTTGGTACCTATATCATTCTCAAGAGGAGGCGGTCATGAAAGAATTCGAGGAAATCATGCGAGAAAAGGGTTTGCCCAGGGTCGGGCAGACGATACAGAACAAGACATACGGCACCTTGTGGAGGGTGATGGAAAAAAAGGAGATTTGGCACAATGTTGCTGCCAACCCCGTTACTGGGGCACAACCCATGATCCCAGCCATATATCTCCTTTTCTGGAAGGTTCAGGAGGGAGAACGCCCTGGGGTTGGTAAGATGATGGGTTATGAATATACCCTTCACGATAATAGCTTCGATCTTAACTGGGATATTGTCAAAGAATGAGGGAATTCAACTCGCAGTCTCCGAAATGGTCGGCAGCAGGAGACAGGTTTTTCCAAGACTTGCGTCATGAGGATTCACTATGGAAAACTTCCACCACGGAGGATGGCAATGACCCAAATCATCCTGGCGCGGCACGGCAACACCCCTTGGAATAAAGACAAAATCTTCCGAGGCTCGAAGGATATTCCCCTGGACGATGTCGGCCGGGAAGAAGCTTGGGCGCTGGCGGAATGGCTGAAGGACGAAACCATCCATGCCGCTTACACTTCTCCTCTTTCCAGGTCCAGGGACACGGCGATCGCCATCGCCCGCCACCATAACCTTGAAGTGCTGGACCTGCCCGGCCTCGCCGACCTGAGCTATGGAGATTGGGAAGGGGTGCCCCTGAAGGAGGTCAAGGTCAGGTATGCCGATCTCTATCGCCAGTGGGAAACGGCTCCCCACACCGTGACCTTTCCCAATGGAGAAACCCTGGAGGTACTGCGCACCCGCGCCCTGGCGGCGGTGGAAGACGTCGTGCAGCGCCACCCGGACCAGACGGTATTGCTCGTGGGCCACCGGGCCGTGAACAAGGTTATCATTGCCGGCTTAATCGGCCTGGACAATTCCCACTTCTGGCGCATCGCCCAGGACACCACGTGCGTCAACCGCTTCCACCAGGTGGATGACTCCCAATGGGTGGGAAAGACCTGGTATATCATCTCCATTAACGATGCCTGCCACTTGCGGGGCATGAAGCGCGGCGCTTTCGTGGATTTTTAACCAGTATCAGAGGAGCCTACGGGGAGAAAAAGACCCTCTGGGCTCCCCTCTTCTATCTGTCGCTTTTTACCAACCGCCGCGGAATCCGCTGCTCCAGATGCGCCATGCTTCCTTTTCCCTATAAAATACATTTACCGTTTCAAAGCAAGGATGATGACGCCTGCTCCAATGAGAAGAATTCCCAACCACTCCCGAGCGACTGGTCGTTCACCGAGGAACAGGACTGCAAAGAGAGCAACGAGCAAGAGGCTTAACTTGTCGACGGGTGCGACTTTCGAGGCATCGCCCACCTTCAAGGCCCGAAAGTAGCAGACCCATGAAGCCCCGGTCGCCAAACCGGACAACACCAGAAAAAGCCAGGTCTTGGGGTGAAGTTCGAAGGGGTTGCTGCATTTTCCGGTGAAGTAGACGAAGCCCGCGAGAACGATCAGGATCACGACGGTGCGAATGAGCGTCGCGAGATCCGAATCGACGCCCTCCAAGCCAATCTTGGCGAATATCGCGGTAAGAGCTGCAAAAACAGCCGACAATAAGGCCCAGACAAACCAATCTGTTGCCGATATCATAGTTCTGAGCCTAACCTATAAACGTTGCGTTTCATGCTTAAGTGGAGGCGAACCCGGCGCGTAACAGGGAATCGCGGCTGACCATGCCTTTGTATTTCCCCTCCGAATCGACGACCGGCAAACGCTTGATCGCCCGCTCCAGCATCAGTCGAATGGCTTCGTCTATCGGGGCATCTTCCTGGACCGTCACGATGTTGGTGCTCATGACCTCGCCGGCAGTTTTCGCACGCAGGTACTCATGAAGTTGGATGGACTCCATCACCACTGCAAAGGGTAACCCCATAATTTTTCTAACACAAAGGTGATGCCAAATCAAACTTCTCCAAGCGCTTACGGTTGACACAGATACTATCTTCTGCTTAAATGGAATGACAATCCAAAAGGTGATGAAGTTCACTATAACCGCATTTTCCCCTGCCGGGAAAGAGCTAATGACTTCTACTCCAGCATGTCTGGGGTAGATTTTTTTTTGGCAGGAGCGGTCATGCTCTTTTTCATATCCGCAAATGATTTGGGGTTAAGATGCGATAGAGAATTCATCTATGCCTGAGTTCGCCAACTCAAGGACACGCGGGCGGTCTCACCTTTGATTGATTTGGTCGAAAAGACTGACGATGTCTATATCGCCAGGGCTGCGGTCCAGGCCTTGGGAGAGATCGACACTCCCGAATGCCGCCAGTTCCTGGGCACCCTCGCCCAGCACCAAGCCAAGATGGTCAGAGATGAAGCCAAACGCATATTATCCGGGCGCAACCGCGCCCGCCTATACTCTGGAGAAAGAAAGGAGCAAGCATGAGTAGTAAGATCGTGTCCGTCCGGGCCATGGAAATCCTCGATTCCCGCGGCAACCCGACGCTGCGGGCCTATGTCTCCCTGGACAATGGGGTCACCGCCGCCGCCGCCGTCCCATCCGGCGCCTCCACCGGCGAAAACGAAGCCGTGGAGTTACGGGATGGGGATAAGAAGCGCTTCGGTGGCAAGGGCGTGTTGCAGGCCGTGGACAACGTCAACACGGTCATTGCCTCCCATGTCGTCGGCCATGACCCCACCCGCCAGGGCGAAATAGACCGCCTCATGATCGAGCTGGACGGCACTCCCAATAAAGGCAACCTGGGGGCCAATGCCATTTTGGGGGTTTCCATGGCGGTGGCCCGGGCCGCGGCTATCTCCGCCAGGTTGCCACTCTATCAATACCTGGGGGGCCCTGGAGCCAGACTCTTGCCTATGCCCCAGATGAACGTCATCAACGGCGGCAAGCACGCCGACAACAGCATCGACTTCCAGGAATTTATGATTGTGCCCATCGGGGCTCCCAGGTTCACTGAAGCCTTGCGCTACTGCTCAGAGACCTTTCATGCCTTGAAGGCCATTCTCAAGAAAAAGGGTTACGCCACCAACGTGGGGGACGAAGGCGGGTTCGCCCCTGATCTCAAGAGCAATGAGGAAGCCTGCGAGGTGATCCTGGAGGCCATCTCCGCGGCGGGATACCAGCCGGGCCGGGACCTGGCCATTGCCCTGGATCCGGCGGCCAGTTCCTTCTTTGAGGAAGGCGTCTATAACCTCAGCAAATCCAGGCAGGGGCAGAAGATCAGCGCCGAGATGGTTGACCTTTATGAAGCCTGGGTGGGAAAATACCCCATCGTCTCCATAGAAGACGGTTTGGCAGAAAACGATTGGCAGGGGTTCAAAGAGCTTACCATGGCCCTGGGGGATAAGATCCAGATCGTGGGGGATGACAACTACGTGACCAACACCCGGTTCATCACCCGGGGGATCGCCGAAAAGACCACCAACGCCGTGCTCATCAAGCTCAACCAGATCGGCACCGTGACCGAGACCATGGAGGCCATCCAGCTATGCCGCCAGGCGGGTTGGGGCTTCGTCATTTCCCATCGCTCGGGTGAGACGGAAGACCCCTTTATCGCCGACTTCGCGGTAGCCATGGGCGGGGGCCAGCTCAAGACCGGTTCGGTGTGCCGCAGCGAGCGCATCGCCAAGTATAACCGATTGCTGGAGATCGAAGCGGAATTGGGAGGCGCGGCCGTTTTTGCCAACCCATTGCAGAAAGGCCAATGAAAGAGATTTAGCTTGGTAGGTTTATTTCCGGGTCAATGCCCCATTTCCTGGCATTGGGGAAAAGCGAAACCAGGCCGGCGTATGGCAGCACCAATCAACGAGATTTATCGCCTCATCCACATGTTGGAATCTTTATGCCGCGGAGAGGAAGCGGTTGAATTCCTGGTGGGATTGGGTCCCGCAGCCATTGAGCCATTGCGTGAATTTCTGCTGGAAGGCCAGCCGAGCAAGGTATTCCAGCCCCGGCTTTGGGCGGTGAAGGCGCTGGCCCGCCTGGGGGCCAGAGATGTTCTGATCGCCTACCTGTTCCGGGAAAAAGAAATTGCCGACCCGGAGGAGCGTTTTGGCGAAGAAGCGGTGGAAAGCGCCGCCGCCCGGTTCCTCGCGGCCTGGCCGGATGAAGATACCCGCCTGTTACTCCTGAAGCTCTCGGAACGTCGCATGCTCAATGGCCTGATTGATGCCCTGGCGGAATTCAAGACCTTGGAGGCCATCCCTTACTTCGAGCGCGCCCTTGAGGACGATTTTTACCGATCCGCGGCAGAAAATGCTTTCTTGAAGCTGGGCCCCATGGTTGGCGAGGCCTTGTCGCGGTCGGCGGTGACGCCCAACCCGGGTCCGTCCGGGGAGACTCCCAGCAGTATAGAGCGACGCCGCGGTGCGGTGCGACTTTTAAACAGGATTGGGATTTCTGCTGGGCATTGGCAAATCTTGCGCAGTCTGCTCCATGAGTCGGATGCGGTGCTCGTCGTGGAAGCTTCAAGACTGGGTACAAGATTCGCTTCGGAAGAGGACCGGAGGCTGATGGCCCACCGGTTGATCGAACTCCTGTCTTCGACCTCATGGCATCTGGCGAAAGATATCGAGGAAAACCTGGTCGCTTTAAAGCGTGAAGCTACCGGTGAGATCGAAGCGGAGATCGCCCGGCGCCTGGAGCAGCGAGAAGAAGTCCGCCCTCTCGATATGCGCCTGAGAGCCTTGCTCCGGGTGAAGCGACGCTGGGAGCGGGCTTGACCATGGCCCTCAGATTCTGCCTCTATCGGAAAGAGCGCCCGGTGGAAGATAGTGCCGAGGTCGAAATCGTCTGTTTGGCAGGCGGCAATAACCGCATGGGGATCATCGGGAATGATCTGACCTACATGGAGTGCGTCTGCGGTGAGTGTCCGATTCCGGACGTTATAACCGAAGAAGCGAGGGCCTGTCTCTATATCCTCCCCATAAGGATCTTCGGGGAGGTTGAGATCGAAACCCTCTATCAGTGCCGCCCTCTTTACAAGGTCAATCCTGAGCGGGCCGACAAGTCACCCTGCCTGAACGCTCCCCGACTTTGCCCATGGTGGTTTCCGCATCCCATAGATTTTCTCCCAGAGGGAACGGAGTGGCATACTCACCGTGCCAGGGGTCTCTACCTTGGTGAAATCGAAAGGCCGGCGCTGGCGGCATGGCGTCTGGTTTCGCCGAGCCCCCCTGAATCACCATCCAGGTGGCGTCGTTTGCTATCCTGGATAGCAAAAAGAGTACCTTAGGGTCTATGGTGGAACCTCTAATAGTGCGACTCCGCGATAATTTTAAACGCGGCATCGAAATGAACCTGGTCGCTCTGGACGAAGCCCTCTGCGAGATTGAAGAATGGGCCAAAGGCCGGGAGCAGCGGTCGGTGTTCTACTCGGAGCGCAATACGCTTTCAGACGCGCAGCGGGACGCAATTCTCTCCGAAGTCGCCGGGATGCGCGAGATGCTTCGGGAATTACGAGATGATCTGGGACTGGAAGGCCGGGTGCGTGGCGGGGCAAACGCCATTTGGGGAAAGTGCGCGGTCCTCTCGGTAAACCTGGAGGAACTGAAAGGCAGGCATTTGGGCCGATATGGAAAGCCACCGCCGGGACTCGTGGAATACCTGGACCCGCGTATCGGGCAACTTATGGCATCTCTTAACCATATTTTTCGCTTGGCGGAAAAGAGTAAAATATGACCCGTTAAAGCTAAAAATCCAAAATAAATCTCTCGGGTCAAAAATGAAACTTTCTTTTTTCCCTAGGTTTTTTTCTTAGGGCATCCGACCAGGACTCTCCGGGATTTTATAAAGAAATATCCTATTACCAGGAAGGTAATGATTGGCGAAACCCAACTGGGAATATGGAAGCCAAAACTGTCCAAGAGCATGATGCTCCCAAGAAATAATATCGCATACATGGCCCCATTTTTGAGGTAGACGTATTTTTTAATCCGCTTGATGTTTCCCACCGTCAACTGGCGTAAAATCAGGGCCCCCAGACCGTTTCCAATAAGGATCAACGGCACTGAAACTGTAAAGGCAAACGCTCCCAATATACCGTCTATGGAAAAAGAAGCGTCAATGACTTCAAGATATAAGAGCTTGCTTATATCGGGCAAATTACCTTGCGCGGAAACCAACTGTTTCTCACGTTGTTCCGCATTTTGCTTAAAGCCATGCGTAATAAAAAAAGTGGTTGATCCCACCACTGATCCAAAGGCCATAAAGGGATTTCGTTTAAGAGCAAACCAGACTATGGCAGTAAGAATTATTGAAACTACGGCATAAAACCACATCCCTCGCGAATGAATAAACCGCTCTCCTTTCAGGCCATATTTCTTAGGCTCGATGAATAGCCAATGAAAAAAAAGAAATATCAAGAATGTCCCCCCGCCGGCCAGTAATATGGGGGATGAAGCCTCAATTGCCTCTTTTACTTTGGGATCGTTGCTGAAGGTTGCGGTAAGGGCGCCCATGGGGCCAAGCGAAGGAGCCGTCATCCAGACAATTAACCAAGGCAGAACTCCACGAACCACGACGACGGCAAAGAGTAGCCCCCAAATAAGAAACCAGCGCCTTCCTTTCGGAGACATTGTTGAAAGGACGTCGGCATTTATAACCGCATTATCGATACTGATGATTGATTCGAAAAGGCATAAACCTGCTACAGTAAGAAGTATGGATATTAAATTGATCCCACCCATCATGCCATACCACGCCTTAAACAATGCGTAGTTTTATCCCCACGAGCGAAAGCAAGCCCCCGGCAATTATCAAGACCATCGCCCACTTGAGGGGGTTGCAAGCGCTTTCCTTCCTTTAACCAAACAGAGCAACGTTACCGCATTATGTTTCCAACTCAACGTCACTATCTTCGCTTTTGCTTACCTTGCTTTTAATTTGGCTATGCTCAAAAACTCTGCGGGCGAAATCTTCGAAGATCCTTTCGCATATTTTTACCTTGTCCGTGGCGGTCTTTCGCAAAGGAGGCTTCAACACATCCCTTTTCTCAACCTTTTTCAACCACTGCTTTAGCTTTGCCAGTTCCTCTTCGTTCTCTTCCACTTCGGCGAAGATAAAATTCTGGCGGTCTATTTCGTACTCTATCTCTTTGAAAAAGGCCTCACATTTATCAATAATCTCCTTATATTCTTCATTGCGCGAAGCTATGAAAGCCTTAGTGATACGCTCCTCCTGGTCTTTTACCAAAATATTCCCCGTTATAAGCAGGCTGGTCCCCTTGTAGTTTTCAATATCCTCTATCAGTTTCTTAAGTTCATTCAAACGTTCGGTAGAGTGGGGGATTACCCAAACCGACTGGTAGTTGACCGCGCCCAGCTTTCGCAACTGTCGCCAGACATAAACCCTGGCCTTTGACGGTTCGGCCGGGAGGCTATAGGAAAAAAACAACCATTTCATGCGGATACCATGACACTAAAGCTGAATGAAGTCAAATCCAAGCTGAAACACCCTGAAGCGATGAGTTATTGAGAAAGCAGCGCGGAAATTTGGATTAAAGCTCCCCAGGCCGAACACCCCCCCCCACCATGGCAGCGACGACCTGGGGATGCCCGGAAAGAAGGCTTGTTTAATCCGGGCCTAAAGTTTACCTTACCCTTGCCGGAAATTCATATTTTTAAGCCGAGTAAGATGAGAGGAGGAGCCGTGAGACCTTATTTCACCACCAGGACCGGCTTCTCGCTATATTCCACCACCCTTTGGGAAACACTCCCCCATAAAACCCCTTCCACAAAGCCCATCCCATGGGAACCCATGACAATGAGGGAAACATCTTCTTCGGTGGCCAGCCTATTTATCTCCCGATAAGGTGTCCCCTCGGGGGTAAAGCTTTTTACCTTAAAACCCACCGATCGCAGCTCTTGCTCCAGGACTCCCATCCTTTCTTCCACATGTTTTGCCAAAGCCTCTCGATTCAGATATTGCGCTTCGGATGGCAATTCTTCCGTGACATGGACCACAACTGCTTCGGAGGCCCCAACTTTGCGGAGGGCCGGAAGAAAGGCCTTGACCCGCTCGGCGCCGGGAGACCAATCGGTGGGGTAGAGAATCCGGCGAAACAGGTCAATGCAGAAGGACTCCTCCACCTTGCCCTTAACTTCTTGCAGGGTATGGTATTTGGCGACCAGCACCGGCACCTTGGATTTGCGGATGATCCGGTCCGTGGTAGATCCCACAAATAGTTCTCCCAAAATGTCCCGTTTCTGCCTGCCGGCCACGATCAGGGAAACTTCCTGTTTGGCGGCAGTCTCGAGAATTTCCGCAACGAGCGGCCCTATGGAAATCTCCAACTTTACCCCGATTCCTTCGGACCGAAAAAATTCGGCCAGGACATCGAGCTTCTGCATGGCGGTTTGGCGAACGAGATCGAGATTGGGAGCGACGCCGCCATTCACCTCGGTTTGGAAGCTGTCGGTATCAATGACGTAAAGCAAGACCACTTCCTTCAGTCCTGCCTTCTTCAGGCAGGCGAGGCTCTCAAGAATCGGCAGCGAGAACTCCTCAAAGTTGGTCGGGTATAAGATTTTTTTGAACATGGAATTCTCTCCTTCAATGAATCTGTAAATTATACGACAGCACCGAATAGAGGATAAAGGAGACGATGCCGGCCACCACCGGGGTGAGAAACCAGGAAATGACGATTTCTTTCATGGCCGCCATATCCACCGTTTTCAGCCCCCGGGCGCCCCCGGCGCCGCCCACCCCGCCGATGAGCGCCTGGTTCATGGAGGTGGGATAGCCCAGGGCGGCGGAGGTATGCGCGGTCAGGCTCTGGGCTAATTTTGCTCCTACCCCCATGCTCAGGTCGAGTTGGACGATGCCCTTGCCCACCTTTTCCAGGATGGGCCGTCCCCAGGTCAGGGCCCCAATGGCCATGGCGATGCCGCCGATGAAGCCGGCCTTCATGGGGGTGGTCAGCCCAAGACCGAAAAAGACCCCTACCGCGTTGCCGGTATTGTTGCACCCCAAGGTGTAGGCCGCATAACAGCAGCCCACTATCAGGGCGTACCCCAGGATCTTGTCTCCTCTTTCGGATTTCCCTTTCCTCAACCAATCGGTCAGATGAGTAAAAATAAATCCCAGGACGGCTGCCATAATGGGGGTCCCCACCCAGGTGACGCACAGAAAGACGATGGTGGTTTTCCAGAAAACCGGAGCCCCCATGGCCAGGGCGGCTCCCACCACCGAAAAGCAGGCCAACTGGGAGGTGGACACCGGCCATTTCATCCAGGTATTGGCTGCGGTCACCAGTGCGGCGGTGAGCATCATCACCATGGCACCCAGGGGAGTCATGTCCTCGCCCCTGATGATCCCGGTGCCCACGGTGGTCACCACGTTGTGGCTCTCAAAGGTAGCCCCCAGAAGCAAGAAGAACGCGATCAAAATCGTCGCCACCAGCGGGCTTTTGATCACCCCCGACCCATAAGCCATGCCCATGGTGGCCCCGGTATAGTGGGAGCCGATAGTCCAGCCAAAAAACAGCCCGGAGGCAACCATGCCGATAATTAAGAGTTGATTTTCCATTTCCCGAACCCTCCATATTCTCCTGAGAATTAAAACCATTGTCACATTTTGATGATTTATTTGTCAATCAAAAAAAGTAACGGTTGTTACATTATTCCCCGGAGGTTTGCCTGGTCCTCTGAAAGGTTGGTTTTTATATGGCAGAATTCTTGAGAGGGGGAGTTGGTGAACTGCCGCGAGGTTTTGAGCCTATAAGATGCTCAGGAAAAGATCGAAGCCTGGCGCGGCCACTGCAATGAGCAGCGCCATGGCTACCTGGGCTATCAGTCACCGATGGAGTATCTCTCGGGGGCGCTTCCCCTGAACCCCCGGAGTTAAAAGCTTTTGGGAATTTGGAGGGGCAGGAAAAAGAAAGGCAGAGCCCAAAAAGCTCTGCCCCTACGCAAAAAGCAGCCTGGCATCAGTAAGCGATCAACAGGTAGACCATGCTGATGGTGACGGTGATCATCATGGGCCACCAGCAGGCTTTCATGTAAGCCACGAAGGAGATGTGGCACCCGGCCTTTTCCGCCAGGCCCACGGTGACCACGTTGGCCGAGGCCCCGATCATGGTGCCGTTCCCCCCCAGACACGCCCCCAGGGCCAGGGACCACCAGAGCACGCCGGACTCCGCCCCGGGAATGGTCTGGTTCAGGAAGGCGATGATGGGCAGCATGGTGGCGGTGAAAGGAATGTTGTCGATGAAGGCCGAGGCGATGGCGCTCACCCACAGGACGATGATGATGGCCGCGGTGAGGTTGCCGCCGGAGACGTCTTTCACCCAGTTGGCGATCATCTGGATCAGGCCGGTTTCTTCCGCTCCGGCAATGACCATGAACAGGCCGATGAAGAAGACCAGGGTGGGCCACTCCACTTCATGTTCCAGCATCTCCACAATGTCCTGCCCGGAGATGGCCAGCAGCACCAGGGAGCCCACCAGGGCGGCGATGGACACCGGCATGTGCAGGAACCCGTGGAGGGCGAAGAGCAAGATGGTGAAGCCCAGCAGCATCAAGCTCTGAATCATCAGTTTCTTGTTGGTGATTTGGTACTCCTCTTTCAAAAAAGCGATGGTGCGGGGTATGTCCTTCACTTCGGCCTTGAGGTAGTCTTTCTTGTGCCACCAGAGGAAGAAAAACGACGAGACGACGAGGCACACAGTGCAGATCAGGGCCAGGTTCTGCACAAACTGGCCGAAGGTGAGCCCGGCATAGGAGCCGATGAGGATGTTGGGCGGGTCGCCGATGAGGGTGGCGGTGCCCCCCACGTTGGAAGCAAAGACCTCGGGGATCAGCAGGACCAGAGGGTTGATCTTCAGGGTGACCGCGATTTCGATGGTCACCGGCAGCACCAGGAGCATGGTGGTGACGTTGTCCAGGAAGGCCGAAACCATCGCGGTGATGACCTGGAGAATCAAAGACAGCACAAAGACGTTGCCTTTAGCCAGGGCATAGGCTTTAAAGGCCAGGAATTGAAACATACCAGTCTTTTTCATCACCCCCACGAAGAGCATCATCCCCATAAGCAGGAAGATGACGTTCAGGTCGATGGCCCCCATGGCCTCGTCAAAAGAGATAATGTAAAACGATTTATCCCAGGTCCCCAGGGTATAGGTGATGAAGATGATGAGGGCCGCGCCCAGAAAGGACACCAGGGTGCGGTGCATCAACTCAAACGAGATGACCACATAGACCAGCAGCAGGATGAGGCTGGCGATCCAGAAGCCCGGGGTGATGGTGCGGTTCAGGGTTAGGTTCTGGGCGGCCTGAAACAGGCGGTTGCCCTGGGCGTCGACCCCGGCCTCCACCAGCTTCACCGGGGTGGCCGGGATCGGCTGCCAGGAAGGCTTGGCGGCCTTGACCTCCACCTTGGCTGCCGGCAGGGTTCCCGGCGGCAAAATGAAATCCGCTACAAAACCGCCGGGCTTGCCGGTGGCGATTTCCGCCTCCTTGCCCGTCGGCTTGACGTGCTGGCCGTTCACCAGCACCTCCACTTCCACTTCCTTGAGGCCCTTGCCCATGGGGTTGGTGACCAGCCCGGAGATGGCCAGGTGGTCGCCCGCAGGGGCAGGGGCGGCAAAAACCGCCGAGGCTGCCAGTAATCCAGCGATTAACAGGAAGATCAGGATATTCAGAAAGGAAACCATACGTTGGCGCATTTTCAATCCCCTTAAGTCCAGGAACAGGATCAGTCACCCAGCACCATATCGGAGATCTCTTTAAAGAGATCGCTCAAGCGAACCATGCCGATCACCTTGTTATCCTGGATCACCGGCATCATGCCCACGTCTTCTTGGATCATCATGGAAATGGCCTTGGCAAGAAGATCGTTGCCCTGAATGGTGACCTTGATGGGGCTCATGACTTCGCTCACCGGTTTTTGCGAGGCCTCCCGCATTCCGGGACCGAAGAGATCGCCCATTAAGACGGTAAGGTTGGGGTCGGCTTTGACCAGCGCGGTCTCATGCATGAACCGCGGCTCCAGCCCCTTGATGATGTCGCGCAGGGTTAAGATGCCCATGAGCTGGTACTTCTCGTCAAAAACCAGGACCGCCCGGGGTTCAAATGAGCCCTCAAACTTGATGGCCGCTTCCCGGACGATGGCCATGGCCTGGCGCAAGGTGAACCAGTAAGGAATGTGGGGATAATCTTCCAGGGGAATCATTAACTCTTTAACTTTTTTAGTTTCTGACATGGAAATCTCCAATCAATTGAACTTTCATAAGGGTTTTCCTAGAGATTTCTGAAGGCCAGCCGAGAGCCAGATTGCTGCGTTGGGAAACAAAACCGGTGCAGGCCCGAGCTTCCAGCCTGAGAGATAGGATGGGGAAAATTAAATTAACCATGGTCCGACTCATCCACGGTATGGCTGAAGGGAGACCAATCGGGAACAGCCCGTTTCAGGTGCTATTTTCCCGCAAGAACTCCCGGTTCAGAAAGAGAACGCTTTCGCTTAGATGGGAAAAGGGGGAAACTGAACTCCCCTTTTCCAGACAAGCCGACCATCCTTTTTAGGAAACCTGTCGGCTTTCCGCCCCCGCCTCGCTGGGGGTTGGTTGGGCCTAGGTCATGCGTTACTGTTTGTGTTAGGCTTGCGGCAGGAAGGGGGGGTCGTGCGCGAGGTACTTAAGATAGGAATGGACCAACAACCATGCGGACTTAATCAGCAAAGGAATTGGCTTGGGCAGCATAGTAATCCCTTGAATAAAAGAAAAACTGGGCGCTCTATCCCAGGGAACCCGGCTATCTGGGATCAGGGAGACCCATGGCTCTCATTTCCCGCCTCGCGACGGGTTTGGCTTTATCTGGGGGTTTTTGTGAGTAGCACAATGGCCGTCTAATGTCAAATAATTATTATAATTTGAAATTATTCTCTATGGTAAAGGTTTGTAGCCAGAGTCACCCGATCACCTTTTTGAGCCGACCGACCCACCGGGTGGAATCTTTGCGCAAAATTTGGCAAGGATAAAATAGTTGCTTTCTGCCCTTTATTCGCTGCTCAAACAACAACAAAGAATATTTAATATTTTTATCATAGCTGTATCTCAAACCCTGCCGGGAGTTTGTTAGCCTTCTGCGTGTTCGCCTTCACTTCCAGAGCTGCCACCAGCGCTTCGGCGGCTGTTTCAGAATCTCGAAGATCTTATTGGCCGCCAGGGTATTGGCCGCGCCCAGCTCCGCCGACTCTCGCAAATCCACCTTATAGGTAGCCTCTTTAAAGGCGCTCTCGGTAGGGAAGAAGAGGCCCGCTGGCTGCCCCGTCTTAGAATCAATGAGCTTCTTCGTATTCAGGGCCGGTTCCGCCGGCATCTTTATATCGGGCAGGGGCTTTAACGCCTCCCTGGGGATTTGCGGGCAGGGCGTGGCGCACCCCGCCAGGAGCATTAAAGTCATCAGCAAGACCGTCCAGGTCATTTTCCTGTTGAAGGGCATTGAGTTTACCTCTCTTTTTTGTAGCCGTGGCCTTGATCTCTTCCCGTTCCTGGTAGAGCTTTATCTGTTCCTGCATTATCTCGTTGGCCGTGGTCTTGGTGGCTAAAGATGCCTGCGCTTTTTCCTTCTCATATTTTTCGGCTTTATAGCCGACGTAGCAGAGCCCGAGGGCGGCGGCCAGGGCCAGGGCGATGACTCCACGTATCCCGATGAATTGAAAAATGGCGAGCAAAGGCATACCGGATCTCCTGGATGTTTAGGGTTATTCGGCCTTGGCCGCCTTGCCAGGGGTAGGCGCCGGACTTCCCGGAGCCCCGACACTGGTAAGGCAACTCATGGCGGTCTTGCTAAACGCTGAGGCCCCCAGGGCCACGATCCCGCCGGTGGCCGCCCCGAGCATCCCCAACAGCAGTTGGACACTCGGACCATCCAAGCCCTTACGCAAATAAAAGACGTGGAAGATCACCGTGGCGCTGGACAGAACGATCACCGGAGTCGCTAAAGCTACCGCCAGCACCGCGGGCGTGTTCACTATCTCGTTGGAGCCGGACCACAAATGATGCCAGAAGCCTTTCATACCGCCTGCCCTTTAACCAGTTGGATGAAGGCGGCCTGGTCCACGTTATCGCCCGGGCAATGATGCGTGGTCTTGGGGTCTTCGCGGTGCAACCGCATAGAATCGGGGTCTAGGCCCAGGGCGGCGCTTAAAATAGTCACGGCGGCCACGGCGTTCTGCTGAACCAGCAGCCCCCGGCCGCGGCCGAACTCCTCGGTGTCGTAGTCGCCCAACATCTCGACGCCCAGGGCGACGCGATTCCACGAGGGTGAATGGACCCCGGGGACGGTGAGGGGAGTGAAGACCCAGATCTGAAGATCGTCCACGAACAGGTGGGGGCCGGCGGACCAGCCTTGCTCGTCCCGGTAGTAGGCCTGTAATACCAGGATATGCTGGTAGGTTAAGCCCGCGGGTCGCTGGGCCAGGGTCGGCTCGCCGGTATTGTGCAAGACGATGAACTCCGGTTGCCAGTCCGTCCAGCTCAGCCCTTGAACATATTCCTTAAAGGTCTCAGGAGTAAAGCTTTGCCCCACTATCCCTTTCCAATTCATCTCACACCTCCTAGGCCAGGGCCTCTCTAAGGGCCGCGGCCCTCGCCCTGACGTCGCTCGAATAGTCGCTTCCGGTGGTCCTGGCGTCCGGGTCATGGCCGGCGGCCACCGCCTTGGCCACGTTGCCGGCCCCGCAATTATAGGCCGCCACCGCGCCCCAGAAGAGCCGGGCGTAGTCTGCGCCGAAATACTTGAAACGGTCTGCCAGGTAATTGTAAGATGGTAGGATCACGTTCTTCCGCACATACTCCAGCGAGGCGGCCAAGTCCTTCCATTGCCCCGAGTCGCAAAAAGCCCCGTGGCTCCGGTCATCAATTTGTATCTCGCCGTAACCATGCCCGGCATCCCCCAGGCCGTCCTCATCCAGGAGCATGCCGAAGCGACTCTCCCGGCTGTCAATGGCCGCCAGGACCCAGGTCAGCCATTGTGGCCCGAGCTCGGACTGGAGGGCCTGTGCCACCTCCGGGGGCCACTGGTAGGCAGCCGCCGCGGCCTGAAAGATGGGCAGGCGGTCCTTGGCTAAAGGGATTTCTTCCGATCTAAGCATGAGATTTATCCTTTCTTGGGAATTTGGATCTTAAATCCTTTTTCCACCATGGCCATCATCATGGCCGTCAGGGTGTCGTGGAGTCCGTCTATTTTCCCTTCCACCTTGCCGATCCATTCCTTGAGACCGGCATCCTGGGTCTCAGCAAAGGCTACCTTGGCCACCAGCTCTCCATGACTTTTGCAGGGAAATAGTTTGGCCAGGTTCTGAAGGCAATCGACGCAACTCCCGGCTGCCGCGCCCACCTTCCCGCCGATCTCCACATTCACCTGCTGTTCCTGCGAGTTTTGGCCGTGGCCAAAGAGTTTTCCCAGGCCGGTGAGCTTGCCGGTAGCGCCAGCTCCCAGAGCGGCCCCAAAGGCCGTAACTACCAGAATGATCTGGAGGAACGGCGGCAGATTGCCAAGATGCTCCATCATGTTGTGGCCCTCATTTTTTCACTCTCTGCCAGGAGGTGGGCGACCACCGGCTTCCTGGCCCGGGGAAATCCCAGACCCCGGTTCCCAATGATAGAAAAGGCCTCCTCTATCCGCTCGGTATGCACTCATTTACCCTCCCTTGGGTTAGGGGTTGACGTCCCGGCCAGGCCGGCCAGCAGTGCGAAGTACCGGCGCCAGAGCCCAGCGGCTACCCGGCGGCCCTCCTCCGGGGATCCCACCCGGACGCTCTTCAGACCCGGCAGCTTGGGGAAAACGAAAAAGGACCGCTCCCCGGTATGAAAGGCCACGGTAAACAGAGTGTGAGGTCCCACCTTGCCGTTCAAGTTCCCGGCTTTGTCCGGGGTCCAGGAGAGAGGCTGCATCATGGCGCCACCGGGAACTTGCGGCAGCCGAATTGAGATTGCCACCGTATCCTGGGGTTGGGCACGGGAAATTTGCGCTTACTTGGTAGTCGGTCGCTCCAAAGAACCATGATAGTCAGACCGCCAACGGTCACCTTGGGAAAATTCTCATAAACGGCCTGGGCTTCCGCATCGGCTACGTAGACATGGCCATCGGGAGAAATATCGTTCCACAGGGCGATGACCTGGCTGGTGGCAACGCTTACCACCGGTTGATTAGCATATAGGGGCATCACCGCGGCATCGGCGGCTATGACATCATTCACTACGGTAGGAAATACTCCGTTCCGAATGGCTGCCATTTCACCCGGAAATAAAATCCTGTTAAAGACGACCACCTCATCAAGTTTGCCGTCGAAGGTATAATTGGCGTCATTGTCGGTGTAGGCCCCAAGGCGCCACTCAGTGGTGCCGATGTTCATCACCGCAGCCGGGGTATAATTCCAAACTTGTACGGAGCCGTCACTATCCTTAACCACTCGGAGGTAGACGGTCTTGTTGACGCCGTCGATGGCCAGGCCGATGTGGTAATAGTTATTGATGGCCAGGGTTAAGCCGGTGCTGATGTCCGACCCATTATATTTGAGATAGAGGGTGGCCCCGATCATCTCCAAGCCGACGGCGCTGCTGGTGGCTCCATAGGATGGTTTACCCACCAAGGCCCGCCAGCCTGACAGCGACGTGGGTCGCACCCAGAGACAAACGGTTATCAGCTTGGTGGTATCGCCATTTTTTAAAGGGAATCCGGCGGCCAGATTAGCATCGGCAATCTTGTAAAACTGATGGCCGGCCACAGCCAGATTGGTGGCCGCTGCTCCTTCTTTAAAGAGGGAAGTATCGACCATCGGGGTATTGACCGCAGTCAGGGTATTGGCGCCCTTGGAGTCAGTGGTCAGGGCCCCGTTCTCAAACCTCCAGAGAGCCTTGCAACCTGCATCTTGGGAGAAATCGTTAGCCATGCTTTAGCCCCTGGATTTGAGGAGTAGTTTGGCCCCGTTAACATCGGCGACCGATAAGGGCCCACCGGCCGGGTGGCCGATCCACTGCTTGACCGCTCCAGCGATAGTGGTCAGCAGCAGCAGGTCTCCGGAGTAATAAGGAGTGCCGCCGATATTCAAGCCGACGGCGATCTTATCCGGGGCATTGGCACTTTCTTTCTTGGCCGAGGCGATCACCTTAACCGCGTGAACTACCTGGGCGGTTACCGGCAGATCCGTCAGGCCAAACCTTTCTTCCAAATCCACCGAAGTGGCGGTGAGATAGTCGGTCTCTGACGGCGGCAGTTCATCAACCGCGGTATAATGCGTCGGCCCTGGCGTGGGGGTCCATTGGTTCAGACCGTCATCGGTATTCGGCATCAGGCAGGCGATGCGCAAGCCGCCGGGCCAGGAATTGAGGGGGGCGGGGCCAGTGGGATCGGTTAGAACAAAATCGTCTATGTAATGGTAGGTACCTTCTCCAACAGATGCATTGGCAGAGCCAATGTCTATAACATTAACGGCTATATCAGCGCCAGGCTTGGTATTACCGGAAAATGTAAATACCGGGTTCATGTCCCGGCGTATTTCGATTAATCCCGAGGCGCCGACGATGAGGTGAATTTCAAAGATCCAATAAACGCTGTTGCCTGGGGGCGCCGGAAAACTGCCCACCAGAGTGGCAAAGTTTCCGGTGTAAACCTCCATCACGTCGGCCGCATATCTGTACCAAATGCCGCCCAGCACCGTCGCGTCCTTCGTCCAGCGAATAATCTGCCAGTCGGCCGAGCAATATTTGCCCACATGATTGTTGGCCAACGCTACCTGAAAAAAGAATTCGGATAGAGGAACAGGGAAATAGAAAGAAGTCCGATCGGCAAATGCACCGTAGGTATTACGATTGAGGCGGTTCTGAAAAGCCCCCGACCTGCCGCCGGCAATAATAGCGTTGGAGCCATTGCCGACAGTAGGAACAACCACCGGCACCTCGACCCCGCTGAATTCCCCGTTGAAATTGCCCATCTCGAAGCCGCCGAAAAGAATCAGAGCCATATCGGTATCTCCCTTTTGGGTAAGGAGGTCCCATTACTGAGACCCCCTCCCCTAAGAACCGTACGTGCGAGTTTCCCCGCATACGGCTCAAGCCTTTCAACACCCCCTTATGGTTGAGCGGGGGCAGAAACACACTTACGATCTTGGTTATGCAACTGCCGGTGGCAGTTTGGATGCAAAAGCTGAAGATTTGACAAGATGTCCTTTCCACCTTGAAGCTTCGGAATAACGTGGTGCATATGCCACCCCGTTTCCATAGTGAAGTCTTTCTGGCAGATCGGACATTTTCCTTTTTGGGCCTGCCAAAGTTTCGTGACCCATCCGTAAAGAGCCAGGTCATCCTTAACTTTTTGGGTTTTTCTACCCTCAAAGTAAGGTTCCCAGGTCATATCGTAAGGGTAAGCCTCAGCTTTGATCTTCACATGCCTGCGGATTGGAGTGCTTGCAGCCGAATACAATCTCATATAATCGGTTTTGCCGTCGGACAATTTGGTCTCAACAGCAAATATCCATGTTCTGGATTTGATCGTATGGAAGTATCGATTTTTGATCCATCTCCTACCCTTGTTCGAATGCCGACGTTTACACCATTGCCACAACTTTAGCCAAATTTTATGATCGACCCAACCGAACGTTTCCTTAGCCACAACGTGCCGGTGATAGTTTGCCCATCCCCGAATGATCGGGTTGAGCAACCTAATCACATTTTCTTGCTTGGCTGTTTTGTGCTTTTCCAGGACTTTCTTTATCTTTTCTAAGAAGTTTATAACATTATTCTTAGATGGTTTGATCAGTAACTTCCCATTATACTTGCGGACGTTCTGACCCAGAAAGTCAAAGCCCTCCTCAATATGCGTTACCTTGGTTTTCTCTTCAGATAAGGTTAAATCTCTTTCTTTGAGAAACCGAATTATTACAGGTTTGATTCTCTGTTCCAGCAGTTCTTTCGATTTGCCGGTAACAATGAAGTCATCTGCATACCTAACGAAGTTCACCTTATGTATTCGGAAAGGTTTTAGTTCCTTTTCGAGTCCATCCAGTGTCAGGTTAGACAGCGTAGGCGAAATGATGCCCCCTTGCGGGGTGCCTGCTTCTGTGGGGAAGAGCTTTTTGCGGTCGATGTATCCGGCCTTCAGCCACTTTCGGAGAATCCCTTTGTCCATTGAGACATTGTTCATCAACCAGGCATGGCTTATTTCGTCAAAGCACGACTTGATGTCTCCTTCGAGAATCCATTGGGCGGACTTCTTCTGGCCCAGCGCTGTGAAGGTCTGCTCTATAGCATCGGCACAGGCCCTTTCCGGGCGGAATCCATAAGAATTCTTATCGGCGAGGGTCTCTGCGACCGGTTCCAAGGCGAGCTTATGCAATGCCTGCATAGCCCGGTCCTTCATCGTGGGGATTCCCAGGGGGCGCTTCTTACCGTTACTTTTCGGGATGTACATCCGTCTCAGCGGAAGAGGTTTGTATCTCTTTCTTATAAGAGACGAAATGGCCTGAAATTTGTCTTCGGGAGTTGACCAGGTTTGACCATCGACACCTGGAGTCGCTTTGCCTCGATTTTCAGTAACTCTTTTCACTGCCAAGGCTTTGGCATGAAAGGAGTGGGTCAGTAACCTTTGGAGGGATTTAACCTTCCTCGCCTTACCTTCCCGTGTTGCCTTTGCAATACACAGTTGCATCCTTCTGACATGCTGGTGTGCCTTGTACCAGTTTATCTGGTGCCAGGAGACCTCCAGTTTGCCGGAGGAAACCGCGTCAGTATTAGCCACTTTCGTTTTCATGCTTCCTCCTTTTCAAGTAGTTTGCACCTCTTTCTTGCATTGAAAGACCAGATGGAAGTCTGCTCACTTTCGTGCGGGGTGATGTGGTCTTAAGACTTAACCCCTATCCAGGTCATTACAACCTGGCATTCGCTTTTTCCATCCTCATCTACCTGCACCTCCATCGTCGGGCCTTACGGCCTTCCTACCCTGTAGGGAGAGATACAGGCTTACCGTGTTTCGCATAAGTAAAATGATGGGTTAGGTCCAGCCTATCCACCGGTAGCTCTTTTGTCCGTGCATTCCCAGCTTAAAGGGGAATGACCCGCTACTTCGCCTTTTTGGCTCAGGCCTGTCAGCGTCTTTGGCCTGTTGCAGTTAACGGTGTTTATCGGCTGTTCACTTACGTTGACCATACCATCAAGCCTGGCACCCCAACCGCCATGACGCTTGCAGTTGTCGTCTCTGCCTCACGGTTCGGACTATCCATTATTGGAGGGTTACGTTGTCCCAGAAGCTCCACACCGTGGCGTTGCCGCCTCCGCATGTCCTGGTAGGCTACTCCTGACGGAACAGGAGGTTTTATCCTCACTAATTAAACTTGTTAAAACAATTACTTATGCGACTTCACGTCGCACTTAAGCAAACTGCTCGGCCTTGATGGTCAAGGCGTACACGCCCTGATGCGCGCCGTCGTGGTTGATGATTCGGACCCGCAGTTGTCTGCCGGCGGCGGTGTCATAGACCCAGAAGGGCAGAAAATCCTCAAACGGCGTGCCGGGGATAATCCCCTCGATCTTGTACAAAAGGGTGGCAAACGTGCCGTCGGCGTAGAGGTGGATGTCATAGACGTTGGTGGCCAGGCCCCCGGTTTGTTCAATCCGGAAAGAATGCACCAGGCCACGGTTGCAAAAGGCGTCGATGGTAAGGTCCAGGGTGGCTCCGGCGTTCACCTGAATGTTCGACCGGCTGATGATTTTTTCCTGGGTGCCAACGCCCATCACTTCTTCAAAGAAACCCAGAAGGTAAACCGCCAGGCCGGCGGTGTCGGCCCCGGACGCGAACAGGAAGAACTCGGCCGTCTGGTCATCCCCCAGTGGAATGATG
>Ga0315282_10004132_pt1 | contig 25461 bp, 27 predicted proteins | sample YL17G07_20_MG_FD_203693 | JGI IMG/M metagenome (GOLD analysis project Ga0315282, IMG submission 203693) | Sediment microbial communities from Yellowstone Lake, YNP, Wyoming, USA - YL17G07_20 | ecosystem: Environmental > Aquatic > Freshwater > Lake > Sediment | place: USA: Wyoming | collected... | reverse complement strand
CTGTCGTCCGTTAATTTTTAGCGTTACCATCTTCATTCCTTAACTCTATAACTACTTTGCCCTGGCTTTGCCAATATTACAGACACCAGCGGGGCATCTTTTCTCTTTAATATGGGCCTCGTACTCGTCGCGGAAGTGGCGGATGGTGCTCATGACCGGGTTGGGCGCCGTGCCGCCCAAGGCACACAGCGCCGCATCCACCAGCGTGGCGGAGAGCTCCTCAAGAAGCTCAATATCACCCTTCTTCCCCTTGCCTATGGTGATATTGGTCAGTATCTCGCGCATGCGCTGCAGTCCCTCGCGGCAGGGTACGCACTTGCCGCAGGACTCCCCTTCCAGGAAGGAGGTGTAGTACCTGGCCATATCCACCATGCAGGTCTTCTCATCCATGACAATCATGCCGCCGGAACCCATCATAGAGCCGGCCTTGGTCAGTTCGTCAAAATCTACCGGCATGTCAAGCAGGCTCTCCGGAATCATCCCGCCGGATGGCCCGCCGGTCTGGACGGCCTTAAATCTCCTACCCTTAGGGATACCGCCGCCAATATCATAGACAATTTCCCTCAGGGTTATCCCCATGGGCACCTCCACTAGGCCGGTATTGGTAATATTGCCTACCAGGGCGAATATCTTGGTGCCCTTGCTGCCTTCAGTGCCTATCTGGGAATACCAATCAGCACCATTACTGATAATCAGAGGGATATTGGCCCAGGTCTCCACATTATTCACATTAGTCGGCTGTCCCCACAGGCCTCTCTCTGACGGGTAGATATATTTTGCCCTCGGCTCACCTGGCTTACCCTCCAGCGAAGCCAGCAAGGCGGTTTCCTCGCCGCAGACAAAAGCACCACCACCCCGGTTTACCCTGATGTTGAAGTCAAACCCGGAACCCAGTATATCCTTGCCCAGAAGCCCGATGTCTTCCATCTGCTGGATGGCCAGGCGCACGTTCTTCACCGCCAGCGGGTATTCATTACGAATGTAGATGTAGCCCTGGTGGCTGCCGATAGCGAAAGCGCCGATGAGCATCCCCTCCAGAACGCTATGCGGGTTGCCCTCTATCAGGCTCCTGTCCATATAGGCGCCGGGGTCACCTTCATCAGAGTTGCAGATAATGTACTTGGCGTCGCCCTTGGCCCGGCGCGTGCTCTCCCATTTGTTCCCGGTGGGAAACCCGGCGCCGCCGCGTCCCCGCAGACCAGACTTTTTTATCTCCTCAATTATCTGCTCCGGGGTCATCTGAAGCGCTTTCCGCAAGGCAGCATAGCCACCGACAGCAAAATAATCATCAATTGAAGTCGGGTCAATCAGCCCGTTGTTGCCGAAGATGATGCGCTTCTGCCGCTGATAGAAGGGTACCTCGTTTTCATGGACTATCTTTTCGCCCGTTTTGGGGTTGGTATAAAGCAGCCTACTGACAATATTACCTTTGCCGATGGTCTCGGCAAGTATCTCGGGTATATCTTTCACCCTGACCCGCTGATAGAAAATGTCGGCGGGTTTAATGACTACCAGCGGGCCCCTTTCACAGAAGCCATGACAGCCAGAAATCCTGATGTCCACCTTCCCGGCCAGGTTTTGCCGCTTCACTTCCTCCTGGAAGGCGGCCGTAACATTTTTACAGCCCTGGGCATGGCACCCCGTACCGTTACACACAGTGATACAGGTCTTATTGGGGTCTCTTCCTTTAATTATTGATTTCCTCAGGGCCTCTAGCTCGCCCAAGGACTTTAACCTTGTCACGGGTCATCCCTCCACTAGCTAATTATAGTTTTTGAGCACGGCGCTGACCTTCTCTGGCGTCATCTCGCCATGATAGTCTTCCCCGATGATGACGATAGGTCCCAGGGCACAGGCACCAACGCAGTTGACCGTCTCCAGGGTAAAGCGGAGGTCCGGGGTGTTTTCCCCCTTTTTAATCCCCAGTTCCCGCTCAATCTGCCCCAGAACCCTATCTGCCCCACGGACGTGGCAGGCCGTCCCCAGACAGACATTAATGAGGTGGCGTCCCCTCGGTTTCAGGCTGAAGGCCTTGAAGAAGGTAGCCACGCTGTAGACCCGGCTCAGCGGGACATCCAGACCACGGCTAACCTCCTCCAGCATCTCACGGGGCAGGTAGCCGTTTTCTGCCTGTATATCCTGTAGTATATCTACCAGTAGCGATTTATCATGCCGATACTTTTGCAGTACCCGGGCTACTTTTTCTTTTACTTCTTTTACTTCCATCTTTAGCCTTCTCTAAAAGCTTTCTATAGTCTAGCTCTACCCTCTCCTGTATCATCTTGATGGTATCATCGCTCAGGTGGCGGAAGCGCCCCTGCAGCTTGAGGTAGTCCTTGACCGGCCTGAGCTGCGGCAGTTCCATACTCATCTTGTAGCGGCCATTCTCCACCTCATAAAGGGGGAAGACGCCCGTCTCCACCACCAGCCGGCTCAGCTTCACCACGATGTCGGTGGGGCATCTCCAGCCGGTGGGGCAGGGTGAGTAAACGTGAATATAGGCTGGGCCGGGTGTAGCCACCCCCTTGGCCACCTTGTCCATCAGGTCAAAGGGGTAACCCGGGGAGGCGGTGGCGACATAGGGTATATTATGGGCCGCCGCAATCTCCGGCATATTCTTCTTCCAGCTGAACTGCCCGATGCTCTTCTTGCCCAGCGGTGAGGTGGTGGTTGCCGCCCCGAAGGGGGTGGCCGAAGAGCGCTGGTTGCCGGTATTCTGGTAGGCCTCATTATCAAAGCAGATATAAAGGAAATTGTGTCCCCTCTCTAGGGCGCCGGAGAGGGCCTGGAGCCCGATATCGCTGGTGCCGCCGTCGCCGGCGATGGCAACGACCTTCGTATCCGGCGGCACCGCCTTCCCCTTGCGGCCCATGGCCTTGTAGGCCGCCTCAATACCCGAGGCCACGGCGGCGGTATTTTCAAAGAGGGTATGAATCCACGGCAGTTGCCATGAGGTATAGGGAAGCTGCGAGGTAAAAATCTCGGCGCAGCCGGTGGCGTTTGCGACGATAACATTATTTCCCAGGGCCTTAAAGGCCAGCCTGATGGCCAGGGCCTCGCCGCAGCCAATGCAGGCGCGGTGGCCGGGGGCGAATTTTTCTTTTTTCTTGACCAGACGAGGTACATAAACGGCGTAGTTTTCCATTATTCCCTCACCCCGTAGATCTCGTATTCGTGCTGGCTACCCTTACGGGCAATCTCCATACCTTTATTCACGATATCCTCAAAGCCGTCCATAGTAATATCCCTGCCCCCCAGCCCACCGACAAAACCGACCACCTTGGGCTTCCTTTCCAGGGAATAGAGGGCAGCCTTGACCTCGGAGGCAAGCACCCCACCCGGCCCGCCAAAGGAAAGGTCCCTGTCCAGGACAATGAGGACATCGGCATCCTTCACCGCTACGCGCAGCTCATCAAAGGGGAAGGGCCGCCACAGACGCAGCTTTAATAGCCCGACATCCTTACCCGCCGCTCTCATCCGGTCAATAGCGACACTGGCCGTCTCGCCGATGCTACCCATGGTCGTGAGGAGAACCTTCGCGCCGTCACTCTTGTATTTCTCTACGGGGGAATAGCCCCGCCCGGAGATTTTAGAAAAATCGCTCCAGCATTCAAGGACAACCCCTTTGGAGTTTTTCAGGGCCACCTCCTGCGCCCACTTCGCCTCGGTAAAAATAAAAGGCGGGGCAAAGCTGCCCATGGCTACCGGCTTGTCCGGGTTCAGCGGCAGAGGGTAGCTACTGACGGGGAGAAATTTGTCAATATCGGCTTGCTCCGGGAAGACAATCGGCTCAATGACATGGGTCAGGTTGAAGCCGTCCAGGTGCACTATCACCGGCAGCAGGACTCTTCTATCTTCGGCAATGCGGAAGGCACAGAGGGTATTATCCACCGCCTGCTGCCCGTTCTCAACAATAATCTGTACCCAGCCGGTATCCCTGACCGACATCAAGTCGGAGTGGTCACACCAGATGCTTAAGGGGGCCGAAAGTGCCCGGTTGGCCACCACCATCACGATGGGCAGCCGCATACCTGAGGCGACGTAAAGCACCTCATTCATCAGCGCCAGGCCCTGGCTGGCCGTAGCGGTGAACGTCCTCGCCCCGGCGGCGGCAGCGCCTAAACAGGCGCTCATCGCTGAATGTTCCGACTCCACCGGTATATACTCGGCATCCATCTCGCCGTTGGCCACCAGCTCCGCCAGGTGCTCCACAATATGGGTCTGCGGCGTAATGGGATAGGCAGCGACGACATCGGGATTAGCCATCCTGACGGCATCAGCCACGGCAATGGATACCTCAACGCCTACCCTTTGGGTCATTTCTCCTCCTCCTCCACCATTTTTATGACCCTGGGCCAGCACTCCCGGGCGCAGATGCCGCACCCCTTGCAGTAGTACATATTGGCCTCAAAATACCCATCTTTATTCTGCTCAATACAACCCTCGGGGCAGAAGAGAGAGCAGAGGCCACACCTGATGCATTTCTTGAATTCATAGGTAGGCCGCTGCGAGCGCCAGGTGCCGCTCTGGTACTGCCGGGCGCTCCCTGGCTCGGTGACAATGCAGCCGATATTCAGGTCCCGCCAGGTCATTTCACTCTCGGATTTAGCCATCTATCGCTCCTCAATAAAGATGCTGGCATAGGCTGTTTCCATGGCCTTGATGTTCCGCTCCCCGAGCTTGCCAAAACGCTTCTCCAGCGGGGCATAAAGCGACTCTTTCCTGACAACCCCGGTGGCCCTGACAAGGGCGCCGAGCATAGTGGTATTGACAATGGGCACCCCCAGCTGCTCCCGGGCAATCTTGGTAGCGTTAACTATAGCCACCAGGTGCTTGATGCCGAACTCAGCTTTGATGGCGGCGGCGGTTTTTTTGGTATTGATGATAACGAGTCCCGCCTCTTTCAGTCCCGAGGTAACGTTGGCGATAGCGAGCAGGCTGGGGTCAAGCACCACGACAACATCGGGCTTGGCGATATCCACCCGTATCCTGACCGGCTCCCTGGTATCCACCCTGTTGAAGGCCTGCACCGGGGCGCCCCTCCTCTCCGGGCCGAAGCTGGGGAAGGCCTGGGCATACTTGCCCTCGCTGATGGCGGCCTGGGCCAGCAGCTCCGCCGAGGTGACAGCACCCTGACCGCCACGGCCATGCCATCTGATTTCAATAAGACTACTTGCTTCCGCCATATCGTTCCCCATTTTTAACAGAAACGCCCCTGGAGCGACTTGAACGCTCGCACCCAGCTCCGGAGGCTGGTGCTCTATCCACCTGAGCTACAGGGGCCAACTAGTAAAATGATACTATAAATACGTAGCTCTTGGCAACTCTCAGTTTCATCATTACCTCGGGTGATGCTATAATGACTATACCAGAAAGGGGAACGACAAGATTGCCGAGTTTAAAAGCCCCGCTAAAAGCGGTTATTCTGGTGGGCGGACCGGGGACGCGGCTCCAGCCGCTAACCTATGACCTACCCAAGCCCATGATGCCGGTGCTCAACCGGCCCTTTATGGAGCACACTATTGCCTACCTGAAACGGGCCGATGTTAGGGATATTATCCTGACGTTGAACTACCTCCCTGAGGTCATTCAGAGCCACTTCGGGGACGGGCAGGGCTTCGGGGTGCACCTGGCCTATTGCGTGGAGAAAGACCCCTTGGGCACGGCCGGGGCTGTCAAGAACGCCGAAAAATACCTAGATAGCACCTTCCTTGTCCTCAACGGGGATGTCTTCACTGACCTGGACATAAAAGATATGCTGGCTAGCCACCGGGGGGAAAAGGCCAGGGTCACCATCTCCCTTCAGTGGGTGGATAACCCTAGTGCCTTCGGGGTAGTGGAGACAGATGATAGCGGCAGGGTAAGGCGCTTTGTGGAAAAGCCACCCCCCGGCCAGGCCACCACCAACTGGATAAACGCCGGCACCTATATCCTGGAGCCGGAGGTCCTGAAGTACATACCGGTAAACAGCCATTATATGTTTGAAAGGGGGCTTTTCCCCCTCCTCCTGGGGCGTGGCGAAAAGGTATTCGGCTACCCCTTTAGCGGCTACTGGCTGGACATGGGCACACCGGCCAAGTACCTGTCCCTGAACCGCGACCTGCTGCTGGCCAGAACCAAAAGCCCCATCATCGGCCACCCCAATAAGAACGGGATATACTTGGGTCAGGACGTTACCATTCACCCCACTGCCGAGGTGGTGGCGCCGGTGATGATTGGCCCCGGTGGCCAGATAGGCCGCGGGGTACATATCAAAGGCCCCGTGGTCATCGGGCCGGGTAGCTGTATAGAAGATAGTGCCACTATTGAGGACGCCGTGCTCTGGGACCATGTCCATGTTGGTACCAATACCATCATCAGGCAATGCATTATCGGCGGCAATACCATTATAGAGCCGTGTAAGCAGATTACGGATTGTGTCGTCACCTCTTCCCAGGTGGTGGCACTGTCCCGATAAACCAGGAAAACCTTAGCAAAGGAGCATGTATGACCAAGGGGGCATCAAAGACAGCGGACAAAGCGAAAAAGAAAGAGGCCGGGGCCATCACCTTCCGGTGCCAGAGCTGCGGCCAGGATAAACCCATTGAGGAGATGCGGACCATACGGAGGTTCTTCCCCATGCTCGTGGTATGCCGGGAATGTGAGAAGACGATACGCTAGGCAAAAAGTGGCGCCAAGGAGATGATGGATGGCTGAGGAACTCGGGAAGATAGAAAGACCCCCGGTGGAGAATTTCAAGAAGGGCCGGAAGCTGTACCTTGTCCCCCTTATCTACCGCGGCGAGGACGCCAAGGAGGACTACCTGGAAAAGTTCAACAGGTACTGGGAGCAGGTCGGCAGGCAGATAAATGAGCTGGAAGCCAAGTTGGGTAAGGTCAATAAAATATACCATGAGCTCGTCTCATCAGCCGGCGAAGACGGCCTCCGGGCCATCAATGACCTGAACGAAAAAAGCCATGCTATCGTCCAGGCATGTCGGGAAAAAGGCGCTCAGGTAGAGGTGGTGGAGGAGCATGACTTGCTTACCCAGTTTATGGACTGGAGCCGGTGCCTCTTAATAGGCCTGCAGAACCAGAAGGTATTCACCAGGGTCTATGAGGCCTATCTGGAGACAAGCCGAAAGAGGAACGAGTCTATCGTTGGTAAGATAGATAAGACACTGGGGCCGGATGAAATCGGCCTACTGCTGATAAGGGGGAACCATCAGTTGCAGCTACCGTCCGATATTCAGGTGCTCTATGTCGCCCCACCGGCCCTGGACGAGATTAACCGCTACTTTAGGGAGCACGAAACCGGGCCGGAGAATTGAAAGCTAGCGTACATGTATAATATATTACTCTAAGCCCGTGCCTGCTACAGCCAGCTTTACTTTAGTGAACCGCTACTTTCTTATGTTTTTTCTCTGCCTGCTTGCGGCGTACGTTATAGATGGCACCGCACTGGAGACAGGAGATATAGACCCCTTCGGAGTCGCTCTCTAGAAATAAGTCCCCGCCGCAACGCCGGCACCCCTTCAACCTAACCATGTATAACATGCTTCACCTCAGCCATATAACTGCCTTACCCTCCACGATAAACCGCCACACCCTTAACATCGCCGACAATCGCTCCAAACGCTGTAATTGTTGGTATTGTAAATAACACGTATCACAATCACATCACATAATCTGTAGCAACCGTCACAAAAAGCTCACAAATTGTGCCTTTCCAAACCGGCCAACTTGCTCAGGAGGGCGGTTTTAGGGTAGAATTTTGAAGCCAGGAGAGGTGTCCGAGTGGTTGATGGTGCCGCTCTCGAAAAGCGGTCTCCGCTCTAAGCGGAGCGTGGGTTCGAATCCCACCCTCTCCGCCATTATAGCCAACAGAAGTTGCCAGCTTGGAAAAATTGATTTAAGATTTAATCTAGCCTTATTGCGGAGAGGTGCTGGAGTGGACTATCAGGCACGCCTGGAGAGCGTGTGTAGCCTTTGGCTACCGCGGGTTCGAATCCCGCCCTCTCCGCCACTATATGGGGAGTTTAAGAGGGGCGCTAGCCCCTCTTTCTTTTTCTTCCCCCTCCCTTCCCAAGGGAGGGGGAAAAGGGGGTGGGTTGCCAAGTATCTGGGGAATGGCTTAGAATTAAATTGCCTTGAAAGATGATATTAAATACTGGGTAGGGTTCAACAGCATACCCGGCATCGGGCGGGTCAGGCTGGGGCAGCTCCAAAGCCATTTCGGCAGCCTGGAGAAGGCCTGGAAGGCATCCCCCGCCGAACTAAAGCAGGCGGGGCTGGACAGCGCCGCCCTGCGCGCCATCAGCCACTGGCGGCCCGGCATCTCGCCGGAGGCGGAGATGGAGAAAGTCGCCCACTATGGCATCACGGTGCTCACCTGCGATGACCCGGCCTACCCCTCCCGCCTCAGGCAGATATACGACTACCCGCCGGTGCTTTATATGCGCGGCTCGCTTTTGCCGGAGGACGACTGGTGCCTGGCCGTGGTCGGCACCCGCCGGGCCAGTGTTTACGGTAAGCAGATAACCGAGGAAATAGTGACCGACCTGGCCCGTAGCCGTATTACTATCGTCAGCGGTTTGGCCAAGGGCATTGACACTATCGCCCACCAGAGCGCCCTGGCCGCCGGCGGACGGAGTATTGCCATCTTCGGCTGCGGGCTGGATATCGTCTACCCTCCTGAGAATGTTAGCCTTGCCCGTAGCATCATGGAGCATGGTGCCATCTTAAGCGAGTACCCCTTGGGCATCAGACCCCGCCCCGAAAATTTCCCCCGCCGCAATCGTATCCTCAGCGGTATGAGCCTAGGTGTCCTGGTCACCGAAGCGGATGAGACCAGCGGCGCCCTCATCACCGCCCGTATGGCGCTGGAGCAGGATAGGGAGGTCTTTGCCATCCCCGGCAGCATCCTGTCCCCGGCCAGCCGGGGTACCAACCGCCTTATCCAGATGGGCGAGGCCAAGCTGGTGCGTGATGATAAGGACATCCTTGAAGAGCTGAACCTGACAGCAGTCGCCCGGCAGATAGAGATGAGGGAGCTCCTGCCGGAGTCAGGCACGGAGGCCCTGCTGCTCAAGCACCTGAGCGCCGAGCCTATCCATATTGACGAGGTCTGCCAGAAGAGCGGCCTCCCCGCTGCCGACGTCAGCAGCAACCTGGCCATCATGGAGCTCAAGGGGCTGGTCAAGCAGGTGGGTACCATGAACTATGTCCTGGCCAGGGAAGCCCGCCAGGAATACCGGATAACCGTAGACTGAAGACTATGAGCAAGAAACTGGTCATCGTAGAGTCACCGGCGAAAGCCGCCACACTGGGGAAAATCCTGGGCAAGAGCTACAGCCTCAAGGCCTCGCTTGGGCACATCAGGGACCTCCCTAAGAGCCAACTGGGCGTGGATATTGACAACGGTTTCCTGCCCAGGTATGTCGTGCCCAAGGCCAAGACCAGGCTGGTCAATGAGCTCAAGCAGGCCGCCAAGAGCGCCTCGGACATCTACCTAGCTACTGACCCCGACCGCGAGGGCGAGGCTATCGCCTGGCACCTGGCCGAGGTGATGAAGTCCGATAAAAAATCATATCACCGCGTCGTCTTCCATGAGATAACCGAGGACGCCGTAAAACAGGCCTTCCAGCACCCCCGCACCATAGACCGGCGGCTGGTGGATGCCCAGCAGGCACGGCGCGTCCTGGACAGACTGGTCGGTTACAAAATCAGCCCCCTGCTCTGGCAGAAGGTACGGCGGCGCCTCTCCGCCGGCCGGGTGCAATCGGTAACGGTGAAGATTGTCGTTGACCGCGAGCGCGAAATCCAGGCCTTTGTGCCCGAGGAATACTGGGTTATTGAGGTGGCGCTGACCAAGCCCAAAGTCAAGCCCGCCTTCAAGGCCACTCTGGTCGGCCTCAGCGATGGTAAAAAACTGGAAATCCACAACGAGGCAGAGTCCACCGAGATTAAAACAGCTCTGGAGGGCGCCGACTACAGCGTGCTCAAGGTAAGCACCAAAAAAGCCGCCCGCCAGCCTGCCCCGCCCTTTACTACCAGCACCCTCCAGCAGGAGGCGTGGCGCCAGCTGCGATTTACCGCCAAGCAGACCATGGCCCTCGCCCAGCAGCTCTACGAAGGTCTGCCGGTGGGCAATGAGGGCAGCGTTGGTCTCATCACCTACATGCGCACCGACTCCACCCGCGTCGCCCAGACGGCCGTGGCTGAGGCCAGGGACTTTATCCGCGAGAAATACGGCCCCCAGTATGTGCCGCCCCATGCCCGTGTCTTCACCGGACGCGCCAAGGGGGCGCAGGAGGCACATGAGGCCATCCGCCCGACAAAAATCAGGCGCGAGCCAGCCCTAATTAAAAAATACCTTAACATCAACCAGTTTAAGCTCTATGAGCTTATCTGGAAACGCATGGTGGCCAGCCAGATGGCGGCGGCCCTTTTTGATAACACCACGGTGGATATCCAGGCCGAAAACCATAGGTCCTACCTGCTGCGTACAGCCGCCTCGGTGAATACCTTCCCCGGCTTTATGGCCCTCTACAGCGAGGGTAAAGATGAGGCTGACGAGGAAGGCAAAACCACCCTGCCCCACCTGGAGAAGGGCGATGAGCTTGAACTCCGCGGGGTATATCCCGAACAGCGCTTTACCCAGCCGCCACCCCGCTATACCGAGGCCACACTGGTCAGGGCGCTGGAGCAGGAGGGCATCGGCCGCCCCAGCACCTACGCGCCGACGCTGTCCACTATTCAGGACCGCGAGTACGTCACCAGGGTCAAGGGCAGCTTCCAGCCCACGGAGCTGGGATTTGCTGTCACCGACCTGCTTACCCAGTACTTCCCCGATATCATTGATATTAAGTTCACAGCCAATATGGAAAATGAGCTGGACGATATCGCCCACAGGGAGCGGGCATGGCCGAGCGTCATTCAGGAGTTCTATACCCCCTTTGACAAAGACCTGCAGAAGGCCCTCAAAACAGCGGAGCGGGTAAAACTGGCCGATGTGCCGACGGGGGAGGCCTGCCCCAAGTGCGGCCAGCCCCTGGTCGTCAAGACGGGGCGCTTTGGTAAATTCGTCGCCTGTAGCGGCTACCCTGCCTGCCGGCATACCCAGCCCTTCCAGATTAAGCTGGGCGTCAAGTGCCCCGAGTGCGGTAAGGAACTGGTGCAGCGGGTGAGCAAGAAGAAGCACGTTTTCTACGGCTGCAGCGGCTACCCTGCCTGCCGGTTCGCCACCTACCTTAGGCCTCTCCCCCGGCCCTGCCCCAAATGCGGGGGGCTGCTTGTCCAGCGTGGCAAACAGGCGAAGTGCACCAAATGCGAATATATCGGTAAATTGGAAGTAGCTAAAGCAGATGCAGGAACTCTTCAATAAATATCTCGCCTATCTTGAGGCGGAGCGCAACGCCTCCAGGTACACCGTGCGTAACTACACCAATGACCTGATGGAGTTTCTTGCCTTCGCCCGGGACAAGGGCATCCGGTCACTTAAGGAAGTTAACCGGCAGACCCTGCGCGGCTATCTGGCGCATTTGATGGAACGGGGCATCGCTAAGTCCAGCATCGCCAGAAAGATGTCGGCCATACGCTCCTTCTACCGCTACCTCATGCGGGAGGAGATGCTCTCGGCCAACCCGGCCGCCACCACCGCCTCCCCCAAGCTGGACAGGCGCCTGCCTTCCTTCCTTACCATCTCCGAGGCCAAGCACCTCGTTGAAGCCCCTGACCTGTCCACCCCGCAGGGGCAGCGCGACCGCGCCGTGCTGGAGCTGCTCTATGCCTCCGGCCTGCGGGTCAGCGAGCTGGTGAACATAGACATAGAGCAGTTAAATCTGGAGACCAATGAAATACGCGTCTGGGGTAAGGGTTCTAAAGAACGCATCGTCCTCATCGGCGAGCCTGCCGCCCGGGCCCTGGATACCTATATCAAAGAGGGCCGCCCCCAGCTCCTCGGCCAAAAGAAAAACAAAGCCCTCTTCATCAACCGCTACGGGGAGCGTCTGCCGGCGCGGCGGATACAGAAGATACTGGCCAAGTACGCCCGGACGATAGATAAAAAAGTGCACCCCCATATGCTGCGCCATACCTTCGCCACACACCTACTTGACGGCGGCGCTGACCTGAAGGTAGTTCAGGAGCTTTTGGGTCATGCCGACCTTTCCTCCACCCAGATTTACACCCACGTCACGCAGAGCCAGGCACGCAAAATCTACCTCTCGGCCCACCCCATGGCCAAAAAGTATGATGAGCACAAATAGCCGTCTTCAGAGGCTGCGCCGGGGACTGGCGGATAAAAACGTTGATGCTTTTTTCGTCTCGCAGCCGGAAAACCGGTGCTACCTCTCCGGCTTTGACGGCTCGGCAGGCTATCTGCTGATTACTCAAGAAAAGGCCGTCTTGGCCACCGACTTCCGCTATCTTGAACAGGCCGACCGGCAGGCTCCGGGCTATGAGGTCTTCCGGATTACCAATAAGATTGCCGAGTGGTTCCCCAAATTAATTGGGGATTTAAACATCAGAAAACTTGGGTTTGAGGCCGAAAATATCACCTTCGCCCTGCACCAGCAGATGAAGGATGCCCTGGATAAGCAGGTAAAAACGGGGCTTGTCCCTCTCCATAGCCTGGTAGAGTCTCTTCGTACGGTCAAGGAGCCGGGGGAAATGGAGCGCATCAAAAAAGCGGCGGCCATCGGCGATGCCGCCTACGAGCATGTTAAAGATATTATCAAGCCGGGCGTGACGGAGAGGCAGGTGGCCTGGGAGATAGAGAAATGCCTGCGGGAAGGCGGCAGCCAGGCCGTGCCGTTTGAAATTATTGTCACCGCCGGCCCCAACGCGGCGCTGCCCCACGCCCGTCCCTCCGGGCGCATCATCCAGGCCGGAGAGCCGATTGTGATTGATATGGGCGCCAGATTTGACGGCTATGCCAGCGACCTGACCCGCACTATTTGCCTTGGTAAGCCCGATGATAAATTCAAAAAGGTCTACGGCATCGTCCTTGAGGCACAACTGGCGGCTATCTCGGCCATCGTTGAGGGTATGAGCGGACATGAGGCTGATAATATTGCCCGGACAGTTATCGGGAAGGCGGGCTACGGGGAGACCTTTGGGCATGGCCTGGGGCATGGCATCGGGCTGGCCACCCACGAAGCCCCGCGCCTTGGACCGGCCTCAGCCGACATCCTCACCCAGGGTATGGTGTTTACCGTGGAACCCGGCATCTACCTGCCGGGGTGGGGAGGGGTAAGGATTGAAGACCTGACCACGATAAAAAATGGGAAGCTAGAGGTAGTATCACAGGCCCGTAAGGAAAAATATGATTAATACCAGCGAAAGGAGAAGCCGACCGACTTGCTGAAAGCCGACCTTCACATCCACACCGAGTACTCCATGGACTGCAGCACCCCACTGGAAAAGATTATCAGCCGCTGTCAGGAACTGGGCATCAACTGCATCGCCATCGCCGACCACAGCACCACCGAGGGTGCCATTAAGATGCAGGAGATGGCTCCTTTTAAGGTCATCGTCGCCGAGGAGATACTCACCCGCCACGGCGAGATTATGGGCATGTTCCTCAAGGAGACCATCCCCAGCGGCCTCTCGGTTGAGGAGACCATTGCCCGCATCCGGGCCCAGGGGGGACTTGTGAATATCCCCCACCCCTTTGAGACAATAAGGGGTTCCGCCATAAACAGCCCGATGATTGAGGAGATTGCCGACCAGATTGACCTTGTTGAGGTCTTGAACTCCCGGAGCCCCTTCCCGAAGAACTCCAACAAGGCCCTGGCCTTTGCCCAAAAGCACGGCCTGGTCAGGGGCGCCGGCAGCGACGCCCACACCATCCATGAAATCGGTCATGCCTATGTAGAGATGCCCGAATTTGCCGGCCGGGACGACTTCCTCCAGGCCCTGGCACAGGGCAGAATCTGCGGGCGCCGCTCCAGCCCGGCCCTACGTCTCTTCAGTACCTGGGTCAAGCTCAATAAACAGCTTTTGGGGAGGTGATGAAGTTGGCTAGTCTTTATAGAATAGGCTGGTTCTCCACCGGCCGGGGCGAAGGCTCCAAGAACCTGCTGCGGGCGGCGCAGCAAGCCGTAAGTTCCGGGGAGCTTAGGGCAAAGATAGATTTCGTCTTCTGCAGCCGCGAGCGCGGCGAGACCGAACCCACCGACCACTACCTCAAAATGGTTGAGGGCTACGGCATACCCCTGGTCAGCTTTTCCTACCAGAAATACCGTGCCCTGAGGGGCATGCCCAACCCCGCCCCCAACGAGCCCCTCCCCCAGTGGCGGCTGGACTATGACCGGGAGGTTATGAAGCGCCTGGAGCCTTTTCACCCCGACCTCTGCGTGCTGGCCGGTTTTATGCTGATTACCGGGCCCCAGGTGTGCCGGAAATACAATATTATTAATCTCCACCCCGCCGCCCCCGATGGCCCGGCCGGTACCTGGCAGCAGGTCATCTGGAAACTGATGGAGGGCCAGGCCAAGACATCCGGTGTGAAGATGCACGTGGCCATTCCCGAGCTGGATGCCGGCCCTACCGCTACCTACTGCACCTTCTCCATCCGAGGGAAAAGCTTTGACCAATACTGGGATGAAATCGGAGGTAAATCCATTCAGGAGATTAAAGAGAAGCAGGGCGAGAACAACCCCCTATTCAAGACCATCCGCCAGCAGGGGTATGTCCGGGAGGTCCCCCTGATTCTGGCCACGATAAAAGCCTTTACTGAGGGCAGGGTCAGCATCACCACCGCGAAGAAGGTGGTCGATGCTAAAGGAAGACTGATTAACGGCTACAATCTGACCGAAGAGATAGACCGGCAGATAAAAGACATCCTGCCCGGGTAAGCTACCTACTATTTCTTCTTATCCTTGCCCTTGTCCTCACTAGGCCTGAGCAGCACTTCATCAATGATGCCGTACTCCACCGCTTGCTGGGGATTAAGAAAAAAGTCACGGTCAGTGTCATGCTTTATCTTCTCCACTGACTGGCCGGTATGCCTGACCAGTATGTCCCTGATTATCTCCTGCTGCCTCATAATTTCACGGGCGGCAATCTCTATATCTGATGCCTGTCCCTGGGCACTGCCGATAGCCTGGTGCAGGTGGATGGTGGCATGAGGTAGGGCGTAGCGCTTGCCCTTGGCACCGGAGCAGAGCAGCACCGTGGCCATGCTGGCCGCCATCCCGACGCATATCGTGGAGACCTTGGGACGGATGAGCTGCATGGTGTCATAAATAGCCAGGCCGGCGGTGATAATCCCGCCCGGGCTCTGGATATATATGTTGATGTCCCTATCCGGGTCCTCACGCTCCAGGTAGAGGAGCTGGGCGATGATGGTATTGGCCACCTGGTCGTTAATCTGTGTAAAGAGCATGATGATACGCTCTTTTAGGAGCAGGGAATAGATATCCCACATTCTCTCACCCCTCGGCCCGGTTTCCACCACACCAGGGATAATATTCAACGGATTAATATTCATTTTTCCTTATCCTCCTTTGCCTCTGTCTTCGTCTCTTCCGGACCCCCGGCTATAGCCATCAACCGGTCCATGGTCTTCCTGGTCAGGAGCGAGCGATTGATGGCATCACGCGTCTCGGGCGTGTCCAGCAGCCGGCGCAGCTCATCCCTTTTACCTTCTACGGCACTCCTGACCATATTGTCAACCTCGGCATTTACCTCGGCCTCACTCACTTCAATCTTCTCTAACTCGGCAATCTGACTTATTACCAGGGAAGCGGTAACATTTCTCGTTGCCGCCGGGCGTAGCTCCTCACGCAGCTCCGCCTCCGTCTTCTTGATATTCTTGAGGTAGGCCTCCAGCCCTAGGCCGCTTGCCTGGAGCTGCCGTGCCCGCTCGCTCAAGAGACGGTTTATCTCCATCTCCACCAGCACCGGCGGGAAACTCACCCGGGACTTTTCCATAGCCGCCTGGATGGCCTGGTTTTCCAAATCTCTCCTTACCTGCTCTTCAACGCTCTTCTTCAAGCCCTCGGTGACCTTCTCGCGGAGCGAGGCTAATGTCGGAAAGTCGGGCGAGACCTGCTGGGCGAAGCCATCATCCAGCGCCGGCAGCTTTTCCTCCTTGATTTCCATAACCTTCACCTTAAAGGAAGCTTCCTTGCCGGCCAGGGCCTTCTGCGGGTAGTCCTCGGGCAGCTTGAGACTGAAAGCCTTTTCCTCCCCCTTTTTCATACCGACGAGCTGGTCGGCAAACCCAGGCACCGGTGCTACCGAGTCACGCCGGAGCAGGTACGGGACGCCCAGCCTCTTGATAAAAGGCTTCTCCTCCACCTCACTACCGATATCCATAACAGCCATGTCGTCATAGGCCAGCACTCGCGCCACAGGCTCCCAGGTGGCGTGCTGGTGGCGCAGGTCATCCAGCACGCCACCCACATTTTCCTCGGTAATGTTTACCGGTTCCGGTCGGAGGCGAATGCCCTGGTAGTCGCCAAGCTCAACGGTAGGCGGCAGGGGCACGATGGCCTTGAAGATGACCGGCTCGGCCTGCACGAGCTCAATCTCCGGCCGGGCATAGGGCTTGAGTTCCTGCTCCTTGACAGCCTGCTCGTAGGCCTGTGGCACCAGGTGCTCAATGGCCTCTTCCAGCATCCTCTCCCTCCCCAGGTGACGCTCCACCACCATCCGCGGTGCCTTGCCCTTGCGGAAACCGGGGATTTTGGCCCTCTGTACCAGATGCCGGTAGGCATCCTCCATGGACTTGAGCATCTCCGCAGGCTCCATCTCCACCGTGAGATAGGCCTGGTTGTTCTCAACCTTCTCCCTGATTACCTTCACGCTGCCTCCCGATGGGCTATTCTTCTCTCAAACGTATATGCAGCTCGGCCAGCTGCTCCTCCGTGACCGGCGCCGGTGCCCTGAAGGTCAGGTCCACACCGCTCTGGTTCTTGGGGAAGGCCACCACCTCGCGTATATTCTCCTCGCCGGCCAGGAGCATGACGACGCGGTCAATGCCCGGGGCGATGCCGCCGTGGGGAGGTGCCCCGTAGTCAAAGGCCTCCAGCAGATGACCGAAACGCCCCTCAATCTCCTCATCGGTGTAGCCCAAAAGCTGGAATATCTTCCGCTGCATCTCGCTGGTGTGAATCCTGATGCTGCCGCTGCAGAGCTCACAGCCGTTGCAGACGAAGTCATAGCACTTGGCCCTCACCTTCTCCGGGGCTGTCTCCAGGAGGTTTATATCCTCGTCCCGGGGCATGGTAAAGGGGTGGTGCGTTGGCTGGAGCCGGCCCGTCTGGCTGTCACGCTCAAACAGGGGGAAGTCCACAATAAAGACGAAGGCGAGCGCCTCCGGGTCAGCTAACTTCAGCCGCCGCCCCATCTCGCGCCTTAGCTCACCCAGCACCGTATTCACCAGCTTATTGTCCCCCGCGACGAGCAGCAGCAGGTCGCCGGATTTGGCCCCCAGGCGCCGGGCCATATTCTTTATCTCATCCAGAGACAGGAACTTGGCAGCGGCCGATTTCACCATGCTGGCGTTCAGGTTATCCAGACTGCCGGAGCTGTCCAGGGCGATGGTCACTAACCCACCGGCGCCCAGGCCTTTGGCGATTTCGTTCAGCTCCTCAAGCTGGCGGCGCGTATAGCCGGCGCCGCCGGGCACACCGATGCCCTTTATCTTGCCGCCCTTGGCTATAGCTGTGCGGAAAACGCCAAACTCGGAACCGGCCAAAATATCCGAAAGGTCTTTTACCTCCAGCCCAAAGCGCAGGTCGGGCTTATCCGTGCCGAAGCGGTCCACGGCCTCGGCGTAGCTTAAGTGCGGAAATGGTTTTGTCATTCGCTTTTCAGGTTTTATGGTGCTGACCATAGAAGAGAAAAGCTCCTCAATGAGGCTGATGATGTCCTCTTCTTCCACAAAGCTCATCTCAATATCAAGCTGGGTGAACTCCGGTTGTCGGTCGGCGCGGGTGTCCTCATCCCGGAAGCAGCGGGCAACCTGGTAATACCTGTCCAGGCCGGCCACCATCAGGAGCTGCTTGAGCTGCTGCGGTGACTGGGGCAGGGCGTAGAACTGACCAGGGAAAAGGCGGCTGGGCACAAGGTAGTCGCGGGCACCCTCAGGCGTGCTCTTAATCAGGATGGGCGTCTCCACTTCAACAAAGCCCCGTGCATCCAGAAAGTCGCGCATGAACTTGATGATGCTATGGCGGAGCATCAGGTTCTCCTTCATCCGGGGCCGGCGCAAATCCAAATAGCGGTACTTCAGGCGGAGGCTTTCCTCAACATCAACCTCTTCGTTAATATAGAAGGGGGGTGTCTTGGCGGTATTGTAAATCACCGCCTCTTTAACGATAACCTCAATCTCACCGGTAGGTAGTTTTGGGTTCTGGGTGCCTTCAGGGCGGATGGCCACCTCCCCACACAACCCCACCACATACTCGGCTCGTAGCTCCTCGGCGAGCTTCAGAGCATCTGCCGAGACCCCCGGGTTGAACACCGCCTGGACAATACCTTCCCTATCCCGCAGGTCAATAAAGATGAGCCCACCGTGGTCGCGGCGGCGGTTGACCCACCCGGCCAGCCTCACCTCAAGGCCGACATGCCCCTTCCTTAGTTCACCGCAGCTATGGGTCCTGAGCAAAATTGCCTCCGGTTTATGAAAAATCCCCTAATTTGATTATAGCCTATCAAGCTAGACGCTTCAACCGAAACATAGCGGAGAAAAGGGGGCATTGACAGACCTATCAAGACTATGGTATTCTTTACTTTGTTGATTATTATAGTCAACATTAAAGTGATTGAAGCCGCCTTATCAGTCATTCAGTTGTATCGGGGCAACTGCTCTGATACAATATGACCAGACACCTGAAGGCAGGACGAAGGGGGTAAAGTCCATGTCAAAAACGATTGCCGAAATCAATGAGAAAATCAGGCAAGGCAAGGCCGTCGTGGTGACGGCGGAAGAAATCATCGGCCTGGCCCGGGAGAAGGGCGTGAAGAAGGCCGCCCAGGAAGTGGACGTGGTCACCACAGGCACCTTTGCCCCCATGTGCTCGTCCGGCATCTACTTCAATATTGGCCACGCCAAGCCGCGCATCAAGCTGGGCGGCGGCAAGGCCTACCTTAATGATGTCCCGGCCTATACCGGCTTTGCCGCCGTGGATTTATTCCTGGGGGCCAATGCCCTGCCTGATGATGACCCTAGGAACAGGGTACACCCCGGCGAGTTCAATTACGGCGGCGGCCATGTCATTGAGGAGCTTGTCGCCGGCAAGGATATTCGCCTCGTGGCCACCGCCTACGGGACGGACTGCTACCCGAGGAAAAAGCTGGAGACCTGGCTCAACATCAAAGACCTCAACCAGACGGTGCTCTTCAACATCAGGAACGCCTACCAGAACTACAATGTGGCTGTAAACCTTTCGGACAAGACCATCTATACCTACATGGGTATACTAAAACCGCGCCTGGGTAATGCCAACTACTGCTCCGCCGGTCAGCTTTCGCCCCTGTTCAACGACCCATACTACAAGACCATCGGCATCGGCACGAGGATATTCCTGGGGGGCGGCACCGGCTTTGTTGCCTGGCAGGGTACCCAGCACAACCCGAGCGTGCCCCGCACCGAAAAGGGGATTCCGAAGGGTGGGGCCGGCACGCTGGCGCTCATCGGCGACCTGAAGCAGATGAGCCCGCGCTGGCTGGTGGGGACGAGCATGGTGGGCTACGGCTGCACCCTATCGGTCGGCATCGGTGTGCCCATCCCCATCCTCTCCGAGGAGATACTGCAGTACACCACCATAACCGACGCCGACATCTTCGCACCTATCGTTGACTATGCCGAGGCCTACCCGCAGCGCAAGCCGGATACCCTGGGCGAGGTCAGCTACGCCGAGCTCAGGAGCGGCCGGATAAAGGTCAGGGGCAAGGACGTGCCCACCGCCTCCCTCTCCAGCTACCCGGGGGCGGTGGAGATTGCCAATACCCTCAAAGGATGGATAAAAGCCGGGAAGTTCCTGCTCACCGAGGCGGTGGAGCCCCTGCCCGGCGCAGAATCGGGCGTTACCTTCAAGCCGCTCAAAGAGCGCCCGATTGAATACTAGGACGGAGGTGGTGATATGGCTGTTTCTAAAAAGGTGGTGCTGCGCTTCCCCAGGCGGCTGGTGGAGCGGCCAATTATATACCGGCTGGTCAAGGACTATGACCTGGAGTTCAACATCCTCAAGGCCTCCGTCACGCCGGAGGAGGAAGGGCTGCTGGTGCTGGAGCTTACCGGCGACCAGAAGGAGTACGACAAGGGCATTGACTTCCTGATTAAGACCGGGGTGAAGATACAGTCCCTCAGCCAGGACGTCACCCGCAACGAGGCAAGGTGCACGCATTGCGGGGCCTGCGTCACCATCTGCCCCACGGGGGCCTTCTCCCTGGAGCTGCCCGGGCGGCACGTCCTCTTTGATAACGAAAAATGCATTGCCTGCGGCATATGCATCACGGCCTGCCCGCCGCGGGCGATGGAGGTGCATTTCTAGGTAAGCCCATCTCTATGGAACCGAGAACCTATCGGCACTGGATTGAAGGCAGAGACCTGGTCCCGTTTACGGTAACCGTCCGGGAGACCGACCTGTATATCCGCGCCGCCACCAACCTCCAGCGCAAGGCCCACCGGCTGGTGCTCAAGTACCGAAAGCAGCTGGAGAGTTATATTGAGCATAACCCCGTCTTCCTGAGCTCGCTGGAACCCCTCCCCACCCCCCATGATGCCCCGAACATCGTGAAGGACATGATTGAGGCCGGGCAAAAGGCCGGCGTCGGCCCCATGGCCGCTGTGGCCGGGGCCATCGCTGAATATGTCGGCCGGGAGCTTCTGGCCTATTCGCCGGAGGTCATTATTGAAAACGGCGGCGACATCTTCATGAAATGCCTGACGCGGAGGGTTATCGGTATTTTCGCCGGGAAGTCGCCGCTGACCGGCAAAATCGGCCTGGAAATTGAGGCCAAGGATACCCCCCTGGGGGTATGCACCTCATCGGGGACGGTGGGCCACTCTTTGAGCTTCGGCCTGGCTGATGCCGCCGTGGCCATCGCCCCCTCAGCCACCCTGGCCGATGCTGCGGCGACAGCTATTGGCAACTGCGCCAGGCAGGCCAGCGACATCCCGGAAACCATCAAATTCAGCCAGGGAATCCGCGGCCTGACGGGGGCCGTCATCATCATCGGGGAAAATGTCGGTGCCTGGGGCAATGTTAGGCTGTGCGAAACATCTATCTGAAGATGGTAATCTCAAGCCTCTCCACCCCCCCTACCCCTTTCAGCGTTGTAATCGCACCCATCACGGTGCTCCTGATTATTTCATTGGGAAAGGGTTTCAGCGGCACCTGGGCACCGTTCAGCTCTATGTCCACCTGCCCCTCATTATCAATAAAAAGCCTCAGTTTATCTATTTCCCCCGTGCCCTTCAGGCTGGTCAGGATGCCGCTGATAACATGGTCAAGATAGTCGTGGACAAAGGCATCCCCCAGTTTGATGGGCACATCATTAACGGTAAGAGTTACCTGTCTTGTCATTATGTCAACTCCATTCCTATTTTTCACTACTCCTAGGGTAGTATAACATATGCTGCGCGATTATTCCTAACGAAATATGATATACTTTAGAATATAGAGAGCATCGCGACTTTTGTCGCCGACATCCAGGGACAGCCAAAGTAAAATTCATAACAGCAGAAGGTATTGACAGTAAGATAATTTCAGTCTATTATCCATTAAACAAAGCAGAAAAGGACAAGACAGGAGGTAATATGATTAAGCAAATCGCCGTCCCACTGGATGGCTCCAAGCTCGCCGAGTGTGCCCTACCCTATGCTGAGGAAATTGCTAAGGGGAATAACGCGGGGGTTATCCTGGTCAGCGTTACCGAGCGCGCCATTGGCTACAGACCTATGGATGACCCCTCCCAGCCGACAAAGGAGCGTCTGCTGCCCGAGGCCGTAGGTAAGAAAGAGCCGCAGGCCCAAAAATACCTGGACAAATGGGTGAAGGCCCTCGCCACCAAGGGAATCAAGGCAAAGAGCGAGGTGCTCATGGGCAACCCCGCCGAGGAAATCACCAACTACACCAAGAATAGCGAGATTGACATCATTGTCATGTCCAGCCACGGCCGCTCCGGCCCCAGCCGATGGGCCTACGGCAGCGTAGCCGATAAGGTCTTCCGGGCCAGCTGTGTGCCCGTACTTATGGTAAAGGCCCCCGGCTGCATGCCCGGTTTCTAGAAGCCGGCCAATCTAAGCAGCCAATATAATCCCGTTGCAGAGGTGGCAAGTATGCTCAAGATTAAAGACCTGGCCGTGGCGATTGACGGCAAGGAAATAATCCATGGTATTAACATGACCATACATAATGGAGAGACCCATGTCCTCTTCGGGCCCAACGGTGCCGGCAAAAGCACCCTGCTCATGGCCATTATGGGCTTCCCCAAATACCAGGTAACCCGGGGCAGCATCACCTTTAAAGGCAGGGACATCACCGGTCTCTCCCTGGACGAGAGGGCGAGACTCGGCATCGGCATGTCCTTCCAGCGCCCGCCTGTGGTCCGCGGCGTCAAGACACGCGATATGATGGCTGCCTGCCTCAAGGGGCGCGGCGACGGGGACATCATCAATAAGCTGGCAAAGCAGGCCGACCTGAGCGATTTCCTGGAACGTGACGTCAACTACGGGTTCTCCGGCGGGGAGATAAAGCGCTCCGAGCTGATGCAGCTCCTAGCCCAGAGGCCAGAGCTAACTCTTTTGGACGAGCCCGAATCGGGCGTGGACCTGGTGAACATCGCCCTCATCGGCGAGTTGATGAACGAACTCCTGGAAAAGAACTGTCCAATGCAGTACCGCAAGTGCCTGGGGCTGATTATCACCCATACCGGCCATATCCTGGACTACGTTAATGCCCGCACCGGCTATGTCATGTGTAATGGTACCATCGGCTGTACGGGCGACCCCCACGAGATGCTGGTCACCATCAGAGAGAGGGGCTATGAGGAGTGTATCAAGTGCTACCTGGGGAGGGTGCCGCTGCATGGACACAGCCAAGAGCTATAAAGACAAGGCCCAAGCCGCCGCCAACAAACAAGCCACCTACGGCGAGGACATCAATTTAAGCCAGTACGTCAGCGCCGACGAGAAACCACCCTATCAGGCTGACCCCTCCCGCCTCCCGCCCGGGACAAAGGAGCGGATGCTCTCCGCCGGCGTCATCCTGGATGACCCCAGCCAGAGGTCCGGCACCTATATCCAGATGGACAATACCCCTATCCACCACTCCATCCGGCAGGAAGGCGTGGAGGTGATGGCCACTAGCGAAGCCCTCAAGAAATACGACTGGATGGCCGATTACTGGTGGCGGGCGGTGGCGGTGGATACCGATAAATACACCGCCAATACCGAGCTGAAAGAGGGCGATGGCTATTTCATCCGGGCGCTAGCCGGCCAGAAAACTGTTTATCCGGTACAGGCCTGCCTCTATCTCGCCAAAGCAAAACTGGCCCAGAATGTGCATAACATCATCATCGCCGAACCAGGCTCGGAGCTGCATATCATCACCGGCTGCACTACGGCTACTAAAGACGAGCCCGGGCTGCACATTGGGGTCTCCGAATTCTTCATCAAGCGCGGGGCCAGGGTCACCTTCACCATGATACACAACTGGAACCCTAAGACAGCGGTGCGCCCCCGCACCGTAGCTATCATTGAAGAAAACGGCCTTTTCTTGAGCAACTATATTCTGATGAAGCCGGTCCATTCCCTACAGATGTACCCCACCGCCAGGTGCGTGGGGGAAAATGCCACCGTCCGCTTCAACAGCATCCTGGTGGCCGGCAAGGATGCCTTGCTGGACGTAGGCTCCAGGGTGTTTCTCAATGCTAAAGGCACCAGGACAGAGATTATCTCCCGCGCCATCACCACCGGCGGCAGCATCACCGCCCGGGGCTACATAGAGGGCAACGCCCCGGAGGTAAAGGGGCACCTGGAATGCCGCGGCCTCATCCTGAGCGAAAAAGGCACCATCTACGCTATCCCCGAACTCAAAGGGACCATAGCCGGTATTGACCTTTCCCATGAGGCCGCCGTGGGCAAGATTGCCGAGGAAGAGGTGGCCTACCTCATGGCCCGCGGCCTTACCCGCAGCGAGGCCACCGCTACCATTGTAAGAGGCTTCCTCCGTGTGGATATTGAGGGCCTGCCCCCGCTACTTTCCGCTGAGCTTGCGCGGGCGGTAGAGGCCAGCGAAAAAGAGGTAATGTAGCCACAAGGAGGCAGAGATGAACCCGAGCGCCTTGTCCAAGCTCGGCTACGGTATGTATCTTGTCGCCTCACGCAAGGGCGATAAATTCAATGCCCAGGTGGCCAACACCGTCTTCCAGATAACCTCGGAGCCGCCGACAGTGGCCGTAAGCATCAACAAGAAGAACCTGACCCACGAGTATATCAAAGATAGCCGCGTCTTTACCGCCTCCGTCCTCAGCCAGGCAACACCCCTGTCCTTCATCGGGGGCTTTGGCTTTAGGTCGGGACGGGACGCCGATAAATTCCAGGGCGTCAACTACAAAATCGGCAAGACCGAGGCCCCCATCGTCCTGGATAACGCCGTCGCCTACCTAGAGGCCAAGGTAAGCCAAGAGATTGACGTGGGTACACACACCATCTTCATCGGCAGGGTTATCGCCGCCGAGGTCATTACTGACGACAAGTGCCTGACCTACGAGTACTACCATCAGGTCAAACGAGGCACCACCCCTAAGACCGCCCCCAGCTATATTGAAAGTAAGGGAGAGAGCATCAAAATGGACAAGTACGAATGCACGGTATGCGGTTATATCTATGACCCGGCCCTGGGAGACCCCGATGCCAACATCCCGCCGGGCACGCCCTTTGAGAAACTGCCCGAAGACTGGAAATGCCCCGTCTGCGGCGCCCCCAAGCGCGACTTCAAAAAGGTAGAAAAGTAAGGTGGAATATTATGTCAATCGTTTTCTCCGTCAGTGAGCTTATTAATACCGCCATCGGCATTGAAATAAGAGGCATTACCTTCTATGACGTCATGGCCAAATCAACCGATAATGAGATGGCCAGGTCTGTCTTTCAGAACCTTGCCCAGATGGAGCGCGAGCATATCCAGATATTCCAGGACATGCTTGGCGAGGGGAAAAAGCACCCGCCGGAGGCCATGAACGAGGAATACGCCGATTACCTCCGGGCGCTGGTTGATAACGCCGTTTTTACCGATGATATGATTACCAGCGAGATGGCCACCCAGGCAGATAGTGACATCAAGGCCGTGGAGCTGGGTATTGCTGCCGAAAAGGACTCAATTCTCTTCTACTCCCAGATGAGAGAGGTCATCCCCCGCTCAGCACTACCCATGTTGGACAGGGTCATCGCCGAGGAGAAATGGCACCTGCGGCAGCTTGCCGAGATAAAGAAAAGGCTGGCGGCAGGCAATAGCGGCGGCCA
>Ga0315282_10004130_pt1 | contig 25472 bp, 18 predicted proteins | sample YL17G07_20_MG_FD_203693 | JGI IMG/M metagenome (GOLD analysis project Ga0315282, IMG submission 203693) | Sediment microbial communities from Yellowstone Lake, YNP, Wyoming, USA - YL17G07_20 | ecosystem: Environmental > Aquatic > Freshwater > Lake > Sediment | place: USA: Wyoming | collected... | reverse complement strand
TCCCCACACCGCTTTGGTTTGCCTTGGTGCCAAGGAGCCACGGCAACATCTGCTGGAAAGAATGCTTGTGATAGTAGGTGTTGAGCACCATGGTCGCCAGATGCGTTTGCCCTTTGACGGAATGAATTGAGCCTAGCCTAATGTCCACACGTCTGTGACCGTCCCTCACCCGGTACACATTAGGCCCGGCATCTGTTAGTGATGCTGGGGAGGCGGCAGCCAGGGACCGGTCATCCTTCGCCCAGGCCAGAAACTCCGTTGCCGTCCTTTGATCTGTGGCTCCCTCACAAAGAGCACAGGCAACGGCGAGGATGTCCCCCTGAATTGCGCCCCAGTTTGCCTCGGTCAGCGGCATCCAGTCGATGAGGAACATCTTGACCAAGCGGCGATACGCTGTAAGCGCCGCGGCATTTGTCGTAACAAACACATCAACGACCGCTCTGTGCGCACGACTCTTTCGCTTGATCTGCCCTACGTCTCCAATGCGACCGGCGAGCCGAATAAGACCAGATGAGATCTTCTCCACACCTGGCGAGAGATCTCGACCGTCTCGTACAGCTGCTTGTGCCGCCTGAATGTATTGGACAAGGGTCTTGGGATGTGCTTCTTTTCGTGCAATGTCCGCAGTGTAGCACTCCCAATAGTGTGACACCGTCTTCGGAAAGGCTTTATGCCCTGGCGACACATCCGGCTCATCCCGATGAACCGCGCCGACGGCCGTCACTGTTCCTTTCGCCAATGTGCTGTCATCAAAAATAGACAAAATGTGTTTGCCATATGCATCAAGCACCCCTGCGGTGCTGTTATCGGGAAAGACGAAGACCGCGTGCGGGCACGTCGCCGGCGCATGCCGGATCGCCTTTGGGCCAATGCCGCAGAGGCCATTGGTGCCAACTTTCCTGACGGCGAAGGGCGATGCCAGGCCTGCGATTTCTTGCCCGAAACGGAAGCTATTGGGGATATCGAGACAATTCGCGGGTCGGGGATCTGGAAACCGGTCGCTCTTATCCGACTCCGCATCCGGATGGTCCAAGATCGCTTGGTTCGGATCCCCCACCCGTTGCACAACGATGTCATCCGATGTGCGCGGAAAAACCGCATGCAGCAGGGCACCTTGGGAATGGGAAGTGTCTTGCATCTCGTCGACGATGAGGAGAGGGAATCGACGTCTCAGCCAAGAAGCGGCCTCCGGGTGGTCCTCCAAGAGTGCTCGCGCCCAAACGAACATCTCATCGTAGCAGAAGTACCCCGCTCGGGCGGTCGCTTCGATGGCTTTCTTTGCGATCTGGAAACTCTTCGTCTCTGGCCGGGCGGGAAAAGCCTTTCCCCCGATATCAAAGCTTAGGTCACGGGCGCAGATGCGCAGGCGGTCGAAGCCACTGTAATTCTTAGCGAGAACGTTCTCAACCGTCCAATACTCGTAAGCGACTGTCCTACGTCGATAAGCGGTTGTTACGTCATCACTGATGATCGGTGAAGGACAACCCATCGAATTGAGCCACGGCAGCGCGAGAAAGCGGTTTGCGAAGCCATGAATAGTATCGATGAAGTGTGGGTAGCCGAGTAATCTTTGGCCAACGACGGTACTGCCCAAGCGGTGCTGAATTTGCTCGCGCGCCACGTTAGTGTGCGACATGACACATATGCCTTTGGTCTTGTGCGGCCATTTTCGCGCCAGAATCGCCAGCTTGGCGACGATCATAGTCGTCTTGCCGCTTCCAGGGCATGCGGACACGTCCAGGGTAGAACGCGAAGTAAGAAAGATCCGCCGGGGCTCATCGATGCCATCCAACCCCAACAGGCCACGAACCCAATCAATATCCTCGTTCGTGATTTTCGGAATAAGCTGTGCATCAAGCATTGCCGCCTCCCTTTGTGGAAGGCAGCGACCGCATCGTGTGAGCACGCTTCACATGGTTAATGGCTTCGACGATGTAGCGTGGCAGCTTCTTGGCAAACTCCGTTTTGTCAAAATCCTCCTTCTTGGCCTCATTGGTCAGCATTTCCGCCAGATACTGTGCCGCGACAGCCTTCGACGCGCTGCCGCAATGGAATAACTGGTAGATCTGCGTACACAGCGATTCACGGTTTCCGTTGGCCGCTGTCGCTTTCGCCTTAACTTCCTGTCGTGCATCCGCCTCCACGTCCGCCCGTTGCTTTTTCTGGTCATTCAGCGGGTCGTCGTTCTTGGCAAGGGATGCGGCCACGTACACATCGTCTTCGAGACCGCAGAACGCTAGATCATATTCCAGTGTCCAATGATCGGCAACGAAGGTCTTGACAGACTGCCCGTCGTGTCCTTTCAAGAGAGCGCGGTGTTTGTTTAGCGCCTCTGCCCGCGACTTCCCATCGATACCAAAGTCTTGCTGGGCTCTCCAGCGACGCTTCGGGCTCTTCCACTTCGGATCATCGCTGCCAGTAACCAATTCGAGAATGGCTGGTGCACAGTCGGGCATCACGTCCATGTCAGCAAGACAGGCTACGGGGACCGAGATCTGCGGAGCAGTCTCGTCGTGGCGCTGAAAAATGCGGCTGAACCGATTTAGGCCCCTGCCGCCGACGTTGACGATGGACACGCCGTGTTCCGTCAGATCGGTGCCCAGGAGTTTCGCCAGAACAGGCAGGAGAATAGCCTCAGCATCTCCCTCAACGATGATGAGGCCGTGGGCGAAGAAAAGGTTGGCCTTCGTAACATCGAGAAATCGCTGAAGGAAACGATAGTCACCTGGCTCCAGCCTGGTGTGGCCGCTGGCGAGACAGAAGGCGCATCCCTTTTCCAGAAGGACCATGTTTTGAAGGGGAATTCTTGACGCCAAATTGGGGCTATGTGTTGAGAGGATCACTTGCACACGTCGCTTTGTATCCTTGACCTTACCATCGGCCGCGTCCGTCAGAAATTCCATAAGCCGGAGCTGCCGTTGGGGATGTAGGTGTGCCTCCGGCTCCTCGATCAGAAGCAGCGGTAATCCCTCCGGCTCCCGGCCGAGAAGCAGGAGTTCGCAGGCCATGTAGAGCAGGTTGTTTGACCCAAGGCCGTAGCGCCCTTTCGGCTTTCCGGTAGATGCCTCCAACAGGGCAAGCTCCAGGCGTTCCAGTAGCTGACGAAGTCGGGTCCTTTCGGTCCCACCTTCCGTGATGTCAATTTTGCCTTGAAGGCTGTCGCCGACGAGAGATAGAGACGAGAGATACTGCTCGTTGATCGCTTTCTCGGCGCCGCACACGCCCTGGTGTTCTTTCATGCTGTGCCGCAGATAATCGGACAATCCCAGCAAGCTCAGTCGGCTCACCGCGTCTGAATTCACCGGTAAGGCGTTCTCATCAAAGGGATCGCCCTGTTCGATTTCAGGGACGTTGGCGAGAACTTGCGAGAGGCGGGAGCCTCGTCCCGGTGACATTTCCCGCTCCGCATCCCGAAGCGGGCGCAAGTAGGCGCTAGCGAGCAACTCACGAACAGATGATTCCAACGCGGGGCCGGCACCATCAATACCGCTACGTACCGTCACGTCGACCCACCGCCGGACACCCGGAAAATCGCTCAGTCTCTTGGCTGTCCAATTGATAAGAAGCGCAACATCCTTGCCCTCATAAGACAGGTACTCCACAAAAGAGGCTTTCTCATCGTCGTCAAGGTCGCTCAGTTTGCAGCGGATGAAGATTTCGGTAGCCTGTTTACCTATTTGATCAAGGTGAAAATCTTCAGGCTGGACGCGGATGAAGTCCTGGGCACGGGTAAGCAGCGCGTACCTAATGGCATCGATAACGGCTGACTTGCCACTGTCGTTTGGCCCAACCAGTGCGGTAACGCCACTGTTGAACGCGATGTCTAGCGCAGCGTCCCCGTCGCCAAACTGGCGGAAATTGCTAATTATTAATTGCGAAAGGTACATGTCGTAGTCCCACCTCGACCTAGGTTTCAGCCGCCACGGCCCCCCTTCAGTCCAATTTTGGTTCAACGCTGCAGCTCAGGCCGCGGCTGTGGCCTCTTCACACTGCAGCAGGTCAATGAACAGGGCGCTGCTCAGGCCGCGATATCTCTCCGGGTGACAGGTCAGCACCAGGACCTGGAGGCGTTGGGCGGCCTCTTCCAGCAGCTTCAAGACTCTAGCCAGCCGCCCTGCATCGGTGAAGGTGAGGATGTCGTCGAAGACCACGAGGTGGCGCTCGTCCTTGGCCAGGACGTCGGCGAGGGCCAGCCGGGTGACGAGGTGTATCTGCTCCTTCTCGCCGCCTGAGAGCTGGCCGATAGCGACAGGCCCGCCGGCCAGCTCCGGGGCGACCTGTACAGGCTCGAACGTCTCGCCTACCCGTACCTCGCCCAGAGACGTCCCCGCTACGCGCTGTAGCATCCTCGATGCCGCCTTGGCGACGGGCGCCGCCACGGCCTCCACAACCTCGTTGCGGACCGTTTGTACTACCTCGCGAAGCACCTTGATGGCCTCGGCCTTGAGGGATTCGCGTTGCAGCCCGTCTTCCAGCCGGGCAACCTCTTCCTCTGCCATGACAAGCGCAGAATAGGGTCCCTGGGCCGAGATGTGCTGGAGCTGTCCTTCCTCATGCACAGCTTGGCGCAGGGCGTCTGTGGCAGCTTTCTGAGTCTCTGCGAGCTGGCGCTCAAGGGTCGCCACGGTCTGCCGCGGGTCATCCCCGAAGGTGGCCAGCTTCCCGCCAGTCTCGACTGCCAACCCCTCTGCCGCCCGAGCCGCGATCGCCGCATCAGTCAGCTCCGCCTCCCGCTGCTCGTCAGTCTTGCCGTCCGAAGCGAGTTCCGAGAGTTTGCCATCAAGCACAATGACGCGTTTCTCAATGTCGCCCAGACTGGCCTCTGTGGCGGCCTTCTTCTTCCCAACGTCTACCAGGGCTGCCTGAGCGCTTTTCCACTTTGCCTCGGCGGGCTCTATCTGATTGATAAATTGTTGCTTCGTCTCCTCCGCGGCGGCATGTAGGGCCGCAGGGTCAGGCAGTTCCGCCCGCCAGTCCGGGTATTCCTCCAAGACCCTTTCAATCAGCCCTTGTGCTGCCGTCCTCTTGCCAGCAAGCGTCTCTTCGTCCTCGCTGGTCAGCCAAGTTTCCAGCCTCGCCCTTTGCTCCTTGATTAGCTGGTCGAGGTCCCGGGCCCGCTCCTGCAAGGCCTCCAGAGCGTTGGCCTCAGTCGTGCCGAAGGGGGCCGTTAGGCGGTTCAGTTTCTCGGTAGCAGCGTCCCGCTGGCGCCGGGCCCCCGCCCCCGACCCGGCGGGGCCCCTGGCACGCAAACGGCCTACCGACGGAATGTCGAGGACCACTTCCGGCGACCCCTTGACCTCGAAGGGACGGCCGGGCTCGATGGTCGTCGTACCCGCCCGCTCGCCCGCGACCACCTCAACCGATAGCGCCTTGGCCGGCACTATCTCGACCGTCATCAAGGAGGCATCAAGCCGCACCCGCGCGTCGTCTCTCTCTTTGATAGCTTGGCGGATGGCCTGCATTGAGTCGCTATCGGGTGCCATGACCGCAGCGCGTTCCCTCTTCAGAGCACTCAGCCCGGCGTTCAGCTCGCTAACCGCCTTCAGGCGCTCGTCGAGCGACGCCGCCGTCTGTCTGGCGCTGGTGAGCTCACGGGCAGCGTAGGCCTCATTCTCAAGCTTCGTTATCCGCGGGCGCACTTTGCGCAGGTCTTCTATGACCTGCTCGGCTGCTGCAGCTTCGCGCTCCCGCTGCTCGACCTCGCTGACGATGAGCGGCAGGTCCCGCCGGCGGCCGGCCATCTCCTCCCGGACCGCCGCCAGATCCCGGCGGGCATCCTTGATGGCCTTCAGCCGCCGCTCTACCCCTTCGAAGACTGCCTTGGCTGTCCTAAGCCGCTGCTCCTGCAGCTCCTTCTGGGCTACGAGATCCCCGTACTGCTGCGCTTGGCTCCTAGTTGCCTCCAGCACCTTCCGCAGCTCCTCTGCGTCATTTGCGGCCTGCTTTTGCATGGCGCAAAGGTTTTCGACGCGGCGGGTGGCTTTCTCGAACTCCTGCTGGCGGGATCTGGCCCCCTGCAACCGCTGCGTTGCGGTGGCAAGCTCAGCCTGCAGCCTGACCACGGGGGCCGCGGCATTCTGCCCCGCCCTAGGCTTTCCACCTGGCGTGAAGATTTCGAGATAAGCCTGCTCGATGCGCTCCTCCAGCCGGTCAGTATCCGGGCTGGAAATCTGTGCACCTAGGGAGGCGCGCACACCCGCTGCTGCGTCGCTGGACAGCCCCTCCAGGGCAAGCTCGCCCTGAGGCGCCCACAGTATCTGCGCCAGCCCCCAATGCTGGACCTTGGCAAGCCCCTTACCAGGCGGTGCACAGGCCAAGATGCTACGGACCTGCTCGTCGGCCTCGTCGCCGGTGGCCAGGGCCACGTAGCGCGTGCCTTCTAGCCGCTCGAGCTTGGCAAGGGGGTCGAGGAAGCGCTTGGTCAGCCGGTAGTCGATCCCGCCGTGGGCGAACTCGATGACTACCGTGGGCGGGAGCGCGCGCCCCCAGGGCCTGAGCGCCTCCACCCCGCCGCCGCTCACCCTGTGGCCGTCGGTGAAGCCTCGGCGCAGCGCCTCGAACAGGGTCGATTTCCCCTGAGCGTTGGGTGCATGCAGGATGTTCAGCCCCTCAGCGAACGGGCCGACCTTCATCGGATTGGCGAAGCAGCGCCAGCCCTCGACTTGGATCGAGCGCAGGATCATCTCGCGGCCTCCTTCGACAGGGCATACAGCTCCAGGAGGGCTCTGGAGATAACCTCCGGGGCGGGGATTGCCTTCGGCCCGGCCGACTGCGCCATGTCGCGCAGGCGCTCTGCGGCCAAGCGGATAACGCCGGCCGGCAGGGATGCCAACCAGACATCATCGGCGGGGGAAGGGACAAGTGCCGAGGCATCGAGGCGACCCAGGAGGAATCGCGCGGCCAGAATGTCCTCGAGGTGGCGCAGCTCGGGCTCGTCGTCGGCGGACAGGACACCTCTCAGCCGGACCTCGACCAGCGTGGCGGCCGGCTCGGGGATGGCCTCGACCTGGCTGCGCAGCCGGACCAGGTCCCCCGCCTCGCGTAGCTCCGCCTCCTCGATCAGCCAATTGAGGCGGCCCACCCGCACCGGCCTGACGTCTGGCGGCGCACCTGGGCCAGAGATGTCCACGACGAGGGCGTTGCCGCTGTCCCGCTCGCCGAACTTCGTCTGCTCATGGGTGCCCGAGTAGGCCAGCCGCACTGCGCCGTCCCCGTCAGGATACGTGCCCGTGGAGTGCCAGTGGCCGAGGGCCACGTAGTCAAGACCGGCCCGCTCGGCGGCATCCCTCGGGATAGGGTAGTCCGGCTCCTCCAGGACGATGCCCTCCACGCTGCCGTGGGCCAGCCCGATCTTGATGCCCGTCTGACCCGCGACCCGTACCCAGGCCGTGGGGTCGCGGTCCGCATGCACCTCCCGCAACGGGCAGGGGAAGAGCAGCCCGCCGGGCACCTCGACCGGCTCTTCGCTCACCAGGACATGAACGTTGGCGGCGGCCTTCCAGGCAGGGTGCTCCCAGACAGACCCCGGAACGAAGGGGTCGTGGTTGCCGGGAATGATGTAAACGGGGCCACCGAAGCTGGCCAAGATGTCTGCCACCCGCTGGATGAGCACCCGCTCCACTCCGTTGTCCTCGAAGGTATCGCCAGCCACCACGATGAACTCGGCCGAGGCCTCCCTGGCGGCCTCGACCACGCGTCGCGCCGAGGCCAGCCTCTCCTCGCGCACCTGCGCCGCGGCCTGGCCGGCGTGGGCCGCCTTCATGCCGATCTGCCAGTCGGCGGTGTGAAGGAACCTCATGGGCTACCTCCGTCAATCATCCGCTTGCGGGATGGGCCACTCATGGCCTAACGTGAGCCTTGCGTCAATTAATTCCTTCGGACTTCTGCGCGTAACCGGCAGCCCGAAGGATCTCTCGCGCCGCGCCGCAGCGGCTGGCCAGTAGAAAGCGGGAGAGGACCCGCGAAGTGGCTTCTTGAGCCTACCGGCCCTTGATTTCCAAGCGAGTCGAAAGGATATTCAGGGACTTCCGGCGGCATCAAAGACGAGAAGTTCTCGGCTAGCGCGGAGTTCTTTGGTGGGGCCGCCAAGTATGTGGCTGAGAGAGTGTGGAGCCCGGTCCTGAAGCTGACGGAACTGGGTGAGGGCAGGAAGTAGCTGACGTTCACCGCTGCCTCAGAGCTGGAGGTTCTGGCGTGGCTTCTGTCTGTTCGGTCCTAGCCTAAGATTGCAAGTCCGGACGGGCTGTCAGGCGCAAGAGACGGTAAGTGAGTATTCGAAGTATGCTCACTGCCGCCCAAGGGCATGCCCGACATGTGATGATTTGAGTCTATTTCTATTCTCTTTTGTAGGCCTTTTCTATTCACTATTTCTTCTCTTCTGTTCCTATTCCTGTTCCCTCTTGCTCTTTCCCTTGGCCACCTACCTCGTTGAATTTGAAATCAGGATCAAGAAGAATACTGAGGGTGCCAGAAAAGAGAGCGGGCACGGCGTTGCCCCAAAGCGGGACGTTATCGATCAGCACTCCGCCGAGCACGATAGGTGGCATGCCCGAGCTTGCCACCTCGGCTTTGAGGAAGTTCCGGCCGTCCTTCTCACGGAGCAGCCCGCGGGCGTGGAGGTAGTCGACCAAGTCATCTTGTCTAGACGTGTAGACACTCTTCACGGTTCGCATGTGCTCGATTACGACCTGTAGTGGCTGCGGCGCGACGAGAAACGTGTACTCGCGCCCCACGTAGACATTTCCTCGGGGCCGGTTGCACTTCAGTAGGCCCACCTGGACCAGCTCCCGAACGCTTTCGAGGAAGGCCTGCTCCTTCAGTCGGGGTGCCTCCGGGTCGGGTGACGCCAGGCCTGTCTTCACCGATGTGACATCGGCCGGTGAGGCTTCGAAGGTAATCAACCTGGCGAGAGCTTTGAGGAAGATCTCCCGTCCCAGAAACGTCGCGTCCTCGTCAGAGACAATGCCCCGAAGCACGATGACCGTCCGGTGGATATGCCTGTGAAACCGGTCCGCCACCCAGCCTAGCTGGTAATCCGTCGCCTTCAGCCGCTCAAGAAAGCCGTAGAGGCCTTCCTGGCCAGGGTTCCAAAGCTCATCACCCGCCTTCACGTCGACGTCGAAGACCTTGCCGACATCGTGAAAGAACCCAACAAGGGCCTCCAGGTAATGGAGCCGGGGTCTGTTCCTCTCGGTCTTGACGGAGTCGATCACGCCCGAGTCCAGATACTCCAAGTTCAACCTGCCGGCTGCAATGCGGGCCGCTTCGCAGGCCGTCTCGAGGGAGTGCCTGAGGAGGCCGAACCTCTCTGCATGGTGGTGGTCCTGGGAGGCGGGAAGATCGTAAACGAAGGCCGCAAAACGTAGAGCTAGCGGCCGGAACAAATCCGCACCCTTGCCGGGCAGGATGTCCTCGATCTCCCTGACGAGCTTGACATGCCTCTCGAAGGCCTCATCTAGGGGAGACGCAGGAGGAGGCGCGGGAGACAGCTTCTCTCGGCCGAACAAGGAGAACAGTTTCATTCTTCAGGCCTTGGGCCCAGACCCGCCTTGGGGTCCGTGGTCGGCAAGAGCAGGCCAAGCTCCTTGGCCGCAAGCTCGCGCTTGAGCCAGGCCACTTCACGCAGCTCGTCACTTGAGAGCCTCACCTTGAACAGCGGGATGACCAGGTCACCGGCCGCCTCGGCCAATAGGATGACGCCGTGTGCCAGTAGGCCGTCGATTACCTCGCGCTTGGCCGGAAACGTCGTGCTGATAAGGACTTCCGGCTGGCTGCTACGCCACGCCTCCAACACCGGCCGCTCCTGCATTGCGTCCAGCCTGAGTGTGGTTCTCCACCGGCCATCCCCGGCCAGCAGGGTTTCCACAGTCCTTCCTCTCGAGAAGGCCAGGATCAGCCTTCCGTCTGCATCGAGGCCCTGCCATTCAGGCGCAAGAGCGGTGGCCTTATCTCTCATTTCTTCTCACCTTAGTAATCAAGGGGCTTGAGGTCCTTCTTACTGAGGGGCTCGGCCAGCTGCGGGCGGCCGTGCTCGATGGCCCCTTGCGCGTCCTTGGCCCAGCCTTCGGAGCCGCGGTTGGCGTCCTCGATCTGGCCGCGGACGCCTTCCTTGCCGCTGTCCACCTGCAACGCCGTCTCCTTCCTGGCCTCGGAGTACCTGCCTTCGACTGCAGCCTTCTTCCCAGGTAGGCCGAGAGACCTCGCCGCAGCCGCCTGGGAAGGCCGTTGCCTGGTCGCGAGGGCGTGGCTCTCCTGGTCAACCCCTGCCTTCCGCTCTCCCAGCTCGTTCCGGCTCTCGGCTGCCTCCTGGCGTCCTTCCTTCAGAGAGGCGCCCACCCTAGTCACGACATAGGCCTGCAGCCCACCCAGGTCCCCATCGGCGACCAGCCCTGCCACGGTGGCCATGGCCCCCTCGGGATCCCTGGTGGCCATGTCCCTGAGCCTACCTGCTGCCTGGTCGCGGGTGACGCTCCATGCCTCGGCTGCCCGATCGATGACGTAGGGCATCAGGTCCGCCGTGCCGTGCTTGCCCACCGAGGCCACCCGGTCAGCCGCCGAGCTGTACTGCTCGGCCTGGCGTAGCTCCTCCCGCGCCTGTTTGACGCTCCGGCCCATCTCGCTCTCCACGTGATCTAGGGAGTGCGACGTGTTCTCGCTGATGCCCAGGGAGCTGGCCACGCCGCTGTCGTGGGCCGCTCGGCTGGTTAGTTGCTGCATCTCGCTGTAGTCCACCCCCGAGGCTAGGTTCATGGCCTTGCCCATGGCCTCCCGGAAGGTCCTGGCGTCCGTGGTGCGCCAGCCACCCCCTGACTGGTAGCTGATGCGGCCGTCTGCCCCCACCTTGAGTCCAAGCTTGTCCAGGAGCGGGATCGAGGCCGAGGCGCCCACACCAGCCTGCTTCATGGTCATGGCCATCTGGGTGAAGTTGGCCGCCGCGCTGTCGTCCACCCCAAGTTCCGACTTGAACGTCTCCCTCATGGACGAGAGGGCATGGAGAGACCTGCTGCTCGCCACCGAGTCCTGGAGGCTGGTGCCGTCGCGGTAGGTCAGGCCCTTCTGGGCACCCTTGGTCAGCCGGTCGGCCGTGCTCACCACGGTGCCCGCCGCCGTCATGGCCATGTCCATGGCCGCCGTGGCCCGGCTCGATGCCTCGGAGGCGCTCTCCTTCAGGCTCTGCACCTGGCCCATGGAGCTGCTGAAGCGGAGGTTGCCTACGCTGTCCGCCGGGGCGTGGACGACGGGCGAAGACTCCGAGCCATAGCGTGACATCTGGTGGCCCTCGGAAACAGAGCCGCCCGTGGCCATGCTGGGGCGCAGGTTCTTGTTCCACATGCTGGTGTTGTAGCCCCGGAAGTCCTCCATGCTCACGTTGCCCATGCTCACACTTCCCTTGGCCACCGACTGCCCCTCCCTCTCCGCCGTGCCGGCGGCACCTCCGGCCAGCTTGCCCACGAAGCTCACCAGGGCGTACTCCGAGCCCTTGGCCAGGGCGAAAGCCAGCATCGGGACCAGCCAGGCGAGGTAGCCGGCCGCGGCGATGACGTCGTAGGTGCTCGTGGTGATGAAATGGTGCGAGGCCAGAGAGAGACTGTAGCCCAGCGTCCCCGTCGTGTTGCCGATGACCTTGGCCGCCTCGCTATTGACCAGGAGATTGAGGATGGCGAACAGCGGGCCCCACAGGGCGAGCCAGAGCAGCAGGGTCATGTAGAAGCGGAAGATGACTACCCCGAAGGGCAGGAAGACCATGAGGAAGACGACGCACGACAGGCCGTAGACGAAGCCCTCGACGACGTTGCGGATGATGGGGATATACTTTTTGGCCAGCTCGCCCGCGGCCACCCAGCCGTTGCGCAGCTCGACCTCTGACTGGGCCGTGGCCAGCCCCATGGCCCTGGGGTCGAGCCCGGCGCTTGCCGCTGACTGGATGAGGGCGTCGTCGAAGGAGTTGATGGCGGCGTTCTGGAGGATGATGTCCTTGCCGGAGCGGGCCACGCCGGCGAGATACGAGTAGGAGTCGGCCAGGTGGCCGCCGATGACCCCGGTGAAGCTCCCCCGGATGGCCGTCTCGAACTCCCTCTCCAGGACGGGCGTGTGATTCTGGAGCATGGCGTCTATGGTCGGCCAGGCGTCCTTGCACTGCTGCACCGTCCCCCGAGGGTCGGCCGCACTGTAGACCGGGGTGAAGCGGGAGGAGTCTGTTCGCACGGCGTTCCAGAGGTTGTCGCTGCGGCGCACGGCGTCGAGGTTGAGGCTGCCGTCCATCAGGTCGTAGAAGGAGCAGTTGCAGAAGTAGTCCTGGAGCGAGCGGCGCAGGTAGGGGTCGGCCACCTCGATGCGGCGCGAGGCGTTCAGGAGCATGACCGAGTAGGCGTAACCGTTGTTCGCGTACTTCAGGTCGTTGGGGAGCGAGAAGGCCTGCTCCGTCTTGTCGGTCAGCCACTTCTCGACCGACGAGAAGAAGTGGCCGAACATCCCCAGGCCGTAGGGCACGCCCTGGACCACGGTGATGTTCGTGGGGTTGATGGTGTCGTTGATGGCCACGTCCACTTTGGGGACCAGAAGGACGTAATAGAAGACCATGCAGAGGCCGAACCAGCGGACCATCTCGCCCAGGTAGCCCGGCTTGACGAAGGCGATCCAGTAGACGAGGAAGAGGGCCGAGGTGACCATGACCAGGTTGAGGAGCGTCTGGTAGGAGGAGTCGCCCACGACCATGGTCACGGCCCGGAAGACCTGGGCCACGAAGTCGCCATTACCGTGGCAGTACACCTCCAGGGCGGCCAGGGCCGGAGTCGGAGCCAAAGTGACGAGAATGAGGGCGAGCAGGATCCGCCGCGGCATCTAGCTCCCGCTCTGCCAGCCGTAGCCGGCCAGCAGCCCGAACTGCCGCAGGGCCTCGAGCTGCACCCGCTCTAGGTCCCGGATGTACTCGATGTAGCCCAAGACACTCTTCCACTGCTCGGCCGAGGCCATGAGCCCCTGGTGCACCTCCTCCTGAAGGTGGCGCAGGCCGGCCATGACCGTCTCGACCTGCTCGCCGTACTCGGGCACCGAGCGCACCGCGATGGCGATCTCCTTGGCCACGTAGTCGTTGAGCCAGGCGGCGACCATCCAGTGGGCGATGGGCTCGCTGGCCGCCTCGATGAAAGCCCCTCCCACACCCGCCGGGTAGAGCGAGAGCACGTTGAGCGCCTTGTAGATGGGGATGGGGCAGGACTCGATGAAGCTCACCTGCTGCGGGGTGAGGGTCTCCCTGGCCTGCATCTTGGCGAGGATGTCCTGGAGCGTCTCTTTCACCCGGTCGCGCATGCCCTTGAAGGGCACGGGCGCCCCGATCTGGATGTTCAGGCAGGCGTTCTCGTCGTAGCCATCGGCGCACTCGAGCAGCCGCAGGCCGCCCGCCGAACCGTTGATGAAGTCCTTGTAGCCGATGACGGCCCCGGCACTAACCGGGACGACGCTGTCCCGCCGCACCACCACCGTGCCCGCCAGCGACATCAGGGCCTGGCGCACCTGATCGGCGTCTGGGCCCGGAATGGACACGCGCTTGAGGGCCTTCCAGACGATGTTCCCCTCAGGGGCCGCCAGGGCCTTGTCGGCAGGGTTGGCGATGCTGGTGCTGGCCGCGCCCACGTCCGAGGAGCAGGCGAGCTTCGCCGAGAGCCTGTCCGACCACGAGCCCGCTCCGGCGCCCGCCCCGATGCAGCGCTCGAGCTGGCCGCCCTTGATCGCCCCCGCCCAGCCCCAGACTCCCTTGGCCAGCGCCTGGCCGGCCTGGCAGGTGTCGATGTTCATGGCGTTGAGGAGGTCGCTCGCGTGCTCGAGCTCCTGCATCTTGGCGTCGCAGTCCTTGCAGACCGCCGAGAGGGCCATCTTGAAGGCGAAGGCCGCCGCCGACTGGATGATCATCTTGAGCTTCTCGACCAGCATCTCGGGGCTGAGGTAGGAGAAGGCGCCCAGGCCCAGGTCGATCCCGCCGCAGCCGAAGGAGACCTTGGGCATCTGCATGCTCACCAGCTGCACGCGGTCCTGGGGGAAGCGGGCCGAGAAGCTGCCCATGGTGAAGTAGCCCCGGGTTTGCCCTTCATAGACGCCCGGTCGCGTCTGGGTGGACATCGTGTTGAAGACGTCGTCCAGGAAGCCGTTCACGTCGGCCCGGGCCGGTAGAGGGCCGAGGACGAACGAGGCCAACAGCAGCCAGCAGAGTGCCTTCTTACCCATCACAGAACCTTTCCCTCCTCGAGGAAGCGCCCCAGCCACCAGATGCGGTAGGCCAGCTCGTCCAGGGTGACGAAGCCGGTCGAGACGCGCTGCACCGCGGGCGCCCCGTCCTTGCCCCTGGTCACGAGAAAGACCGCCGGCACCTGTTCGACCGCGAGAGAGGTAGCCACACCGGCGTCAGGCGTGCAGCCGGGGAAGGCCTCCAGGCAGCGGCCGTCGATGGTGACGGGCTTGACCGGGAAGCCGTAAAGGGCCCCGAAGGAGGCGATCACCTCGGCCTCGCGCTGGCAGTAGGGGCAGTGCGAGCTGAAGAAGAAGAAAAGCCCGGCCCGCTGGGCGAGGTCCTTGAGGTAGCCTCCGACCTTCTGCTCGCGTTCCATCGAGGCCAGGATGGCGCCGAGTTGCGAGGGGGGGCGCTCCACCCTGGGGTCGAGGTCGGGGTGTGCCCAAAGCACCTTCTGCCAGACCTGGGAGAACTGGTAGGAGCGATCGATCATCTCCTTCTGGAGCGTGAGGTAGCCGAGGATATTCTCCTCCGTGGGCTGCTCGATGGCCGCATGAAGGCGGCTCTCCATCTCCTGGCGGGCCCGCTCGACCTTGAACGCCTCAGGCTGGGCCTCCTTCTTTGAGGGGGGAGCTTTCTTCTTTCGACCGTCCTTGTAGAAGAACCAGCCGTCCTCATGGCGCTGGAAGAAGTCAGGTGCCGAGGCGTAGCCGGCCACCGGGGCCAGCAGCAGACCGGCCGCCACCAGCACGGCCAGGAATCCTCTTTTCCTACCTGTAGGTTTCGAGGTAGCGCTCAACATTCTGCCTCACCGTCTGCTCGATCTGCCCCTGCGCCGTGGCCTGGATGTCGCCGTAGAACTCGGAGAGGTCCATCCGCGAGAAGTCCAGCCGCTGGAACTCCTCCGGACTGAAGCCGCGGCAGCGGGGGTTGTCCGGGTCGCCCCAGCTGATGCCCAACTGCGGCCGTCCCTGCTCCTGAACGATCCTGGCCAGCTTGCTGTTGAAGCAGCAGTAGAAGCGCTTCTCCTGCAGGCACACCCCCAGGAAGTCCGCCACGCATTTGATGCCCACGTAGTGGCAGGCGCCGGCGTCCTTGGCCTTCTGGAGGTCGCGCTCGCCCTCGCCGCACTGGCCGATGAGCCAGGCGACATCCTGGCTACAGCAGTTGAAGAAGCCTGTCTCGACACCCGCCTCGCGGCAGCTCTGGCCGCTCCCCGCGAAGATGGCGATGTCCGTGCACGCCCCGCCCGTCTCGGGGCTGTTGCACGAGAAGTCGTGGGAGGCCGCATCGACTGAGGAGAGCACCGACACCGCCTTGCCGAAGTCCTGCCCCTGGCTGCACTCGCAGTCCTGCTCGATGGCCTCACCGGGCTCCACGGGGCAGACGTAGCCGCTCGCGGTCTTGGGGCACTCCCGCCATTCCCGGCTTTTGGTCTCGACGGCCCGCGTATCGGGCGCTTGTGTATCGAGGTAGACGGGCTCCGAGGCGTCGACCTGGGCCACCTTGCAGGAGGGCTTGCACTGAGACCCCGGCTCGGCGTTGGTCATGTCCGCCGTCTGGCCGGCGCCGCCCTCGGTGTAGGAGAAGTCGTGGTTCTCGTAGCGGGTGGTCTGGGCCAGGGCGTCGGTGCGGCCCTTCAGGGCGCTGAAGTCGTAGGCACCCGGTCGCTCGCAGGCATAGACCCGCTCCTTGAGCCACCAGTCCCGGCAGATGGTCTCCCCCTGGATGCTCCGGCAACTGGGGGCCGGCTGCTCGCCAGTAGTCACCCCGGCCTTGAGGGTGTAGACCCCGTCGATCTTCTCTTCGACCAGGTGGCAGGAGGTGTCCCCTTCGAGGCTCGAGCATTGGTCGTCGGTTGCCTCGCGCAGCTCGTTGCGGCACCTGTTGCCGGTGCAGGTGTGCCGCCACGTCGCGTACCCATCAATGAGCAGCTCGAGGTAGGCGTCGCAGCCGCTGTAGGAGACGCGGTAGTAGCCGGTGAGGCTGCGGCAGCTGTTCGCCCAGTGGGGCCTGGCGTAGCCTACCTGTGTCCAGGAGCCGGCAGGAAAGGGGGCCGCGTTGCCGCCGTAGCCGCACTGGCCCCTGCAGCCCTGAGCGTACATGTCCCCCTGGACCTGACCGCCGTTGATCGAAACAGAGAGCCGGCCCCAGTCGCAGTCGTTGCGGGTGAAGCTGAAGCCGCAGGCGTTGCCGGGGAAGGTGGGCGTGGTGTAGACCGCTTCGTGCCAGACGTTGCGCTGCACCCGGCAGGCGGCCGCCTCGGAGTCCGTTCGGCTGGAGAGCTGGTAGACCTCGGTGCCCGTGTATCCGGCGGCATCGTGATTGAGCGCCCCCGCGTCACCGTAGTAGCCGGAGGGGCTGGCAGGCAGACCGAAGGCACCGCCGGTTCCCTGCTGGGCCGTGAAGTTCGTGGCCGCCAGGGCGCCCGAGTAAGTCCTCGTGACCGTGACGGCCTGCGGATCGCCCTCCCAGGAGAGAATCTGCCCGTGTTCGTCGTACTGGCCGACCGTGAAGTCAGGCTTGGCAGTGTGGATGGCGCCGAGGATGCCCTTCTCGATGCGGTCGAGGATGCCCTTGAGGTCGGAGGACGACGTGTAGCCCTGGCCGCAGGAGGCATTGGTGCAGTAGCAGTTGCGCAGGCTGCTGAGGTCGGCGGGCTGGTAGCCGAGGGAGCCGCCCTGATAGCCCCAACCGAGGAAGCGGCAGCCGCTCCACGTGCCCCGGTCGCAGGAGACGAAGCCGTTGTCGCACACCCCCGAGACCCAGGGAGTGGACATAGTCTGGTCGAAGCGGCCGTCCAGGTCGTTGTCGACCTTCACGGTGACGGCCAGGTCTCCCAGGCTATCCGAGAGATCGATCTCGAGTACCTTGCCCTCCATGCCCGACGTCACTGCGGCCTTGAAGCTCGTATTCCGGTCTACGGTGGAGAGCGGGCTGCTGCCCGAGATGGCGCTACCCATGGAGGTGACGGCGGCCTTTGTCCCCAGCTTGCCCATCACATCGCGGCCGAGGGCAGTTCCGTCCTCCTTCACCCCAGCAATGGACGTGGAGGCGGTCATGAGAAGCAGAGCGGCCAGAGCAAATGCTTTCATCTCAGCTCTGTGACCTCCGCTCGAACCGGAAGCCCTTGACCTCTCGAGAGAAGACTTCCAGGGCGTCCTCCAAGGTGACATCGCCGCGCACAGCCCAGGCGGTCGCGCTGCCGGCGATCTCTCCGTCGCCAACCAGGCCAGTGGCGGGAACGTAAACGAAGGCCGGCACGGCCTTGATCTGGAACCAGGCAAAGAGCCTGGGGTCGATCCAGACCTCGACGGGAAGCTTGTCCTCGCCGTTGGTGAGGAGCCTGTTGAGATAGGCCAGCGTCTCCTTGAAGGAGTCGCCCTTCAGCCCCCGCAGGACGGCCACAGCCTCGGGCTGACGGAGGTAGCTCATCTGCAGGAGGACGTTCCTGACCTCAGCCTCCGGCACCGAAGACGAGAAGAGGTAATAGATGCGGCCTGAGGAGAGTGCAGCCTGCCCCGTGGCGCTGCCGGAAACCTTGCCAGCATCCTTGAGGATCTGCCGCCTCTGCTCCTCGATCCGGGTCTGGAAGTCGGGAGACTCAAGCGTCGCGGGGAGGTCGCCCAGCATGCCCAGGCCTTCCTGCCGGCGCTTCTCGGCCAGGGCCGGGATAGCCGTCTGAAGGTCCATCTGCTGGCTCATGGCAGCCGCCTTCTTCTTGGCTCCCTCGATGGACGCGGCTATGTCATCAGCCGCTGACGAAACTTTCATCACGGCCGCCGCGGAGGCGGCCACGATGATGATGAAGACTGTGATAACGGCCGCCCTAGAACGCACAGCAGGTCCTCTTGCGCCACAGGATCCACACGAAGTTCTCCATCGAGGGGATGTTCTCGCCCGCCGACCAGATCAGGCCGCTACGCCCGATGGGGAGGCAGCTCATCTGCGGCCAGGGATAGCCGAGCTGCAGCTTGTACTGGGACTTCCGCCAGATGGGCATCGGGTACTTGCCGCAGAGGGCATCCTCGCCCACCGTGCCCCAGAGGAGCCCCTGGCGGTGGAGCTTGGCCAGGAGCTTGCCCGTCGCGGCCGCCGAGCCCTCGGCGTAGTTGCTGAGGTTCGCGAGGTGCGCCGTCATGGGGTAGACGCCCTCCCAGCTGCCCTGGCACCAGAAGAGGGGGTCGATGGGGAAGCCGGCGTTGGCCGCCGCGGCGTCGGCCATGCAGGCCAGCTGCGCCGCCGGGTTGCCGAAGAGGATGGCCTCGGGCTCGATGATGGCCGCCAGCTGGTCGTCGTTCCACAGGGGGTCGAGCTCGGTCATGTAGGCCAGGTCGAAGCCCTCGCCCTGCAGGCAGGCCAAGTCGGTGAGCAGGTTGAGCACCCCGAAGACGGGGTAGACGTAGTAGTGCAGCTGGAAGGCGCCGCGGGTGACGCCGGTGCCGTGGTGCTCGGCCACTGAGCCGCCGTGCCAGGTGGAGTTGGCCGAGAGCTGGAGGCCGCCGAGCGACGGGAAGCAGAAGGCGCTCATCACCGGCTCGATGACCCGGGCCGGCTCCCAGAAGGAGACCTTGAGGCCCACCCGCGGGATGGGGTCGCCGCAGAGGCAGATGGGGTTGGCGTTCATCGAGGAGTAGTCCTCGTTCTTGGCCCCGAGGCTGATGCTGATGCCGCCGATACGGATGGGGAAGACGCACCACCAGCAAACGTCGGTGATCGGGTTAAGGAAGCGCCCCTGGCAGGCCGGGGCCGGGGAGGCCAGGGCAAGCAGCAATGCGACGGCGATAGGAAGCCCGAGGGCCCTTACTTTGTGCACGAAACGCAGACCTCCCTGACGACCATCACCTTGCGAGCTTTGTCCTCCCAGACGAGCGAGGGCACTCTTGCCAGGGCCAGCCGCTCCTTGATCTGCGGCAGCAGGTAGTAGGCGGGCGTCTTCAGCCGCTCTCCCAGCTCGAAGGGGCTGCCCCCGGCGACGAGGACGAGCACGCTCGCCCGGCCGCGCTCTTTGAGCAGGCGATCCAGCCACCGCAGCTGTGTGGGCCTCCGGGCGTCCACGACCGCCACCGTCTTGGCGAAGGAAACATGACCCAGCGGATTGAACCGATACCCGGCGGGGTAGATGACGTGTCCCCTCTCGTCTCTGATGTCGTGGGGCAGCGTGTAGCTGACATCCGCCGGCCGCTCCTTGGTCTCGGTCGCCTCGGGGAGTTGGACTCGCATCTCCCGGGGCAGCTCAAAGCGCCTGGCGTCGCCGCTGAGTCCTCGCCTCATACTGATCAGGTCAAGCTTTGAGGCCCTCTCCCGGACCAGCTCGGCCATGTCCCTCTCGGCGATGGGGTAGGTTCGCCCGTGGCGGCCGAGGTCGTGGACCGTCAGGCCGTGGCAGGTGCCTGCCCAGCAGAGAAGCAGGGCTGAGGTGAGGAAGAGAGACCGCATGGTGGGCAGTGTAGAGAAGTGCGGCATGCGGATAAGGGGGGTTTGTTGGCGAAAAACTGCCAATGGTTTTTCTTGACACTAAGCACGCCGTGAAGGAGGATTCCTAACGGATCTTCCGCGCGAAGGGACGAGGCAGCTCTACGCCAGCGAACACACCCGATTTCCGACTGCGGCTTAGGTGCGAACAGATGTACATGGTTCACCCAGATCACCGTAATCGCAACCCTCACAAGTCCCAATGGACTATTACCGAAGCAGAGGAACGAGCTTGTTTTGAGAACGCGCGCCTCGCACATTGGCTAATTCGTGATAAAGGGTGGGGCCTTCATTTTGACAATGGCCGACCTTTCTGGTTAGGGGTATGTATTGACAGAAGACGAGTGTTTGTCGCAAAGTTCGTATCTCTCCCAGGCATGCCCCAGTGGCACGGGTACCCTGCGGATCACGTGAATAACGCTCGGGATATCCCGCCTTCCTCGATACTGACTGCTTGGATAACACAAGAGTATTTGCCTGTTCCGAAGATAAGGAAGCTTGCGAAGGGACAACCATGCAACCTTTGAAGCTTGTCATACACGGTAAGTACTGGGATTCCTATATATATTCTGGAACGTTGTATCTCTTTGAACTCGATGGCTCTATTTGCTCACTAAACTGGGACAACCTTATAGGTACTTGGGATATTTCGGAGAAACTGAGAATCAGTTTAGAATGCGCATTTCTTAGGAGCGACTATTTGTATTCCAGTGATGTTCAGCGCTTGCTTCGTGATGCAGATATTAAGTCTGTGGTGCAACGTAAATTTCAGCGTCTATCTCAAATGTCGCTGATAATCACTGATAAACTATTGAAGAAGCATTGCAAGAAGCGTCAGGACAACCGGCTACTTTTTCCGCATGCCGATTTGGAAATATACAATAACAATCTATATGTCGGCTCGGCGTCAGGGCTGGTAAGGGCCACATGTAACAGAAAAGGTGAACGTTATCCGATTAGCACACGTCCAGAAAAGCGGTGGGATGGTCCTGCGTTGGGGTTATCGGCGTCTTACAACTCTCTCGCGATTGCGGCCGGCAACGAAGGATTATTGGAGATGGAGCTCGGCCACGGACGTGAAGTGAATCGTCAGTCTAAGCCTATCCCAGTATGTCCTCAACAATGCCGTGATTGCGGATGGACATATTGGAGTGTGTTTGCTTCTTCAGACAACTCAGGGTTCTTGGCAGAATATACAAGAGACGATAAACGCAATTGGAGGCATACGACTCGAGAATTCAAGGGCACCGAGTCGGCGGAGGAGATATTCGGCTCTCAAGGCTATGCGTGGGGAGCAAAGGAAAAGCTGTGTCAAGCAACACAGGGTGCAATCAAGGTAATGAAATACAGTCCTTATATGAGCGAGCCAGAAGAAACAATAAGACATATAGGGGATATTCCACTTGAGTGTAGTAATGGAGGGATTATTTCTGCCAGCACAGCTAATTTCGGCGTAATTGTTGAACTTGAAAAGGCAATTATGGTACTGACAAGCAGCGAGCATACAATAACGCTGCCTGGGGAAGTTGTTAATTGGAGGGTATTTCCTCGCTCTCATCATTACGAGAACCAATTACATCTTGTATATGAGGATAGAGTGGAAATTTTGTCGTTTAATGAAGATTACTTAGTAGATCAGGAGGCAAAGATAGTGGGTACATCGTTCCCCAAGCCTATCGGCAGACGTTGGTCAAGTGAGAATGATACTGTCGAGTTTGTGATTTAGCAGTTGCCATATAACCGGGCATATATGACGATGCTTGCCCTTGGGACGAAGAAGCTGGGTTTGCTGCTGACGTGTGCTTACCTCACGTGGCCTAGGTTATGATGGCTTATGTGATAGACGGTCGATAGCAGGCGAAATTATATTGGAATGGGAAAGGGGCAGTTGCCCGCCCCTTTCACGAAGAGAGAATAGTTAACGAGGCCGCTCACGGAGACGCCTTCTTCGGAGCCGCGCCATGAGCCCTGCCTGCTATCTGCATGGCCTTGATCATCAAGACCACCTTGCCGTTGTCTTTCTCGAATCCCTCCGCTGGCCGGAAGCCCTGCTTCTTGAACAGAGCCAGGCTGGCGGCGTTGCCCGCCCGGATGGTGGCACAGGCCAGCGGTGTCCTTATCTTGCCTAGCGCCTCTGTCAGGGCCAGGCTGCCGATGCCCTTCCTCCTGTGCCCGGTCGGCACGGCCAGATGCTTCACCTCGGTCAGGAACCAGCCCCGCCGCTTGAGCCCCACCACCGCCTTCATGGCGCCCTCGTCGATGAGGGCGTAGTAGCGGGCGTCGAAGCGGAAGGAGTCCGACTCCCGGTCGGGGTTGGCCTGGACGATGATCGCCCTGGCCCTCTGCAGGCCCTTCCCGGAGACGACGCGTTTCAGTTGCACCGTCCTCACCCCCCTTCAGATGAAGAGGTCGCCCTGCCACGCGCAGCCCCTGGCTTTCCGCTCCTCCTCGGACTCCCACCAGGGGGAATCGTCGGTCGCGGGCTTCTCGGGGCGCTTGCGGCGGGGCAGATCGGCCACGGGCTCCACCTCGAAGATGCCGTCTGCCGGCAGCCGGTAGAGCCGGTGCGGCTTGGCCTCGAACCAGGTGACCCGCTTGCCGCTGGGCAATGCGGCGCCCAGGCTCTTCCAGGCCGATCCGAAGATCTTCTCGGTCGAGCAGAGCCACCTCCCCAGACCATCCTTCCTGGCGTCGAAGACGACCAGGGGCCGCTCCTCCGAGCGCCAGAAGTAGATCGCCTTCAGGTTCGAGGCGACGTAGAGGAAGGCGTAGTCCGACTGCGCTGAGATTAGCCGGTTCATCTCGGTGAGGGCCTGCACCAGGTCCTCCTCGGTCTTCCCGCGGTGCCGGCCAATGGCCCGCAGAACGACTTCTGAGTCGACCTCCCAGCTCCTGATGCCGTAGACCTTGGCCACCTCGTCGGCGCAGTCGATGATGCCGTTGTGGCAGCCGTAGTCTTTGCCCAGGCTCCCCCGCCAGAGGGCGAAGGGATGGGCGTTGCGGTCGGTCACGGCACCCGAGGTGGCGTGCCGGTTATGCCCGATGGCCAGGCTGTAGCGGTTCCGGAAGAGGAACTCCGCGTGGCGCTCCTCGACGAACCGGGAGCCGCACACGGCCTTCTTCACCAGCCGCGAGCCCCCGCCGCAGGTGACTGCCAGGCCGGTGGAGTGCTTCCCCCGCACCTGGTCAGCCACGCAGAGGGCCTGCAGGAGGAGCGACGTCCTGAAGTTAGAGGTGCCCGCGAATCCGAACACGCCGCACATCAGGCCGCCTCCTCTTGAGCGCCACCGGTGCGCTGCTGCTCCAGGAAGAAGTTGTAGCGCCTCTCCAGGTAGCAGTAGCGCCGCCAGACCACGGCCGGCCCGTGAGCCATGCCGATGATCTCCCCCAAGGCGTTGAAGTTCTGAGGGACGGGCATGACCCGGGCCACGAGGCCGTTTTTCACCGCCTGCACGAAGTAGAGCACGAAGGTGACCCACGCCGAGATCTTGTGCGGGTCGATCGTGCCGCTGTGGAGGCGGAATTCGATGGTGTTGTGCCGGGCCAGGGAGGCCACGTTGACGTCCCGGTAGCGGTCCACCCGCAGGGCATCCTGCCGGTCCCGAAGGCCGGCGAGGCTGCGGGCGGTGAGCGGCCGGCAGTAGCCGTTCTCCCTCCGCGAGGAGGGCACCAGATACTGGATGACCGGCCGGGCCCGCTCCCAGACTTTGGCGATTTCCTTGATCTCATCGACCGAGAGGTCGAAGGCGTCCACGTGCACGTGCAGGCCGCAGGAGCGGTTGACCTGCACCCTCTCCGACTCCGAGAGGATCCCGCAGACCTTGTGCAGCTCGTTGAAGCCCTTCTGGGCGAAGAGCTTCGGGCTGACTAGCTCGAAGGAGCCAGCGTCGCCATGTAGCGAGCCGTCGTGCACCAGCTTCCAGTGGTCGGAGACCATGTGGTTGTAGGCCTCGGCCACGGCGTTGATGCCGCCCCCGGTCAAGAGGCCCGCCGCCGCGCCCGGGCTCATCCCCACGGCCTCGATCTCCACGCCGAAGGCCCGCACGGGCATCGGCGCGAAGGGCAGGCCCGCCTTCAGCCGGCTCTCCAGCTCTAAGTACTTCATGCCCATCAGCTCGAGCAGCCGGTTGATGACGAAGTAGGCCTGTTCCTTGGAGAGCTGCGGGAGGGCCCTCACGCCGAGGGCGTCGAGCATCAGCTTCTGCCAGTCGGAGGCAGGCTTGGTGGCCCCAGGTGGCTGAGGCAGGCCCAGAGCCTCGATGTGCTTGCAGGCCACCGATGACCCTATCTCCCGCAGCCCATGCTGCCTGAGGAAAGCTAGGCAGGTGCATCCCCAACTGGAGTCGGGGAGCTTCTCGATCCGGTGGGTGCCGTTGTGGTTCTCCGAGGTGACCGTCTCGGCGGTCTGGCTCTCGAACCGCTCCATCCTCCGGAACTTGGTGCGCAGCAGCTCGAGGAGCTTGCCGGCCTCCTCGATCGTGCTCCGCTCGTGGTTGTGGCGGCAGCCGCCTTGCACCGGCCGGCCGCATTCCGTGCAGAAGAGTCCCCTGGCGCGAACCAGGATCCTTCCCAGGACGATCATTTTCTCTCCCTCCGTGGTGTGGCAGAGGGAGAGGTCCCCCCGCCGGGGAGATCTCTCTCCCCCTGCGGGGTGGTGGTTGCTGGGCCGTCTTAGAAGCCTGAGTCTTGCTCAGCCCCCTGCTGCGGGGCCTCGGTCTCGCCGACGGCCTCGCCGCTCAGCACGACGTGGTAGTCCGGCTGGTTCTCCTTCTCCTTGCGGTCGTTCTTGAAGATGGAGACCCGCACCTCGCCGAAGGCGCCCATGTCGAGGACGCCGGAGAGATAGGTCTTGCCCTTCTCGGACTCGCGCTTCCAGAGTGCACCGATTCTCTTGGCCATTTCATGTTACCTCCTTCTGGTTATTTGGATTTGAAGGCTTGCTGTCTCGCCTGCTTGGCGCTGATTCCGAGGGAGTGATCCCCTTTCTCCGGTCCTCGGGAGAGCCGTGGCCCCCCACCCGGCGAGTGACCGGCGCGAAGCCCCCGGGCTGGGATATCTCGGGAGAGAAATCCCTATTGTTTCGGCCACGTGAGCGGCCGTTTTCCGTTGAGTGAGTTATCAAAGAGCAAAAGGGAACAGCTATGCCCTTGTTATGAACCGGCGCGGGATTTCGGCAAGGCGGGTCTGTTGGCGCTTTTTCGCCAATGAGGTGGGGTTGAACGCATCGGTGAGGGGTTCAGAATACGGGGCAACTATCAGAAGGAGGAAGCCATGCCCCTGACAGCCGAGGAGAAGGCCGGCGGCGCCCGGATCGCCTACATCAACACGCCCCAGACGGACCGCGTCTTCCGCCACATGGTGCGGGTCGACCGCGCCTTCCGGGCCCTCAACGTGGCCTTCATCCGAGGCAACGTCACCCTGGAGAAGATGCGGGAGGTGGAGGAGAAGTTCGCTACGGCGCTGGCTGCGCTGAAGGATGTGGCGGCCGAAGCGGGGAAAATGGGGGAGAGAACACGACCTGAACGCCGGGCGGATGGGAGGAGGAATGGCGGCGAAGTGCGGGGTTCGCTTTGACGCTAAGTAGCTTTCTTCGTTGACACCGTGTTCGGTAGCCATTAAGATATCCATAAAGACATCTGGGGGGATATCCGATGCGACATACCGAGGCAGATTCTATAAAAACTACGGTCACTTTACCGAAGTGGCAGGTGGCGGAGCTGGACCGCTCCGTGGAGGCTGGAATGGCTAGGTCTCGTAGCGAACTCATCGCCAA
>Ga0315282_10004129_pt1 | contig 25474 bp, 29 predicted proteins | sample YL17G07_20_MG_FD_203693 | JGI IMG/M metagenome (GOLD analysis project Ga0315282, IMG submission 203693) | Sediment microbial communities from Yellowstone Lake, YNP, Wyoming, USA - YL17G07_20 | ecosystem: Environmental > Aquatic > Freshwater > Lake > Sediment | place: USA: Wyoming | collected... | reverse complement strand
TATGCTAGCCGTTCTCATTCTAATATTAAGACTATAAGGCGACAATATATTAATTTACAAACTAAAATAATTAGTGGTAAAAAAATAAGAATTTGTACCAAATGTCTTAAAACCATGTCCAAAATGAAATAAAAGTTATGGCTAAATGTTTAGTGCAAAAATTAAATATTAATCAGCTTAATTTAAATCTAGCCGAGTTACTAGCTGCTTTATTGTTGCTAGTTTTATTATTAGTTTTAGCCTCTGGTTAGATTTTTGTTAAATTAAATAGTATAATTAAAAAAACTAGCCAAGGCAAAATCAAGGCTAGATTTTTTGTACCTTTAAACTTTACGGTTAACGGCTTAATTCGGGGTGGGCAGGATCAAAACTCCCAAAAGGAGACGTAATTTGCTGCAGCTAATTGACTTGCTCACCCCAACCACTTTGGAGTAAAAAATAATAACTACACGAGGAGGGAAAAATGGAGGAACAAATTAGTAAAGAACAGGATTTTTTTCCCGGCAGAATCTACCAGACCGAAAAAGAGGCTACGCACATTGTCACTGATGAAGAAACGAAAACTTTTCAACAAATAAAATCCGACCGAAAAGGAAATTTTACTATTGATAAGAAGAGGTATAATGAAGTGGGAGGTCCTCGTTTTAAGAGAAATGACTGTGGAGATACGGTTAAAAATTATCCGATAGTCTGGCTGACCTAATAAAAGCAAACTTTACCGAAACAAAATAGGCAGAATATTTTTCGCCTATTTTTTATTTTAGTTAAAAAAATTTAACGAAAACGCAAACTCAAGATGGTTTTACCATGCTTCTTTCTGTGCTTTCTTTCAGCTATTTTCTTTTTTTTATACATAATTAGCGACTATATAATCCGACTAATTCGGTTTGTTTAATAATATGTTCATTTATAGCCGATTCCAACTTCACTTTATTAGCTCGCGTATCAAGCTCAAGTCTTTGATCCAAGGCGTAAAGTTTAAAATGATAATGATGAATGCCATTGGGTGGACAGGGACCAAAATAGGTATTTTGCTTAGCATCATTCAAGCCTTGGACTGCGCCGCTTGGCAGACCGTCTTCTATAATACTATCAACCGTTGGATCAATATTCCAGACCAACCAATGAGTGAAATTACCACCGGGTGCATCAGGATCGTCAACAATTAAAGCTAGGCTTCTGGCTTGTACTGGCACATCGCTAATCATTAAAGCTGGGTTAACATTTTTTCCGTCGCAAGTATAATTAACCGGAATAAATTGGTTGCTAGCAAAAGCTGGACTAGTAAGTATCATATGATTATCTCCGCTAGATCGTTGACTTTGATCGGTTGTTAGCGGAGTTAAATAAAAAATTTCAGACTTCGACCTTTGATTAAAATAATAGATTAGACCACTTACTAAAACCATAATCACTATGACTAAAGTAATAATTTTAAATTTTGTTGGCATATAACTTTTTCCTGTTAATCTATTATTTCAAAATTATGATAACCTTTTATCTTATCGGTAAATTCAGATTCAACTTTATTTACACGCGCAGATGATGGGCCTTGATAGCACCAACTTAAAAAATATTTTAAATTATTTTCATCACCTTCAACTTCAAGATAAACTGAACCGTCTGGTTGATTTTTAATAAACCCAACTAGCTTAAACTCAAGCGCTTTTAACCTGGCGGAATGACGAAAGAAAACGCCTTGAACTAAACCGTAAATTTTTATATTTAAATGTTTAATCATACTAATTATTTTTCCGCTTCACTAGCTAACTGACGGTAATGACAGAAATCACAATCAGCACTAGCCTGAGGCAAATCACTACTAAGTAAACATTCTTTGGCTGCTATAATTGCTGGTCCAACCCAGCTATCACTACCTTGATAAGATATAATCTGTACTTCAAATTCTAACTTTCCATCAAACGCCTGTCTATCCTTACGGCCATTGCAATAGACAAAGTAACTTAGATCAGAAATCTTATAATCAGCTAATTCCTCTACCCGCCGTGCCAGCCATTGGTAAATCTCCATCTGTCTTTTATAACTTTGCTTCCATTGATCATCAAGGGTTATAGCATTTTCCGTACTAGTAGCTTTATAATCCACAAGATGAAGTTCACCGCCAGCCAACCACAAATCATCAATCGCGCCATAGACTAAAAAATTGGTTGGCTTATGCATTACTCGCAAGCCCTTAAAAGTATTACGCCAATCATTAATTTTATCATGCTGAAACGGTACTGCTTCGATACCATAGTGAACCATTAAAGGGTGGGCTTTATTTACTGCACGGTGCGAGTCAAACTCTTTTTTAAGTAAGGCGTCAACGGCAGAATTTAAAGTAAAGGGTGGTCCATCGGGGCGGCTAATGCCTAAACGTCGATCCAGATAAAAACAGCGCGGGCAATTTATGAATAATTCCAGCTTGGAACGTGATAGTTTAAACGGCAGTCTGGTTTTTGGATCAAATAAGTTACTTTTTCGTTTGACCTTATAAAATTGAGACATGAAATTATATTTGGAGATAAAATGAAATTAGTTAATTATTCTATTTTAGCATAAACCTCCATTTACGGCTGGCCCAATAAGATCCGGCATAATCTATACCGATTCTAGCACTAGTAATAATATCAGATTTTTTTACTTTCTCTCCCCTGTCTTCTAGCCAAAGCCGTTTGCTCTTGGTTAAATCTTCTCCATAAAAAGATTTATCCAGTTTCAGATAGAGGCAAAGTTTACCTGGTCCGTTGGCCAGCTTAAGATTGCCGTCTTCCAGGGCCAGAGCGCGAATCAAGACACATTCGGGCTTACCCGCTTTACTAGTAGAAATATTAAGCTGCCAATACATACCATAAACTAAATAAATATAGATATGTCCGCCAACTAACCACTCTGCCCGGTTGCGAGTTGTAATTTTACCAGCAAAAGCGTGCGAAGCTCTATCTTTTGGACCTATATAAGCTTCGGTTTCAATGATTTTACCTATCAATTTTTTCCTACCAATTTTTCGAACAATATATTTGCTCAGCAACTGTCGCGCCAGAATCAGAGTATCTTGAGTATAAAAATTTCTCTTTAATTTAGTAAACATTGTATTTTTAATGCCTTTTGAAACAAACGGTTAAGTCAGCATACTTTTTATAAAGCGGTAATCTTTCATTATAGATTTCTTTTAAACTTTTGGCTTCAGCGCCAATCACTCCTCGCCTCACCGGATTACCGATTTGTTTTTTAATTAAATTAAAGGGGACGTCTAAAAAAATAACCAAAGAATTTTTTTTAATAAATTTCATGGCTTTAGGCTGATATATTACGCTACCGCCGGGTGCAATTACCCTGTTATTTATTTTCCCCAGTTTTAATATTTTGTTTTCTTCCTCTCGTAAAAATTGCTTTTCACCTAATTTATCAATAATTTGATATAATTTTAACCCGAATTTCCGTTCAATTTGTTTATCAATATCAATAAATTTATAACCTAACTCTTTGGCAATTTTCTTACCTATGGTAGTTTTTCCCGAAGCTGGCATACCGATTAATGTAAGGTTAGTAAATCTTTTCTTCCTTATCATAAATTATTCTTAAGACTAATTTAATATCAATTAGACACTTGAAAATATTTATTAGTACCATTCCAACCGGTAGTTGATGATTCAATCACTCCGGTACCACCGCCAGGCGTGGGTGTAGTTAAATTCGGTAAAGTAACTGATTCGTTAACATCTTCCAAGTTAGCATACAAAGCGCATTTCTGACTATCTTCAGTCACTAGATAATGATAAAAAGATTCTGTCTCAGTACCAATCTTGGGGTCAAGAGGCAGTTGCTGTAAAAAATTTGTATATTCAGGATACTTTAATTTTAATTCTTCTTTTAAACTAACTAAATCATAATCGCCTGGTCCGGTGTTAGGTAGATAGCAAGAACCGGCTGACAGGAATCGGCCAATTTGCGCCAACTCAAATTTGCGCTTGGCATCACGGGCTTTATCTCTAGCCGAAAGCAAAGACACCGTTACTATAGTAACAATCATACCAATAATCGCAATTACAACTAACAATTCTATTAAAGTAAACCCTGATAATTTTTTATTATTCATTTTAGTAGGTAATTTATTAAAGCTTTACTCCAATATTCAATTAAAACTTTTAAAAAATAAACGGCTATTATTATTTTAGCATATTTTAAAAATAATAATAACTAATTTTATCAAGAAAACTATTTAAGCTTTTCTCAATTTAAAAAGCCATTGACTTAGTAATGGCTCTTTTAAAAAGCAGAAAAATTTTCTCTTTTAAAACTATTTTGGATAAGACGATAGCAATGAAACCGACTGAAATATAGTAACCGTCCGCTCGCTCCCAAATAACTCTTCTTAGTGAATCTTTTTATATTTTACTAAGATTGGCTTTTACACGATTAATTGCTTTACTGTTTAGCCGAACTAATTAATCTAAAAGTAGTTAAAACCGCTTCTAACTTAGAGAAAACTTTTGACTCATCAACTTGCTTAACCGTATCTAATTGTTTATTATCTAATTTCCCCTGAAATAAATTTAAGCTGACTTCATAGCAAGTATTATCAACATAAGCGTGATAAACCCTGCCTTTAGCCCAGGTACCAGCTACTGCACCTTCTAATTCCCCGCCATAGAAAGTTAGATCATTAATCATCCTGGTCTCTGACAGGGTAATATTTTGCCCCACTCCCAAGCGCTGGGCTTTTTTACAGCTGGTTTCTGACATACCTTTATTACCAACGGAAATAGTGACAAAAGCATCCAGGAAGTTGGTTCCGGCATAAGTCACGGCTGGCCACAGTTCAATGGTGACGATATTTTTGCCACCGCCCAGAAAATATTCACCTACATAATAAGTTGGACTAGCGCCTAGATCTAAAATATAAATTTTTGGGTATTTGATTTCAAAATCGTAAGATTGATTTTGATAGGTTTTCCAATTAGCTTGTTGCCTTCTGCTGCTTATTGGCGAAGATGTTAAGAGATTAAGTTCTTGTTCTGGCGCATAGAGAGCGGAAAGAACTAAATAAATTGCCAGTGCTGACGAAACTGCTAACAGAATCCATTTATAAATATCTTTCATATGGATTAAAGATTAATATTTAAAATTAAAATAAATGTAGCTATCCTAAAAGAAAAAATAAATAATTATCATAATAAAAAAACTTAATCTGTCTACTGCTTATATTTCTACTTATTCACCTACTTATAATTTACCATTTTTTCTAAAATTTTTCAATAAAAAACGCCGGGGGTAAACTTAATTTTCTCCGGCGATTAAGAACCGGGCTAGCCAACTCTAATTTTAAATTAAGAGGTTTTAGCTGACAGTTTTTGAACTTTTTATAAAATCAATTATAATAACAAAATTTAAATAAATCGCGTTGCACCAATAATTGGACAATAACTAAAAACTAAACTATTAGATATTTGACTCTGGTCTGCTATCGTCTGGTTCGTCTCTTTTATCCCCCGGCATGATCCATTTACCTTTATGCCACTTCCATGGCCAGTTATCCTTTTCCCATCGTGGCTCTTCTCTGTCCAGCCATGGCCCTAAGTGTTCATCCATTTGTTCTTCCGTTAAAACCGTAGAAGCACCAAGGTCATGAATAAAGCCTTGTTTCCAGCTGTCAATTTTTTTCTTTATATATTTTTTTATTTCCTCTTCGCTACCCATGCGGTTAAGTAGATTAATCTGAAATCTGTCCTCTAACTCTTTTATTCTACTGACGGCAAAATCCCAATTAGCTAGTTCCATCGCTAAATAAGCTTGTTTCTTGTCGCGTAAGGCTTTGAGCCAGGGCTTTATCCCCGCCCTGTTTACATTGGCAGCTTTTTTTAACTCATATTCATAGTAAGCTTTTCGAGCAGCCTCACCTAATTCCAGGTTATTTAAATGACCGGCTTCATGCATATAATCTAACAAGTTCCAAGCTGTTTTAAAATTACCATGTCGAAGAATTGGCTTAGTCGAATCGCGATTATCTGCGCTCCAATCATCTTTTTTACTAAAAATAAATTTAGTCCCTACTGGTGCATACTTTTTAAAATTTTCTTGTTCTTGACTATTTTTCTCCAGAATTAACTCCAATTCTCCTTGTTTATCTCGGGCTACAAATTTAATACCATTTTCCAACGGCAATTCATACGGCTTAAATCCCTGTTTCTCTAACGGACTTTTCTTTTTTTCAAGATTAAATTGATTTAAAATTTTCTCTAACATATTATAATAAATTTTAAAACTTATTTCTTTGGTCGGGGTACTGGGAATTGAACCCAGGCTACAACCACCCCATGGTCGCGTACTACCGTTATACTATACCCCGTCTAAACCTATTATTCTAGGATGATATCTATTAATTAATAAACTTGATTATTCCGACCTGCTTATTCTTATTTAATCTTATAATATAAACCTTAAAATTGTCCAATAATTTTAACTTGGGGAAAAATAAAAAAGGCCGTTGCTTTTTAAACAAACGGCCAAGTTTGAAATTATGTCCCCTTTCTTATTGTTTGGTTTAGGCTCTCCAGATTACTGGTTTGCCTAATTTTTCCTCCAGCTCACCACGAAGACAAGCTACTGAAAACTCAATTACTGAATGACCATTGCCATTGGCTTTAACCAATAGATTGGGTACGCCTTTTAATTTCTCCTTCACTTCTTCAATGGGCAGATCAACTTCAAATTCCATTTCAAACCCTCCTTCCTCTTTTTACTAGCCGAAATTTAATATCCGCAGCTGACCTTATCAATATACCTACAGCCTTAAAATCATTAATTTGATACATCTTTGACAATTCATCAGCGCTTATGCTGCTAGAAATATAAACTCCAGCGTCAGCTGATGAATCACCTAAGACTGACTCTCCTGCTTCTTTAGCGCCTTGAGTAGCGCTTACTTGCCTGAATCAATTATCAGACTATTTTTTTATCAATGACTTTGGCAATTTTTTTCAAATCGCCAAGCAGGGCCTCAAGATCTACAAGGGACAAGCTCTGGTCGCCGTCAGTAAGCGCTTTTTTTGGATTGGGATGCGCTTCTATAATCAACCCGTCGGCACCGGCGGCTAAAGCGCCCTTACTTACTGCCGCTACATATTCGGACCGACCCGTGCTATGCGAAGGGTCAACAATAATGGGCAGCCATGATAAGCTTTTTATAGCCGGCAAAGCGTTTATGTCCAAGGAATTTCGCGTATGTGTCTCAAATGTTCTGATGCCACGCTCGCAAAGTATCACCTGTTTTTTTTTCTGTCGGTCTAGAATTCGCTCGGCCGCCAAGAGCCATTCTTTATAAGTGGCTGACATTCCTCTTTTTAAAATCACGGGCTTGCCCATTTCTCCTACCATATCTAGCAAGCAAAAATTCTGCATGTTTCGCGCACCAATCTGCAATATGTCCACCTCGTCGTTGAATAAATTGGCGTGGGAAGTATCCATAATTTCATTGGTAACCAATACGCCGTATTTCCGTCGCATTTCGCCAATAATTTTCAGACCTTCCTGCTTTAAGCCCTCAAAACCGCGAGGAGCTGTGCGTGGCTTAAAAGCGCTGCCTCTGATTATATTGATGCTCATGGCTTTCAGCCGTTTAACTGTGATATCCATCTGCTCATAGCTCTCAATCGCGCAAGGCCCAGCAATAATCACCACTTCTTCTCCGCCAAAATGAACTGCTGTTTTTTTCTTATTTATCTTCGCTTCAACTGTGACACCGCTGCCATTACCATATTCACTGGCTGCCAATTTGTACGGCGCTGATATTTGTTTTACCTCTTCCACGCCATCAAGCGACCGAAGATGACTCATAAAATCTTCATCATAATGAACCACGCCGATAACGGCAATGACTGTCCTTTCCTCGCCCCAATTCATGTTGGTCTTTAGTCCATTTTTTTCTACTTCTTTAACAACCTTTCTAATTTTTCTTTTATCTGCACCCTTCTGCATTAAAATAATCATTTTCCCTCCTTATTCTTGTCCATGGTTAAATATTTACAATACGCCCTATCCTCTCACTTCAAAAATTATTTTCTAATCACCCCCTTTTTTATTTATTTTTTTAAAAGACCATAACAACAAAACTGGCTCCCCATTTTATGAGGAGCCAGTTCGTTTTCCCTAGTGAGTTTTAACTTAATTTAATCAAATTTAGTTAAAACACCACAAAAAACTGTACTCCCCGAGGAGCCAAAAAAGTAAAAACCAAAATAGAATGCAGTTCTTTGTAATGTCTTAATCATAAAGATATTAAAACTGGCAGAAAATCTACCTGTGAATAATTATAGCAAAACCACTAAAAAATGCAACCTTTTTAAAAAGATAAGCCAAAATTATTCTTGTACTTTATTTAATAAAGTAAAAATTTTGCTAATATTGAATAAAAAGAGGAGACTTAGTAAATCTCCTCATTGAATTTTGCTATTAATCACTTCATGGGCCAACAATAAAACCAGTTATGTCCCATGGTAATATTGGAGTAAGATCGCCCTGCCTACTTACCAAGCCTTTATTATTATCCTGACCCGTAGTCTGTTTAAGCTCAATGGCTAATTTACTCTTGTCATCTCTGCTATTATCAACTTCTCCGCATTTACCTGTTTTAGAATCTTTCATAACTACTCCTTTCTTTCTTTGCTACTATAACTGAAACTTTAAAATTAAATCTTCCTTATAGCTTTTTTTATCAGCTTTTCCCGCGAAAAACCATAAAGGCCGTTGAATCAATCGTCTTTGCTTCGGTCAGATCATCATCTAATTTCTGGCGTTCTGTAGGATCAAAAAAATTACCTGATTTATTATAAGCTACGAACTGTTTACTGCCGATAGGTCGATAGATCACTACCCCATGATTTTCCGGTAAACAGGCGGATACTGCTGCAATACCTTTGAATTTACTACCCCTTTTAATTTTACCATTTTCCGAGACCATGACTTTCCCCTCCTTTTAAAATTAATCTTCCAAAGATCTATTAAAAAAGACCATCTTGCTGTTGAAGACGGCCTGTTATATTTTCTAACTTATTAAATATTTTATCTCTTCAAAGCAAGTAAAGACTGATGATTAATAATAATCATCTGGCTTAAAATGATAATAATTTGCTTGCTTAGAAATTTAGTCATATTTTTAAAACCACCCTAATTTCGGGTGGCTTCATTTAGATACTATTTTAATCTCTTCATTCTTTTGCCACCCAATACTCAACAACAATCATAATAATCCCAATTACTAAACTAGTAATTGATATGGCCTTTTGAGCTAATTTTTGGATGGTCTGTTTCATAAACTAACTAATATTAAATTTATAAAAAATTTCAGTTTTTGTCAAGATCGTAATTTCTGGCTAATATTAAATAAATCATGACCAAACTTAATTTAAATTTTTTTCCCAGCTAAAATTAAAAAGTCAGAACCTTGGCTAATTGCTTAATTAAAGCCAAAGTCACGGCTGGCGCTAATAAGCTATAAGCATCTTGACCATCATCATCTTTAACCACCCATGATTTTTTACCGATAATTACCCTGCTATTTTTATCTAATTTATAGGTGAATTCCGGAGTAATTTCATAATCGTCAACATACTTATCGGCAATTTTTACCGGAATGGAATTTCTTAATAAGATTTTAGGGATGCCATGCAAAGAAAAAACTTTTTCTATAAGTTTATCGTCTAATTCCAATCTCTGCCTAATTTTTTCTATACCTAAATTATCACCTTCTTTCGCTCTCATTCTCGCTCCACCACAAGTCGGGGTGTCGCAGATTAAATAAAACTCTTTTTTTTCCTGATCATAACCGACTTTTTGCGTAGCAAATAATTTTAAATTTCTCGGTGTTTGGCAAATCGGACAAACGACTCGATACTTCATCCTTTCATTAATTACTGATTCAGGGATACTAATAGCTACAAAAATATCCGTGTCATCTCGGTAATCGATTAAGTCACGGAAATAAAGCGAGTAGGAAACTTGATCTAAATCACGGGGAAAACCGTCAATAAATAAAGCTTTTTTCGGCATCCTACTAATTTCTCTCTTCACTAAAGCTAATATAAATTCAGTGGGAAGTAAAGTCTTAGTATCTCTAGCTAGTAAAGCTTTAATAGCATCTTTGACTGAAATATAACCTCGATAATTTTTAGTTAAAAAATCTATCAATTCCTCTCGCTTGCTTTTATTCTCCATATCATTATGTACGTCTCGCACAATATCACCGATAGAAATATGACCAATTTTATCTTGGCCAAAAATATCCATCATTAATTTGGAATAAGTACCTTTTCCCGAGTTTTTTTTGCCTAAAAAATAAGCAATAAATGTATTATTTTTTAAATAATCTTTTAATTTAGCGGCCTCTTCTCCTGCTTTCTTCTGAAAATACTCGGCTCTCGCGGCCGGATCGGACAAATCAAATTTTTTTGTCAGGCCTTTTACCTTGGTTTTAAAATGAGGAAAGTCTTTTTCATAATCCTTCATATGTTTTAATCAAGCTATAAATAGGCTAAGGCAAACATTTTTCGTTTATGGCCAGCCCAATAATTTAACAATATAACAATTTAACTTTTTAAGTGTTCCTTTATTTTTTGACTAATCTGGGCCGGGGTAAAATTGGCTTTTACCAGATAATCGGCCGCACCTAATTGCTCGCCTTTGAGTTTGTCTTCGGTCGTTCCTAAATTGGTCAACATAATTACTGGGATACTTTTGGTGGTGGCATTCTTTTTTAACTCCTCCAGAACAGTAAAACCATCTAATTGCGGTAAAATTATATCCAGCATAATAATGTCGGGTTTTTCTTTTTTAGCTAACTCTAAGGCGACTGCCCCGTCAATAGCAATTATCACTTCAAAGCCATCTGCTTGAAATTTAGTTTTATACATTGAACTAATTAAATTATCGTCTTCTACCAACAATATTTTTTTCTTAGTTATTGCCATAAAAATAAGTTATACTTTATAATTTTGAGTCCCGCCCCGCCGACTGGCGGGGTCGTCTTCTACCAACAATATTTTTTTCTTAGTTATTGCCATAAAAATAAGTTAAACTCAATTTATTTTAGGTCTGACCTTGCCTAAGTCTTTTTTGGGACTGGAGCGGGGTCATCTTTAACCAATAAAATTTTCTTTTCGGCTTATGACTTCTTATTTTAAGTTAATAAATAAAGCACCTATTTAGAGGTGGTTTCATTTTAAATTATATCACTTTCAAAAAAATAGGCAAGATAATTTCAATTTCTAATCTAGTTTTACTAATAATAGCAGGTTTTAATAAATTCGCCATTTGACATTTATTTTATCTCTACTTTTTGCCCATCACTAATTAATTTAACTGTTCCGTCTCTATCCGTTCTCATTGTCTTCGCCCCTTCTCTTTCCAGTCTTTTTATCACCCTTAAGCTGGGATGACCGAAATCATTATTTTTACCAACTTCAATCACGGCGATTTTCGGATTAACCGCAGCTAAAAAATCTTGGCTGCTAGAAGAGTCGGAACCATGGTGGGCCACTTTTAAAACTTCCGCTCCTAAATCAATTTTATTAGCTAACAGTTCTTGCTCAACTTCTTTTTCCATATCGCCTAAAAATAAAAAACGACTTCGGTCATAAACCAACTTAATCACCAATGAACTATTATTTAAATTATTGATTGTCCTATCTAAGAAACTGACCGAAGGATAAATAATTTGTAGCTGGCAATTGTTAGTCAAATTGATTGTTTGCGGTCGGTCAATGATTACCATTTTAATTTTTTTATCTGTCCCGCTATTGCGGTGATTACGTACTTGCTCCAGCCAAGTTAAATAATTTGGCCCGTTATGAACTACGCCAGTATATAATATCTGTTTAACCTGATAACGTTTTAGTACATCAATTAAGCCGGTAACATGGTCATCGTGCGGATGAGTCAGTATCATTAAATCGATCTTTTTATCCCACCATGCCATGTTCTCTCCCAGCCGCCTAATGATGCTACTATCCGGTCCGCCGTCAATTAAAATATTCTGTCCGGCCGGTGTTTTGATTAACTCGGCATCACCCTGCCCCACGTCTAAAAAATCCACCTCCAAATTTTTCGCCGGCTGCCAGTACAACCAAAACAAAGGAATAGCCACGAGCACCGTAGCTATTCCTAAAATGAGTAAAATTTTATATAACTTAGTTGGCATGATTAAATTATACCATAAAAAAACTTCTCTTACCGAAGTTAGAGAAGTATGGACTAAGGGCTTTTTTGTTGGGCGGAATTATAACGCCTGTAGAAGATCTTGGTTACATTTATAGAATTCCAGTACTAGTTTAATTTGCTCCGCATTCAGTCGGTAAGGAAAAATCTGCGGAGGGAACTTTTGGAGCTGTTTGAGTTTATCCTTAAAAATAGACTCAATAAATTCTGTGCGTGAACCGTTAAATCGCATGCCCAAAGTATTGACTATGGCTGACGCCGCATTAAAACCCAATAAAAGCCCGATGGCCAACACTTTTTCATGGTCCGCCTCTTCTCCCTTAATGTCAAAAATGTTTAACAATTCTTTTACTTTTTGCATTTGTGACATGTTAATTCCTCCTTTCTTCTGTAATCTCCTTTTAGAGATAAATAAAAAGATCAATATTGAAATTTATCATAACTTAGATTTTTGTCAATTATCTTAATCAGACACTACTTGCTTAATGACGCAAAGTCATTATTGGTTATACCTAACCCCAATTTCCTCATGATATTAAACGCATCGGCCGGGCGGGCGAGAAAATATCTTTTGCCATCTTTGGGACTAATATACCAGGCTTCGCCATGGCCTTGTACTTGCAATAAAATCCTGCCGGCTAAACTGGCACTAAACTTTTTATCATAGGCTAAACTTTTACCTTTTGCTGTCGGTGAAAAACCGCTAGCCAGTTCAGTCATATCATTGTGGCCGTCGCCATCGGTATCGGCTTTATTTTTATCCGTGCCGATAGCTTGTTCAAAAGTATCTGGTAGCCCGTCGTTATCGCTATCTACTCCGGATAAATTACTTAAACCCAAAGGAATTTTCGCTAACTCCGCATTAGTGATGCCGCTGCCCTGTTGTCTGATTACGCTAAAAGCATCTTCCGGTCGGCCTAAATAATGCAAAGTTTTAGTCTTAGCGTTAACATAATAGGCTTCGCCCTTGCTTTGTACTTTAAGGATAATGTTGCCTCTTAATTTATTATATAAACTATTATTTTTAACTGTTATAACCTGGCTGCTAGCTAACTGAGCAGGCTGATTAATTAAAGTCTGATTAGCGGTATTACTGGTTGGTGCTGTTTCAACCGCACTTATCTCAAAACTATCAAGTCCGCTTTTAACATTAGTCCCTGAAGTGCTGGTAGAACTCACCCAATAATTATATTGGCTTAATTCCAGACTTTCCAGTTTAACCTGATGAGCGCTAACTAAATCGGCTGAACCGGACTGATTAAAAATCGCGTCCTCTTTCTTCTTATAAAAAACTCCGCTATTGGAAATTAAATTGGTAACCCAATTCACTAAAGCCGTCTTATTCGCTACATCGGTCGTAACGGTCGGCCCGGAAATAGTTTTTAGCTGATCATTAGCCGGCATAGTAAATTTCGTCAAATCTACAGTTTTACTTACTGTACCGCGAACCAGAGTAAGTAAATAATTATAGTTAGTAGCCTGTTTTAAATTGGAAATGGTTAAAGCATGAGTTAAAGCGCTATTAGTATCTTCGATTTTATTATTGTAGACATTACTATAAATATCATCATAATTTATGAAGCCAGTAGTATTAACGTCAGTCGACCAGCTAATTATCACGCTGGTTGAACTGACTAACGCTACATTTTTACTTAAAATAGTAAAGTCATCCGCCGCTTTTTCGTCTTGATAGACCGATATTTTCGTTGAGGTAGAATTATTATTTTCATTGGCCTCAAGAAGTTGATTATTTTTATCTAGACTGAAAGCTAGATTAAAATTGCCTATTTGATTAAAAGCGCCACTATATTTATAATGGAAAATCGCTCCGGGGTCTAACGACGCCTCGAAACTAGGATAACTGTCGTGAGTTACTGTATTAATATCATAAACGAAATTAGGGAAGGATGGTAAAATATCAAGACTGGAAAACCCAGTGGCGTCAATTAAGCTAGTACTACCGGAATTTTTTATATTAACTGTTATATCCAATGGTTTTCCTAGAAGAATTTTATCCAAGCTAAGACTAAGGCTATCGACCGATAAATCTATGCTGCTTGCCGGATAAACGTTAACCTTTAGTCCTAAGCTGTCGTTATTTTTGTTGCTTTGTTTTAAGTCGTCGTTAGGATCAATAGTAAAACTAAGTTGCTTTCCCCCTGCCGAAGTAAATTTACCTTCATAAACGAAAGGTAAATAGTCGCCGGGCTTAAAAACGTTAGCCAGACTGGGATTAGGAATAGTTGAATTACTAAGACTGAAATTTGGAAAATTATAATCGGGAAATAGGCCGGTCGAAGAAAATAAATTATAGGTGCCATCATTTTTAACTTGGATGCTGATGCGACAGGTTTGATTAACTGCCGGGCTAGTTGGAATAATGCTGATTGATTCGGCGATTAGATCATTTCCGGTTACATATGCCTGACCGCTGACCGAATTATTACTGGTATTGACCTCGCTTAAAAAACCGGTTAGGTCAATCGAAACGCTTAAATTATTCTCTCTTAATTTTGTGAAAACACCGTAAAAATTTATGGTGATGTAATCGTTAGTCTTAACCAAACTGTCTTGAGCTGGCGATATAGCCGTTGGAGAATTACTTACGAAACCGTCTAAACTAGCGCTATATCTGGGCAAAAAGTCCATTTTAAAGTCGTTGCCGCTGTTTCTAAATACTGCCCTAATGGTAGTATCCTGATTTATTTCAGGCGAAGTTGGGGTGACGGTAAGACTGACGGCTTGCAAATCATAACTGGCTTGTTGCGCCGATACCGTTAAACATATTATAAGCCAAACGCTTAATAAAAGAATAATTGATAAAATGAATTTATAAAATTTCATAAGTTAATCTTTAATTCAATTTAATATAATTTTACCATATTAATATGTAAATAGTAAGTAGAAAAGTGATTTCTAATTCCTTATTACTAATTACAAATTTTTTATTTCTTTCCCCATTCTCTGCCGTTTATGCCAGCTAATCACCGGATAAGCCGCCGCTAAATAATAAATCACTATCCAGCCCCACCATTTAGCTGTACTTGAATTGATTTCTAGATAGCCATGAGGAATTTTAACAACTTGCTCTACGACGATTAAAATATATTTTATTACCAGCCAAGATGGTAAAAAAAATAAAAAAGCCAGGCTCGGCAAAAACCAACTTAAAGGCAGGGCGATGATTATGGTTATAGTTAAAAAAGGTATGGCCCAGATGATTAATAAATTTGCCAGCGGCGCGATTAAAGAAACCTGAGAAAAATTATAAGCCATAATCGGCCAGGTAAAAATTTGTGCCGCTATGGTTAAACATAAAATTTCTTTTAAACCATCTAATTTACCCCAGACCGAACTCAGTCTAACGGGTAATTTAACTTTTTCCAGCCAACTATTTAAAATCGGATAAATATAAACTAGCCCGCTAATTGCCAGAAAAGATAATTGGAAACCGATATCATCTCTGAATAATTTAGGATTAACTAGCAGTAAAAGAACGGCTGCTAGAATCAGTGAATTAGTCATTTTATTTAACCGACCTAAGTGTAAAGCCCAAAGAACTAAAAAACCCATTAGCCCGGCTCGCATAGCCGAGGCTGGTAGCCCGACTAAAATCAGATAAATCAGCAAAATTATTATAGACAGATAAAAAGCTTGGCGGCGACTTAAACCGATAGCTAATAAAAAATTCATGGTAATCGCAGCCAGTATAGTTATATTAAAACCGGAAACCGCTAAAATATGCGTTAAGCCTAAATGGGAAAAATTTTGCCGTATCTCATCCGGTAAACCTTTTTGTCCGCCAAAAATAATTGGCCCAGCTAAACTTGATTCCGGTTCTGTCATGCCTTGATCAATTAAATTTATTAATTTATTTTTTAAAATAAAAATGTTTTTATAAAACCGATTGCCTTGGTCAGTCCCTAATAATCTTACGGTAGGATAATAACAAACCGAATAAATATCATAACGTGCCAAGTAGCGATCATAAGCGAAATCATTGAATTTTTCAGGTTGCTCAAGTCGGCAAGAAATTTCTAACTGATCGCCATAATTAAAACTTGGGTACAAATTAGTGGTAATTAAAATTTTTCCCATAATATTCTCTAAAGGCGACGCTCGCATCAGTAGGGGCGATACCCGCATCGCCCCTACTTTAATTTCTAATTTTTGATTGGTTTGTCTAACATCTGGTAGTTGATTAATCCGACCAATAACTGTTACTGTTTGGCCATTATAATGCCAAATTTTATCGGGCGTATCGGCTGGAAGAGATAAGCCATAACGCCAGATGGCCAGAAAAAATATCGCTAGAAATAGAAATAAAAACATAAAAACAGGTTTAAAACCTGTTTTAATATGATATTTGAATTGCCAACCTGTAACCGCTATCACTAGACAACCGATAAAACAACTAAACCACAATAATCTTTTCTCAAAAAAATTTAAAGGCAGGAAAGAAGCCACGCCAATGCCGACAATAAAAAACAAACAACCGATTAAAAAAATTTTCGATTTGGTTAAATTCATTTAAATAAATTTTTATAATAATCGCTAACTTGTTTTTTATTAAATTTATTATTGGGGTTTTCGATGTCGTCATACCATTTTCTTGGATTATCGATAATATAATTTCTGATTTTTTCTAAAGAAATTTCATCGCGAATTATGTGTTCATAATAATTTCTCTGCCAAATAAAATTTTTCCATTCTTTTAACAAATGAATTCGTTTAGATACTTCCGATTTAAATGAACCGACAATTGTTGATAATGAACCAGCTGGCTGTTTTTCAAAAAATCTCGTAGGGGCGATGCATGCATCGCCCCTACCATAATCATCGTTAATAATTATTATACCGTGTAAATGATTAGGCATTATTATAAATTCATCCAATTCGGTTTTTGGATGGTGATTTGGAATCGACCGCCAGATATCTCTAACGATTTCACTTAATTTTGTTAATATGACTGTTGGTCCGTCTAAAAAATTATCATATTCAACAATTTTTCCCAGACAGCAATCTTTATCTTTTACACAAATCGTAACAAAATAAAAACCAGGCCAAGAATAATTATAATCTTTCAGCCTGATAGAACGCCTGCCTTTTACCGTATATTTATTTAGCAGCCTCCTTGATAACATATTTTATTTTTTTCTTGACCATCTTAAATACGCTTCCATAAACTCATCTAATTCCCCATCCAGCACGCTATCAACATTAGCAGTTTCATAATTCGTCCGATGGTCTTTAACCATTTTATATGGCTGCAGTACGTAAGAACGAATTTGTCTGCCCCATTCGGCTCTTAAAGCTTCGCCACGTAATTTTAACTCTTCTTTTTCTCTCTTATCTTCTTCCAGTTGATATAATTTTGATTTTAAAATCTTTAAAGCCGTCTCTTTATTTTGGTGTTGCGAACGCTGACTCTGGCAAGTCACTGTGATACCAGTTGCTAAGTGCATAACCCGCACCGCTGATTCAGTTTTATTAACGTTTTGACCGCCAGGACCTGACGAGCGAAAGACGTCAATTCGTAAGTCGCTATCTTTAACATCAATATTTACAGCTTCTGGTAATTCAGGAATCACTTCAATCAAAGCAAATGAGGTATGACGCATGGCTTCGGCATCAAATGGTGAAATACGCACTAACCGGTGAACACCAGCTTCACTTTTTAGATAACCGTATGCCCAATGACCGGTTATGTTAATAGTTACATTTTTAATACCGGCTTCATTGCCCGGATTACGATCAATAACTTCAGCCTGCCAACCCATTTTTTCCATAAATCTTAAATACATTCGCTCCAGCATCTCGGCCCAGTCTTGAGCTTCTACTCCACCGGTGCCGGCATGAATTGATAAAATGGCATTATTTTTGTCGTACTTCCCGGAAAATAAAACCAAGAACTCTAATTTTTCAAATTTAGCTCTTAGTTCTTGGTATTTTAAATTGGCTTCATCAGTAATTGATTGATCATTTTCTTTAATCGCTTCTGCCACCAACTGCTCCAAATCAGTAATTTCTTTTTTCAGTTTCTCCCATCTCCCAACTTCCGTTTCCGATTCCTCTGTTTTTTTACTGACCTCCACTGCCTTGACTCTGTCTTTCCAAAAATCGGGTTTGCTAATTTCCAATTTCAAATTTCTAATTTCTTCTATTTGCCTATCAATCTCAAAGCAACCTCCAGGTATCTAGGAGTTTTTCTCTTAATATTTCTGTATCTTTTAATAAGTTTTCCATATTAATATATTATATTGCTAACCTGATGGGTTTTTTATTTTTTACTTTGTTCTTTCTGCCAAAACCACTCATAAATCCCATATGTCCAACTGGCTGTATAAACCAAACTTACTAGTACTATGCCCCATTACTTATTAATTATAGCGGTAATGTACCAAAATGGCTGGGACAACAGGCCGAAAACAAAACCCCATTTATTTTTTCTGGCTACTAAAATAATGCCTAAAACACCAAAAATAAAAATGCCTATTTGAGAAATTGTATCTAGCATAATTTACTAATTATCTTACCAGGTTGTTACTCAGCCGTTATTAAACTAACTAAATTTTATTCTATAATTATGTTCTTATTTTACTTCATTTTATATAATTATTCAAATTTTAAAATAGCGGCAGTCTTAACTTTAACTACCGCGTATTTTGATAAAACCGTCAACTAAAAATTATTGGAGTTTAACAATGTCACAATTTCTTAATTTCCTAGTTTCATAATTTCATAATCCCTAATTACCTAAGTGCCTAATCTACTGTTGCGGTAATTCCGCCAACTTTACTTGCACCGTCTTTTCTTTTCCGCCATGCAAAACTTTTAAAGTCATCTGATCGCCTGGCTTTGCTTTGGCGATGATGCTTGATAACTGATTAGCGCTATTAATTTTTTGACCATTAGCCTCTAAAATTATGTCATTTTCCGCTAATCCGGCTTTATTGGCCGGCGAACCGGGAATAATGGCTAAATCGGCCGGGTTTTGACCGCGGATGATTAGAGCGCCGTAATTAACCGGCAGTTTGTTGGCAGTAGCTAACGCTTGGTCAATCAAAACATAGCGCACTCCCAGCCAGGCCCTGACGATTTTACCGTACTGTTGCACGCTGGTAATGGAAGCTTTGACTTCATTGATGGGAATGGCGAAACCGATATTTTGCGCGCCTTGGACGATGGCCGTATTGATGCCGATGACATTACCGTTAATATCCAAAAGTGGCCCGCCTGAATTACCCGGATTAATCGAGGCGTCGGTTTGAATTACACCCGCCAGTTGCTCACTACCGAAAGAAGCGCCACCCGCAGAAATTGAACGCGCCAATCCGGAAATAACTCCAGTAGATACCGTATTTCTATATTCTCCCAAAGCATTGCCGATGGCGATAACGGTCTGCCCAACTTTTAAATTAGAGCTGTCACCTAAAGTGACGGTTGCTAAATTGGTAGCGCTAATTTTCACTATACCGAGATCGCTGCTCGGGTCTAAAGCGATAACTTTAGCCGGCAACTTTCTGCCATCATTCAATAAAACCGTATAATCGGCTTGGCTATCGCTCACTACATGTTTATTGGTGACGATATAACCGTCGCTGGAAATGATAAAACCGGAACCACCGCCAATTTCTTGCTGTGTTGTTCCCCCTTGATTTTGCGGAGAATTCTGGCCGAAAAAATTGTTGAAATTATCGCCAAAAAATTGCTGAAAAAATTGTTGGCCGAAAGGGCTTAACTCCTGAATGTTTGACAAATTCTTGGTAATAATAATACTGACTACTGCGGGTGAAACTTTATCTACCGCCGCGATTACCGCTGATTGTTCGTCTAAAGTAATAGTCTGTTGAATACCGGAATTGGACGATAAATTTTTACCGGTTAACCAATTCGGTAGATTTATCTGCCGGCTAGCCAATCCGGCCCAAAAGCCCATGGCCCCGCCGAAAACCGAACTGACAATAATCGTGGTAATTAAAATAGTGATAAACGATTTTTTAAAATTATTTTCCATAGGTTTTTTAGATTAATAATTAATTTTTTAACTTCTTTATTATAATACAAAATAAATTGCTTTTCAATACTAAAACAGCCTTTTTTAAAAAATTGCTGTTTTTAATAACTAAATAACTTATCTTTGAAATTAACCACTTTGCCTCTATATATTAATACGTCCTCACTTCGTAAAAGTTTCATTTTTTGCTTTACGCCTTTGGCATAACCGCCAATTTTGCCATCACTTCGTACTACTCGATGACAAGGTACAACTGGGGCCAAAGGATTTTTATGGCAGGCATTGCCCACCGCCCTAGCGCCCCCCTTTTCCCCCAGATAATTGGCAATGGCTTGATAAGTAGTCACTTTACCGTACGGTATTTTTCTTAAACTAACCATCACCCTATTTTCAAACTTAGTTAATTTCATAAATGTATTTTACCATTACTCCATCAGTAACATTGCAAGAGAATAGCGAGAGCGAGAACTATTTCGGTAAAACTTTTATTTGGCTTTTTAATTGTTCTGGTAAACTTTTTAATAAGTCGTTTACGTTGCCGGTTGTATCACTACCTAATAAATCCTGATATTGTTTAATTACTCCGCTAAGCAGCGGCGGTAAAAAAATGATGCCCAAAATAATCGGTACTACAATCAGTAAAAAATAAATAAAACTCATGACTTTTTGAAAATTAACATAAGCCTTGATCTTTTTGGTCATCTTATAAATTTCCTCAGTTAACGCCAAGTTTTTTTCCAATAATTCCTTTATTTCATCTGATTCGTTTTTTTGTTTTTCTTCATTCATATTTTAGATAAAATTAGAAATTAAACATTTATTACGTTAATTACGTATACCATCATATATACCCGCAAAAAGAAGAAAAAGGATAAAACCAATAAAAGTCAGAGTTACTCCGTATTGCCATTTATATAGATACTTTATGAAAACCCCATATACGGAAAAAGCGGTTAAATTTAAAAGAATTACACTGAATATGATCCCCGTTTCTGTAACTTGGTAATCGTATAAAGCCATTAGACACTCTTTCTCGCAAAAATTAGGATCACGCTCGGGCTGCAATTGGCATTCTTGAATGAACTGACCCCAGGCGGCCGAAGTTGGCAAACAACGAGCCACTCTGGCCGAGCAATCATCCATACAGGGGGTGTAATTTATTTTATTTGCCTCTTTTGAGAAAAAACTTAAACCTGACAGAAAAATAATAATTGCAATATTGACAACTAAAAGAATCAATAGAAAATGTTTGAATTTATAAAATCTGCTTGCATTAATTTTACTTTTTCGCTCCACCCTGTTTTTATCTGAAGCAATATTTTTCGCTGGTAGCCTTTTCCGTAATATTAAGGTCAATATCATAAAGGATATGGAGATAATCTGCACTACAAACAGACCAGATATCATATATGTATACCAAGGGAATTTAAAATCTATCCGAGGCTCAAAAGATATTATGCCAAAAGTCCGAGCAACTAATGGGATAAAAAATAAAATTATTAACATGTAAAAATAATGTATTTTTTTCATAATATCGTAAATCTTAAATTTAATTATCTTGCTTCACATCGTTTTACATACCTCCTACCTATCGCCGCCATTTCCTCCATCTCTGGTAAAACATAGGGCTTTCTGCCTACCAATTTCTGGTTAACTAAAGGAGTATTACTTTTAAATTGCTGGAGGTACCACTTATCGGCACCACTAATTAACTCGCCAATTTTAGTTAGATCATCTTTTTTAACCAATCCGGGTACGGCAGTAGTTCTAAATTCATAAGGCAGTTTACTCATTATTATTAGTTTAACACTTTTTTTAATTTTATTAAAATCAACTTTTTTACCCGTTACTTTTCCGTATTTCTTAGCCGGTGCCTTAATATCCATCGCTAAATAATCAACTAACTTATTTTTTATTAATTGAGCGATTACTTCCGGCCTAGAGCCATTAGTGTCAAGTTTAACTAGAAAACCTAACTTTTTTATTTTAGCTAAAAACCTGGTTAGATCAGTCTGTAGAGTTGGTTCGCCTCCGGTTACGACCACCGCTTCTAATTTACCTAATCGTGATTTTAAAAAAAGGAAAAGATCATCCTCCCTGAGGTTAGGATGATCTTTTCGCTTGTCACCTTGCGGTGATTTTTTTCTTTTATCGCTAAACTTGCCTTGCCTGTTAGGCCTGACAAGCATAGGGTTATAACAAAATTGACAACGGAAATTGCAACCTTGGGTAAAAATTATAGCGGACAGATGATCGGGATAATCCAATAAGCTAAATTTTTGTAAACCACCGAATAACATAATACAAATCTACGAATGAATGCGAATGCTGCGAACTAGGATAATTTATTTGCGGCATTCGCATAAAATTCGCATCATTCGCATTATATCTTATTAATCTTAAAAGTCTTGCGATTAAAATACTCGGCCTGCTTTCCGTCATTCCATTGTTGCACTGGCCTTAAGTAACCAGTTACCCGGGAATAGACTTCGCAAGGCGTTCTTTTAGTTTCAATTGGACTCATAAACTCCTTGATCTACTTATCAAATAAAATTAGATAAATAGAATTTTATTTTTATTTAATTAGCTAGCAGACAGCAGTAAGCAGATATTAATACTCTGCTTACTGTTTACTGCTTTCTGCTTATTGGATAAATTTGTTAAAGATTAGTTATTACCAGTTAAATCAAGGCGCTCTCCATCTCTCTTTCCACTTGCTCTTTGGGTAAGTAACCTATGTCCTGATCGCATCTGGGACAAAAGAAATGCTCACCGACTAAATAACCGTGCTTGGGGCAGATGGAAAAAGTCGGGGTAATGGTAAAATAAGGTAAATGGTATTTTTCCACAATTTTTTTTACCAGCTTTTTTACCGCCTCGGCACTAGGCAAGGCTTCACCAACAAAACAATGCAGTACCGTACCACCAGTATATTTTGTTTGAATTTCATCCTGCAAATCCAAAGCTTCAAAAATATCATCAGTATAATCAACCGGTAATTGGGTCGAATTAGTGTAATAAGGCGAGGCTTTACCGGCTCCGACTGCTTCTTCATTAGCCACTATAATCTCCGGATATTTATCCTTATCAATTCTAGCCATTCTTCTGGTTGTGCCTTCAGCCGGTGTCGCTTCCAAATTAAAGAGATGATTAGTTTCGCCTTGATATTCTAAAATTTTATCTCTCATAAAATCCATTACTTCCAAGGCAAACTGTTTAGCTTCTGATGAGGCGATAGTTTTTTTAATCGGGACAAAATTTAGTAAAGCCTCGTTCATGCCGATGATACCGATAGTAGAAAAATGATTCTGCCAATAACCACCGAAGCGCTGTTTGATACCAGACAAATAATATCTGGCATAAGGATACAGTCCTTTATCAGTTAAATCTTCTAAAACCCGTCTTTTAATTTCTAAGCTTTCAAAGGCGATTTGCATTAAATTAGTTAACCGGTCATAAAATTCTTCTTTGCTTTTAGCTAAATAACCAATCCTCGGTAAATTAAGAGTGACTACGCCGATTGAACCGGTTAAAGGATTGGCGGCAAATAACCCACCGCCTCTTTTTCTTAATTCCCGATTATCTAGACGCAAACGACAACACATACTTCTGGCATCTTCCGGTTTCATGTCACTATTAATAAAGTTGGAAAAATAAGGAATGCCGTATTTGGCGGTCATTTCAAAAATTTTTTCCGTTACCGGTGAATCCCAAGAGAAATCATGCGTGATATTATATGTGGGGATAGGAAAAGTAAAAACTCGGCCTTTGGCATCGCCAGCCATCATCAACTCGGCAAAGGCTAAGTTAATCATGTCCATCTCTTCGGGAAAATCCTGATATTTTTCCGGCTTGATCTCACCACCAACTATAACCTTTTCCTGACCGACATTAGCCGGCGGCACTAAATCCAAAGTGATGTTGGTGAAAGGAGTTTGAAAACCAACCCGGGTAGGCACATTAATATTAAACAAAAACTCTTGCAATGCCTGCTTAACTTCGGAGTAATTTAAATTATCATAACGCACAAAAGGAGCCAAATAAGTATCAAAATTGGCAAAAGCTTCAGCTCCGGCCACTTCACCTTGTAAGGTATAAAAAAAGTTAATAATTTGACCTAAAGCTGTACGAAAATGCTTAGCTGGACGGGATTCTACTTTTCCGGCCACTCCACCGAAACCGCGCATCAATAAATCTTTTAAATCCCAGCCGGCGCAATAAGCGGCTAAGAGTTGTAGATCATGTACATGAATTTCGCCATTTTTATGAGCTTCACGGATATTGGCAGTATAAACTTTATTTAACCAATAATTAGAAGAAATAGCCGAAGCCAAATGGTTATTTAAACCTTGCAGGCTATAACTCATGTTGGAATTTTCCTTAACCCGCCAATCAGTTTGTTGTAAATAACCTTCCATTAATTCATCCGAGTTTATCATCGTTCTCATCTCTCTTAACCTGGCTCGTTGATCACGATACAGAATATAGGCCTTAGCCGTCTTTATTTGTCGATTTTTAATTAAAATTTCTTCTACTATATCTTGAATTTCTTCTACCGCTGGAATACTTCTAACATGAAATTTCTTATTTAACATCTTAACCACCTGATCACTTAGTTTTTTCGCTAACTTTAGATTGGGCTGACCCACAGCTTCAGTCGCTTTTAGTATGGCATTGGTTATTTTATTTTGATCAAACGGTACAATCTGCCCAGACCGTTTGATAATTTGCGTAATCGTATTCATAAACTAATGATTTTATATTTTCTTGCTTTCTTGTTTTTTTGCTTTCTTGGCCAATAACTTATTTAATTCACGTTTGAAGGTTTGGGCATCTTTAAAAGATTCATAAACGCTAGCAAACCTAATATAGGCTACTTGATCAAAGCGTTTTAGCTGTTTCATCACGATTTGACCGATCTGATGAGAGGTAACTTCACTTTTTCTTAAAATTTGTAAATCTCTTTCTATTGAATTAATTAACTTTTTAAAATTATCTTCAGTGATTGGTCTTTTTTCTAACGCCCGCCTTAATCCTTTGATTATTTTATCTCGACTATAGGCTTCTTTACGACCATCCCGTTTAACTACTACTAAATCAAGAATTTCTACCTCTTCATAAGTGGAAAAACGGAAACCACATTTAAGACACTCTCGTCGTCGCCTTATTGACAGTCCATCACTGGCCACACGAGAATCAATCACTTTAGAATCCTCATAGTAGCAAACCGGACAACGCATATTTATA
>Ga0315282_10004128_pt1 | contig 25477 bp, 13 predicted proteins | sample YL17G07_20_MG_FD_203693 | JGI IMG/M metagenome (GOLD analysis project Ga0315282, IMG submission 203693) | Sediment microbial communities from Yellowstone Lake, YNP, Wyoming, USA - YL17G07_20 | ecosystem: Environmental > Aquatic > Freshwater > Lake > Sediment | place: USA: Wyoming | collected... | reverse complement strand
GCCTCGGGGTGGTTCTGATCGGCACGCTGAGGTTGTACGAGATCTTCACGAATGGCAGCCGCCCGGCGTCGGAGTTGGAGCAATTGTGGAGCCGAGTGGGGATCTGTGAGTTGCTGCCGGGTCTGAATGAATACGAAGCGAGGCAAATGATTCAAAAGGCGCTCGGTCGAATCCCTGAAACCACCACCAAGCAGATCCTGAGGCAGACGGGACACTCGATCCGGCGGCTCGCCAACCTGCTCGAACACTTGGCGGAGTTGAAGGAACTCAACGGCGACCGAGACCTTGCGGATTTGATTCCGGTAGCTGGGGAGAGCTTACTGGCGCCAGTACGCTGATCCGTTTAAGATTAATGAGCCTATGGAGAGGTGGGCCAAAGAGGCTGTTCCAAAAGGGTACGCATGACCCCCTCCGCAACTCCCTGAATCCTCAGGGCGTGAGTTCTCCACGCAGGGTGTCCCAAAAGGTGTGGTTTGGTACACAGCTTCTCGAGCGTAAATCTCACGGTCCACGCTTCTTCACATGAAGCAGATTTCTTCTGCTTCCCTATAGGCTCGCGCTCCAGTATTATAGGCACTAGTTGACACTTGGCTCCTTGCCGTGGCCGCCCGACCTTGGAGTGAGACATGCCGGTGGTGAACCAGCCAAAGTATGCAGTCGGTTCTCTCGTACGCACCCGTGGGCGTGATTGGGTCGTGGTCCCGTCCGATGAGGATGAAGTTCTGAGGCTGCGACCGCTGAGCGGGAGCGAGGGAGAGACCATCGGGTTACTGCGACAGCTCGAAGAGAGCGCTGTCGAGGAGTCGGTCTTCCCAGCTCCCGAGCCCTATAAGGCTGGAGACTTCGTTGGCAGCAAGCTGCTGAGGAATGCCGCCCGACTAAGCCTACGGAGTGGGGCGGGGCCGTTCCGGTCGCTGGGTCGCATCTCGGTCCGGCCGAGGCCGTACCAGTTCGTGCCGCTGATCATGGCCATGCGGTTGGACCCGGTGCGCGTACTGATTGCCGACGACGTAGGTGTTGGGAAGACGATCGAGGCTGGGCTGATTGCGCGCGAACTGCTCGACCGGGGTGAAGCCCGGCGGCTGTGCGTGTTGTGCCCGCCGCACCTGTGCGACCAGTGGCAGACAGAACTGGCGCGACATTTTCACATTCATACGGAAGTCGTCCGCACGAGTACAATCGCTCGGCTTGAGCGGCAGGTCCCCCGCGGCGACATCAGCCTTTATCGCTACTACCCCCACCTGATTATCAGCATCGACTTTGCTAAGGGTGACCGGCGGCGGCACCAGTTCCTGGCGGATTGTCCGGACCTGGTCATTGTGGATGAAGTTCATGCTGCCGCCGATCCGGGCGTCGCCGGTTCGCGCGACCAGCAGCAGCGCCACCAGCTTCTCTGCGAAATCGCAAAGGATGAGAAGCGAAACCTACTGTTGCTTACGGCCACTCCCCACAGCGGCATTGAGGACAGCTTCCGTTCGCTCTTGCGGCTGCTGCGGAAGGAGTTTGGAGTGCTGGACCTCCAGACGATCACGGAACCTCAGCGGAAGGAACTGGCGAAGCAACTTGTCCAACGTCGCCGCGCTGATGTTACGAAGTGGATGGGCACCGACACTCCCTTTCCCAAGCGAGTGGCGCCCTTCGAAGAAACGTACAAGCTCTCTGAAGAGTACGGAAAGCTATTCCAGGACGTGCTTGAGTTCACGCGGCAAACGGTACAGGTGCCGGGCCTTCAAGAAAACCGTCGGCGGGTCCGGTATTGGGCCGCTCTAACATTGCTCCGATGCCTCATGTCGAGCCCAGAGGCGGCCGTGAAGGCATTCGCCGCGCGAGAGGGCGACGCGGCCCCCGTGCCCCAGGAAGAAGGCAGCGAGCCACCGGAGGAACTCCGCACGCGCGAAGTGCTCGATTCCCTCAGTGAGGCAGGCACACTCGACGGGGTTCCCGAACCAGCTATCGAAGCCGGCAGCCGCGACCTTGCGCCCACAGACCGCGCAAAGCTGCGCGCTTTCAAACTGCGAGCGGAGGCCATCAAAGAATCCGGCCGCGACCCGAAGATAGAGAAGGCGGCGGCAATCGTGCTGGGGATGCTGCAGAAGGGATTCCGTCCCATTGTGTTCTGCCGCTTCGTGGCCACGGCCAAGTACGTCGCGGAGCAATTGGAGCAGCGGCTAAAGAAGCATTACGCAACCATCCGAGCTGTTGCCGTCACCAGCGAGACCGGGGGCGACGAAGAGCGCGAGGCCGCCATCGTCAACCTCGCTGAAACTGAGAAGCGAGTTTTGGTGGCCACGGACTGCCTGAGCGAAGGCGTCAACCTTCAGGACAATTTTGACGCTGTCCTGCACTACGACCTCCCGTGGAATCCCAATCGCCTCGAACAACGCGAAGGCCGCGTGGACCGTTTCGGGCAGAAACGCAAAGAGGTCTGCGCCGTCGTTCTCTACAGCCCTGACAACGTCATTGACGGCATCGTTCTCGAAGTCCTTCTGCGCAAGGCGAAGAAGATTTACGAGACCCTGGGCGTCCGGGTTTCGGTCCCCGCGGAAAGCGAGAGTGTCGTCCATGCCATCGTGAAGGCAGTTTTTGAGAACTGGCGTGGAAAGACTGAGCAACTGTCGTTGGGTTTTGCTGGCCTGGAGGATGTCCAATCATTTCACTTAAAGATAGATCGCGAGGCATTGCGCGACAAAGAGAGCCGAACGCGGTTTGCGCAACACGCTATTAAGCCCGATGAGGTCGAACAGGAACTCAAGGCCACCGACACCGTTTTGGGCGAGCCGGCTTCCGTACGCAGCTTCGTCCTTGATGCCGCTGACCGCCTCGGGATTCCTGTCACAGACCGAGGCAGCCATGTCCTGATCGACCCGCGGGAACTGCGCGACGAAGTGAAACAAAAACTCGGCTGGCAGAAGCCGGTGAAGGCGGTCTTCGATAGCCCTCCGCCGCAGGATGTTGAGAATGCGGTCGTCCTCGGCCGCAATCACCCCTTTGTCGCCTACCTCAGCGAACAGATTCTTGGCCGCGCGTTCCACCCCGCGAACGACCGGGAGAATTACCGCTGCGGGGCAGCTTACACTCGCTCGGTGAAGACGCGAACGGTCGTGCTGCTTCTGCGGGTGCGATATCGCCTCAGCAGGCGCGGCCAGCCCGACCAGTTTGCCGAAGAAGTGATCACTACCGGCTATCGCAGCGAGGGTGGCGATGTGCGCTGGTTCGAGGCGAATCACGCTGACGTGTTGGAGCTGGTGGAGAAAGCGGAAGTGGTCGGCAATATCTCGTTGGCGGAAATACAACAGCGCATTGAGGCCGCGCTGCAAGAGGCGCCGGCAACACGCGCCAAGCTCCAAGCTATCGCCGATGGCCACTGCCGGGAGCTGGAAGCTGCGCACGACCGGCTGAAGCAGCAAATCGGCGGCGCCAAGGTCACCGCGACAGCCTACGAGCCGGACATTCTCGGCATCCACATCCTGCTGCCCGGAGGCGAGGCGTAATGAAGTACATCGCCATCCACTCCGAAGGCGGGCTGATCCCCTACGATCTACTGGAGAAGATCGCCAACGAGGATGCTCCCGGCCAGAAGGCGGCAGACTTCGGCCTGGCAAAGGGGCGGCGGCTCTCGGACGAAATCCAGCGCGTCTGGAGCGACGCACAGGACCTCTGGGACATCTTCCGCCGTCGCCGGGAGTCGCTACCAGAGAAAGACCCCCACGGCACCACGCTGACCCGCGAGCGGTGGATCGTGCCACTGCTCACCGATGCGCAGATTCTCGGCTATGAGCTGAAGTTTCAGCCGGCGGGCGTGGAATTGCATGGGCTGAACTTTCCTGTCTCGCACTGGGCGGGCGAAGGCGACGGCGGGCCACCGGTCCACATTGAGGGCTTTAAGGTTGAACTGGACCGCAAGGGCGCGAAGCTACGCACCAGCCCGCGAGCGATGGTGCAGGAGTTCCTGAACCACAGCGAAGCGCACCTCTGGGGCATTGTCACAAACGGCCTCAGCTTCCGTCTGTTGCGCGACTCCGCTCGAACGGCACGGCCCACCTACCTGGAGTTTGACCTCGAAAGCATTCTCGAAGGCAACCGCTTCAGCGAGTTCGCGATTTTCTATCGGCTTTGCCATCGCAGCCGCCTGCCGAAGCCCGGCCAGGAGCCGACCGAATGCCTACTCGAACAGTACCACCAGCTTTCCATCGAGCAGGGAGGGCGCGTCCGCGACAAACTCCGTGACGGCGTTGAAGACGCGCTGATGGCGCTGGGCAACGGTTTCCTGCAGCACCCGGCCAACGAGGCATTGCGCCAAAAGTTCGCCGCCGGGTACCTGCCCGCGGCCGAGTACCACCGCCAGCTTCTTCGCCTGGTCTATCGCCTATTGTTCTTGATGGTCGCAGAAGAACGCCGGATGATTGTGTCTCAAGGCGAGAATGCCGAACGCCACCAGCGCATCTACCGGGACTATTACAGTGTCAGCCGTCTCCGGGAGCGCGCTGAGGGCATTGTTGAGAAGACCGCCTTCAGCGACCTATGGCTCGGCCTGAAGCAGACCTTCCTGCTGTTCTCCGACAAGCGCGACTCCAACCCACTCGGCATCCCGCCACTTAATGGCGACCTGTTCAGCGATCAGACGACCGCAGACCTGAACGACACCCAGCTTCACAACCACGAGCTGCTGCTAGCCATCCGGCGGCTTTCCATGTTTGACGAGCGCGGCGTGCAGCAGCGCGTGAACTATTCCGCACTCGACGTAGAAGAACTCGGCTCGGTCTATGAGAGCCTGCTCGATTACCGGCCGGTGATTGAGAAGCAGGAATCCGGCTTGGCCTTCGATCTCCCGGTGGGCAGCGAGCGGAAGACCACCGGCTCCTACTACACCCGGCCGGAACTGGTCCGCGAGCTGATCCAGAGCGCGCTAGTGCCAGTAATGGAGGATCGCCTGAAGGAAGCGGGGAAGCTGCCCATCGGCACCCATCCGGACGACAAGAAAGCGGCGCTCGAAAAGGCCATCCTGGGCATCACCGTCTGCGATCCGGCTTGCGGCTCGGGGCACTTCCTGCTGGAAGCGGCGCGGCGGCTGGGCCGGGAACTGGCACGCATCCGCACGGGAGAGGACGAGCCGTCGCTGGAGCAATTCCACCTGGGCGTGCGCGACGCGGTTTCCCACTGCATTTACGGTGTGGACCTGAACCCGCTGGCCGTGGACCTCTGCAAGCTGGCCCTGTGGCTGGAAGGCCACTGGACGGGCAAGCCGCTCAGCTTCCTCGATCACCGGATTAAATGCGGCAATAGCTTGCTCGGCGTGTTCGATCCCGAAGTGCTCAAACAAGGTATCCCCGATAAGGCTTTCAATTACGTCACGGGTGACGACAAGAAAGCCGCCTCGGCTATCAAGAAGCTGAACAAAAAGGAACGTCAAGACTGGGAACGGGGCCAGCGCGGACTGCCCTTTGGGAAGACCGTGCTGGATAAGCTGGAAGGCTACGCCGAGCAGTTGTATCAGCTCAGCGAAATTGCCGAGAATAACCCTGCGGACGTGAGGCGCAAGGCGGACCTATACCGCAGAGTCTATGAAAGCCCGGAGAGCCATCGGACCCATCGCTTAGCCAACCTTTGGACGGCGGCCTTCTTCATGCCGCTCACGAACTCTGACGATCCCGCGGTCCCTACCCATGAGCGGTTCATGGAGTTCTTGGAGCGCGGCGTGGCTTACGGGCCGATGATCGGCAAGGCAGACGGACTGGCCCTCAAGCATCGGTTCTTCCACTGGTTCCTGGAGTTTCCTGAAGTGTTCGTGGGAAGCAAGCAGGTAGGGGAGGGCTCTGCCCTCCCGCGGGAGCGCGGAGCGCTCCCCTACCAGAGCGGCTTCGACGTTGTGCTCGGTAATCCGCCGTGGGAGCGGATTAAGCTTCAGGAAGAGGAGTTCTTCGCCACACGCGACCCTAAGATTGCCAAAGCTCCGAACAAAGCTGCCAGGCAGAAGCTGATTGACACACTCCCGGAGAAGAACCCTGGTTTGGCGAAGGAATTCAAAGAGGCCAAGCACGCGGCGGACGCCGCGAGCAAGTTCGTGCGCGAAAGCGCTCGCTGTCCCCTGACGGCTGTGGGAGACGTGAACACCTACGCTCTCTTCGCTGAGCTTTTCCATCGACTCCTGGCCCCAAATGGTCGAGCTGGAGTTCTTCTGCCAACGGGCATAGCCACGGATGACACCACAAAGGCATTTTTCGAGGACCTGGTGCAAAAGCGAGCCCTGGTTAGCCTTTTGGGGTTCGAGAACGAGGCCTTTATATTCCCGGCAATTCACCATTCGACCAAGTTCTGCGCTCTCACGATCGGGGGAGATCGAGCACGGACGCAGCAGGCAAAGTTTGTCTTTTTCTGCCGCCATTTCGAAGATCTTAGGGACGCAGAACGTCATTTCACATTATCCAAGGAAGACCTTGCTCTCTTAAGTCCAAACACGCGTACTTGTCCTGTTTTCCGCACTCACGCTGACGCGGAGTTGACAAAGAAGATTTACCGCCACGTCCCTGTGTTGGTGAACGAGCGGACAGGTGAGAATCCCTGGGGGATTAAGTATCTCGCCATGTTTCATATGGCCAACGACAGTGGGCTGTTCAAGAATGCGCCCGGCGATGGCTTGCTGCCCCTGTACGAAGGCAAGATGTTTTACCACTTCGACCACCGGTACGGGACCTACGAAGGAGCAACCCAGGCGCAACTGAACGTGGGAAGTCTTCCTCAGCCCCCAACTGAGCAAAAGGTGGAGTCCACATTTACTGTCCTTCCTCGGTACTGGGTTTTTGAGGAGGAGGTTAATGCAAGGACTGAACAGTGGAACCGTGACAGGACTGAGCTTATTTGGCGATGGAAACATGGGTGGTTACTTGGATTTCGCGACATAACCAGCGCCATTGTCGAACGCACGTCGATCTTCAGCGTATTGCCCAAGACTGGAGTGGGGCATACGGCGCCGTTAATCATTTCAGATATTAGTGTGACGACGGGACAAATCGCTTGCTTCCTGGCCAACGTGAACAGCCTTGCCTTTGATTATGTGGCGCGACAGAAGGTAGGCGGGTCGCACCTCACGTACGGTCTTCTCAACCAGCTTCCTGTGCTCCCACCGGCTACCTACACACTTGAGAATATTAGCGTCATATTGCCGTCTGTTCTTGAGCTGGTCTGTACCGCCTGGGATATCAAGCCGTTCGCGGACGATGTGTGGCGCGAGGCGGCTGTAGCGCCGGTGTCCTCACCGACGGATTCGGCGCTGGGGACAGCGCCGCTACAGGAAGGGATCCGCTGCCAGTGGGAAGAGAACAAATCCGCAACTGGCGGGCACGAGTGGAATCCGCCCGAGTGGGCCGAGATCGCCGAAGACGGCATTCCACTTCCGCCCTTCAAGTGGGACGAAGACCGCCGGGCCCGCATCCGGGCCGAACTTGACGCCTATTATGCGCTCCTCTACGGCCTCACGCGCGACGAGCTGCGCTACATCCTCGACCCCAAGGACGTTTACGGCCCCGACTTCCCGGGCGAAACCTTCCGCGTCCTGAAGGAAAAAGAAGAAAAGCTCTACGGCGAATACCGCACCCGCCGTTTAGTGTTAGAGGCCTATGATCGCCTTCCAAGCCGCCCAGTGCGTATCGGGCAATCCAACGGGGGTGCCTGAGGGTGAAGCGCTAGATGGGCATGGAGATTGACTCATGACCGTAACGGATATCTTGGCCTGGCTAGGTGGGTTGACTGGACCCTCGGCAATTGTGTGGGATGTGTACAAGTGGAAAAGATCCGGCCCGAAACTCCTCGTCAGGGTCTCCCCCAACATGGCCATCTTGGGCCGAGGGCAAGTGACAAACCAGAGACACTTGATCGTTCGCGTGGCGAATTCAGGAGAAAAGAAGACTACGCTCACAACACTCGCCCTTGCTCTCTACCCCTCGTGGTGGGCACAGGTTCGCGGCAAACCATCGGAACAATTCGCAGTGCCTATGCCAGGAGGGCCAGGTTGGAGAAACCTTCCTTGTCCGCTTGATCCTGGTGAGGAGTGGGCTGGTATGGTGAGGCAGGACCAGCAGATTGAGCAGATGTGCAAAAAAGGGCGTCTGTATTGCCATGTTTACCACGCCTTGAGCAAGAACCCTGTGGGCGCGAGGGTAGTGCTCAGCTAGGAGGAAAAACCGAGCGGATCATCTTTATCGTGTGCGTGCGAGAAAGGTCTCGGCAATGGGCGAATACCGCACACGGCGTCTGGTGCTGGCAGCGTTTGATGAACTTTCCCGGAGCGAACGGTTCCGAGGCGAGACGCGAGAATGCACGATTACAAAGAAGACGTGGGCGGTAGGGGAATAGGGTCCGCAGATTACGCAGATGACACCGATTAGGAAAGACAGACGAACGAGCGAAAGCCATCTGTGAAATCTATGGATGAGAGGTACGCGAATGGATGTTTTTGCGCTGAGGGATCGGGTCGTTGACGACTACAAACGGTACATCGAGAGCTTTGTCCGCATCCGGGACAAGCGGATTGACGAGTTTGTCCGCAAGCAGTTCGATTCCGGCGCGCTCTGGCCTGACCCGATCCTGCAACTGAACCCGGCCTACGAGCCCGGCCCCACTCTCGATGAACTGGCCGCGCCGGGCGTAATAACCGCGGGCACGGCGCGCTTCTTCCGCAAGACGGATAGCGGCCCGATCCGGCTTTACAAGCACCAGCACGAAGCCATTGAAGTAGCCCGCCGCTGGGAGCCGTACGTGGTCACCACGGGCACCGGCTCGGGCAAAAGCCTCGCCTATCTCGTCCCCATCTACGATCACATCCTGCGGACGAACCCGGAAAAGCACCAAGTGCGCGCCATCATCGTCTATCCGATGAACGCGCTGATCAATAGCCAATTGAAGGCACTGGAAGACTACGAAAAGATTTCGGGCGAATCGGTGGTGAAGTTTGCGCGCTATACCGGCCAGGAAAGCCAAGATTCGCGTCAACAAATCTTGGACGACCCGCCGCACATCCTGCTGACCAACTACGTCATGCTGGAATACATGCTGCTGCGGCCTGCGGAACGGCAGTTCACTGACCGCGCCACGGCGAACCTGGAGTATCTCGTACTCGACGAGTTGCACACCTACCGCGGGCGTCAGGGTGCGGACGTGGCCATGCTCCTGCGCCGGCTGCGTGAGCGCGCGGGCAATCCCCGGCTGCTCCACATCGGCACCAGCGCCACGATGGTTACCGAAGGCAAGCGCGAAGACCGCCGCCGCGCGGTGGCCGCGGTGGCGACCCAGCTCTTTGGGGCAACGGTAAAGCCCGAAAACGTGGTGGACGAGACGCTCCAGCGGGCGATTCTGGCGCCGGTCCCAAGGGACGGGGCGGGATTACGCGCCGCCGTTGAAGCGCCGCTGTCCAAAGACCTGACAGGCTTCCAGCGCGCGCCTCTAGCCGCCTGGGTGGAGAACACATTTGGAATTGATGAGGAGGACGGTCGGCTGGTGAGGCGGAGACCGATCACGTTCCTGGAAGGCGTCCGCGCGCTCAGCGAGGCGAGCGGCCTGCCGGAGGAGGACTGCACAAGCAAGCTGAAGGAAGTGCTGACGGTGGGCAACTCGCTGCGGAACGAGAGCGAAGAACCGCTATTTGCCTTCCGCTTCCACCAATTTCTCGCGGCGGGCGGGACGGTTTATTCCACGCTCGAAGCGCCGGAGCAGAGAAAGCTCTCGCTCGAAGGCCAGTACTACGCCGGCGGCGAGGAGGGCGAGCGGCTGCTCTTCCCGCTGGTTTTCTGCCGCGAGTGCGGGCAGGAATACTACATGGTGAGCTGGCGCCAGGGCGCCGATTCAGAGATTACGCCGCGCACGCCGCTCTTTTTTGCCGATGACGAGGACGAAAAGGTATTTCCCGGCTATCTGGTTCTCGATGACGGGAAAGTCTGGGGCGAGGGCCGCGAAGACGACCTGCCCGACCACTGGTGGGACGACCGCGGCACGACGGTGCGGATCAAGCGGGATTACAAGCCCCACGTGCCGCAGAAGCTGAGTGTCCTGCCGGGCGGCAAAACGCAGGAAACGGACGAAGCCAAGGGAACGCGAGTCTGGTTCCAGCCGAGCCCGTTTTTGCTTTGCTTGCGGTGCGGGATTGCCTACGACCGCTCGGAGAAGAATGACTTTCGCAAGCTGACCCGCCTGAGTCACACCGGCCGCAGCACGGCCACGACGTTGCTCAGCGGCTCGGCTATCGCGCAGTTGCGGAAAGACACGAGCGTGGCCGCTGAAGCACGAAAGCTGCTGAGCTTTACTGATAACCGGCAGGATGCGTCGCTGCAGGCTGGGCACTTCAACGACTTCATCCAGGTCGCGCTGGCGCGATCCGCCCTCTTCAGGGCGCTGAAGGAAAAGGGTTCACTGGACCATGCGGAAGTGACGCCGGCGGTCTTCCGTTCGCTCAATCTGCCGCAAGAGGCGTACGCCATCGCGCCGTCGGAATACGACCCCGGCAAGGAGCGGAACGAGACCGCGATGAAGCGGCTGCTCGAATACCGCCTTTACGAGGACCTGCGGCGCGGGTGGCGGATCGTTCAGCCGAACCTCGAACAGTGCGGCTTACTCCGGATCGAATACCCCGGCCTGCACGAAATGTGCCAGAACGAGAAGCTGTGGACCGCGCATCCGGTCCTGCAACAGGCCGCGCCGGAGAAACGTGAACAGGCGATTCGAGCATTTCTTGATCACCTTCGCAAGGAGATGGCAGTAGATGCAAGAGTGCTCGACCCGCAGGAAGAATGGGAGCTGCGGCAGCGCGTCACGCAAAACCTGCGTGAGCCCTGGGCGTTCGACAGCGATGATTTGATCCGGCAGAGCAGTCTGTTCGTCCTACCGGGTGGCCACGGACGTCGCACAGACCGTGATCGCAGCCTGGACTTCCGAACGAAGGTTTCCCGGTTCCTACGTCGGGAGGACACTTGGGGGATGGATGCTGAAATTCCAACCGACCAATGGGGATCTCTCATCAAGACACTCGTACAGGTTTTGAAGGGTAACTTCCTCCGCGAGACCCGCACGCACACACAGCAGCCAGCCATACAGCTTCTGGCTGGAGCGTTCCGCTGGACCTTGGGTGACGGCACGCCGCCCGAGCTCGACCCCATCCGCACCCGACGCGCGGAGTCGGATGAGTTCGAGGAAGTCGAGCGCGTAGCGAACAGGTTCTTCGCCGAGCTGTACACGGAGACTGCCCGGCTGATGACTGGCATTGAGGGTCAGGCTCACACTGGGCAGATTCCTTCAGAGCTGCGCATCAAACGCGAAGGAGATTTCCGCGACGGCAAGCTGTCAGCACTATTCTGCTCGCCGACAATGGAATTAGGCATTGACATCCGTGACTTGAACGTCGTCCACATGCGCAATGTGCCGCCGACGCCGGCGAATTACGCCCAACGCAGCGGCCGCGCTGGCCGCAGCGGTCAGCCGGCACTGGTCGCGGCCTTTTGCAGCGAGGGCAGCCCGCATGATCAGTACTTCTTCCGCAAGCCGGAGCTGATGGTAGCGGGAGCCGTCGCACCCCCGCGGCTGGATCTCGGGAACCAGGAGCTTGTTCGTGCCCACATTCATTCGGTTTGGCTTTCCGCGACCGGCATCAAGCTGGGCACGGGTATTGAAGAAGTGCTGAATCTCGACCCGCCCACCGCGTTTCCTTTGAGGCCGGACATTCAGCATCTGGTGCAGCTTTCGGAGGAAAAGCTCTCATCCTTGCGTCGTGAGTGCCAAAGCATCTTGGACGCCTGCGGCGAGGAGGTGAAGGACGCGTTCTGGAACACCCCCGGATGGCTCGACGCGGTTCTGAAGGAGGCTCCGACAGGATTCCACGGAGCATTCGACCGCTGGCGTGAACTGTACGTGAGCGCCACCCAACAGCGGGACGAGGCGCGCCAGACGGTAGATCGGCCTGGAGCCAGCGGGAAGGAACGCCAGGAAGCCGAGCAAAAAGAGCGCGAGGCCAAGCGGGAGATCGCACTTCTGCTCAATCAGACCAACAAGTCAACGGAATCGGACTTCTACCCGTATCGCTACCTCGCGGCTGAGGGATTCCTGCCGGGCTACAACTTCCCGCGGCTGCCGCTGCGCGCTCTGCTGCCGGCGGGGGAGGAAACGCACAGCGTGGACCGTCCCCGATTCCTGGGGCTGGGCGAGTTCGGTCCGCGAAACATCCTGTACCACGAAGGCCGAAAGTACCGCATGGCACGCTGCGTTTTGCCCACCGGCGGCGTGGAAGGGCGGCTGAAGAAAGCCAAGTTCTGTAATGCGTGCGGGTACTTCCACGATGACCAGCACACCGGGGCCGACGTTTGCGACCACTGCAAGACCCCACTGACAGGCGCGACGAGTGAATACACGCCGTTTCTTTTTGAGATGCCGACGGTGAAGGGGATGCGCGTCGAGCGGATCACTTGCGACGAGGAGGAGCGCAGGCGCGAAGGCTACGAGATGGAGTTGCACTACCGCTTCGCCGAGGGGCCGGACGGGAAAGCGATCTTCGAGAAGGCGACCGCAACTGAAGGGAGCCAGGAACTTCTGCAGTTAGTGCATGGACCGCAGGCGAATCTCTGGCGTGTGAATCGCAAGTGGCGACGATCCGACCAGCGCGGTTTCAGGCTGGACACCAAAACTGGCTACTGGGCCAAGCGGAGCGGGGATGATGACCGGGCCGGCGATATTGATGAAACGCGAATGCTTTCCGGAGTGCTTCCGTTTGTGCGTGATACGCGGAACATCCTACTGATCAGGCCAGGTGCTGATATTGGGGCAGCAAAGGAAGACCGAGAAGCGTTCCTGGCCAGCCTGAGCTTTGCCTTCCAGCGCGGTACGCAGATTTATTTTCAGGTGGAGGAGCAGGAAATTGCAGTCAACCGTATTGGTGAGAGAGATACGCGCAGCATCCTGTTCTGGGAGGCGTCAGAGGGCGGCAGCGGGATTTGGCTGCGCCTCATGGAGGACCCTGATGCTGTTGCGCGTGTCGTGGCCGAAGCGCTGACAAGTTGTCACTTCGACCCAGAAACCGGCGAAGATCGAGCCGAGAAAGACACATGCGCGAAGGCTTGCTATCGGTGCCTGTTGAGCTATACAAACCAGCCAGATCACCGTCAGCTTGACCGATTCCTCATCCGGGATTACCTGCTTCAGCTGCGCCGAGCATCTACGAAGCGAACCACCGGCGGTCGATCCTACGAAGACCAGTACCAGTGGTTACTGGAACGACGCGACCCGAGTTCCAGTCTTGAAGCCAAGTTTCTGAAGGAACTATTCGGCAGCCGCCGGCGTCTCCCCGACAGGGCACAGTATCGCCCCGAGCCAGGCGTTTATGCCGAGGCGGACTTTTTCTACGAGAGGGACGCCCTGAAGGGTGTAGCGGTCTTCATTGACGGCACTCATCACGACGAGCCTGCCCGAAAGGAACAAGACCAGCACGAACGCAAGAAACTGGAAGACCTCGGCTATCGCGTCATTGTCATCCGCTATGACAAACCGCTCGCAGAACAGATCAACGCCCACGCGGATGTTTTCGGACCCGGCCTATAGGGCGTACCAAAGGGAATCCTTTGGCACAGCAGAAAGTGGTGTGAAACGTCCATGATCGGTCAGTCTGTTGCGGGAGGCGCCGCGGACACCCTTTGGTACAGCCAACATGAGAGACGGCTGGAACCTCTTGCGGGTACTCGGATGAGGTGGAGTCACTAGCCGAGGATTTCTCAAATGTACCCCCGTATCTTGATCGATCTTCTGGGTGCCCGTTGCAAAGGGTTTTTACAACTCCGAAATGCCGACTTCACGGCCAAGTGACCGCCGACATGAGAGGAGGAGCCGCAAGGCACTGGGATAGTTTCCGAGTCCGCGACGATACGCCCGGAATCGTGTGGGCAGTTGGCCACCGGCCCCGATCGAAGGGCTGTCTGGCCCTAGCGACGGTAGGCGCGTTCATCCGAAGTTGAGGCGCTTAGCGGGCGTCTGAGCCCGCTGCCGAAATCCCGAGCGAAGCCGAGGGATCAACCAGTACCGGGCAGATAGATCAATACTGCCCTACCAGGACTCCAGCGGGGCGGTGTGGGACACGCTACGCCTAACGTTGAAGCTCACTGCCGGGGATGAACCGCAGCGAAATCCCCGTCCAGTGCAGCGCTTTGTTGGGCGTAAATTCATTCTATGGGCTCCCTTCCGGTACCTAAATCATACCTTTTCAAGCAGGCTAAGGGCTTCCTTTACCAACGGGATAAGTTCATCCCGTGTAAGTTTCTCGGAGGGTGCATCGACTATGTCGCCGTGGTGCGGGCCGTTTGTAACACTGCACAAGTGGAAGAGCTTCGTCTTCAGGGTGGTGTCAAGAAGACCTGCGGCGAAAAGCGTTTCAAGTAGTTTCGCCAAACCCTTCTTGGCTTTGATGTCAGCCGCGAGAGCTAGGTAGTACTTGGTTTTCAAAACGATTTCAAAAACTTTGCGGATATTACCCTGCATGGTGACCGAAGTCGGACCGAAGTCCTCATCCACGTACCTCTTCATGTCTTCCAGGAAATGGGCTAACTCGCTTTTCCGGTCGCCCTCTACGTCAAACGGCTCAAGACTGCTGCCGTTCTTCTTGTCAGACCGCACTTGCAGGACCGTGTTATCTGAGATCGTGTCAAAAAGCATCCTTAGGAAATCCTTGTGATGAGTAAAAACACAAAGCTGATCCAGCTTCGGAGACAGATCGAGAAGGACTCTTGCCGTGCCCTCGCGTCGGGTTTCGTCCAGGCTAGAAAGCGGGTCGTCAAGGATTACAATCTGCTTGTCCAAATCAGGAATCTTCTCAAGCGCGGTGACAAAAAAGGCAAAGGCCAGGGTGCTTTTGTCTCCCTCGCTCAGCGTGTTTTTGAAGCAGGCCGCATCACCCTGACGGACTGTCAAAGGAACCTTCTTCTCCAAGATGAGGAAGCCAAAATCGGAATAGGATTCGTTCGCACGCGCGTCAGTCTTGCCACTGAGGTCTGTAATTTTGAAATCCGCCCCCAGTCTCGAAAGCAACTCGTTTATCCGTTCTTGGTAGGTGTCGAATATGTCTTTCGTGTAGTCCTCAAGCTCCTTCTGCTTTGCGTCCTTCTCGGCGAGGAGGTCGTGGGCATCTTTCTTCGCTACCGGGTAGTCGGTCGCCCACTTCTTCCATTCCAGCTTGAAACGCTTTTCAATCTCGCGTTCCTTAGCTAGAGCTCCGCGGATTGAGTCGATGTCCGACTTGGCCAAGTTCGTAGCGTACGTTTTTGCCTTCTCGGTGAACGCAGCTACCGCCTTGTTGTATGTCTCAACGGAGTCTTTCAGGGAATCAAGTTCTGAGGCCATGGTATCGAAGTGCGAAAGATCGGCATCGGCGTTCGGGTCCTTCTGTTTCTTCTCTAATTCGGTCTGAACCTTAGCCTTCAAGTCGGTAAGCTTGGTCCTGGTCGCCTCAACGATTGCGGTGGCATCCGGCAAGGTCTCCGCGCCGATGAATGGCTCCCATTGTTTTAACGTGGCCGTGTTGGCGTTGTGCGAGGAAACAAGTGCCGTGAGCTCGTTCTCGAGATTCCAGTCCGCGACCGCCTCTGCCTTCTCTTTGAGCTTTTTCTGGTATGTACGGAAGGTCTCGTCAAAGAACTCCCGGTATGCCTGCAGGAGGTCAGCGGCGTTCTTCAAATCCTGGCCGCAGAACGGGCAATCGGCCTGCACGAGATCGAGTCCACGTCGGATGAATTCCTTTGCGTGCCCCTTGTCCTTGATGTTCCGCTCGATGTGCTCAAGGACACGCTTCTCCGCGGCCTCGTGAACGGCTGCGAGCTTGTGACCGGCGAGTGCCTTGGTCGCGGAGAGGTCAAAAGCTGGCGAAGACAACACACGCGGAAAACCCAGCCGCCGAACAGTAGTCTCAGACTCCTTGGACTTGATGTCCTGTTCCAGTTTTTGCATACGGCCTGGAACAGCGGCTTCTTCCGCGGCCGGGATAGCCAGAAAGGCGTCAAGGGTGTGGTGGACGTGACCCCCTGCGTTGAACTGCGTGGTAAGGCCATCGAATTGCTGCCGCTTGCTTTTCTCATCTGATTTCATGTTCGCGAGGTCTTTGGCAAGCTCGACGCCGTGCGCGCCGATGATGATCCTGTGAATACTCTTCCGGTGTTCGTGTTCAATCTCATCGGAAAGGATGTTCTCGTGAATGAAGGGCACGTCGAATATCTGGATTGTCGGACAAGTCTTGTCCCATTTCGTGCCGTTGAAAGTGTAGTTCACTCCGTCAACGATGAGGACAGCCTCGGGCGATGCATCGCGGTCCAAAGTCCTGCGCGCTCTGAGGACGTTTGGGTCATTCTCCCGCAGTGATCGGAGAACACTCACGAGCATAGACTTACCGTAAGCATTTGGCGCGAACAGAAATGTGTTCTTGTGCCAGTCCAGGCCATCGCCTTTTGCGGCGAAGTCGTAGAACTTACCGATGCTCTTCACACGCTTGACCTTGGTTATCATCTCGTACTACCTGCCTTCCTACGCCCAACTCTGCGGGTGAGCGGCGGCGGCACGCCGCCCGCTGGAGCCCCTTATTGGGCGTTTCTGAAGTCAAGTACCCAGTTCGCAATCTGCATCGGATAGCAACAGAGCCGCTTGATTTTTCGGCTCACTTTTTGGCTTTACCACCTTAACTCGCTCAAGGCTGCAGAACACCTCCCTGAGTGGATAATTACTTTGATCATGTTGAAGCTTACCAAGTATCTTCTTGCTCGCTTCGACGCTATATCCTTCAAGAAACCGGAGCACCGATGAGGCAAGGTATTCCTGGTTAAGCTCGAACGTCAGCCATTTCCGATTCAGAGCTTCGGCGGTGAAACCTGTGGTGTTGGAACCGCCGAATATGTCCAGAACGACATCGCCTTCGTCGGTTAGCATTTTGATAAAGAACGCCGGAAGTTCTGGCGGAAACCGTGCTGGGTGGCGTTCTAATCCAAGTTCCCTGCAAAGGCGGAGATACCTTGAATTGCTGTCGGTGTTCGGAATGGACAGCAGGTTGGAGGGAACTGCCCCGTTGTTGTCCTTGCCGAAGCCGGCGCTTATGTCATGCCCAGACGGTCGCTTCTTCGGCTTATAAAAGCTCTCCGGGTCTTCAATCAGCTTCTTCATCCGGTCAGAATACGCTGCCAGCACTTTCCGAACGTCGGCCTTCGGGAAGTCGCTCTTGCTGAACCACCAAACCGTATTCACCGAGTCCTTTGCCCTTATTTTCCGCTTGTTCACCCATTCAATTGGTGATGGCAACTTTGCCGGATTGAACCAGTAAAAATCCTCGGCAAGGTGAAATCCTATCTCATCACAAAAGGCCAGCAGTACGCGGAAGTTATACAATGACCGGGACGGTATCCCTGCCCGGTATGCCCCGCCCAAATCAAGAACAAAGCTACCGCTTTCCTTCAGAACCCTGAAAACTTCCTTGCCGAAGGGCTTAATCCAGTCAACGTATTCTGTTTCCTCCACATTGCCATAGGTCTTCTGACGTCGCAGGGCAAAAGGCGGGGAAGTCATGACAAGATCAATGCTGCCGTCTGGCAATTCCGCCAGAAGTTCAAGCGAATCACCAACGTAGGCTTGACCTTTCGCGGTGTGGTAAAGCGCTTTGCTTCGCATATCAGTATTCCCTCAGGTCATTGACCCAGCTTGCCACAATCTGCCACAAGACACTTGCGGCGAAATAGACCTCTGGATCTGCCTTGCAGATGGCTTCAACATCGGCTTGAACAAATTTGTCCTTTCCATAACCAACGACGTAACTCATCCACCTTCTGAGGTTGTCGTCGGTTCCGGCAACCATATCTGCTGGATTGAACTTACCAGTTCGAGCAAGCACCCACGATATCCCGTCACGTTTAGTGGCATCGCCGTTTTTCATGAGGTCAACCAAGTGGGGAACTTGTGGTTCAGCAATCCGCAGAAGTGCTCGCGCCGCTTCAACCTTGATCTCCAGGCGGCTTGAATTGAAAGTATCAACAAGCGCCGTCGCTGATGTAGCGGAAGCGAACTGACCAAGTGCCCACGCTGCCCCGGCGCGCAATTCGTCGTCACGGCGAGGGTCCTGCAACACTTCAATCAGTAGGCCTTCGCTTGGCTCCTCTGGTATTTCGGATGCGACAATAACCGTCTCAAGCTGTGTCTCAAGGGGAACCGTCATGACTGGACTGCGTAGCTTTTCCTCCATGAACTCCCAGCCTTTCGGGTCGTTGTATGCCGCAAGCGCAGCCGCACACTCAAGCTGGACGTAAATATCCTCATCGGCATCGCTTATCCGGGATTCGAGCACCGGCTTGGCAAGGGTGTAGCCACGATACCGCAATGCTTTGGCGGCGGCGTACCGCTCGCTCAGATTTACGCTTGAGAGTTTGTCTACGAAATAGGTTTCGTCAACCGGCGGGGGACACAGGAGCGTTGTCTTCACCGGCACAACCGCTGCCACAATCTGATTTGCTTCGACGGTATCGCCTAACTTGACCTGTGGTAACAGGGTTATCCTGCCTTTGCTCCGGCTCAACTGAATAGATTGCCGCGTTGCCTCAGGGACAGGATTCAGGATGACCTTGCCGGATTCGACAGCGGAGACAAACGATCGCTGGTTGGCGACCGCACATGTCCACATCACTCGGATTTCGGAGCCTTCCTCAACCCCTTTCGGCTGAGTGATAGATACCTGTCCATCAGCGAATGCCTTTCTCATGTCCTTGACGCTGATGAAGTGGACAGGGGAAATTTGTTTCAAGTCCACAGGGGAATCGTCCTTCTGCTCAAATAGGACGATTGAAACAAGGTCATCGTCCCGCATACCAGCATCCCACGCTCGCTTGGGGTCATTGAGCGAATGCGACATGGATATTTCAAGTTTCGTCTTGCCGCGGGATTCGAAGCGCAGACCGGTATTCAAGCATAGGATGTCGGGAACCCGAACACGCTTTATTTTGATTTTCTTCCATATCTTGAACCCGGTGGAGCCCCGCTCAAGCTCGATGGGGTTGAATCCCATGTCTTTAAGCCTGGCAATGCTTGCGTTCGTGCCTGCAGCGCCGACGGCGAGCTTTCTCAGAAAACTGTCGTCACTCTTGAAGTAATTTGCCACCGTGGCACCACCATAAGTTCGGGTAGATAGTCATTGCTTGCATCGATGCCTCTTTTGACGCCCACTCTTGTTCAGGCCGACCCGCCTAAACCGCCATGGCGGGCGGCCTAACGATTCTGCGCTTCAGCCGCGGCGCGGTCAACGACCTTGCGCCGTCGGCTCCAATCGCTGGTTAGGCGGCGACGGAGTGGCAACTACATCAAACTCCGCCCGGAGGAATTCAAGAGTCCTTGAATCCCGCAGCTTGCAGACAATGTTTTGGTTGGCAAAGATGCCCTTGAATGTCTTCGCTTCCTCGCGTGGCAACGCCCTGAGCCATCTGACACCGACAACCCACTCACCGAGTTCCCTTGAGTCGCTGTTTTCGGCAGCATGCGATGACTTCAGCGGCAACTCCAGAAGGTGTTTCCCGAGATCTTCGACCACAAAGTGGGCGATTGGAATGGCCTCATTCGTTATCTCTCCGTATCCTACGTAGCCCAGGCCCTTCATGTAAGCGAAGATTCGATCGCCGACCTTCAGGTTGCGCAAAGGCCGTGAGTACTTTTCACCTTGGCCAGCACTGACGTAGCCGTACTGTCTGTTGTCGTCCCAATTGCGGTATGCACCTTCGCCAGCATTAACGAACCACTCGCCGGACCAAGGAGCACGCATGCGCGATTCGGCTTGCTCGATTGTTTCGACCGGGTCGCGCAGCCAGGCACGCCCGACGAATTCACTGCCGCTGTCTTGGAAGAAACGAAAGAAAACCGCATTAATGCTGACATCATACTGATCGGCTAGGTAATTAATAATCCGTTCCGATGAATCGTCCAACTCTGAACCTACGAGTATCAGGCTGTGACTCGCGTTTACCGTTTCCGGAAGTCCCGCGCCGAACGCTGTCTCGAAGAGGGTGGCCAAAGTCTTGCCCTGCCACTGCTGAGAGACACGATCAAGGTCGGCGAAGGTAAGGTTCTTGACCCAGGAGCCGTAATCGAGGAGCTGCGCAATCACTTCTCGTGGCGTACGTCCCTTTTTCAACTCAAAAACCAGCAAGTTCGCGTCGGAGTCCAAAGCCAGGATGTCGATCCTCCCTCCAAAACTCGTCTGGACCTGTCTGGCCACGACAGCCAATCCCATGCCAAGCACGCTTGGGTCAGCGACGATCCAGTCTTCCAAGCGTTCTTCTTGATCTAGCTTCGAGGAGCCTACCTCGCGCAATTTGGCTCCCTCGACTCGCCATAGGGCCATTTCAAGGGACATTCTTCACGCTCCGTCGAGTCCATGAGGGACCGAAAGCTCCGTCCGCCTAACTCTTCTTCAGGCCGACCCGCCTAATTCGCCATGGCGGGCGGCCTAAGACCAGGCACCCCCACGGTTGCGGTGGGGATACGTTCTCATTATAAGGCCACTTATGATCTATCAGGCGTGTTGCCTCCAACTTCTTAGGCCGCCCGGTGGCCTCGCCTAATCCTCCGTGTCTCGCCGGATACGGGCACCACCCGGTCGTACAGCCTCGGAGCCGGGCGGCCAGGGAAGAGTTCCCCGTCAGCTGACGGGTGACCGACGGTCACGGGAGGAGTTGTTCATAACGCCAGGCCTGGACTCTCGGCAGAGAGGCGATTTTCCCACAGCGGAGACCACATCTCAACCGCCGAAATCCGACCGCTGTAGCGCCGCTCTGTGAGCGGCGAAATCATTGATAATCAACGCCGGCGGTCATAGACCGCCGCTACAGCAGGCGGTTATCACACAGACTCTGGGGCCCCGCAGAAGCCGAACACTGGTTCCGGGCGAGTGACGGCGTACCCGGACACAACCCATTATGGAAGAGTGGGCGACGATACGCCCGGAATCGTGTGGACAGTTGACAACAGGCCCAGATCGAATGGCGGTCTGGCCCTATCGACGGGAGGCGCGTTCATCCGAAGTTGGGCCGTACCGGGCAGAGAGATGAACACGGCGCTACCAGGACTCCAGCGGGGCGGTGTGGGACACGCTACGCCTAACGACTGGGCATCAGCCGCCGCCCGGTTTTTGGGCGGTCGGGAGCATGCCGTGGTTAGGCGCTTCGACCCTCGTCAATCGTACCGTTCCTGGAGTTCAAGACAGTTCCTCGTGCTATCAAACGAGACCTCGATGTTGGCAAGGGAGATAGATCTTGGACTTCCGCTGTTCCCAATCGTTATGAAGAATTCGTTGCAATCTAGAAGCTTGACGGCGGCACGACCTCTGACGGGTCCAATCACCATGACGGCTTTCCCCGTGCTCATCTGGGCGAGTGTAATGTCCTTGCCTTTCCAAGGTAGGATCGCGCGCAGCTTCCGTTGAGATTCTGGCTCGGCCGGAGCGGCTGCCGTCTTCCCTATTGAGGAGAGAGCTCGGTGCTCAGCGACAGTCTTCCAAGCACGAAGCAGGGATTCCTCAAACTGTGACGGATCGTTATCCACAAGCTTGGCACAATTCTGACAGAGCCATATCGCATTGTCGGGATGACGACGTGAATCAGCAGACAGCAATGGGTCGTACCTTGGCCCACCCGGTGCCGCGCTCGTGATGTGCGCGGCAACGCCCACATTAAGAGCCCTGGCGGGATCCTCCTGTGGCCCACTCGTGAGCGCTCGGCAGTCAGGATTGGAGCAAAGGTTTCCGACCCGAGCCGCAATCGCTCGCTTCACTTCCTCGGTAAAATCGTCGCGCATCACTGTGTGCTCCAGTCGCCTAACGATTGAGCTAGCCGGCGAGGGGTACGCGAGCACCCCGAGTCCGGTTGTGCGACATGTTATGCGCTACAGCCACTTTAGTTCGGCCCCGGTTTGCCTGCTGCCGGTTTTCAAAAGCAGAAAGAGCGCGTGCCTATAACCAAGTTCCTCTTTAAAAGCTAATAACTTCTCAATATCAAAATCCGGAGATTCGCAGCTTGTTGACTTCTTAACTTCAATTACCAATAGGTTTTTATTAGTCATCCTTCGGTGCACGATGATGTCTGGAAAGACAGAAACTCCATCAGTGTTATCAATCGCTATAGTCCGCCGCTGAAGAGACTTGAGCCTTTTGGTGCGATCGTGGTTTCGGTTGTACTCACAGTCAACGTGCCACTCAGGGAATTCCGCCTCCAAGTACTCGGCCAACTTGTGGGTTATGGTTCTTTCGTTTACATCGTTTCGCAACAGATCGGCGTCTCGATCAAAGAGCTTATCCAAAGCCGCTTGAACTGAAGCTTCAATGTCAGAGGCCAAGGTTCTCTCCTCAGGGTGCCACTCTATTGCGCCTAACGGCGTAGCGTTCACTCGCGCCGAGGCGAGCGTTCTTTGCGAGCCGAGGGTACCGCTGCAGGCGCGTCAGCGCCGAAGCGGCGTCGGGTGCAACGCGGTGTTAGACAGTTTCAAGAGAAGACTATGTTCCTCGCTCTCTGGTGAACTCTCGCCGTTTCCTCAGAAGATCTCTCTGCAATGTACTCCACTCCTCAGAATCGCACAGCTGAAGAGGCCGTTTCGCGGCCGCGCGCCGCTTGAGCCACTGCGCCTTTTCCCAAGCCTCAGGATGCGATTCTTTCGTAATCCGGACAAATGAGGCAGTTGTCTTCTTGTTGTGGCACGAATCGCACAGGAGTTGCAGATTTGCGGGGTCATCGCTGCTGCCAGAAATGTGATCAATCTCATCTCCAGGTTTACCGCAGATCCGACACTTCCCTTGGTCCCGCTCAATAATCGCTCTTCGAATAGAATCGGGCAACTTTCGCGCGAGCTTGTCATAACCTCCCGCCAAGATCAGGGCAAGGCGAATCCTGAGGGCTTCAATGACGTCAGAGCGCTGGTCACGACCGTCGACGCGGCACCGGCGAGCATACCGGACCCATCCCGCTTCCTGGGCACACGCTTGTGAGCAATACACCTTTGCCTCTCGAATCGTAGAGGAACAATTCGCGCACGGAAACGGAAACACGTTCAATTCCTCAATCGTCAAAGTACGACTGAAGGTGTTTCGCGGTGTCGTGTTTTGGATTGGCTTGGGCCTCATCGCACGCAGATTATCTGTCTAACTCTTGTTTAGGCCGACCCGCCTAATCCGTCAGGTGACGGACCTAACAGCAAGCACCCCCACGATTGCGGTCGGGATACGTTCTGATTATAACGCCGCTTATGATCTATCATGCCTGTTGCCTCCATCTTCTCAGGCCGGCTGGTGGCCTCGCGTAATCCTCCGTGTCTCGCCCGCCGCGGCGGGGCATCCGCGGCCGGTGGGGCGGGCTGTGCACACCTCGCCCGCCACGGTTCAAAATGTGCCTGCAGACCATCGTGGTCTTGACTGTCAGAGGAAGAGCCGCAAGGCGCTGCGATCGTTTCCGAGTCGGCGACGATACGGGAGTTGAGCGACTTCGCTCTACCCTACGGCGTTACAGAGGATCTATGCGACATTTCCGGTGACAGGCAATATTCGCCAGCACCCAAGGCGCGGCAACACTCGGCGACCTGCTGTGCCGTTGGCTCGCAGGTTGAGTTGACTGGGCGTTCTACTCGAAGTATTCTCGGTTTCCGGCGCCACCGAGACCGGATTTATCAAGGTCAGGCTTAACAACGGATAGGCTGCTGAGACATCGAGCATGATCACGAGGCTACACTTCGGGACCTGTCCGGTTTCGGACTTCCGAGCATTGGTTGAAAGCTTTCCGACGGAGACGTTTGCGTCCCCGCTGCGATCAACCGTCCCGTTACTGGACTTCTGGCGCATGCCAGAACCTCGTCTGGAGGAGTTTTCACGAACGATCGGAATCGAACGCATCGATTCAGCCAAGCTGTTCTTCGAGTTCCCCGTTCACGTTCGCCGTGGTCGCGGCAAGCCGTCGTTCACGGACCTGTTAATCCTTGGCGAGAATGTTGCCATCGCGGTGGAGGCCAAGTTCACGGAGCCACCATACCAGGACGTGCGAAGTTGGCTCGGGCCGACGCCGACGAGCAACCGGATCGCCGTGCTCGAAGGCTGGCTTGAATTGGTGCGTAAGGTAACAGCGTGCCGTATGGAGCGCGCCGACGTGTTGAACCTGCCCTACCAGCTCATTCACCGAACCGCATCGGCATGCTCTCTTGCCGACGTTCGGCGCCGGATAGTCGTGTACCAAACTTTCGGGAGCGCGACGTCAAGTCACTACATCGAAGCACTTTCGACCGTGTCGAACCTAGTGGGCGGAGACAGCTCGCTCGCGTTCAGACTCGTCACGTGCGCTTTCCAACCATCGTCGGAATGGACAGTCTTGAAAGCGCGTTGGGAATCGCGCGAATCTGGTTTGGCGGAACCAATCCGCCGAGCGCTTCTTCGGGATTCTCTATTCTCGTTCGCGAGCTTGACGCGAGAAAACGTGTGGCTTCCGCCCGGTACAGCCTAACCGGAATTTTGCAGCCGACGGCGCTGCGATCTCGACCGCCGCGGCTGAAGCGAATAGCGTTGGGTGCATAAACAACTTGTCATAGGGGGCGGTATGAACAAAGGGCAACGCCAAATTATCGCTGAGAAAGTAAGCTCAACTGTTCGAGTGCTGGAGCTTTTGGGGTTTGACTATGAGGTGTGTGCTCCGAAGAACAAAAGAGAAAAAGGCAATAAATCGCCCCGCGTCGTTTATGTCGATGTCGGTAAGTCGCAACGTCTCAGAGTCTACAACAGTGTTGGTGGTCATACGTGGGCAAATGAACCAAACGGCACACCCATAGCGGAAGTAAAAAGTATCGAGGATTTATACGGCTACTTATCCGAGTTGCGCAGGGTTTAGCGATCCTTCCTGATGATCGTTGTCCGGGTACGACGTTGGAGGAAATGGCTCCCGCCTTGTCGCCTTGTGTTTACCGATTCCGCAGGGGGTAATCCATATTCTGAGCGAGTGACGGCGCACTCGGAAGAAATCTTGCCACTTTCGGAGCAGTGGGGCGCCACTGGGCCGGATAACGCGCTTATCGGAAACTGGCCTAACCTTCACTATTGCTGTGCCGAAATGATTCCCTTCTCGCCCACCTACAGCATCCCGCAGCGAAGTTAGCGAAATCTGTGATTCTTAGCGGTGTTCCAAGAACCGTCGTGGGGGAATCGCGCACACCATTTCGAAAGCTGGGGACTGAACTCTACAGCTGGGTAGGGAAGCCTGATTCATCTCTTTTTGCTCCAGGCGATGAAGATCTTTACGCGCCTGACCGAAGGGATTTTCGCAAATAGTCTGCATATTTCTCACAAATTGTGCACGGTCACAGGAACTTACCGCCGCGCGATTTTTCTCTTGCTTTTTCGCTTTTTATTCGCCTATCATACACTCTCACTTGGGTCTTCGCTCCCTTGGCCCTTTTTGAGCAGAACGAGCTATTACGGAATTGA
>Ga0315282_10004127_pt1 | contig 25484 bp, 19 predicted proteins | sample YL17G07_20_MG_FD_203693 | JGI IMG/M metagenome (GOLD analysis project Ga0315282, IMG submission 203693) | Sediment microbial communities from Yellowstone Lake, YNP, Wyoming, USA - YL17G07_20 | ecosystem: Environmental > Aquatic > Freshwater > Lake > Sediment | place: USA: Wyoming | collected... | reverse complement strand
ACCAAGGCCAGCAGGCCTATGAAAAGCAGTACCAGCAGCGAACACTCCAGATGCTCGTCAAACGTGCCAAACAAATGGGCTATGCGATGGTCGATCTCCGCTCCGGCGAGGTAGTTTCTTAGGAGCGTAGCGAAGCAATCTCCCACCCTCGGGATTGAGATTGCTTCGTCGCTGCGCACCTCGCAATGACAGTCACTGTTTGAGATAGTTCCTTAGCGCTATTGGAGCGGCTCGAGCCAGAGGTTGCGGTACTCGATCGGGGCGCCCTCGCTCTGCAGGCAGATCCGGCCGGACTTGTCGGAGCATTTCGTCGCCACGTTCTGGAGCACGCCGTTGGTCAGGACCACGACCCAGTCGTCTTTGCACATGATATCGTACTGGTTCCATTCGCCGGCGGGCTTTTCGCTGCTCTCGTGGAGCTTGATGGTCCGGCGCTCCTTGACGCGGTCGCCGCCCTTGGCATGCTCGGCGAATTCGAAACCGCCGATGACCCAGAAGTCGCCCGCGCTGCCCGAGGCCAACTGACATTCGAGGCTCCGGGGCCAGACCTGGTCCTGGCCGCTCATGTGGACGAGTACGCCGTTGTTGCCCGGGTTGTCCGGCCAGCGCCACTCGACGTGCAGGTGGTAATCCGCATACGCCGTCTGCGTCCGCATGTAGCCGACCGGATTGCCCGTGCAGCGCAGCAGTCCTTTGTCGATGGACCATGTCTGATTCACGTCCTTCGACGGATCGGGCAGGAACCGCTGCCAGCCCGTGTAGTCCACGCCGTTCCACAGGATGATCTTCTCCCGCGGCACTACCGGCTTGACGTCCTCCACGGCCGCCACCGACACCGCCAGCGACGAGACAATAACCAGAGTGCAACTACCGCCCCAGGCAAACCCCAGACGCTTCATAAATCCTCCCTTGCTCGCATGAATCCAAGATAAATGATCCCCCTGGCAATAAGCTTGTCATCCTGAGCCGAAGGCGAAGAGCTCGTCCTGAGCCCGCCGCAGGAATCTGGCCCACGAAGAGAGGGTCACTCCAATCCGCAGGCCGGATGCTCCACTTCGTTCAGCGAGACAAACGGTTGGGTGGCAGCGTCAAGCGCAGCTTGGCGATGGTCTTCTTATGATGCGATACAGCCATCGCCAAGGCCTTCGGCCTTGACGCTGCCACCGGGACAATCATCAATCAACAATCATCCATCATCAATCTTAGATGAGTTGCGTCTTGCCGGGAATGGCCACGGGGGGCATGGGCAGATCGCCGAACTGGTACGACGGCGGCGTCAGGTCCAGCTTCGAGGCGTTCATCGCCCAGTCCCACTTCAGGGCCCGGCCCGTATATGCGCTCATCCGACCCATGATCGAGGTCAGTGTGCTTTCCGCGATCCGCCGGCCCTCATTTAACCGCTTGTCCCGGCGAATCGCGTCAATCTGATCTGCGTGCTGTTTGAGGCACGGATCATTCTTGTCCCAGGCGATCTCGGAGGGATTTTGCCCTTCGATCATAACCCGGCCGGAATCAGTGTACATCGAACCCTTCGCGCCAACCAACCTCTGGTCGGTGCGCCCCTCGCCAACCTTATCCATCTGTGCGCCCATGTATTCGATGCGCAGGCCGTTCGGGTACTCGTACTCGACGGCAAAGTGGTCGTACGAATCCCCGTACTGCGGCTCGGTCCGCTGCTGCCGGCCGCCCATGCCCATGCACTGCACCGGATGGGCGCCGATCAGCCAGTTCATCACGTCCAGGTTGTGCACGTGCATCTCGACGATGAAGTCGCCGCTGAGCCAGGTCATAAACAGCCAGCGGCGCAATTGCCATTCCATGTCCGACCAGCCGGCTTTGCGCTCCTGCGGGCCCCAGCTTCGCATGGCGTCGCCCAGCCGGACGCACTGGCCGCCGAGGATCGTGCCGATCGCGCCGTCGTGAATCCTCCCGGCCGCCTCCACGAGGTGCGAGATTCTCCGCATCTGTGTGCCGGCGAGAATCGTCAGGCCCTTTTGCTCGGCCAGCTCCGACGACTGGATCACGGAGCGCACGCCCACCGGGTCCACCGCCACGGGCTTCTCCATGAAGACGTGCTTGCCCGCCTCGACCGCGGCCTTCAGGTGCGGGGGCCGGAAGTGCGGCGGCTGCGTCAGAATCACCAGGTTCACGTCCGTCGCCAGGACTTTCTGGTGGGCGTCCCAACCGACAAAGCACTTATCGTCGGTGACCTTCACCTTGTCTTTTATGCTTATGCTGTTCTTCGCATCTTTCGGCGGATCCGCCAATAGGGCTCGCCGGCAACTGTCCAGGCGATCCTTGAACATATCGCCCATCGCGACCAGCTCGACACCCTCGGCCGACCGGAGGCAGTTGCCCGTGTCATAGGTTCCGCGTCCGCCGCAGCCGATCAGACCGACGCGAATCTTGTCGCTGCCCGCCGCATATGCCCGGGAGCCCAGAACCGAGGCCGCCGTCAACGCAGCCGCACTTGCTACGAACTCACGCCTTGAAAGTCCCTCATGCCTGCTTTGCTCGCTCATCCAAGCACCTCAATCTGAAGGTCAACGGGAAGCTATCATCTCCTCGGGTGGCAGCGTCAAGGCCGCAGGCCTTGGCGATGGTTCTTCCGCTTGGCTGTTGAGCCATCGCCAAGCTGCGCTTGATGCTGCCACCCGAGAATAATCAATCATCCACCGTCAATAATCAACGCTACACCAGTTGCGTCTTGCCGGGGACGGCCACGGGGTCGGTTGGCATATCGACAAACTCGTACTTCGGGGGCGTCAGGTCCAGCTTCGAGGCCTTCATCGCCCAGTCCCACTTGAGGGCCCGGCCGGTGTAGGCGCTCATGCGGCCCATGATCGCATTCATCGTGCTCTCGGCCACATTCTTGGCCTCGTTGATCGGCGTGGCGCTGCGGATACTCGCGATCAAGTCGGCCATTTCCATGACGTAATGGTCGGGATCGGGCCCGTCATACTTGTACGGCTTCTCGCCGGTGATGACGCCCTGATCGATATCGGCAAAGCCCTTTGTGCCGACGACGCGCTCGGCAATCCGGTCCGTGCATCCGTTGATCTGACGGCACATGCTCTCGACCCGCACGCCGTTGGGGTACTCGTACTCGACGGCGAAATGGTCCCAGATATTGCCTAGCGTGCGCACGGCCCGGCCGCCCATGCCCATGCATTGGTCGGGGTGTCCCTGCAGAGCCCAGTTGAGGACGTCGAGATTATGCACGTGCTGCTCGACGATGTGGTCGCCGCTGGTCCAGGTAAACCAGGGCCAGCTCCGGCACTGCCATTCCATGTCGGAGAGTTTTTCCTTGTCCCACCACTTCCAGTAGCCGAGCATGTCGCCGCCATTCCAGTAGCCCTGACCGGAGACGATCTGGCCGATCTGGCCGTCGTGAATCCGCCGGATGATCTCCTGGTACTTCTTGCTGTGCCGCCGCTGCGTGCCGGCGACCACGGAGAGCTTCTTCTGTTTGGCAAGCTCACCCGTCTCGATCATGGAGCGGATGGCCTTGGGGTCCACGCCGGCGGGCTTTTCCATGAACACATGCTTGCCCGCCTCGACGGCCGCTTGGAGATGCTGCGCCCGCCAGTGCGGCGGGGTCGTCAGGAGAACCATCTGCACGTCGGTCTGCAGCAGCTTCTTGTGTGCGTCGAAGCCGACGAGGGACTTCTCCGGCGTGACCTTCACCGCGGCGGGAACGTCATTCTTGAGCTTGGCGAGCGACTCCTTGAGCCGGTCCTCGAACAGGTCGGCCATCGCCACGATCTCCACGCCCGGCGAGCTCTTGACGCAACTGACGAGGTCGCGCGTGCCTTGTCCGCCGCAGCCGATAATGCCGACGCGGACCGTGTCGGACCCCGCCGCAAACGCCCGCCCGGTCGCTCCGAGCGCCGCCAGCGATGCTGCCGAAGTCTTGATGAAGTCACGACGTGAGAATCTGCTGTTGTTCATAGACACACCCCTGTGATTTACGATTTACCATTTATGATTTACGAATGCCGCCACGGCACATTACTCGTCCCGTTGGTCCCATCCGTCCTGCAGGTGCTTTCGCACTGCGTCGGCAACGATCGAAGCCGGATGTTGCGAAACTCCACCTTGCTGCCGTGGTTCTGCAATCCAATATACCCGCTGCGCCGCGTCAGGCCGGGATGCGTACCGACCTTGTACGGGTAGAAGCTCATATCGGTATCGATCACCTTCTGGCCGTTGACCGCAACCCTGACTCGCGATCCGCGACATTCGATGACCATCTTCTGCCACTGGCCGGCCTTGCCTGCGGCCCGCTCCGACGGGGCCTGAACGTCGTAGATGCTGCCGGTGTACTGTTCCGGCCTCAGCTCGCTCCACTTCTCGGCCCGGTCGTCGAGGATCTGGATTTCCAGCCCCTGGTAGGCGGGGTTGCCGTCGTGGGGCGTCCGCAGGAAGACCCCGCTGTTGCCACCCGGCGGAATGCGGAACTCCAGCGACAGGAGGAAGTCGTCATATTCCCGCACGGTGGACAGCCAGCCACTGCCGCCTTCCGCGGACAGCACGCCGTTCTCGAGCTTCCAGTCGCCCTCCTCGCCGATCTGCTGCCAGCCGACCATGCCGGTAGACAGAAGACTGTCGCTGCCGCCCCGCGATTGGATGCGGCTGCACGAGCCGACGCCAAATGCCAGGGACAATGCCACACCGACAGACAACACCTCCATCCTGCACATATCACACCTCCTATTGCGATACTGAGTTGCCCCCCAGGCAAACGCACTGTCTTTCACGTGCCATCGCATCGTGACAAACGCCTCACAAATACCTACCTTAGCCGGTTGGCCAAGCTACCCCGTCCCGGTCGTCCCGTCAAGCCCAATGTTCAGATCGTGACGGCCGGGTGCACAATGAGAAACGAGAAGGTAAGAAGAGAAGAAGGTCCGAAACCTATCTCTTACCTTCCTACCCTCTTACCTTCTAACCTTCCCCACTCGCGTAGTTGTTGATTTCTTTTACGAAGGGGCAGTATGATGGCCGAACAGTAGTGTATTTCGCGCCGCAGAGCCACAAAGGACGTAGAGAATGAGATCAGGACGACGTTCGCCGATGGATCAGGATCGCCTCTGTGGCTTCCGCACCTCCGTGGCTGGCTGCATTGTCGTGCTGAACCTTCTCTTCGCCGCCGGATGTCCCTCAAAAGCTCCGCATGACAAGAACCAGTCATCGGCAGCCAGTAGCCCGCCGCCAACAACCAACAACCGGCAGTCAGCAATCAAGGACGAGCAACGAACAACCAACAACGAACAACCAGCAGCCATCGCCTACCGCTGCAAGGTCGTCCGGACCTATCCGCACGACCCGCAGGCGTGGACGCAAGGGCTCGCATACGAGAATGGCATCCTATACGAAGGCACGGGCCTGTACGGGCAGTCCACTCTGATCAAACGCAACCTGGAAACGGGAGAGGTCCTGAAGATCGAGCGGTTGCCCCCCAAATACTTCGGAGAGGGCATCACGGTCTTCGGCGATCGCATCATTCAACTGACGTGGAAGTCGCAGACCGGCTTCGCGTACGACAAGAACACATTTCGCCTGCTGAGGGAATTCAGCTATCGCGGCGAGGGCTGGGGCCTGACGCACAATGACAAACAGCTCATCATGAGCGACGGCACCGCGACGCTGCGTTTCCTGGACCCGAACACATTCGCCGAGACCCGCCGGATCACAGTCCGTGACGAAGGCCGGCCCATCAACGACCTCAACGAGCTCGAATTCATCCCCGACGAGACCGAACTAAGTTCCCAGTTGACGGTTCCCAGTTCTCAGTCCCCCGCCAACTCTCAACCGACAACTGACAACCGTCAACTGGCCAGGGGCAGTCACGGCTCGATCTTCGCCAACATCTGGTACAGCGATTCCGTCGTCGCCATCGACCCCGAGACCGGCCGGGTGACGGGCCGCCTCGACCTGTCCGCCCTCTACCCGCGTCCCTACGGCTCCGAAGCCGTCCTCAACGGCATCGCCTTCCTCCCCCAATCCCGCCACCTCCTCGTCACCGGCAAACTCTGGCCGCGAATCTACGAGATTGAATTGTCGCCTCCTCCCGAAGGGGGACAGCGGTAGCAGACTCATTCCTTATCCGCAGACAGGATGCCGCAGTCAGAGCTTGGTTGGTGATTGGTGGTTAACGAGGACTCCAAAGCGCCCACGCGAGGAACAGGGCCCACCGCACATCACTTCTTGCGCTGGCGCCGGTATCGCCTGGTCAGGTCCACGATCTTGCCGTGTTCCAGCACATATACGGGCGTGCCGGTGTCAAGGCCGATCTGCAGTGCCCGCTTGGCCGCACGGCGCAGGGCAGCGTACGAGCCGATGATGTCTGGGTCTTTGGAACCCATCAGTCTCTTGCTCATGGCTCTTCTCCAGCAACAGCCATGAGGATATTGGATTCCCGCGGTTGCGGGAATGACAAAGACGAGAATCCGTGTTCATCCGCGTAAATCCGTGCCGGAATCAGTCCTCGTAAGTGTAGGGCTTTCGGCCTCCCTTGAGGCGGGCGGCGTGCTGCATTTGGCGCAGGGTGCGCGTGAGGCGGTCAGCTAAGTCCTCGTTGGTCATGGTCTCGATCTGAGCGGGGCTCAGGGGCGTGCCAAACTGGACCAGGATGGCGCCAGGCCGGAGGAACCGCTTGTGGCGGGGCCAGGTCTCGAAGCCGCCGTCGATCAGGACGGGGACGACGACCGCCTTGGCGCGGCGGCAGAGCAGGCCGAAGCCCGCCTTGACCGGGATGATTCGCCCATCGCGCGTGCGTGTGCCTTCAGGATAGAGGCAGACGGCGGCGCCCTCGTGCAGTCTCGCGATGATGGCCCGCATGGCGGCGATGTCCGCCTTGTCCCGGCCGATCGGAATCGCGTTGAGCGAGTGGATCAGAAAGGCGAAGAGGCGGTAGCGGAATAGCGTGTCGCGGGCGACGTACACGAGGTGACGCTTCAGGCCAACGCCGCAGAAGACCGGGTCCAGGTAGCTTTGATGATTGCTCGCAAGAATGACGGGCCCGGTTGCCGGGACGTTCTCTCGCCCATAGACGCGGTAGCGAAACACCACAGAGCAGAACATCCGGCAGCCAAGCCTCGCCAGCCAGTACCAATTCGTCTTCAGGAATTCTGTGGACATCGCTCCTCGACAATCTGGTACAGACGCTCGACGGCCTGCTCGATGCTCAGGTTCGTGCTGTCGAAGGCGACGGCGTCCGCCGCCGGCCTGAGCGGCCCGACGGCCCGATTCTCATCGCTGCGGTCGCGGCTCTCGATCGCTTGGCGGGTCTGCTCCAGATCCGCGTCCACTCCCTGGGCCTTCAGATCGGCGACGCGCCGGCGGGCCCGCTCGGCCGCGTCCGCCGTCAGAAAAATCTTCAGATCGGCATCCGGGAACGCCACCGTCCCCTGGTCCCGCCCCTCCGTCACCACCCGGCGGTGACCGGCGGCGAAGGCCCTCTGCATGGCCACAAGCCGGCTGCGCACCTGCGGGGCCGAGGCGACGTGCCGCACCTGCGCGGTCAGCTCGCTGTCCCGCAAGTCCTCCGTGACATCCCGCCCATCGATCCGGACGAGCATCCTGTCCCCTGCCGACTCGAAATCGAAACGGTGCCTCGCGACGACATCGAGCAACTGCTTTTCGTCGGCCAGGTCGGCGCCATCGTGGACGGCGGCCAAAGTCACGGCCCGATACATGGCGCCGGTATCGAGAAACGCGGCGTCCAAGCGGGCCGCCAGCAGTCGAGCCATGGTGCTCTTGCCGCTGGCCGCGGGGCCATCGATTGTGATCACCAGATCGGCCATAGAGGACTCATCCGCTTTCTCCCGCAGGTGCGGCCTGCGCGCCGCGGTCGGCCAGGCCGCAGTCGCATCGGCTCTGGTCCCGGCTCGGCTCGCCCACCTTCACGGCGATCAGGCTCGTATCGTCAACCTGCCGGGCCAGTCCCGCAAACCGCCGACGGTAGGCCAAGACGTTGCGGACCACGTGGTCAGCCGAACAATCCACGAAACGGGTCGCCGCATCCAGCATCCGCTCGCGGCCCCACAACTCGTTATTGAAATCCATCGCATCGACCAGCCCGTCGGTGTAGAACAGCAGGCAGTCCCCGTCGCGCAGCTCGACCGTTTCGATCTCGTACCTGGCGCGCGGGTCTACGCCGAGGACCAGGCCGCCTTTCGCCAGGTCGCGAGGGCGACCCTCCCGGACCAGCACGGTCGGCTCGTGGCCGCAGTTGCAGTACGTCACGGTCCTCTCCGCGGCGTCGATTGTCGCGTAAAACAGCGTGATGAACTCGCCATCGCGGCACTCCAGGCAGGCCATCTTGTTGAAGTTCTCCACCGCGTTTTTCGTGCGAGCGGCCGTCTTCAACCCGCTGTTCGGATCCACGCCGCCATCGCGGAGGATCGCTCGAAAGCTCTCGATGTACGCCTGGACGGCCCCGCGGAACCAGCTCATCATGATCGCCGCCGGAACGCCCTTGCCGATGACATCGGCAATCGTAATGACCAGCCGGTGCTCGTCGATGGGCAGGAAGTCATAAAAGTCGCCGCCGACATCGAAGCAGGGAATGTACGTGGCGGCGATATCCAGGCCGTGGATTTGCGGGGGTTTCTCCGGGATCATCCGCCGCTGGATCAGGCCCGCCAGCCGCATCTGCTCGGCGATCCGCTGGGCATGAATCGCCTCCGTGTAGAGCTTGGCATTGGTGATCGCCACGGCGCACTGCGAAGCGACGGCCCGCGCAACGGTGATGTCACTCGCGGTGAAGGCCCGGGCCCGCGGACTGTACAGCCGAAGCACCCCGATGGCCCGGTTTCTAAATTGCATGGCCACCGTCAACTGGCTGACCAGGCCCTCATTGTTAGTGGCCTCTTTGAAGCGGATGCGGTCATCGACCCGCATATCGTCGATCACAATCGCCTCGCCCGCGAAGGCCGCCGTGATCACCGGATCGCCCTTGGTGACGACCCCCTTGTTGCGGTACGCCTCGCTGAGCCCGTAGGTGCTGCGCATCCGCAAGTCGTTGGTCTCTTCATCGAGCAGGCGGATCGAGCACGCCTTGGCGCCGACGATCTTCACGGCCGCCTCGGCCAGCTTGTCCAGCACCTCCTGGAGCGAGAACTCGCCCGCCACCAGCGTGCTGATCTGATAAATCTGCTCGTCCATTTCAATCCGTCTTTCGGTCTTTCTCATCAATCCGACGCGACTGCGTACACGTCCGCAGCATTATAACGGGAACTCTCGCACAATGGAGATGAAAGCCTGCCTGAGGGAGGAAAAATCTCTCCCCGACTCCCGCCCGGGCGTCAGAACGACCCCACCAGCTTCACCGTCCCGCCCACCGGCGGCAGGTCGAACCGCTTATAACAGTTCACGTCCCAATCCCAGCAGAGCCATTTCAACGACGGGTCCTCCAAGGGCACATCGAACTGGCAGGCAGCCTCCACCGGCAGACCCCTCGCGTCGACGGCCAAAACCTCCACGCTCATCCGCGGCACGGCGATCCGCTGGCCGACGTGGAACGGATGGCCGGCCCCGCGAACGTCGCTGAGGTACTGGTAGAAGAATACGAAGTCCATTCGTTGCCCGTTCTGGCAATCCAAGAGGCTGTTCGCGGCGGCCCTGACGACCAGGCGGCGGGCGTCCGTACGAGTGACATGGACCTCGCCGAAGCCTGGCGCCAGCATACGGATGCCCCGGGGCAGAGGCTCGCCCTTGTACGCCCTCTGGTATGGGTCGTAGAGGAAGGCAATCGGGTTGGGCGCGTTGACGATCACCAGATCCTCGTTGGAGAGGTCTCCGGCGGCGCCCAGGGCCATGGTCCCGGCCACGCGCTCTTCCATCGTGGCCGCCACCCGGGCGGCACCGGCCCTCGTGACAGCCGCCCAGGGAAGGTGCACCAGGACAAATCCGATGACAAGCGCGTGAATCGCCCCGCGGCGCAGGCCCGGGCCTGGCACCCACGCCTCACGCTGAAACCACCCGGCGAGAAACTCCGCGATCAGGCCAAAGGCCCCGATGGCGATGAACAGCAGCGAGCGGCTCATCGGGATTGTCGCACAAAAAGGCACCGCGGCAATGTACATGCCCGCCAGCCAGAATCGGGCCCGCCGGCTCGCCCGCAACAATGGAAGCAGCGCCAGCGGGATGGCGATCGCCGCCGCCGCCAGAACCAGCCACAATTCCGCACGGTGCGAAGGGGGAAGAAAACTGTACAGGTCCGGGGGCGTCGTCGTCCACTGGCCCGCCAGCAAAAATGGCGCCCGCTGGAGGACCGCCAGGGCATAGCCCGCCGGCTCGCGGATGGGATCGAAGTAGAATTCGCCGCCGTTGGCTCCGTAGCCCTGAAGATTGTAGAGCAGCCGCCAACCCGCGATGACCGCCAGCGACGGAACCAGGGCGAGTCCGCGTCTGACGCGGGGCCCCTGCTCCAGCACGGCCTCGTAGGCAAAGAGATAGGCGAACGTCGCGACGCCGGCCTCGGACGACAGCAGCGACAGCAGCAGGCACAAGGCGGCCAGCGCGCCGCCGGGCCGCCACGCCTGCTTTCGCCAGCGGTCATGGGCCATGATGGTCAGCAGGCCGAAGAAGAGGGACAGCAGGAGATTCCGATTGGCGACCCACATCGTCGGGAAATAACCGCTGTCGTCGAGGACGTAGAGAAGCCCGGCCAGTCCCGCGATCCAGGCGGCGCCGATGAATCGCCGGTACAGCGCCGCCACCGCGAGCATCACCGCCAAGAACCACAGAATGCTGTGGACGTGCATCAGCAGGAAGGACCCGGGGAACAGCCGGTAGTCCAGCCAATGGGTGAAGCTCGCCACCGGCCGCCAGAAGGCGACGCGATGTCCCTCGTAGCTCCACCAGGGCAGTGCGCCGTACTCCATGAGGGATTTCAGGTTCTTCTGCGGGTGAACGGCGACGAAAAGGTCGGACAGCGTGGTCCCAAGGCGCCCCGATCCGGCCGGAGCCAGCCCCTGGTGCGACAACTGCTGCGTAAACGGCGACGGCCCGATCAGCATGGCCCGGTGCACCAGATCGTCGTTCAACGGCGCCACCCACAGGGCCGGAAGCGAGACGCCGAAGCCGATCAACGCCAATACCAGCGGCCAGCGCCGTGAGCCCAGCAGCGGAAGAACCCGCCCCGAGATCGCCGCCGCGCCGTCCCTCAGGGCCCTGCCGGTCGCCGCGCCGCTCTTTCTCACAGTCGGCACCTGCTGTTCTCCCACGCTACTGGACATATCTTCGCAAAGTCAAATCGTACCCGCAGTCCGGCCGGTCGTGTGCGACTAATTTTCGTGGGGATGAATGGCTTCGCAGGACGAGCGGGGACGCTCGTCCTACGCGGAGCGCCGTCCGCGCTCTTGGTAGGTCGTGCGTCCTCGCACGACGCTTTTGCCTCGGGCACAACAGGCTCGAAAGGCAAGGTTTCTCGTTCGCCCGGCAGAACCTTCCCCACGAAATGTAGTCGCACACGGCCGGTCGCTCCACGAGCGTACTGCTTGCACTGCCCCGGCACAACCGCTACGATAGCCGCCCAGGGAAGTATGCCAAGGATAACGGCACGGACGGATTAGTCAACAGAGAGTGGGCGGTCAATATGGATCAGACGGCCAAGCACATCCTCTTCAGCGGCCAGGTGCAGGGAGTCGGCTTCCGCTACACCGCCCGACACATTGCCGCCCGCTACAACATCACCGGCTTCGTGCGAAATCTGCCCGACGGCGATGTCGAGATGCTCGCCCAGGGCCCCGAGCAGGACATCGACAACTGTATTGCCGACATCCAGGACTACTTCGCCGGTCACATCCAGGACATCCAAATCGAGTCTGTCCCCTGCAACAGCCGCTACACGGACTTCCGCATCACGTACTGACCACCCCCGCCTGGGCGCGAATCAAGCCTTGCAGGCGCCCGCTCCAATAGGGAGAATACCTAGTTGTATTCAGGCAAGGGACTGTAAAATGCCTTTGTTGTTCTTGCCGTCGCCCCATTGGAGATGGCGGGACAGAGTACTTTGGGGAGACATGACGATGGGTACACCTCGCAAACAGATGGTCATCTCTCACTGGTGGGCTCAGATCGCGATCCTGACGTTTCTCGCGGGGTTTGCCGTCCTCGGATTGATGGCCTACAAGATCTATACCCAGCATCCGCCCGTTCCGGAGAAGGTCGTGGGCGATAACGGCGAGGCGATTTTCACCGGCCGTGACATCCTCGTGGGCCAGCAGGTGTTTCGTAAGTACGGGCTGATGCAGCACGGCACGATCTTCGGCCACGGCGCGTACCTCGGCCCGGACTTCACGGCCGAGTACCTGCACAAGGCCGCCGGGATGATGCTGGCCTTCTATGCGGGCGGCCGGCAAACCATATCCCCGGAAGTTCGCCAGCGGGTCAGGGACGAACTGAAGAACAACACCTGGGACCCGGCAAGCAACACGATCAGATATACGCCCGGGCAGGTGCACGCCTATCAGGCCATGACGGACTACTATCGTGACTGGTTTGGGCCACTCGGCAAGCAGGAGGGACTGAAGCGGCCGTACATTCGCGACCCGCAGGAAATCCACGATCTGACCTGCTTCCTCTCGTGGGCCGCCTGGGTCTGCTCCACGCAGCGACCCGGCACGAACTACTCCTACACGAATAACTGGCCCGATGAGCCGACGGCCGGCAATAGTCCGACCGCACAGGCGGTCCTGTGGAGCGCGCTGAGTCTCGTGGCATTGCTTTGCGGGACCGGCGCCGTGTTCTTCGCCTTCGGCCGTTACGGCTGGCTCGGCTGGCATCGTGACTCCATCGAGAACCAGCGAAAGGTGATACTCAGCGAGCCGGGCGGCGTCGCCCTGACTCATTCCCAGCGCATGACCGCGTGGTACTTCCTCGTCGTCGCCGGCCTGTTCCTGGCCCAGGGCCTGCTCGGCGGCGCAAACGCCCACTATCACGCCCAGGCGACCGGGGCATTCGCCTCGCTCGTCGCCAGGTGGTTCCCCTACAACCTGACGCGCACCTGGCACGTGCAGTTGGCCCTGTTCTTCATCGTCGCCAGCTTCCTGGCGATGGGCATCTTCATCGCCCCGATGATCTCCAGGCGAGAGCCGAAGCACCAGGGCACGCTGGCGCTGATCATGTTCGTCGCCGTAGTCGCGGTCGTGGTTGCCAGTCTGCTCGGCGAGGCCGCCAGCATCAAGGGCTACTTCGGCCTCAAGGGCCCGTGGTTCTGGATTGGAAACCAGGGCTGGGAATACCTTGACCTGGGTCGGCTGTGGCAAATCCTGCTCGTTGTCGGCATGGTGCTGTGGCTGGTGATCGTCGTGCGCGGAATTCGCCCGGCCCTGCGAGGCGAGCACCCCGGCAGCATGCCGTATCTGTTCCTGTACAGCTCCCTGTCGATCCCGCTGTTCTACGCCGTGGGCCTGGCCATCGGCAAGGACCAGTCGTACGCCGTCGCCGACTTCTGGCGGTTCTGGGTCGTGCACCTTTGGGTGGAGGACTTCCTCGAGCTTTTCACGACGATCATGGTCGCCTATATCTTCGTGCTGCTCGGCATCGTGCCGATGGTCGTGGCCACGACGGTGATCTACCTGGACGTGATCCTGTACTCCGTCGGCGGGGTGATCGGGACAATGCACCACGTGTACTTCAGCGGCGCCCCCGCCGTGCACATGGCCCTCGGCGCGTTCTTCTCCGCCATGGAGGTGATCCCGCTGGTCCTGCTGACCTACGAGGCGTGGCGGTTCCTGCAGCTCGGCACGCCCGCCGAGGAACGGTCGATGCTGGGGACACGAAGCGAGGAGTTCCCCCACAAGTGGGCCGTCATGTTCCTGATCGCCGTGGGGTTCTGGAACTTCCTCGGCGCCGGGGTCTTCGGCTTCCTGATCAACCTGCCGATTGTGAGCTACTACGAGATCGGAACGCAGTTCACGGCCAATCACGGCCACGCCGCGTTGATGGGCGTCTATGGCATGTTGGCGATGGGATTCTTCATGTTCGTCGCCCGCTACTTCATCCCGCGCGACCGCGCCAGCGACCGGGCGATGGGCATCTCGTTCTGGAGCCTGAACATCGGCTTAGCCGCCATGGTCTTCGTGAATCTGGTCCCCGTCGGCTTCCTGCAATTCCGTGACAGTCTCGAACACGGCTACTGGCACGCGAGAACGCCCGAGTTCTTCCAGCAGCCGCTTGTCGCGAGCCTCGAATGGGCCCGCTTCCCCGGCGACGTCCTGTTCATCGTCGGTGGCATCCTCCCGGTGGTTTACTTAGCCCTGCGCATGTTCACCCATCGCAGCCGCGCCGCCCCCCAGGAAACCGGCGAGCGCCCCGGCGAATTCACCACCAAACCCTCCTAACCCCGCCGCGCAATTTCGATTTCCTGCAAGGGCCATAGCCCGGGCGACAGCCCGGGCGACACCCGCAGGGTGGGCACCGCCCACCGTTTCCCTGGTGACAGAACAGACTTGCGGCCCAAACAGCAAAAGTGAACGGTGAAGACACGCCCCCGTCTCCCCCGACAGTGACAAGTCAATACGACGCCCAATTCGAGAATCCCATACCCAACCCGCTATTTGCTAATTTAAGGGCTGACCCTCTACGATCCCCGTGAAGACACGGCCCCCGCTCTCCCCAATATTCGCCCCCATAGCCCCCACCAACCTTCCCCCTGTGAAATGTGTAGGTGTGACCCCGTCCCTGCCTAGCAAGAAGAAAGCCGGCCCCAATATTAGAGAGTACATGCATCCGGTATCCAGGTCGTGAAGACCATAAGTGTGACCCATGAAGCACTCAATAGGTGCCAACATCTTCGTCTTTCAGATCTGCTTTGGCGCGGTCGCTCAGCATGCCAATCAACGGATTGTACTTTTCCCGAATTATGGCACTCGGGACAGTGTCCCTCATTGTCTTAAGACTATGAATCAAGGAGTCTCTCTCCGCCTCAGATTGGCATAGGATTGTTGGATCAACTATTATGTAGCCGTCAATATCCTTCCTGAAATGCTGCATCAAGTGGTCAGTAAGGGGGGCTTTGTTTCTGCTTACTAGATTCTTCAAAACCTTATTCAAATTCGAGGAGACGATGATTCTTGAGTTTCTTGCAGCTTCGCGCTCAAGTTGGTAAGCGTTGATGAATGCTGGGCCTATTAGGTCGCCTTCGTTCCAATAGATATCTCCGAAGTCGATAGCTCCTCTTACCGTGTACCCGTTGTTTATGAACGTCGACCATACATACGAAATATTCGCCAAGACGGCCTCCAATCCTAGAACAAGGTCGCCAATCACAATGCCGCCGCTGAACCCGAAGCAAATGGTGACGCTATCTGAGATCATACTTACGCGACATACATAAGTTCGATGAGACTCGCGGTGATCATCTTCCTCGACTTCGGCGAATCCTGGCATTTCTCCTTTTATTGATAGTATCTTCTCCAATGGGTTTGATGTCAGGCTTTGCCAGTTCGCGAGTATGTCGTTTGAAAAGCCTAATACGTCAATGAAACAGACGTAGCCAGTGCCTTTGAAGTTCTTACTGTTGCCTAGAATCACTTGAATGCCCTAAATCCGGGTACACAATGCTAGTTCTGTCTCCCATCAATAGTCCTCAGAGATCGACTTGATGCTATTGATGGCCGGAACTCGGCGACCGGTGAGAAGGGAATCACTGAGCACGACTTCTTCTGCGTGACACATCACGTCAGTCTCCGAGTCCATAGCACTACTGTAGGGCCAAATGAGCGGCAATGCAAATGGAATTCCGCGAGTTCCTGAGCTACAGACGGCGGGAGAGTTCCTCCATGTACTCGCTGACGCTCATGTTGTGGGCTTTGGCGAGTTTGCGAAGGGCGGAGAGTGTGGCGCGGCATTGGCCGCTTTCTACGCGACCGAGCTGTCGCGGCGTCAGGCCTTCTATGTCGCTCTGGCGCAGGCCCCCTTCCTTGCGCAGTTCTTCTATCGCCGCACCGTATGCCTTGTTGAAGCCTTCCGTCTGCTGCCTGGCCTTCAGATACGCCCTCTCATCGACCGCGCATTCGAATTGTTCCCAGCCAAGATGGATATCCCGGTTCGGCCAGTGGATGAACGTGCCGTCTTCGTCAATCTCGAACGCCTCGCGCTCTTCTTTGGACAATCCCTGCAGGACAGGCAGTTTCTCTATCGGCACGCGGAGTTTTCGAAAGCTTCCTATCATCGGAGAAACAACAACAAACGTGGTCCCTTCCCACCAGGCCTCCAGGATTCTGTTGTCCTTGTCATCCTTATGCAGTCGCATCGTCTGCCTCGTAACACGCACAGCCTTGGAGCGTGTATGAGAAGTAGCACGGGCATCTTGCCCGTGGTCTCATGGGCGTCTCGCCCATGAAAAGACAACGACGTGCAGGGCCAAGATGGCCCTGCGACTCATGGGCAAGATGCCCATGCTACGGTAAACCGGCCTCTCACACACGCTCTCAGAGCCCGCAAACTCAGTATACGAGCAAGCGGGTGGCGATGCAAATGGGAATCGCACAGTTGTCGGCGGCCGGCAGTTAGTCATTGGCTGTAAATCCCTACTTCACAAGGGTTTATCAGTGTCCATCGGCGTTCATCCGCGTTCATCTGCGGTTCAAATTGGCAACCAGTTGTCAGTTGTTGGTTGATAGTCGAATACCTTCATGCTCTTCGTGATGAAGAAATCTGGATTCCCGCTCCTCGATCGGAGCCTGCCCCCGACCTGATCGGGGGTCGAGGACAAGCTTCGCGGGAATGACCCGGCCCGGCCTGCGGCCGGAACCACGTTTGCCTCTCGCCAAGCACGCCAAGAGCGCAGAGGAAGAAGCAACAGAACAAGAACGGGGGTTTCCCTTGGCGATCTTTGCGTCTTTGCGAGAGACATGTAACGCTTTATGTCACAAGGGGTTATCGGTGTGGTCGGAAAAATCCGTTGATTGTCGGGATTTCACTTGACGGCGAATCTGGGCACTTGTAAGATACTGAAACAACTGAATAGCGATTGTGAGAGGGTGACGAGTCGGAGACTGTTGCCATGCCATTGGCAGAAGGCGAAAACTGCCTGGGGTCCGGGGACAGCGTCCCCGCCGGTCAGGACCGGCGAAGCATCGGACTGCGTCCCATGGGATAGTTCCCCTGGAATGGATCGATTCCGTCGCTTCGCGTCGGGAGTTTGCCGCTTTGCAGCCGCCGGCACGGTTGGAGGCTATCGCCCTTTTCCAATGGATTGTTGCAGCCGGCGGGCACAACGATCCTGCCGGTGGCTCCAACGCGATAAACTCACCTGGCGTGACCTATCGGTAGGTTCCTGCGGACGGTGGGCCCGGCCCGCGCTGCGAGACTTCGGATTGCTGAGTACGGCTTGAAGGACGGAAACTGGCGATGACAAACAGGGCTGGTCGTGCGGAACAAAGCCAAATATGGGAGAGACGGGGCGCATGGAGAAGAAGGAACATCGCGTGCGGGTCGGTTCCGCCGGAGAGCAAAGCGTGCCAAACAAAGCCAACCTCCGGAAGAAGACAAGGACGCTCGCGCCCTCGCCACGAAACGCCTTACGGCGTCACTACAAGCGCGCCCAATTGTACAAACAAAGCCAATTCCGGGGCTGGCGGGCCCTGGGATTGCGGATTTCGGATTGTGGAGTGCGGATTGAAGACGGATGCCTACGATGACAAGTATGAGCAGCCGCGCGAAACGAAGCCAATTTGTCGATGGAAGGCGGCAGGCTGGAGGCGGCAGGCTGGAGGAAACTGCGCGGATGATCTGTGAAACAAAGCCAATTGGGATGCACTGGATTAGTCGTAACTTCTTTACAGAAAAGAGGTTATGGTCGATTCTCGGTAATGCGAAGCAAAGCCAAATTCTCGGGAGAAGACGGCAGGCGGGAGGAAACTGCGCGGATGATTTTGCGGAACAGAGCCAGTTCGGGTGACTGCGATCAGCGTGAAGTCCTTTATGGTAAAGGGGTTATGTTCGATGCCGCGACGATGCGAAACAAAGCCAATTTCTCGGGAGAAGACGGCAGGCTGGAGGCGGTAGGCCGGAGGAGACTGCGTGGACGCTTTTGCAAAACAAAGCCAATCTGCGGAAAGCGGGCGGGAGGCGGGGGCAATTGTGGAAACAAAGCCAATTTGGGCGGGCGGGGCCGGCAACGACGGCGGGATGGGGATTGCATCCCGGCCGGGGATTTGGTAGGATATGGCGCTTACAGTTGGGTTCAGAATCGGTGAGCATTCGAGGCCCGTCAAGGCACGTGAACACGGCAATGCCGCATCCAGTATAACGTATGCGTGGTTGCAGGGATCACGGCTCCCCCGATAGAACAGAGACCCCGTTTCGCCGCCAATCGGGAAACGGACTGACTCATTGAGTTGCGAAGGACAGGATCGATGTACGCAGAGATGATACGGAACGTGGCGATCATCGCCCATGTGGACCATGGCAAGACGACGCTGGTGGACCGGCTCCTCTACCAGTCCGGCTCGTTCCGCACGGAAGACCTGGACAAGCTGGCCGGCGCCGAGCACGCGCTGATCATGGACTCGAACCCGCTCGAGCGTGAGCGGGGGATCACGATCTTCAGCAAGAACTGCTCGATCCAGTACGTCGCCCGGGGCGGCCGTGAGTACAAGATCAATATCGTCGATACCCCCGGCCACGCCGATTTCGGCGGCGAGGTCGAGCGCGTGCTCGAGATGACCGACGGCGTGCTGCTGGTCGTCGATGCCTTCGACGGGCCCATGCCGCAGACGCGGTTCGTGCTGAGCAAGGCCCTGCAGCACAAGCTCAAGCCGATCCTCGTGGTCAACAAGGTAGACCGCCCGGACTCCCGACCCGATGACGTCGTCAATGAGGTCTTCGACCTGTTCGTCGAGCTCGAGGCCAGCGACGACGCGCTCGACTTCCCGGTGATCTTCGCCTCGGCCAAAGAGGGCTGGGCGACGACCGACCTGGCGCACCCGAACAAGAACCTCAAGCCCGTCTATGAGGCGATTATCCGCTCCATCCCCGCGCCCAAGGCCGACCCGGACAAGCCTCTGCAAATGCTCGTCACCTCGTTGGAATACTCCGATTACGTGGGGCGCGTGGCGGTCGGCAAGATCTTCGCGGGCAAGCTCACCCAGGCCCAGGAAGTGACGGTGATCGACAGGCAGGGACATCACACGCAGCAGAAGGTCATCCAGTTGTACGATTTCGAGGGACTCACCAAGAGGCGGGCCGCCGAGGTGCAGGCCGGCGATATCTGTGCCGTGGCGGGCCTCGACCCGGTGGATATCGGCGACACGATTGCCTGCCCGGATGCTCCCAGCGCGCTACCCATCGTGGCGATCGACGAGCCGACAATGAGCATGACATTCCAGGTCAACAATGGTCCATTTGCGGGCCGGGACGGCAGGTACGTCACGTCGCTGCAAATCCGGGACCGGTTGGACAAGGAGTTGCAGACGAACGTGGCGCTCCGCGTGGAGCCGGGGCAGTCGGCGGACGAATTCATCGTCTCGGGCCGGGGACTGATGCACCTGGGCATTCTGCTGGAGAACATGCGGCGCGAGGACTTCGAGCTGTGCGTGGGCAAGCCGCAGGTGATCGTTCACGAGAAGGACGGCGTTCGCCAGGAGCCGATCGAGCGGCTGGTCATCGAGTGTCCCACCGATTGTCAGAACGCGGTGATGAGCCTGATCGGCACGCGCCGCAGCGAGCTGCTCCGGATGGACACGAAGACCAACGCGGGCGATTACGTGCACATGGAGTTCATGATTCCGTCGCGCGGCCTGTTCGGCCTCAACGCCCGCCTGCTGACGGCGACGCAGGGCCGGGCGGTCATGCACCACACGTTCGAGCGGTATGAGCCGATGCGCGGCTCGATCCCCGACCGTCAGGCCGGCGTGCTGATCCAGAGCGAGACAGGCACGGTCACCGCGTACGCGCTCGACGCTCTCTACGATCGCGGCGTGTTCTTCGTCCAGCCGGGCGACAAGGTCTACGAGGGACAGATCGTCGGCGAGCACTGCAAGGACAATGACATCGTCGTCAACGCCGCCAAGGCCAAGCAACTGACGAACATGCGCCAGTCCAACAAGGACGAGGCCGCGCGCGTCCGCCCGCCGCGACTCATGAGCCTCGAAGCGATGCTGGAGTACGTGCAGCAGGATGAACTGGTGGAGATCTGTCCGAATTCCCTGCGGCTGCGCAAGCGCCTGCTCCGCGAGGGCCAGCGCCGCCGCTTCGCACGGCTGGGAACCACAGTGTAGGACCTCCGCCCCAAGAGCCTCTGGCGCAGTGAGACAGCAAGCCGCTCAATGTCATTCCCGCGAACCATGCTTGTAGGTTGCTCGTCCCATGACGCGGGTGGCACCGCGAAACTCGTTTGAGGGTGGTCGTTCGCGAGAGCACACGGGCAAACGAGTTTGCCCGTGCCACCCAAGATTCAGCCTTGCCAGGCTGAACGAGCGCAGGTCTGCCTGTGCCACCCGCCTCGGCGCGAACCGGCGTCACTCCGGCAGCCAGCGGGCCCAGGGGGTATCGATCTGATCGTTGGGCTGCTGGCCCGATGCCGGCCCGCGCCCATCCAGCATCTCCATGGGCGACGGGTAGTCCGGATACGCCTGGCGGTCCACCAGGAATGGTGGGCCGAAGCAGGCCGTGGACCACGGGTCGGGATTGGCTTCGCGGCTGGGCGTATAGGACCCCAACTCCGCCGCCGCCCCGACCACGACCACCAGCAGAGTGACCGTCAGCACCGACATCGCCGCCAGCATCAGCACCGGCAGCACGAAGTCCAGGAGCCACCGCCGCAACGTCCCAGAATCCCATAGCCCCCAGTGCAGTACGTGTGCTCCACACGCCGGCCCGATAACCACCTTCGTCGCTTGGCTCATCGTTCACCCCCACCCTCTCCCTCCTACGTAAACCATGCGCAATATTCCGCCTCCTGGGAGCCAAATTCCGGAGTAGACATGAAGATTTCTATCGACTTACACATGCGAACAACCAGCCGGCATCTGCGAAACACCCAAGCCCACGCATATACCCTCGAAGAATCGTACACCGGCATATACCCAAACTTGGGGATTGTGTGTGTAATAGGGAGAAGAGTGAACAGTCTTCTGAAACGTGGACACGATGATCGAGGATAAGCTGCTTATCTTGAGGTTCAAGCGGGGCCGTCCGGAGGCCCTGCGGCAGATCTACGACAAGTACAAAGTCGAGCTGCTTCGGTACGCCATGACGCTGGTCGGCAATCTGCATACGGCGGAAGACATCGTTCACGATGTGTTCGTCAGCTTCGCGCAGTCGGCCGACCGGATCGGGCTGGCCGGCAGTCTCAAGGGCTACCTGGTCACCAGCGTGCTCAACCGCGTGCGGAACCGCGTGCGGGACGGCAGCCGGCGGGGCGAGGGCCTGCTCGATAAGGCGGACCTGCTGCCCAGCCGCGAGCCGGGGCCCCAGCAGTGGGCGATCCTCAGCGAGGAGCTGTCGCTGCTGAGCCAGGCCCTGCAGCAGTTGCCGTACGAGCAGCGCGAAGTGATCTGCTCCCACATGGAAATGGATCTGACGTTCTCGCAGATAGCGGTGTTGCAGAAGGCATCACTGAATACGGTCAAAGGCCGATACCGGTATGGAATTGAAAAGTTGCGGTTTGTGCTAAACGGCAAGGTACACGAATGAACCCCGCGGATGACATTCGGAAACTGTTCAAGAAGGCCGAGCTGAGCATCCGGCCGGATGCGGACGAGCAGGTCTTTCAGGACGTGCTCCAGGCTCGGTGGAAAACCAAAGATAGCTCAACACTCACATGGAGTCGATGGAGAATGACTATGAAAAGCCCAATCATGAAACTCGCAGTCGCCGCGGTGATCGCGGTCGCAGGAATCGCAGGAATCGTCATGTGGAGAGGCACGGGCTCGGGGATCGTACTGGCCAACGTGCTGGCCCAGGTCCAGCAGGCTACCGCCTACATGTACCAGATGACGATGACCATTAGTGGCAAAGCACCCACCGGTCAAGACATGAATCAGAACATGGAAGGCACCGTCCTGATCGCACAGGACTATGGCATGAAGATGACCATGGGCATGGCGGATCCCAAGGGTGGAACGGCGGCGCACACAGAGACATACCTGCTGCCCCAGGAAAAGGCCATGATCTCGCTCACGCCGTCCATCAAGCAGTATATCCGCATGGAGCTCGATGACACGCTGATCGAGAAAACTCGCCAGCAAAACTATGATCCCGGCAGCATGCTCAAGCAGATTCTGGACTGCAAATACGAGAGTCTGGGCCGGTCCGTGGTGGACGGCGTGGAAGTCGAGGGTTTCCAGACCACCGATCCGAACTACCTGGCCGGGATGATGGGTCAGGTGGATGTGAAGATCTGGGTCGATGTCAAGACACAGCTTCCGGTGCGGTCGGAGATGGACATGCAAATGGGCGACATGCAGATACATGGCGTGGTCCACAGCTTCCAATGGAACTACCCGGTGGAAGCCGATACGTTCAAGCCGGTTATCCCGGCCGACTACACCACCCCGCCCGGCGGCCCGATCAAAATGCCGGCCATGAATGAAGAGGGCGCCATCGCCGGCCTGAAGCTGTTCGCCGATCTGACCGGCCGATATCCGGAGAAGCTTGACTTCATGAGCCTCATGACGCAGCTCAGTAAGATCGCCGACAGCAACAACCCCGTTCTCAAGGACAATCCCGCCCTCAAACAGTTGTTCGGGGACAAGAAGGCGGCATCGACGGATGAGATAACCAAGAAGACCCTGGACATCATGATGCCGATCCAGGGCGCGGGAATGTTCTACATGATGCTGACGCAGGAAAAGAAGGAACCGGCGTATTACGGCAAGGTCGTCACGCCAAAGGATGCCGATAAGGTCCTGCTGCGGTGGAAGCTCTCGGACAACCAGTACCGCGTCATCTTCGGCGGCCTGCACGCGGAGACCGTCGATGCCCCGACACTGGCCGAACTCGAAAAGAACCTGCCCAAGTAGATCGATGATTTCACGAGGCCCACCGGCAGGGCTTGGCTCGTGAGACATAGAGCCCGGCCCCGCCGGTGGGGCGACATCCGCCAAGCTTCTCGTGCCTGGGTGAGGCGACGGTGGCCAAACGGAAAATGTCAGCTAAGAGTGTGGAGCCACAGCCGGAGGAAACTTGTGGCCTGCCCAGCGCGCCTGGGATTAGTCGCGCTATCCGCGTGACGGAGAAGTACCATGAGAAGGATGTTTCGATGGCCCAGGGGCGGCGCGATTTGCGTGCTGCTGATTGGCGCAAGTTGCGCCGGCGCACAGAGCTGGCCGCAGTGGCGTGGGCCGCAAGCTAACGGTCTGATAGCCGAGAAGAAACTCCCCGCCGAGTGGGGACAGGACAAGAACATCGCGTGGAAGGTCGCACTGCCCGGCAAGGGATGGTCGCAGCCCGTCGTCTGGGGCAACAAGATCTTCGTGACCACCGCCGTAACGGAGAATCAGGCCAAACCCGAGGCCGGGAATTTCAATCCTCTTGCCACAGCCGATGCACCCACTTCCAGCGGTGCACGCTTGCCTATGGGTCTCGGTAGCGTATTTGGCGCACCGCCGTCTCCGCCGGACAAAGTCTACCAGTGGAAGCTGATTTGCCTCGACGGCACCACAGGAAACATCCTCTGGGAGAAGACCGCTCGGGAAGGTAAGCCCAGGGCCACCATCAACCAGAACAACACCTACGCTTCGGAAACGCCTGCGACGGACGGCGAGCACGTGATTGCCTACTTCGGCAACACGGGCCTGTACTGCTACGATGTCTCCGGCAATCTCGTGTGGAGCAAGGACTTGGGTGTGTATCCGATGCAATTCGGATGGGGTACCGGCAGCTCCCCCCTGCTCTACGGCGGCCGCGTCTTCATCCAATGCGACAATGACCAGAAATCGTTCCTGGTGGCTCTCGACGAGAAGACCGGAGATGAACTCTGGCGCGTCGACCGCAGCGAGAAGTCGAACTGGTCCACTCCCTACCTCTGGAAGAACAAACAGCGAACCGAGCTGGTTACAGCCGGCGGCAGCAAGCTGCGGTCGTACAATCCAGACAATGGGGAGGTCCTCTGGGAAATGAGCGGGGCCGGCCGCAACTCTCTCACGCCTGTCGGCGATCAGGAGCTTCTCTATGCGGACTCTGTGGATCGGCTGATGGGAAGGCGTGGCTCTATCGTGGCCATCCGTGCCGGGGCGTCGGGCGATATCTCCCTGAAGGAGGGCGAGACTTCCAACGCGTTTGTCGCGTGGAGCAGTCAGCTAACGACCTGTCGTGTGGCCTCGCCTCTGCTCTACGAGGGATGTCTTTACATGCTCGAACAGCAGAGGGGCCAGATTCGATGTTACGATGCCATGACGGGCAAGGAGTATTACAGCGAGCGGCTGGAAGGGACCAAAGGCTTCACCTCCTCGCCCTGGGCAAATGACGGCAAGGTCTTCTGTCTGGACGAGACCGGAGTCACGGTGGTGTTGAAAGCGGGTCCTAAGCTGGAGGTGCTGGCGACTAATAAACTGGATGAGATGTTCTGGTCTTCCGTGGCGGTCATGAATGAGAGTCTGCTGCTGCGCGGCGTGGATCATCTCTATTGCATAGCACCCTGATTTGACCTCGGCAGCCCGCACGCGGAGACCGTCGATGCCCCGACGCTGGCCGAACTCGAAAAGAACCTGGCAAAATAGCTACATATGCAGGTGGCAATTCTCCTATGGGCCGGGTCACCCAACCCGGCCCCTTTCTATTGGCGCCGGCCCCCTGCGAGACCTGCACGTTCTGCTTCCTGTCTGGGTGCACGACAAGAAAGTGGCAGTCGGGGCGGGTGGCAGCGTCAAGGCCGGTAGGCCTTGGCGATGGTTGCACCGCATCCCAATCGACATAGGTAGGCGGTTGCCCGCTTTCCCTGTCACACCACCCGGCGTACGGGTCCGTACCGGGCGGTTCGGCGGGTGAAGCTACTGGACAACAATCAATGTCGCCAATGGCCGGGCTTTCCGCCCTGCGTTTCGCCACGAACGATTCGGTCCCTTGCCGACAGCCCTTGGGGCTTCACCCCTATCCTCTGCCGGGAAGGCCAGGTACAACTGGTTCTTCTGCCGCTTGTCGCTCATGAGTTGCGCTGCGTACTTGCCACTCCCATTAACCCCTTGCGGGGACCGTTTGGGCCTTCCGCACTCCCGTGCGTACTATGCCCGCTGCTGACTTCTGCCGCACGGTCAGGCCGGATCGCTCCGGCCTCAGTCCCGAATCCGAGACGAACGGCAGATCTCCCGAGGTAAGCTCGACCGCCTTCAACGCGCAACCGCCGGATTTACAACCCGTGCCCTTGATGGAAATGGACTTCGCGATCTCTGGCCCGCTCGTCCGACACGGTATGCCTCGTATCCGGTTCTTGTCCATCGGCTCGCGTCTTTGCTCCACGCTTCTTTCAGATCCCGCCTCGCGGCGACACCCTTGCGCTTCGCTATCACTTCACCTCCATCAGGTTG
>Ga0315282_10004125_pt1 | contig 25486 bp, 19 predicted proteins | sample YL17G07_20_MG_FD_203693 | JGI IMG/M metagenome (GOLD analysis project Ga0315282, IMG submission 203693) | Sediment microbial communities from Yellowstone Lake, YNP, Wyoming, USA - YL17G07_20 | ecosystem: Environmental > Aquatic > Freshwater > Lake > Sediment | place: USA: Wyoming | collected... | reverse complement strand
TGGCGTTCCGCGTGCATTGGAATAACAATACGGACACGCCGCTCCCGCCCGAGGAGCCGGCAGGGCAGAACCCGCCCGACGGGGCCCTCATCGATTACTACCTGAAGAGCGATGCCTCCGAAGTGAATCTGGAGATCCTCGATCGCGCGGGTAGACTCGTCCGGCAGTTCTCCAGCCTGGACAAGCCGGAGATGTTGAACGAGAATGAGCTTCCCTATCCAACGTACTGGTTCCGTCCGCCCCGCGTGCTCGTGGCGAAAGCCGGAATGCAGCGGTTTGTCTGGGACCTCCGCTACGCCGCGCCGGAGGGAGTGCGTCGCTCATATCCTATGGCGGCAATTTATCACGAGACTCCGACCTCGCCTGTTGGGCCCTGGGTTCAGCCCGGCGAGTACACGGTTCGGCTGACGGTCGACGGAAAGTCCACCACACAGCCGATGACGGTGAAGCTCGATCCGCGTGTCAAGATCTCGCCCGAGGCGCTCAAGCAGCAATTTGACCTGTCGATGATCTGCTACAAGGGTCTGCAGAAGGTACGCACGACACGTGAGCATATTCGGAACGTGAGGCTGCAGGTTCAGTCGCTTCTGAAGACCGAGAACCTGGGCGCGTTGAAGGACGCTTTGGATGATTTTGAGAAGAAGGCTGGTTCGATCGATGGAACCGGCAGGGTATCTGACGTCGATATCATCTACTTCAGTCCCTATGCCGCGCGCGGACGGCAGGAGACGCTGGCTGGACTGCAGACGAAGCTCCTGTATCTAATGACGCTGCTCCAAAGCGCCGACGCAAAGCCGGCGAGCCAAGCTGTGGCGGCCGTGGGCGAGCAGCAAGGATCTCTCAAGGAAGTGCTTGGCCGTTGGAGCGACCTGAGGACGAGAGATTTGAAGCGAGTGAACGAGGATCTCAGAAGGGCCAATCTCTCGCCTTTAAGTGAGGAGTAGAGAGCGCAGCGAAATCTGCCATTCTGTAGGCCATAGCGCTCGACCGGTGGCCATGTCTGTCGGGCGCCGCAGGGGCCTGGGCCCGACCTCAGAGTTTCACGTCTCTGTGAATGTACGCTGAGTAATCCACCAAGATTGGGTTATACTCCGCCGTGAAGAGGGGGGAAGAGATCATGAAATCGGCGGTTGAGCGATTGCATGCGGTCGGTACGTTGTAGAGGACGGCAATTCTCAGCAGCGCCTTGACATCGACGTCGTGCGGCTGCGGCTCCATCGGGTCCCAGAGGAAGATAAGCAGATCGATCTCCCCTTCCGTAATGAGAGACCCGAGCTGTTGGTCCCCGCCGAGTGGGCCGGATCGAAGCTTCCTGATGTTGATGGCCTTCTTCGAGCCCTTCCCCAATTTTCTCATAATGGCGCCTTCCACCAGCGTGCCGGTCGTGCCCGTGCAGATCAGTTTGTGGTCCAGAAGGGCGCTCCAGTTCCATTCGACCCATTCGATGAGGTCTTTCTTTCGGTTGTCGTGCGCCACGAGCGCGATGCGTTTGATGCTCTTCATACTCCTCCCGTCTTGATGTTGTTCCGTATACCGCTGCGCGGTTCTTTCCTAAATTTGCCTCTCGATAGGATATCCAATCGGGTCACCTTCACTGTCTTCCCCTGTTTCTAGGCAAGAGTCTCAAGAGCGAGTCCGGCAGGAGACGTTGCAGTGAGTCCATCCAGAAGACTGTCCGTCCACGCTCTGGGTTGAAGATCGGCATCGGATCGTGGAACGAGCTGTCCACCGGCACGATTCTGATGAAGTAGTTGCGACCATTAAATGGCACCTTGGTGACGATGGCGAGAGATGAATCCGAGGGAAAGACGGGCGGACGCACACTCCGTCGAGGTCTCTCCTGAGCCGGTGATCCGCTGATGGAGAATCCTGCCAACGTTATAAGAAAGATGAAAAGGCAAGGTCTGTTCATGAGATCAGCTCTTTCGATACAATGACCGGCCGAGGCAGCGCGATCTTGCGGCAATTGTGCCTTTCACCAAAAAAAGCCGCGTGCAAACAACAGTGGTCTCTCACCCGCTCGATCTGGTTGTCGGCCTCGCGAGGTTCACAAAAATAAGGATAGTTATGAACGCAAGCACCAACGCGGCAATCGTCACATCCATCAGTGCCGCAAAGACGAGAAACACCGGCGCGAGCAAATATCCGAACGGATGCTTTCTCCTCAACAGGATGGAGGTAATAATGAAAGCCGGCAGTACTATTGACAGATCCAGCACGTGAACGGGATTCGTCGGTAGTCCCGTCTCTTGTATGGCCTGAGGTGCTTCGTTCCGGATCACGGCCGGGATAATCTCTTTTAGCCACAACAAACAAAACAGCACGGCAAGTACGAACAGAAAAGTCGAGGCCATGCGCCCTGATTTCCTCTCGTCAAACCAACTTCTGAGGACTGAGAAATCGATTGCGACGGTGGTTGCGATCGTCGCATACACGGCGAGGCCGAGGACCGCGCAATAGACCAGGAAGAAGGCGTTGAAATGCACTGCAAAACAATAGATGACATACACCATTGTACCGAGCCAGATAAAAAGGGCCTGTGCACTTCCCTTTCTCATGAAGAGCGAGCTCAGGAGGAGTGCAGGCACAATGACCACGAGATCAATGATATCTTGTCCGATACATTGGGCATACCAGGCGGAAGTTTCCTGAGAATAGAGATTTCCAAGAAACAATCCTCCAAGACTCGTGACAGTGATCAGTGACGCCATTGCGAGGGTGAAGAACGAAGTTCTGTCACGGCGAAGCACCTCTTCCATTTGAAGATTCCTTCTTTGAGAAAGCAAGCTGTGACGTCAGCGGATTCCAGCGACACATGGTGTCTGTACCTCTGCACTAGGGAAGCTAACGGAGCTCTGCGTCTGTCCTCCATTGAGCTGGAATCGGCGTCGAGCCGCCGGACCTCAAAACCCTCTCCGCGAGATGTATACGGACACCAACAGGCTGCTGAAAAACCCTTCTTGATGTCACTCCCGCGACCTGTCCGCCACGTTTTGTGGCGGAAAGCGGGAGTCCAGAATGATGCTAATTTCTGGATTCCGGCTTTCGCCGGAATGACAAATGAGTGCTGTCGACATACTTTTCCAGCAACCTTAAAGATTCAGGGTAAAGAGCGTACGGTGTGAAGGATAAAGGTCGACGTGTGCCCGTTGGCCGGCAGCCAGTTTACGACAAAATAATTGACTTCGCCGGAAATGTCAATGGGGTAAGGTACTGATTCTTGGTTGTAGGGTTTTCCCCTACAAGGGCTTTGAGGGATACTTCTCGCAGTCATGGAGGGTGAAGCGACTTGAGAAGGCGCTATTCGAAGGGCGTAATCCCGATCGCGCGCTCCACCTCATACTTGCTCAGCACGAGCCGGTATAGGGCCTGGAGATTACCGAGCTTCGCCGCGGACTGTACGGTCTCTGCGTCAAGCAAATCGAGATTGGTGATCGAGCCGGTCTCATACCGGGTCCGAGCGATCGCAACCGCCTCCGTCGCCTGCTGCATCTGGAGCTGGGAGATCGGCACTTTGGCGGAGGCTGCCTGGAGGTTAGAGCAGGCGTGCTCTACCCAACGCATCTGCCTGCGGACCGCGTTGACTTTCAATGGAATCTCCGGTAGCATTGGGCGCGGGATGCGCCCAATCCTCACCTCCCCAACCCTTCTACCGACAAATTCTGGAAATCAGCTATGAAGTCCACAGAAATCTGCTTCCAAGTGGCATGCCTCACCGCACTGCTCTTTCTCTTTGCCGTTTTGATCGTTCTGGCTCAATCAGGAGAACAATCCGCTATGAATAAGAACGTCGTGCCCGCCGATCTCCGATGTGAGTACCTGGTTGACCCGCTTGGCATCGATGAGGTCAAGCCGAGGCTCAGCTGGATCACGCTGGTGCTAAACAAGACTCGGGGTCACATGCAGACTGCCTATCAGATCCTGGTCGCGAGCAGCGAGAAGAAACTGAAGGCCGATGAGGGGGACTTGTGGAATAGTGGAAGGGTCGAGTCAAGCCGATCAAATCAAATCGAATACAACGGGAAGCCGCTGGGATCCCGCATGCGGTGCTACTGGAAGCTCAGGATCTGGGACAAAGCTGGTGCTGTCTCCGCGTGGAGCAACCCTGCATTCTGGTCGATGGGGCTGCTCGAGGCCGCCGACTGGAAGGCAAAGTGGATCGGCACGAGACCGATCGTGCTGACCGGTGACACGCAGCAGGATAGCATCGCGCGCCTGATGACCCCGTCGCCCCTTCTCAGAAAGTCATTCCTCAACAAGAACCGGATCTCTCGCGCAACGCTCTGCGTCACCGCTCTCGGCCTCTATGAGGTCAAACTCAATGGAAAGAGAGTCGGCGATCACGAGCTCGCGCCCGAGTGGACGGATTACCGCGACCGGGTGCAGTATCAGACCTACGATGTGACCGGACTCGTCGCGAAGGGTGAAAACGTTCTGGCGGCGACCCTGGCAGACGGATGGTATGTCGGCGCGATCGGATCCTTCGGCGATCTGGTTCTCAACCGTGGCAGAAGCTACGCCTCTCTGGATAGAAAACTCCTCCTTCAACTGGAAATCGAGACTGTGGACGGACAGCTTGTCCAGGTCGTCTCCGACGAGAGCTGGCGCGTGAATCCCGATGGCCCGGTCCGTTCGGCTGACATCTATTTAGGTGAGATCTACGACGCCCGGAAGGTACCAAAGGGGTGGGAGAAACCGGGGTTCGATGACTCGAAATGGGAGCGGGCGACCGTCTACCCGTCTCCATCCGCCGCGCTCGTGGCGCAGACGAACGAGCCGGTGAGGATTACGCATCAGCTCCATCCCCTTGCGATCAGGGAGCCAAGCAGAGACACGTACATCTTCGACATGGGGCAGAATATGGTCGGATGGTGCGCCATCAAGATCGACGAGCTGGATGGCAGAGAGGTAACGGTCCGGCACGGGGAGATGCTGACGGACGACGGACAGCTTTACACGGCCAATCTTCGAGCCGCAACGGCGACGGACGAATTCACCTCTGACGGAAAAGGCGCGGAAATCTTCGAGCCGCGCTTCACCTACCACGGCTTCCGCTATGTGGAGATTACGGGTCTGAGCAAACCGCCGACGCTCGACATGGTCGTCGGCAAGGAGGTCGCTTCCAGCGTGGCGCCGACTGGGAGCTTGGAGTGCTCAAACAAAGACCTGAATCAACTCTGGCAGAACATCCGCTGGACGCAATGGGACAATCTGATCGGCATACCGACGGATTGCCCCCAGCGGGATGAGCGGCTGGGGTGGATGGCAGATGCGCAGGTCTTCTCACAGACCGCGATCGATAACTGTGATATGGCCGCCTTCTACACGAAGTGGACTCAGGATATCCGCGATGCTCAGCGGGAGGACGGAGCGTACCCCGACGTCGCACCCGTCCCGAGTATCCTGCCATTCTACAACGCCCCCGGATGGGCTGACGCGGGCGTGATCGTTCCGTGGCGCCTGTATCAGAACTACGGCGACACGCGGGTGTTGAGGAAGCACTACGAGTCGGCGAAGCGGTTCATCGACTTCGTTCATTCGAAGAATCCGAACTTGATCTGGACCGAAGCAGTGGGGAACATGTACGGCGACTGGCTGAATGGCAATACGATCGTCGCGGAAGATTACCCGAGGACTGGGGCCCAAGTGCCTTACTGCATCTTCAACACGATGAATTTTGCCCACTCGACGCAGATCCTCTCCGACATGGCCCGCGTGCTCGGTTACGCTGACGATGCGACAATGTACGCCAAGCTGGCGGCCGACATTCGGAGCGCCCTTCTGCAGGAGTTTGTGGACAAGGATGGCTTCATTACGGACAATACGCAGGCAGGCTATGCCCTTGCGCTGGGCTATGACCTGCTGCCAGAATCGATGCAGAAGGAAGCGCTCGAGCACATGCTGAGCTCTTTGGCCGATTACGATTTCAGAATCTCCACCGGCTTCCTCTCCACAATCCGGCTGATGCAGGAGCTGGTGCGTTGGGGATATGCCGATATGGCGTACCAGCTCATCGAAAGCCACCGGTTTCCATCCTGGCTCTATCAGATCGACCAGGGAGCGACCACCATCTGGGAGCGTTGGGACGGATATGTGAAGGGGAGGGGGTTTCAGGACCCCGGAATGAACTCGTTCAACCACTATGCTATCGGATCGGTGGGGGAGTGGATGTACTCGAACGTACTCGGAATCCAGCGCCAGCCGGGGGAGCCCGGTTTTCAGCACTTCGTCATCCGCCCGCAGATCGGCGGTACGCTGACGTGGGCAAAAGGGACATATCGTTCGATGTACGGCGACATCGTCAGCGGGTGGAGACTCAACGATGGCGTTCTCAGGATGAACCTGGAAATTCCCGCGAACACTTCGGCTCAGATTTATGTCCCGACACAAAACAGGAGCACGATCAAGGAGGCGGGTGTCGCTGCGGACCAGTCGGCCGGCGTGAGGTTCCTGAGGACGGAGGGTGATGCCGCGGTCTACGAGGTGCTCTCCGGCAAGTACGATTTCGCTTCGGAGTATGCAAAGGAGGCAGTGAAGCCGTACGCCGCGAAACCCAGGATCAGCTACGACCGGAAGACCGACGCCGGCGGAAATCTGAGGATTTCCATCGAAGGTCTGCAATACGGTGGGACGACCTATTACTCGCTTAACGGCTCCGAGCCGCCGAAGCTTTACGTGGGCCCGTTCACGATCAACCGAAATGTCGTCGTTTCAGCCCGAACGGAGAAGGAGGGCATGAGGCCGAGCTTCCCGGCGTTGGCTTGTTTCGCGTTCGCCGACGATAATCAGTGCAGCAAGAAATTTCCCGGCCTGGTGCGAGTGCACAAGGGATTCGGGAAGACGGTTCGGTACGTGCATCCCTATGCAGAGAGACGACCGGGCGGAGGGGATGCCGGACTGGTCAACGGGAAGTTCGCTAGCCTTGATTTCGTCGACCCGGAGTGGCAGGGGCTTGAGGGAGCCAATTTTGAGATCGTCATCGACCTCGAGGGGTCCACGACGGTGAAAACGCTTGCGGTGAATTTCCTCAGCCATCAAAGCCGCGGGATCTTCCTGCCGACCAGCGTCGAGTTTTCGACCTCCAAGGACGGGAAAGACTACCAGCCGGTCGCGAGGATCGAGAATGAAGTAAAGCAGCAAACCGGCGTGTCAATCAAGACCTTCAAGAAGGAGTTTCAGCCGACGTCAGCTCGCTACGTGAAGATAATTGCTCGCACCATCGGCAAATGTCCGGACTGGCATCCGCTGAAGGGTCGAGACGCCTGGCTCTATGTGGATGAAGTTGTGATTGACTAATTGAAGCGACCGTTACCAATGCGGCACAACGCAGGCTGCCTGTCGCATCGTGGGGTGAATCGCTCGTGACGTCGCCACCGTCTTCCTGTTGAGCGTTGGTTTCAGTCGATTTTCCTGATCTGCGCCGCCCATCCTCCGCCGGGAGCCAAATGCAGCGTGACGACATCCGCCCTGCCCACCTGCTTCGTCCCCTTCGTGTAGTCGCTCGCATACCGGTCGGCGTTGATGCCGTCGGCGTAGAACGTCATCTCGTACGTCCCCGCATCGAGGAAATCGAGACCGATCTGGAAGTCGCGGGGAGTCCAGTCCGTCATGGCACCGATGTACCAGTCGTTCCCTTTCTGGCGCGCGACGGTGACGTATTCCCCGATCTTCGCGTTCAGCACTTTCGTGCGGTCCCACGTTGTCGGGACGACAGAGAGGAATTCCATAGAATCTGACTCTCTCTCGTAGTTCGATGGGCTGTCGCAGAGCATCTGCAGCGGGCTTTCGTACACGACGTACATCGCTAACTGGTGGCAGCGCGTCCCCTGGCTCATCGGCCGATTGAAGATCGGTCGGAAGTCGACCTTCGTGGCGTTGATCATCGCGCCGGGAGTGAAGTCCATCGGTCCTGCGAACATGCGCGTGAACGGCAGGGTGACGTCGTGTCGAGGAGTGATGTCCTCCGACCACTTGCTGTTCTCGAGTCCCCGGACGCCTTCCCGCGTCAGAACGTTTGGATAGGCTCGCCTGAGGCCTGTCGGCTTGTAGGCGCCGTGGAAATCGACGAGCAAGTGATGCTTCGCCGCTTCGATCGCCACTCTCTCGTAGTAGTTCACCATCTTCTGATCGTCACGCTGCATGAAATCGACCTTGATTCCCACAGCCCCCCACTGTGCGAATCGATCCAGCGCATCAGTCATCCGGTCGTCAAGCGCTTTCCACACAACCCAGAGAATGATGCCGACGTTCTTCTGTTTTGCGTAGGCGAACAGTTCATCCATGTCCATGTGAGGATTGATCTGAAAGAGGTCGGACGGTTTGGACCAGCCTTCATCGAAGATCACGTACTCCAATCCCTGCCGGGATGCAAAATCGATGTAGTACTTGTAGGTCTCCGTGTTGATCCCGGACTTGAAATCGACGCCGTACACGTTGTTCGCATTCCACCAGTCCCACGCGACCTTCCCCGCCTTGATCCACGACGTCTCTTTGAGTTTGAGAGGACTTCCAAGCCGGTAAATGATGTCGTTCTCGATGAGATCCCCGTCTTTTTCGGCGACGGCGAAGACGCGCCACGGGAACTCTCGGGTCCCATTCGTTCTTGCAATGTAGTCGGCCGCTTTCGCCACAACGACTGTTCGATCCCTGACCTGCCGCTCCTCAAGAGGATAGGGAGGGAACTTCGATCTCAAAATCGCCTGACCGGATCCGTCGCCCCGAAGATAGAGACCCGCATAATCGAGCAGGTCGGCCTCCGAAAAGCCAATCTTCAGTCCGCTCGCTTTCACAATGATGGCCGGTATGCAGCAGATCTGCGTGTCGGCGACATCCTTGACAGCGAGAAGGTTGTAGAGGCACTCAGAATGTGTAAGGAAGCTCTTCTCCTCGGGAAACCAGACGGAATCGGTTGCCGACAGGTTGATGCCGAGCTCTTCGCTCCTGACGGTGATTTCTCCTGGCAGTTTCGTCGTGAAACGATAAGCCGCGCCATCATCGTAAGCCCGGATTTTCAGACCATAGTTTGCTTCAAATTGAATGAACAACTCGTTGTAGACGTCAGGAATGATTTTGCGTTTTTCGGGGAGAACCGGAACGATGGTCTCCTTCACGGATCGCGGCGTTGTGCTCTTCACGACGGGGCGGAGCCCGAGGGTGCGTGAAGGCTCAAGGTCCATTGAGATGGGAGAGGGGGAGACGATTTCTTGTCCGTTGTGAAAGACGGAGATGGCGAGTTTATCGCCGATCTGAACTCTCAGTTCGGTCTTCCCATCGGGCGATGTGACGTGATACATTTTCTGTTGAGCAAGGCATGTTCCGCTGATCCAAGTGCAGAAGAAGAGGGAGCAGAGGGCGATGGCTGCACGTTTTAGATTACTCATAGAACTACCCCTCCAGGCTGTATGATTCGATATTCTTGTGGTGATCGCGACGATGCGGAAGTCCCCATCAAACCATCTCCTCTTAGATTTTCAATCAGAATCTCCGTAGCTTATCGCCGGGATGATCGATCCCTCCGATGAAGGTGAGAATTGTGTGTGGTGCGAGTGGCTCCCCGTAAACGTACAAAGGAATGAAGAAAATCGAAAGCTCAATCCTCATCGTCACCTGCCAAGATAGAAACAAATTCCCTATCAAACACGAATAGGTATTTCACATGAAAAAGCTTTCGCTCGTTGGCATTCTTGTTCTTTGCGTTTCATTTTCCCTGCTGGCGCAGGAACGGGAGGACAAATACGTCCCTGAGACCGATCCCCTCGTCCTGGCGAAGCTCGCCAAATGGCAGGACGAAAAGTTCGGTCTGCTGATGACGTGGGGAGCCTACAGCCAATGGGGGATCGTGGAATCGTGGTCTCTCTGCGGCGAGGACGAGGGCTGGTGCAAACGCGTGGGCACTTTTTCGGCAGACTATGACACCTACAAGCACGCCTACAGGGATCTGAAGAAGACGTTCAATCCCGTGAAATTTGACCCCGATCGGTGGGCAGAGGCAGCGCGAGATGCCGGGATGAAATACATCGTCTTCACGACGAAGCACCACGACGGCTTCTGCATGTTCGACACGAAGACGACGGACGACAAGATCACCTCCGCCGAATGCGCGTTCCACACCGATCCCCGGGCAAATGTGACGAAGGAAATCTTCGACTCCTTCCGCAAGAAAGGGTTCATGGTTGGAGCGTACTTTTCGAAGCCCGACTGGAGTTCGCCGTATTACTGGTGGCCGTACTTCCCGACGCCGGACCGCCACGTCAACTACGATCCGGCCAAGTATCCGGAGCGATGGCAGGGCTTCAAGGACTTCACGTTCAAACAGATCGAGGAGCTGATGACCGGCTACGGAAAGGTCGACATTCTCTGGCTCGACGGAGCATGGGTCCGCCCGATGGAGAACATGCCGCAGGAGTTCGAATCGTGGGGAAAGAAGAAGAACTACGATCAAGACATCGACATGGGCCGCATTGCGACGATGGCGCGCGACCACCAGCCGGGTTTGATCGTCGTCGATCGCTGGGTCAACGGTCGGTACGAAAACTATCTGACCCCCGAGCAGAAGGTCCCCGAGCGCGCGCTGAAGGTTCCGTGGGAGTCCTGCATCACGATGGCGACGAGCTGGTCGTACGTGAAAACAGACCATTACAAACCCGTGCGGCAGCTGGTCCACTTGCTTGTCGATGTCGTGGCCAAAGGGGGCAACCTGCTCCTGAACATCGGCCCTTCGCCTGAGGGTGAGTGGGCGGCCGATGCATATGACCGCTTGAAGGGGATTGGAGAATGGATGGAGGTGAACGGCGAAGCCATTTACGGGACGCGACCGATCGCCCCGTACAAGGACGGAAAGGTCTGCCTGACAAAGAAAAAGACCGGCGGCGCCGTCTACGCCATCTATCTGGCCGATGAGGGGGAGGCCCATCCTCCGCAGACGATTGAGGTGAAGGACCTACGTGCCGGCAAAGACGCGCGACTTGTGATGCTGGGTGAGAAGGGCGAACTGAAATGGCGGAACAAAGGAAAGAAACTGGTGATCGAACTGCCGGAGCGAGTTCGGGAGAATCCACCGTGCAAATATGCGTGGACGATCCGAATCTCGAGCGTGGAGTAAGGGACTTGGGCTCGCAGGCTCTGGTCCCCGGCTTGCGCTTGATTCTAGACCCTGAAATCCCGCTTTTCAGGGATCCCGCCTGTGTGCGGGATCCAAAGAGCGGGACAAGTTCGGGGTGAGATGCTAATCCTCACCTTGTCATGCCGAACTCGTTTCGGCATCTATTCATATGCTGAACCACGTTCAGCGTAACTCTTGGTTCTAAACCCTAACCCCGGACAAAGAGCATCGGGACAGGCGAGTCCGGGGCGACACGGTATGCCTTCTTGAGATAATGCCGAATAAGACTCGATCAGGTTTTACGAAGCCGGACTGGCAGCGAATCGGCGACGCCGCAGGATGGCCACGAGAAAGAGGACGACGAGCGCGACGACCACAACGCCCGTCACGATGATGGCCCACCAGTTGATCACCCGCGATTCCACCCACATGTCCACGTCTTCGAAATAGGCGAACTTGACATAGTCCTTCCAGGATGCCTTGTTCGCTTCGAGCGTCGGAGCGTTCGTTCCGGTGATGAGACCCGGCATGACCACGTTGTTCAGGTAGGTGTTCGCTGTGATCTCTTCAAGGAAGGCCCGTTTCTCATTTAGCCGCTGGAAAGCTTCCATGTTCAATGCAATTGCCTTCTTCACGTTTCGACTCTTGAGGACGCGTCCCAAAATGATCGTGACGGTGTCCATGTTCTTCATTCTGAAGTACTTCTCGCTTTGTTCGAACAGTTTGTCCTTCAATCCGGCGACGTACTCAGCTGTCAGCGATGGGTCGTTGAGTCTTCGCACCCCCTCAAGAAACGCGTCGAAGTAGTCCGCGAACATGTTCGCGTCATCCCATTTCTCGAATCGGTTCGAAGCATCCTCCATGGCAAGACTGTCACCCTTTGTGGAGAACGGCTCTTTATTTATCTCGTGACGGACCCAGTAATCGATCTCCGCTTGCGAGATGAAATCGGTGATTGGTATTGCTCGAAAGGGATTGAAGTTCAGCCAGGTCTCACTGTATCGAAATGTCGTGAAGAACCATTGGAAGTGTCGTCCGAGCTCCACCCGGACGCCGAGGGTCTTGCCTTCTGTTCCCTTCAACGACTTGTTCATCTCGTCCGGCCCTTCGAACAACTTTGTCGCCGTAAGAGCGAAACTCTTGCTGTCTGGTTTTTCGATCTCTCTCTTCCATGTGGAGTCCAACGGCAAAGGGAGTCTGTCTCCATAGATTTCCGAGGAATCTCCTTTTATCACAACGGTCCGAAGGATTGTGCCATCGGTGTTGACGTGTGTGGTTGTTTCAATGTCGAGACACCCCTGCACGGACAAGGCGCCGAGCACGAATGTCGCGAGGAGAAAAAGATGGCTTCGTTTGCACATAGTTCAGACTCCTTCCTTCGAAAAAGTGAAGGATAACGTTGCATTCTTTTGCAGGAACCCGACGACGGCATCGATCTGCTTCTTGTTCAATCCGGCTGCGTGCAAGAGGGAAGGGGTCGCAGGCGAAAGCAGGTCCAAGAAGGGCACGAGAGACCTGAGCCTACGTTGGGTGATCGAGAAGGAATCGTCGCTCACGGGATACTCCTTGAGGAAAGGAAGGGACTGGAGCTCTCTCCGGTCTGGGAGGTTGCGCAGTGTGTTCGAGTTGATCGAGTATATCACGCCAGGTACGAACTGGGTCTGCGATCCTCGCGCAAGCTTTTGCTCGAGATTGGCAAGGTCATCGAGCGTCGAATAGTACTGAAAGAGAAAAGAGCCGACCGCTGCAAGCACGAAGGCTGCGGACGCGTGGCGGACGGCGGGCGTGAGCATTGCGTCGAGGAGTCGATCGACGAAGCCCTTGCGTCGCGGAGCTGGTATATGCTCGAGAATGCTCCTCGTGAGGCGGTCCGGATCGCGCAGGGTCGGACCAGTCTCTCGCAGGCGCCGGATGGACAGATCAGCCCTCTCGATTCGCTCTCGTTCGACAGAACAGCGCTCGCAGATGTGAAGGTGGCGGCGAAGTTCGGCCTCCTCGCGCTCGGTCAGCTCGCCCGAGCGATGAAGGTGCAGCATTCGTTGATAGCGTTCGCAGCTCATGGCTCAACTCTTTTGATACCGTATTCGGTTTCCAGCAGGGCTCGTATGGTGCGCCTCGCGTAGTGGAGATTGGTCTTGATGCTTGCTACGGAGACTCTGGTAATCTCGGACACCTCGCTCACGGGTAGATCCTCAAGGTCCCGGAGCACGAAGACCAGCCTCTGCTTTGTCGGCAAGCGATCAGTCAGCGACTTGACGATGCGGATCATCTCATCGCTTGGCTGCACCGGGTCGAGACTTTGCGGATCGGCGATGGTCTCCACGTGATCATCCTCCTCGATCGAAGAGAATAGCCGTGATCTTCGCTTTGCCGCCCTGAAATGGTCGAGGCAAAGGTTCGTCACAATCCTGTAAAGCCACGTCGTGAATTTCTGCCGTTGGTCGTACCGGTGGAGGTATGTCCAGACCCGTATGAACGACTCCTGAACCACCTCCTCCGCCTCGTCCTCGTCGCACAGCAAGTGAACTGCAATCGAATACGCATAGGATTGGCACCCTCGAACGAGCTTGTCAAATGCGGCGAGATCGCCCTCCTTGCTTCGGAGAACGAGTTGCCGCGTTGTTTGATCGGATGTCTCGTGCACGATGCTCGTGAGTTCGTCCTACTGTTGATGATACGCCTGAGATGCTCGAGGGTTAAAGGTACGTTCAAAGAGGTTGAAATTCCCTCTCAGAGGAATGAGGCGCAAATGTGTCTACAGGGAGGATTCCGAATTATGGCAAAGGCCGGAGATGATTGCCTTTTCACGGAATCTCCTTTAGTTTAGTGGTCAAACAGCCACGCACCGAATTTGATGTGGGAGCTTCCCATTCCCAGTTGTCTTGATCGCTCTCTGATCCAGACAAGATCTCGTCACACCTGCCCCCACGTTTCCCACGGATACCATGAAGGAAAAGTCGCATGAGAATCAACCGACCAGCCCCTCCGCTTCTACTGTTCGCATCCTTCGTATTCTCAGTCCTCAATGCTGCGACCGCGCAGGAGGTCCCGCGGCTGGGGACGGATCTCGATCAGTCGTGGGCAACGCTGCAGCTGACGCGCGAAGTCGCCTCTAACTTTGCTCGCATCGCGTTGAACTGCGTCGGCAGAGAGTACCCGAACAAGCCGGAGCACGTCATCAACGATGAACGTGACGTGAGGAGCCCCCGATCGCTTCATCCGGCGTTCTACGGCTGCTATGACTGGCATTCCTCGGTTCACGGACACTGGATGCTCGTCCGGCTCCTGCGGCTCTTCCCGGATCTGCCGGAAGGAGCGGAGATTCGTGCCTCGCTCGGACGAAACTTGACTGCTGAAAACGTCAAGGTGGAAGTCCAGTATCTTGATCAACCGGGCCGAAAGTCGTTCGAGCGCACATACGGATGGGCGTGGCTGCTGAAGCTGGCCGAGGAGCTCTGGAGCTGGAACGATCCCGACGGCCGCCAATGGTCTCAGAACCTTTCCCCGCTCGTTCAGGCGATCGTTCAACACTATTTAGATTTCCTACCGCGGCAAACGTATCCGATCCGAACAGGTGTACATCCGAACACGGCGTTGGGAATCACGTTCGCGCTGGATTACGCCCGAGCTACGGGAAACGCCGAGCTCGCGAAGGTGCTCGTGGAGCGATCCCTGACCTATTACGGAGACGACAAGAACTGCCCCGTCTCATGGGAGCCGGGTGGCGAGGATTTCTTCTCTCCATGTCTGATGGAGGCCGATCTCATGCGAAGAGTGCTTCCGCCCGAGAAGTTTGAGCAATGGCTCGGCTCCTTTCTTCCCGATCGTTCCGCCGGGGAAGCTGCCGGTCTCCTTCATCCTGCGATCGTGAGCGATCGGAGCGATCCGAAGCTCGTTCACCTGGATGGTCTCAATCTCAGCCGCGCGTGGTGCATGCTTGGGATTGCTTCGAGCCTGCCGGTCAGCCACCCGCTCCGGACAGTCTTCGCGACCTCTGCGCTTGAGCACGCGCAGGATGCGTTGTCCCACGTTGCGAGCGGCAACTACGAAGGGGAACACTGGCTGGCTTCGTTCGCAGTCTACATGCTCTCTCACGTCGAGCTCCTGAAACGACGGTGAGGCATTCTCCCGGCACGTAGAGCCTTGGCGAGTCCCCTGCCGAGGGTCGGCGGGCGAAAACCTCCTGTGAACTTGTGCAGGATTTCGAGGATTGTCATAGTTAGGAATCGATTATCATCTTAGCGAAAAGAACACGCGCAGCAAGGGAGGGTTTGGGAGTTTGAGGCGTGACGGCGTGGCACGTCAGTTGAGTAACTAAATCACATTCCCCTCATCTGACTTCCGGAGCATGCGATGGATAGACGGACGTTCTTCAAGAAGAGTATCGGCGCATCAATCCTGGCGGGCTCGTATCTGGCGCTCGGTTCGAAGGAAAGGCTCTTCGCATCGATGACCCAGCCCCGAACGGCGCTCCCGTTCGATCTGGTTGCCATACGAGGGGGAGAGCCGGAGGAGATGTTCCGGAAGGGGATTGAAGCGCTCGGCGGCATCAAAGCGTTTGTGAAGAAGGGCCAGAAGGTCGTCATCAAACCGAACATGGGCTGGGATGTCCCTCCCGAGCGGGGCGGCAACACGAATCCGAAGCTCATGGTCGAGATCGTGAAACAGTGCCTGGGCGCCGGTGCGAAGGAGGTCTACGTTTTCGACCACACGTGCGATGACTGGAGGCGATGTTACAGGAACAGCGGCATTGAATCGGCGGTGAAGGAGGCCGGCGCTAAGGTCGCACCTGCACACACGGAGGGGTACTACCACGATGTGACCATTCCCGCCGGTGAGGTCCTGAAAAAAGCGAAGGAGCACGAGCTGGTGCTCGAGTCGGACGTTTTCTTCAATGTGCCGATTCTGAAGGACCATGAATCTGCCCGGCTGACGGCTGCCTTGAAGAATCTGATGGGGGACGTGTGGGACAGACGATTCTGGCATGCAAACGATCTTCACCAATGCATCGCCGATTTTGCTACGTTCCGGAAGCCTACCCTGAATATCGTCGATGCCTACTATGTGATGAAACGGAACGGCCCGCGCGGCGTCTCGGTCGAAGATGTCGTCACGATGAAAGCGCAGCTGATCTCAGCAGACATGGTCGCCGTCGATACCGCGTCCGCGAAGCTGTTCGGCATCGACCCGACGGAGATCCCCCACATTCAGATGGCGGCAGATCAGAAGGTGGGCCGGATGGATCTTGAAAAGCTCAACATCAAGCGGATAACGATCTAGGGTGGCCGCTTGCAGTCGCTGAAGAAGATTCGGGTCGTCGTCTCAATTCTCTTCTTTCTCCCTCTCACGTTCCTGTTTCTCGATGTCGGAGCAGTTGTTCCCCCACTCGTCTCCAACATTTTGGTCTCGGTTCAGATCGTCCCCTCGCTGACAAGAACGTTCAAGCTTCTTACGCTCACCTCTCTCGGTCTTCTCATCGTTTTCCTGCTCACCGTCGGATTTGGGAGGGTGTATTGCTCCTCCCTCTGTCCGCTCGGCACGCTCCAGGACGTCGTGATCCGCATCGCGCAGAGGAATCGCAAGAGGGGATGGTTTCGCTACAAGAAGGCTCCGTTCCTCCTCCACTACTCGCTTCTTGCCGTGTCAGCCGTTGCGTTCGTTGGGGGGAGTATGATGCTGCTGAACCTTCTTGAGCCTTTCAGCAGCTATGGAAGAATCCTGTCGACGCTCGCTCATCCTGCCGTTGTCCTGGTGAATAATGGCGTAGCATTGGTGTTCGAGTGTTTCGGCGTCTATTCGGTCCCTACTCTTTCCGTGCGGTTCGTGAACGCGGGGGCTTTTCTTTTTCCGCTCATTTTCCTCGGTGTCGTCGTCTATCTCTCCTACAACTACGGGCGGCTGTTCTGCAACAGCCTCTGTCCTGCGGGGGCGCTTCTCGGTTTGTTGTCGCGCGTCTCGCTGTTCAAGATTGTGATCGATGAGGAAACCTGCACGCAGTGCAGGCTCTGCGAGAAGGTGTGCAAGGCGAGGTGCATTGAAGCGGACACGAAGCGTCTCGACTTCAGCGCGTGCGTCAGCTGTTTCAACTGTATCGATGTGTGTCCGAGCGTCGGCCTGAGGTATGAAGCGGGGTGGAAAAAGAAAGCCGCGCTTCGCGTCGAGGTGAACCGGGGGAGGCGAATATTCATCAACGCCGCCATAGCGTCTGCAGTTACCGTGGCTCTTCCCAGGATCCCTCCCAACGACACGCTCGCAACCCGGTGCCCGACATTCGATGAGAGCAGGAGAAACCCGGTTGTTCCGCCGGGAGCCGTGAGTGTCGAGCATTTCTCAAGTTACTGTACCGCGTGTCATCTCTGCATCAGCGTCTGTCCCACACAAGTTCTGTATCCGTCGTTTCTCGAGTACGGCATAGCCGGCGTTTTCCAGCCGAAGATGGACTACAACACCAGCTACTGCAACTACGACTGCAACCTGTGCACAGAGATCTGCCCGAGCGGGGCCATCCTGCCGGTCGATGTCCCTGCGAAGAAGCTGATCCAGATCGGGAAGGCGAGCTTCGTCAAAGAGGACTGCATCGTCATCACGAAGAAGAAGGACTGCGGTGCCTGTGCTGAGCATTGTCCGACGAAAGCCGTGAAGATGGTGCCGTACGAGAACAAGCTGATGCTGCCCGAGTTGAACAACGACATCTGTGTCGGGTGCGGCGCATGCGAACACTCATGTCCTACCACGCCGCGCAAGGCTATCTACATTGTCGCGAACTCCGTGCACCTTGAGGCAAAGAAACCGCCCGTACAGAAGCTCGAGGAAGCCGTAGAGAAATCAAAGGAGTTCCCGTTCTAATCCAGCACCGGCTGGCGTTCCTCAGCTGGTGTGTGCTGATGGATGGGTGGAGATTTGGAGAGATTTCACTGCAACGGGATGGTCACGACGACCTTGCTGCCTGTCCCGAGGTACTCGATGTTGAGGGATGCCCTCGCGATCGCGATGCCCCGGCCGTGGTTGTGGAATACTCTCGATTCGTCCAACCTCAAATACTGTTCGTAGTCAAACCCGGGACCCTGGTCTTCAATTTCGATCCGCAGTGACTCTCTCTCCTTCTTCATCCTGACGAGAACATCCTTTCCGGCGTTCTCGGGCAGCGCGAGTCTCCGTTCTACCTCAGCTACCCACATGTTGCCATTCACCAGCTGTGTCTTCTCCTCGTAGCTGATGCCGAGATTACCATGTTCCACAGCGTTCATCAGGAGCTCCGCGATGGGCATCGCGTGCTCCGGATCCGGCGTCGCGCTCGCAAGCCTGACAGCGAGAAGCTCTGCCTCGCCGAGGGAGCGGAAGCGAAACGTTCCCTCCTCCAGGAATGCGAGCGGTTTCTCGGACTCCTTGAGCTTCCGCAGCATCTGACGGGAGCAATGAAAATCGGAGACTGCGGCGCAGACGATAGAGTGGAGGAGCTCATGTTGGAACGGCTTCGTCAGATAATAGAACGCACCCGCCTCGATTCCCTCCTTGATGCGGGAAGGGTCACTGAGCGCGGTGAGGATCACGACGGGGATGTGCTCGATGTGCGGTTGTTTCTTCATCCAACGGAGGAGGTCTATGCCGCTCATCCGCGGCATCACCCAATCGAGCACAACCGTGGTGAGAGCTTCAGGATTGGATTGGAGGACCTCCTGTGCTTCGGTGCCGTCGTCTGCCGTGAGACAGTCGAACCCTTCACGTTGGAGAGTCTTCACCAGCATCGTCTGCATCGCCCGATCATCGTCGACGACGAGGATGCTGTCTCGTTTTGCCTCCGGAGTCATGGAGATGATCTTTCCTGAAAAGGTCGAAGTGTCAGAATTGTCACGGACACGATCGCTGCCGCCCGCAGGCTCCCCCCTTTTGAAATGTAGCAAAAAATGTCGGGAAGTGAATTCTATGCAGCAAGATCTGGGTCGCTCAGGCCCCAAATCCAGTCCGGCCTGACTGTCCTGATGTGAGCGCTATGTTTCGACATACAGCGACGGCGGTCTGTTCGATTGCGTTTAAGTCCAATCTCCCTTACCTTCGCGGAGGAGCAACGATTCGCCGGTTGCCAATGCACCATCTATCGTCTCTCAGTCCCGATTCTCTGTACGGGAGGATGGTATGATCGGGACAATATCCTCGAGTGGTTCGGGCGGGGGCAGTGGTGGACTCAGAGCCTCTCGCGGGTCGCAAAGAAGAGGAGGAAGTGTACGACGACAGACCTGAAGCGAAAGAGAGTTTTGATTGTCGAGGACACTGATGCGGTCCGGCTCACGATGAAACTCTGGCTGGTCGCTGCTGGCTACGAGGTCGATCTGGCCTCAGATGGGCGGGAGGCATTGGAGAGGGTAAAGGCAGAACCGCCGGATCTTGTTCTTCTTGATCTGATGATGCCGGATGTCACCGGCTATGTTGTTTGCCGGCAAATGCGCGAGTTCGAAAAGACCAAGAGAACGCCGATCATTGTCATCACTGCCCTTCCGACAGCAGCAGATTCCAACGAAGCCCGTATGAGTGGGGCTGATGAAGTGATGGTGAAGCCTGTGGAGGAGATGCAGGTATTGCAGAAGATTCGTCATTATCTTGGGGCATCCGTCTTCAAGTAAGGGCGACAAGCCAAAGCACCGCCAATATTTCCTTTTGTTCCGATTCTCACCGAGGGAGCTCATCGTGATCGGGGGGACAATTTCGCACTGCAAAATCCTCGAAAAGCTGGGCGAAGCCGGCATGGGTGTCGTCTGCAGAGTTCCAAAATTCCCCACAAGCGTCTTTCGCGAGTGGTTGGAATTTTGAGAATCCCGACGCTGTTCGTCGAGACCCGAAGGGGTAATCTATGATCAATCAGACTATTTCACACTACAAGATTCTTGAGAAGCTCGGCGAAGGCGGGATGGGCGTTGTCTACAAGGCTGAAGACACCAAGCTTAAACGAACCAGCTCTGCACGATCAACCGACCCCCTTTGTTTTTCCCCCTTGGTAAGGGGGAAAGGGAAAAGGGGTCAGCCAATACAATGACAGAAGTCTACAACAGACACGCAGAAAAGCAGCTCCGACGCATGCTCCGCAAGAACATGCCAAGTGCGGAGATCATTCTTTGGTCAAGGCTGAGGTGCAAGCAGATTCTTGGCCACAAGTTCCGTCGCCAGTTCAGCGTTGGGCCGTATGTCATTGATTTCTACTGCCCGGCATTGAAACTGGCCATTGAGGTGGATGGTGAGAGCCATACCCGTTCAAGGCAGGAGTACGACACGAATCGTCAACAGGACATTGAGTCCTACGGTGTTCGATTCTTGAGGTTCACAAATGCGGATGTCTATGAAGACTTGGACGGCGTTTTGGCGAAGGTTCATGAGACAATTGAAGTTCTCACTGAAGATTCGGGGCAAGTATGATCGGTCAGACCATTTCCCACTACAAGATCCTCGAGAAGCTTGGTGAAGGGGGCATGGGTGTTGTCTACAAGGCTGAAGACACCAAGCTTAAACGAACCAGCTCTGCACGATCAACCGACCCCCTTTGTTTTTCCCCCTTGGTAAGGGGGAAAGGGAAAAGGGGTCAGCCAATACAATGACAGAAGTCTACAACAGACACGCAGAAAAGCAGCTCCGACGCATGCTCCGCAAGAACATGCCAAGTGCGGAGATCATTCTTTGGTCAAGGCTGAGGTGCAAGCAGATTCTTGGCCACAAGTTCCGTCGCCAGTTCAGCGTTGGGCCGTATGTCATTGATTTCTACTGCCCGGCATTGAAACTGGCCATTGAGGTGGATGGTGAGAGCCATACCCGTTCAAGGCAGGAGTACGACACGAATCGTCAACAGGACATTGAGTCCTACGGTGTTCGATTCTTGAGGTTCACAAATGCGGATGTCTATGAAGACTTGGACGGCGTTTTGGCGAAGGTTCATGAGACAATTGAAGTTCTCACTGAAGATTCGGGGCAAGTATGATCGGTCAGACCATTTCCCACTACAAGATCCTCGAAAAGCTTGGTGAAGGAGGGATGGGCGTTGTTTACAAGGCCGAAGACACCAAGCTTAAACGCGCCGTTGCACTGAAGTTCCTCCCTCAGGGGCTCGAAGTTCACGAGCCGGAGCGGGCACGCTTCTTACAAGAAGCGCAGGCCGCCGCCGCGCTTAACCATCCCAACATTTGTACCATTCACGATATCGCAGAGCACGAAGGCCCCGCCTACGCTGGCGCTCCGGCGGGCAGGCAACAGTTCATCGTGATGGAGTATGTGGAGGGGAAGACGTTGAGGCAGATGCTGCCGCTGCAGAAGAGAGGGACTGCCATTGACTACGCGATCCAGATCGGAGAGGCGCTCCAGGAAGCGCACAGCAAGGGGATCGTCCATCGGGACATCAAGACCGACAACATCATGGTCAACACCAAGAACCAGGTGAAGGTGATGGATTTTGGATTGGCCAAGTTGAAGGGGTCGCTGAAGCTCACGAAGACTTCGAGCACGGTTGGAACGCTCGCCTACATGGCGCCCGAACAGATTCAAGGCGGAGAAGTCGATGCACGAAGTGACATATTCTCGTTCGGTGTAGTGCTATATGAGATGCTGACGGGCCATATGCCGTTTCGTGGGGAGCACGAGGCGGCAATGATCTATTCGATCGTAAATGAAGACCCGGTGCCGATACAGAAGTATCTGCCTGACGTCTCCTCTGAGCTGGTGCATATCCTCAACCGAGCCCTGGAGAAAGACCCGGAAGACCGATACCAGACCGTGCACGACATCGTCATAGACCTTCGCAGGTTGAAGAAGGAAACGACGAGAGTTGTGAGACCTTCCGAAGGTTCACCTGGATTGACCGAAAAGCCTTCGGAAGGTTCACCGCGCCGATCAAAGAGACGCCTAGCGATCTTCCTCGTGAGTTCAATCATCGTTGTGTGTGCGGGCATCGCGTTCCTCCTGCTCTCACGCGGACCGCAGCTGAACCCGGATATGAAATCCCGCATCGTGCAACTCCCGTTCCGGAATGTTTCGTATGCCAGCATGTCGCAGGATGGTAACTGGATCGTTTTTCCCGCTGCGGACGATCGCGGCAAATTTGATGTCTATATGATGAATGTCTCGCAAGGACAACCGCGGAGGATTACATCCGATTCCTGCAATTTCATGTACAACGTCTCTCTCTCGCCGGATGCAAGCACGATCCTATACTCGCGCCGCCGCTCCTCGCCACTGGACCCCTTGGAAATCGTCAGCATTTCGTCGCTCGGGGGGACCGGCAGAGTCATCCTCGAGAATGCGTATTTAGCAGTGTGGCTGCCGGATGGACAGCGCATTGGTTACCTTGTCGAGCCGGCGCTTCCAGGAGGCCGAAGGATCCTCCAATATTGGTCTTGCAGGCCCGACGGGTCGGATCGCCGGGTCGAGATTGCCGACACAGTGTTGACCAGACCCGGTCTTCGTGTCGCTGCCAATGTCTCACCAGACGGTAGATCAGTCGCCTGGACAAAAAACCTTCCGCAGGGGTACTCGGAGATCATGATCCGCGACCTGGAGAAGGGCACGGACCGCCGGCTGACGGTTGATGGAAAATTTGCCGATGACCCTCTGTGGAGCCCAACGGGCCATATTATCTATTCGTCGAACAGGGGGGGCAACATCAATCTGTGGATGATTCCTGCAAGCGGTGGAGAGCCTGTTCAGGTAACCCGAGGCAGCGGCCCTGACGTCCCGCTTGGGATGACCGCGGATGGGAAGAAACTGATGTATTCAGAGATTCAAGATATTGGCCAGGTCAAGATCGCCAGCCTCGAAAACGGCAGTATCCAGCAGCTCACAGTGGATGACCGGCAGCGGGGAATGTCGTCGATTTCGCCGAGCGGGAAGTATATCGCGTTTCCCGCGCAGGAGATCGACGCCATAAGCACTGCAATGAATATCTATGTTATGGACAGAGATGGAGGAAATGTCAGGAAGCTTACGGATGACTTAAGCTACAAAAGCATGCCATACTGGTCTCCGGATGAGAAGTGGATAACGTACGCTGCTCGTCTCGGCTCGGAGCCTGAAGACTCGTCCCGAATCTATCTCATCCAGGCCGACAAGCCGGGACAGCCAAGATTCATGGGAACAGGTAGTTATGCTCCTTGGATCAACGAGAGGGAGTTTGTGCTGTGGGGATTCAGAGGCACATACAGAGGCTCAATTGATCGCACCGACTGCGTGAGATTCTCGGAAGATTCTCTCTTTGCTTTCCCGGTGCTGAATGAAAAGTATGTTCTTGCTTTTGACTGGCACAACGGGCGGTTCGGATTGTTGGTCACCACAGGAGCCTCACACCGGGCGTCGGGTATGGCAAATGCGAGGAGGTTGACCAAGGGCCCTTGCTACGCAACATTTCAGTTCGGCGCGCGCGAGATTTTCCATGTGCCGCTGGGTAGCGGGGAACTGCACCGATTATCTCTGCCGGGCGGGAGGGACCAGGTTGTGAAGAAGTTTCCCGGATTAGGGATTTTCTTCAGTGTGAGTCGAGATGGAAAAGAGATCGCCTATACCGAGTCCTACCGGAAGACAAGGTTTGTCCTCATTGAGAACCTGTTCAAGTAGGGGGGACTCCGTGGAGCGGAACGTGTTGATTCACGGATAGTAGAGGCGTTCAATTCCTGTCCCCCGTGTCGTTCCTGACTCGGGGGGGGGTCGCCCCAAGCGTGAATGTTGCTTTCCAGCCAGATCCCGCCTTAATTTGAACAGCCGACAATCCAAAGCACCTTCGTATCCCTTTCAAAACCTGAAGCTTTGAACTCGGAACGCCGTCGTTCACTCCTCTTGATCGGAGCATCGCTCACCGCCGCGATCGGCGGGTTCCTCTTCGGCTTCGATACGGCGGTCATCTCCGGCACGCTCTCGTTCGTCAAGAGCCAGTTCGCTCTCAACACCATCGAGGAGGGGTGGTACGTCAGCTCGGCGCTTGTTGGGTGCATCGTCGGTGTGTTGTTCGCAGGAGCACTCAGCGACCGGTTCGGCAGAAAGAAGGTGCTCCTTCTCTCCTCGCTTCTCTTTCTCGCCTCAACGATCGGCTGCACCCTTGCTCCGACGCAGATCGTCCTCACGCTCTCGCGCCTCGTGGCGGGCATGGCCATCGGCGTCGCTTCGATGCTGGCGCCGCTCTATATCTCCGAGATCGCTCCCGCCGCCTCTCGCGGTCGTCTGGTCGCCCTCTATCAGCTCGCGATCACGATTGGCATCCTGTGCGCATATTTCTCCAACGCCCTGGTGCTGAATATCTCGCAAGACTCGACCTTCTCGGCAGGCCTGCTGCAGTGGATCTACAGGGACGAGATCTGGAGGGGGATGTTTGCCAATATGGCCGTTCCGAACCTCGCGTTTCTTCTCCTTCTCTTCTTCATCCCTGAAAGTCCACGCTGGCTGATCTCGAAGGGATTGACGGAGAAGGCGAGATCGGTTCTGGCGAGAATTCAGCACGAGCGCTCCACGGACGAGGAGTATCAAGAAATGGTGGCGACGATTCAAGGTGAGAAGGTCTCGCTCTCACAGCTCTTTCACTCGGGGCTCAGGATCGCACTTCTCATCGGCATCCTTCTTCCGATCTTCTCGCAGATCAGCGGCATCAACGTCATCATCTACTACGGGCCGAAGATCCTGAGCGAAGCGGGCTTCTCGATCGGCGCCGCGCTCGGTGGACAGGTGACCATCGGCATCGTCAACGTACTCTTCACGCTGCTGGCGATCTGGCAGGTGGATAAGCTCGGAAGAAAGCCGCTGCTTCTGTTCGGGATCGTCGGGGTCGTCGTTTCCCTGGTCGCGGTCGGCCTGTTCTTCTTCTATCACATCTCTCAAGGGATGATCCTTATCATCTTCATCCTCTTCTTCATCGCATGTTTCGCGTTCTCGCTCGGTCCCGGCACCTGGATCATCATCTCGGAAATCTTTCCGACGCACATCCGCGGCAGGGCGATGTCGATCGGGACGTTCGCGTTGTGGTCGGCGAACGCCGTCGTCGGTCAATTGTTTCCGTGGATGCTGGAGAACATCGGACCGGCGGAAACGTTCTGGACCTTTGCCGGAATATGCCTCCCGGCCTTTTTCTTCGTCTGGAAGGTGTTGCCCGAAACGAAAGGGAAGACGCTGGAGGAGATCGAGCAATCCTTGAAGGTAGTGGGGAATTGAATCTTGCCGCAGCGAATGCGATCTTTGAGGGGAGTTTGAGCAGCTCACCGTCATGTTGCAGAAGGACATTCTCAGGTTCGAATGACGGTCACTTCTCAATTAAGTACAATGGACCGCCCGCCTCGATGGCCAAGGTGCCCGACCCAACAAGTCACTTGGAGCCGATGGGGTTGAGTTTGGGTGAAGAGAATATATATTATCATCGCCACCTTCCCCACTACC
>Ga0315282_10004124_pt1 | contig 25490 bp, 17 predicted proteins | sample YL17G07_20_MG_FD_203693 | JGI IMG/M metagenome (GOLD analysis project Ga0315282, IMG submission 203693) | Sediment microbial communities from Yellowstone Lake, YNP, Wyoming, USA - YL17G07_20 | ecosystem: Environmental > Aquatic > Freshwater > Lake > Sediment | place: USA: Wyoming | collected... | reverse complement strand
TGCCCGCGCTGGCACTCGCCGGCTCGTGGCAGCTCGCGGCGCTGTTCATCCTCCTCGAGCGCATCGGCAAGGCCATTCGCAATCCCCCGCGCGACGTGATGCTGTCGCACGCCGCGAAAGAGATGGGATATGGATTCGCGTTCGGTCTGCACGAGGCGCTGGATCAGTTCGGTGCGCTCTTCGGGCCGCTCGTCGTGGCCGCGGTGCTGGCGTATCGCGGCGACTATCGCACCGCGTTCGCCGTGCTCCTCGTTCCGGCCATCATCACCTATTCGTTTCTCGTTGTGGCGCGCCTCCTGTATCCGAAGCCCGAGGCCCTGGAAGGCGAGGCGCCGAACATCGAGTCGGCGGGCCTCCCGCGCGTGTTCTGGCTGTATCTCGGCGGCGCCGCGCTCGTCGCCGCCGGCTTCGCCGATTTTCAACTGATTGCCTATCACTTCGAGAAGACGGAGTCGCTGCGGATGGTGTGGGTACCCATCGCGTATTCGATCGCCATGGGTGTCAGCGGCATCGGTTCGCTGGTGTTCGGCCGCTCGTTCGACCGCCGCGGCATACGAATCCTCGTGCCGCTGACCGCCCTGTCGGCAGTATTTGCCCCGTTGGTGTTCCTCGGCGGCTTCTGGCCGGTCATGATTGGCTCCGCGCTATGGGGCCTCGGCATGGGGGTGCACGAATCGATCATTCCCGCGGCGGTCGCGACGATGGTGCCCCGACAACGACGCCCCTCTGCGTACGGGCTGTTCACCGGCGGCTACGGCGTTGCGTGGTTTCTCGGCAGCGCGGTGATGGGCGTGATCTACGACCGGTCCATTCCCGCCGTCGTCGTCTTCTGCCTGGTGTTGCAGCTCGCCGCGATTCCGATCTTCATGAGAGTGGCACGGCTCGTCGCTCCGGGAGGCGCACGGCCGTGACAGGGCAGCGACTCGCGGAGAAACCACCAGATCGTTCGCACCGGCGCTGCGCGGACGGGGGTATACTCATCCTATAGGCATCGCGGGCGAAGGAGTTCGCCCGACCGAACCGCCGCCACGACGCGGCTGATAACTCCTGTTGGGGCGCGAACCCTGGCAGGAGTTTCTTGTTTTTCATGCACTTCCACAGCATCCTCTACCCCGCGACGGAGGGCCGCACCGCGCCCCAAGCGCGCGAGGCGCCCGCCTTCTTTCGTGACCTGAATCTCGATCAAGTCGTGGAGGCGATGACCGCCGACTGGCGCGACTACGATCTCGCGCCGATCTTTCACACCCCGTTGCACGATCTCGACGCAATTGCGTATCGCCAGGAGGTCATGCGGGACCTCGAGCGAGATCCGGTCATGCGCGTGACCACGCGTTTCTCGGACCGGATGCGCGCGATGCGCAAGGATTTGGAGCGGGCCAACAAGCTCGAGTACCGGCACGAGAGAGCACGATGGTTCCTCGGCGCGGTCGAGACCTACTGCGACGCGGTGGAAGGCGTCGGGCAGGATCTGCGCGGCACCGACCTCGAATCGACGGGCATGCGCGGGCTCCGCGACTACCTCTGCGACTACGTTCACTCTCCCGACTTCACCCGGCTCGCGGCCGACATGAGAGCGCTCGTGTCAGATCTCGCCGCGGTCCGGTACTCCGTGCTGATCCGGGGCAACACCGTCACGGTCGGCCACGACGAAGACGAGAGCGACTACAGCGCTGCCGTCGAACAGACCTTCGAGAAATTCAGACAAGGCGCCGCCAGAGACTACCGCGTCAAGTTTCCCGAACGCGTGGGTCTGAACCACGTCGAGGCGCAGGTGCTGGACCGGGTGGCGCTGCTGAACCCCGCCGTGTTTCGTGCCCTCGACGCGTTCCGCGACGAGCACGCGGGCTACCTCGACGATCGGATCGCGCGGTTCGACCGCGAGATTCAGTTCTACGTAGCGTATCTCACGTATCTCGAGAAGTTTCGCCGCGCGGGTTTGCCGTTCTGTTATCCGCGGCTCTCGCAGATCTCCAAGGAAGTCGTTGCGCGTGAGGCCTTCGATCTCGCGCTGGCCGGCAGACTCGTCGATGAGGGGGCGGCCGTCGTCCGCAACGACTTCGTCCTGCGCGGCGCAGAGCGGATCTTCGTCGTCTCCGGACCCAATCACGGGGGCAAGACGACCTTCGCCAGGATGTTCGGGCAGCTGCACTATCTCGCCAGTCTCGGCTGCCAGGTGCCAGGTACCCACGCGCGGCTGTTCCTGTTCGACCGCCTCTTCACCCACTTCGAGCGCGAGGAGCACATCGAGACGCTCCGCGGAAAGTTGCAGGACGATCTCGTCCGAATCCGCCAAGTGCTCGAACAGGCGACGCCGACGAGCATCGTGATCATGAACGAGGTGTTCGCGTCGACCACGCTCCGGGATGCCGTCTATTTGAGCACGCAGATCATGACCAGGCTCTCCGCGTTGAATGCGCTGGGCGTGTGGGTCACGTTTCTCGCCGAACTGGCGTCGTTCGATGCCAGCACGGTCAGCGTCGTCTCCATGGTCGACCCTCGCGATCCCGCGGTGCGAACGTTCAAGCTGGAGCGGAGGCCAGCCGACGGCCTGGCCTACGCGCTGGCCATCGCCGAGAAACATCGGGTGACGCAGGCCTGGTTGAAGGAGCGGATCACCGGATGAAGCCGCTGTTGATGTATCGGGACCGGGATTTCGAGCTGCCGCCGCCGCCCCCGCGGCGACACGCGTACCCGGCGTGGGATCTCGAACCGCCGCCGCCCTGGCGGCGCGACCTGGCGCCACGCGACCGGGATGGCGAGGAAGGACGGCTGCAGGCCCACGAGCGCGCGCTCATCGGGGACCTGGAACTGGACACCCTGGTACGCGCCATGGCGGGCGGTGACGAGTTCCTGTTCGACGTCGCCCGGCACGCGCTGCTCACGGGCCCCGCGAACGACGTCGAAACGATCCGGTATCGTCAAGAAGTCCTGAAGGACTGCATCGAGAACCGCGACGTGGTCGCCGATCTCTACGGCTTCACGGTCGCGACGCTCGAGAGGAGCCGGAAGTTCTCTATCAGCGGGCTGACGAAGTACGCAGGCTCGATCCTGTACGACTCGATCGAAGCGCTGCGGATGCTGTCAGACGTGCTCCGCCAACTGCGGGAGATTGCCACGGCCCAGGCGGGCCGGTTCCGGTCGGAGGGATTCACCGCGCTGTTCCGGACGCTTCAAGCGGAACTCGGAGACGACTACCTGGGCCGGATCGAGGCGCACCTGCGCGACCTGAGGTTCCGGCGAGGTGTGCTCGTCAGCGCCGCACTCGGCAGGGGCAACGAAGGTACGGATTACGTGCTGCGCCAGCCTCCAGAAGACCGCCGAAACTGGTTCGAGCGGCTGCTCGGCAGGGGTCCGACTGCGTATGCCTTCTCCATCGACCCACGCGACGAAGCCGGCGGAAGGTACCTGTCAGAGATCCGGGATCGCGGCATCCACCTGGTGGCGAATGCTCTCGCCCAATCCACGGATCACATCTTGAATTTCATCGGCGCGCTGCGGACCGAGCTGGCGTTCTACGTCGGCTGTCTGAATCTGCACGACACCCTGGCGGCGCTGGGCACGCCGACGTGTTTCCCGCAACCCGAGCCCGCAGGCAACCGCGGGCAACGCTGTCGCGGCCTGTACGACGTCTGCCTCGCGCTCGCCATGCGACGACCCCTCGTCGGAAACGCGCTGGAGGCGGACGGCAAGCGCGTCGTCATCATCACGGGGGCGAACCAGGGCGGAAAATCGACTCTCCTGCGCGGCATCGGCCTGGCGCAGCTGATGATGCAATGCGGCCTGTTCGTTCCGGCCGAATCGTTCGCGGGCGAGCTCTGCACCGGCGTCTTCACGCACTACAAGCGCGAGGAAGACGCGACGATGAAGCATGGAAAACTCGATGAGGAGCTGGTCAGGGTGGGCGAGATCGCCGACGCGATCGCGCCGAATGCGATGGTGCTCTTCAACGAATCGTTTGCTTCGACCAACGAGCGGGAGGGATCGGAGATCGCGAGACAGGTTGTCGCCGCACTGCTGGAGAAGCGCATCAAGCTGTTCTTCGTGACGCACCTGTACGAGTTCGCGCGCGGCCTGTTCGAGCGGAAGATGGGGGACGCGCTGTTTTTGCGCGCCGAACGGCTGCCCGATGGAACTCGCACTTTCAAGGTGACCGAGGGCGAGCCGTTGGAGACCAGCTACGGCGAGGACTTGTACCAGGAGGTTTTCGAGGTCGGAACAGGAGAACCCAGGCTGGCACCAGCGGTAGTGAATGACCGGCAATGACGGTTGCGCTGACGCCCGCCCGCCTACGGGCAGGCACGCGTGTTCGTCCGAGTCCGTTTTGATCTACGATGGACACGGCGGTGGAGTTCGCCCGTACTGTCCTTTACCGGACCAATGACTCCTACCTTGCAGTCGCGTTCGATGCGAAGCGCATGGAGGGTCATGTGCCACCGCCCGCCAACAAGAGGGCCGTCCGCGGTCGGGCCCCACGTCTTCCCTCCGGATCGACGCCCAGACGCAGCCAAGCCCACCCTCACGCCGGAAACCACACGTTTGTTCACCTCGCGCTTCTCGCCATGGCGGGCGTCGTGGCGGGAACGAGTGCCGTGATCGCCAACTGGGCGGTTCGGCGATTCGGTGTGTCACCGAACGTGGCGGGCTCGGCAGCGTTCTGTGCGGCGTGGATTGCCTTGTACCCCTGGATGCGACTGAACGGGAACGTGCCCGGTTGGAGGCACTGGGGGCGCGGCGCGGTTATTCTGATCGTGCTGTGGTTGGTGATCCTCTTGTCTCACAGGCCCGGTGGAAGGTGATATCACCGAGACCCCCGACACCCGTTCGCGACCTCACGGAACGATGAAGACGCGGCGTCCATCCACGGCTGGCTGGATAGTGCCCTTCTCACGGACGTAGCTGATCAGCGCGTCGATACGCGGCCTGCATCAGGAAGGGCATCGCGGAACATGTCGGGAAGGCGACACTCATCAAGCTGAAACGGCGCAGCGCCCTTCTGCTCGACGGCGTCCGAGACGAGGTTGCTGCGAACCTGCTTCGCGCGCAGGCTCGCACGCCGCTGGACGTCTCGGAATCGGTGCGCGAGTACGTGAGGTGGAGGCCCGGCGTCGCTCTCTTCTGCGTCCCAGGTACAGTTGGTAAGCACCCGCGGCGATCAGGGTCGGGACGGCGAGGAAGGAGGAAAACTCCGTGGCCGCCTGGCGCGACAACTCGCACACCAGCCCGCCGATGATGGTCGTGGCCGAACGTGAGGTGCCGGGGACCAGGGAGAAGCACTGGGCAAAGCCGATTCCGAGGGCATCGCGCCAGGTCATGTCGTCGATGCGCTCGACCGAAATGGAACGGCGTCGGCGTTCGGTCCACAGGATCACCAGTCCGCCCAGGACGAAGGCCAAGGCAATCGGCACAGGTCTCAACAAATAGACCTGAATGTGTTTCCCGACAAGCAGACCGAACACCGCTGCGGGTGTGAAGGCGACGGCGATGTTCGCGACAAACCGCTGCGCCGCGCGGTCGGACAGTGCGTGATAGAGGACGGTCACGAACCTGACCTTGTACTCCCAGATGATGGCGAGCATCGCGCCTGTCTGGATCACGATCTCGAATACCCTGACTGTCTCACCGTTGAACGCGAGAAGGTCGCCTGCGAGAATCAAGTGGCCGGTCGAGGAGACAGGCACGAATTCCGTCAGGCCTTCGACGATCCCCATGACGAGAGCCTTCAGATAGAGGATGAGGTCCGGACTGGTTGGCGACATCGAAGCGAAGACCTCCGCTACGTGACGTCAGGGTCCATTCGCCTGGTGGGGACGAACCAGAGCGCGATGAGCGCCAGGCCAGCCAGCCCTGCGCCGAACACGAACGGCGCCGCTGGTGAGATGCGGTGCCAGAGGAGGCCCGCGATCACGCTCGCCGGAAGTGCCATCACGCCAACCGCGGCATTGTAGAGCCCGTAGGCCGTGCCTCGGCTCTCCTCCGGGACCAACTCGGCCACCATGGCCTTGGCCGCGCCTTCGGTGAGGGCATAGAACAGGCCGTAGAACGCGTACAAGCCCCAGATCATCCAAGGGCTGCGAGCCAGCGCAAAGCCCAGGTACGCCAACGCATACACCGCCCACCCGCAGGCGATCACACGCCGGCGACCGATCCGATCGGACAGCATTCCCGCGGGGATCGCGCCGGCGGCCGACACGAGGTTGAACAGCGCGTAGACCACCGGGATCAGGGCGATGGCGACTCCCACGTCTTGAGCGCGCAGGATGATGAACATGTCGGACGAGTTGCCGAGGGTGAACAGGAGCATGACGGCCAGAAAGCTGGCGAACGGCCCTCGGAGTGCGGCGAGCGAGATGCGCTGTTTCGTCACGGCCGCGTGACGTTCCCGCACAACGAGGCCGATGATGACCAGGGTCACGGCCGCCACCACCCCGCCGACGAAGAATATCCTGCGGTACTTGCCGGGACCGTCGGCCCAGAGACCCAGCATGCCGAAGGTCAGAAGCGGACCAGCCACCGAACCGAGCGTATCCAGCGTTCGCTGCACGCCAAAGGCGAAGCCGAGCTTGCGCCGCCCGGCCGAAGTGGCCACCAGGGCGTCGCGTGGCGCGTCCTTGAGGCCCTTGCCCACGCCATCGGTGAGCCGGAGGCCGAAGACGACCGCCCCCGAGCCGGTCACGCCCAACGAGAACCGCGCGGCTGCCGATAGCGCATATCCGACGAAGACGATGGCCTTTCTCTTTCCGAGGAAGTCCGATAGATAGCCGGCGCCGATCTTCATGAGGCTGACGACCGTCATCAGCGAGCCCTCGATCAGCCCGATGAACTCCTTGCTCAGGCCAAGGACCGAAGAATAGAAGATCGGCAGGATAGGTTGGATCATGTCCTGCGCGAACCCGCCGAAGAACGCCACCCAGCCCAAGGCCACGACGTTATGATCCGGCTCGGCGGGCGCGGCCGGCTCGTTTGGCGTCAGTTCCGCTTGCGTACCGATGTCCGTCACGAGAACGCTCCAACGCGATGAGGATACTGAGTCGTCGCCGCGTCGGGGAGGCCGGCCTGCGCGAAGACCGGAGCCCAGCTCAGTACCGTGAGATCATCGAGAAGATGCTGGCGGAGGTCACTCGCATCGCGCGAGTCGTCGACACGCATCTCATGGTGTTGCCGCCGACGCCGGTCGGACCCGCTCCGACGAGAACGCGTCGACCTCGCCCATTCGCCGCACCGAGATGATTGATGGCGCTGTCGCAGTGTGCGTCTTCACCGATTCGCTTCTGTCAGATATCACCAAGACCCCCGACACCCGCTCGCGACCTCACGGAACGATGACGACGCGACGTCCATCCAAGGCTGGCTGGATAGAGCCCTTCCCACGGATGTAACTGATCAGCGCGTCGATGCGCGGCTTGCCGGTGTCCTGAGTTTCGATGCCTCTTAGGGCGTAGCCGGCAAAGTACGAGTTGGTCACGCCGGAGTACGTCCGGTTGTCGTCGAGCGGCTCGCCCCCCACGGTCGCTTCCATCAGCTGGCGCCCCTGCACCCGGTACCGGATGCCAGATACAGCCGGCGTGTATCGTTGGAGGATCTGGCGGATTTGACGCCCGCTGGCCTTGAACAGGACCACCGTGTTGCTGAACGGGTCGAGCGTGATGAGATCGCCCCGGGTGATCGGTCCACGCAGCAGCGGCGCGCGGACCCCGCCCATGTTCTCCAGACCGATCTCGGCGTGGAACGTCTCCCGCACCGCGTCCGCCACCAGGTTGTATTCCGCCAGGTCATCGCCCCGGCTGCTGAACTCCGCCGCCGCCTGCCCAACGACCTCGCCGTACCGCGCGGAGATCGGCCGCCAGAATCGATCGACCACCGCTGCGACGGCCGGATCCTCGGAAATGTCCGCAGTCACCGAAATCAGACGCGCCCGGTAGCGTTCGACGTGCCAGACACCGTGTTCGTCCTTGTCGAACAGCAGATCCAACCGTCCAAGCTCGCCTCCCCACTGGTGAGCCTGCACGATGACCGTGCCGTTGACGGACCCCGCCTTCAATTCCTCGGAGTGCCACACGAGTTCCCCGGAAGGCAGGCGCGAATGGGAGTGCGCGCCGATGATCACGTCGATCTGCGGCACCTGCTCGGCGAGGCGCTTGTCCACGTCCTCGCCAGCATGCGAGAGCAGCATGATGATGTCCACCTGCGGGCGCAAGGCGGCCACTGTCTGTCGCGCGCTCTCGATCTCGTCGGTCACCTGGAACGCTTCCTTGCCAGCCGGGTAGGTGGCCGCCTCGTGCGTGATCAGCCCGAACACGCCGATCCGGATGGCGCCCAGCGTCTTGATCACGAACGGCGTCGCGACGGGTTTCCCCGTTGCGCGATCCGTGGCGTTGGCACACAGCGTCTGGAACTTCGCCATGGTCACGAGCTTGACCACCTGTGCGGCGGAGTTGTCGAACTCGTGGTTGCCCAACGTTCCCATGTCGTAGCCGGCCGCGTTCATGGCCGCGACGTCGGCTTCACCGTGGTACTCCATCGAGAACGGCGTGCCCTCGGAGTAATCACCGGCATCCACGAGCCAGGATGCCGTCTTACGGGAAGCGAGTTCCTCGCGGATCCGCTTGACGAGCGTTGCTTGCCGCGCGATTCCGCCGATGTCCTTGTACAGGCGCAACCTCTGGAGGTCCGGCCCTGAAGCCGCCGCGTCCGGATAGCTGAAGGGGCGCAGGTGACTGTGGGTATCGTTGGTGTGAAGTATCGTCAGGGAAATCGGGTCCGCCGCCACCGAGGCAGCGACGAGCAGCCCCACGACGAGCGGGACAAGCAGCCGGGCGAGCTCTCTCATCTGGTATCTCCGAGAACAATGTGAAAGGGGTGCTGGGCCAATGCCCTCTGCTGCTACAGCCAGTGCGGAATCACGTCGTCGAGCCGCGCAGCGCGATGGCGCTGTGCTTCCTCGATCGACATCGCCGGGTTCACGAACGCGATGCCCAACAAGCTGGTCAGCGCGGTGAAGGTCTCCGTGTTCCGGCGAAGTCCTGCAAACGCTTCCTGCCCGGGACCCACCGCCAGCACCATCGTGACGTCCGACGTGTGCGACGTGCCGGTCCAGCCTATGCCGGTGTAGTTGCCCAATACTTCGGCCAGGATGCCCAGAGCGTTCGCGTGCTGTTTGTTGATCTCCGTGGGGAGCGATTCGCCGGCGATCGCCGCCACGGTGGCGGCGTCCTGCGCGGACAGCGAAAGTCCGCACAGATCCCGAACGATGTCGCTCGCCCGCGACGCCGACACGCGCCCGCCGCTGTCGCGTTCCTGGCGGAGCCGCAGCAGGATCGAGCCAGACGATGCCTTGTGCCGTGCGAGGCTTTCGAGTCCCTTCGTGCTGCCCGCGTACTCCTCGCCGATGCCGTTCAACCCGGGATTGGAGTTGCCGTGGTCGCTCGTCACCACGACGAGCGTATCGCCGGTCTTCTTCGCGTACTCGAGCACCGCACCGAGCGCATCGTCGAAGGCCAGCATTTCCCAGAGGGCGCCCGCCGCGTCGTTCGCATGGGCTGCGTGGTCGACACGGCCACCTTCGACTTGAAGAAGAAAACCACGGCGCGCGCCGTGGAGCACGTCGAGTGCTCTCACCGCCATATCCTGCAGGCTCGGTACGGGCGCTTCTGTTGAAGGGGCCTGTTGCGCATCGATGACATAGGGAAGATGACCGTCGGCAAAGAGACCCAGGAGGCGATTGGGTCTGGTCGACACCGACAGCGCGCGGCGCGAATCACAGATGACATAACCAGCCGCGCGGAACTCCGAGAGAAGATCCCGCCGGTCCGCCCGACGCGCTCCGTCGAAGAATTGGCGGCCACCACCGAGGAGCACATCGACGGTGTTCAGGTACTGCGCGGCAATCGCGTCTTCCTGGTCACGCCTCGCCTGAATGGCGACGAATCCCGCCGGTGTCGCGTGAGTGATGGTCGTCGTCGTGACCAGTCCCACCCGAAGTCCGGCCTGCCGGGCCAGTATTCCGATCGGCGTCAGGCGCGTGCCGTTCGGCAGGACGTTCACGGCACCGTTGAACACGCGAGAGCCAGTGGCCCAGGCGGTCGACGCCGCCGAGGAGTCGGTCACCAGCGAACCCAGCGACGCCGTGTCGCACCAGCCGCGTGCAGTCCGCGCATCGCGCGCCAACGCCGCCCACCGCGTACCGCGGCCGCGAACCAGATTCGAGAACGGCTCGGCCAGTGAGGGAATCCCCGCACTCATTCCATCCGCCACCATGAAGACGATGTTCCGCGGGCGTGGCCCGGACGACGCCGTCACGCGGTCACCGGCCACGGCGCCGAGGACGCCCCCGGTTGCGATCAGACGAAACAGGTCTCGCCGGCTCGGGACCGACCTGTGTGCTGCCATGCGGGTATCCTCCCAACTGACGGCGTACGAGCAAACGCCTGGTGACGCCCGGAAAATCAAAAAACTTCTTCCAGGCAAACGCCTGAAAGGAGTCATTGGTCTCGCGACGCGAGACGTAGGCGAACTCCACCGCCGCGCCGAATTCACGCGATGCTACGCCCGAGCCGTACCACTGTCAACGAGAGCCAGCACCACGGGTGGGCTCGCAGGGGTATACTGGTCATCGAACGCATCGTCGGCGAAGGAGTTCGCCCGACCGAACCGCCGCCGCGGGGCGACTGATAACTCCTGTTGAGGGACAACCCTTGGCAGGAGTTTTTGTTCTTTCGGGTGGTCGAATGTCTGACCGGATCGGGAGCGCGTCGACCGCTGACGGTCGCTTTGGGCCGCCTGTCGCGGACGGTTCAGCGGAGTCGCAGCCGCCTGCACCGGTCGTCACCCTTCGTGACCTCAGCGTGCGGTACGGCTCCCATGTCGCACTCTCGCACGTAACCGTCGCCTTCCCGCGAGGCGCGACCGGGTTGCTCGGGCCCAATGGCGCGGGCAAGAGCACGCTGATTCTGGCGATCCTCGGGCTGGTCGCCCCGGACGCAGGCCGGATCGAAGTCTTGGGCCTCGACGTTGCCCGCGCGCCGGTGGAGGTGCGGGCGCGCGTCGGCTACGCGCCCGAGGCCGACGCGCGGCTTCCCGAGTTGAACGCCGTCTCGTCGGTCGCGTACTGCGGTGAACTGGCCGGCTTACCTCGTGACGATGCGATTCAACGCGCGCATGAGGTCCTCTCGTACGTCGGGCTCGGAGAAGGCCGCTATCGAAACGTGGAGACGTTCTCGACGGGGATGAAACAACGCCTCAAGCTCGCTCAGGCGCTCGTGCACGACCCGCAGTTGCTGCTTCTCGACGAGCCGACCAACGGCATGGACCCGCGAGGCCGCGACCAGATGCTAGAGCTGATTCGCCATCTCGCGCACAGCCAGAGTCTGAATATCATTCTCTCGTCCCATCTTCTGAAGGACGTCGAAGAGACCTGCGACTCAGTTGTCGTGCTCGATCAGGGGCACGTAGTCGGCGCTGGCCCGGTCGGAGGTTGGCACCTCGAAGGAGACGGGCTCTACGACGTTCGCATCAAAGGAGACGAAGCCGCGTTCGTAGACGCGTTGAGAGCTGCGGGCGTCCAGTGCGATGGCGCCGAGGCAGGACTGATGCATATCGTCGTTCGTGACGGCAACCCGCGGCCCGTGTTCGCCATCGCGAGCCGGCTGGGGGTCCAGATCCGCCACCTGCGCCCGCAGCTTCCGACGCTGGAGGACTTCTTTGCGCGACTGACGGACCACCGTCCGCGGTGAGAGGTCCTCCAGCGCGGCGGCATCGACAGAGGAGTCGCGAACGTGTGATGTGGATTTGTCGCGCCTGCATGCTGGTATTCAGCGTGGAATTGTCACAATGTCCACGCTGCGGTGAGGTGATGCTCAAAGAGCAGCGGACCTCCGAGGAAGAGCCCGCCCCTGGCATCGACTATCCGGACGAGCGGAGTCCGCGCAGGTAACTATCGACCCCGGCGGCCATACTTGGGGAACGCCTGGGCTCGGCTGGAGTTCGCGGATGGAACGTGAGTTCAACGTTGACCGTACGGCGGCGCGATCGGCGCCGGAGGAGAACATTCCCTTCCTCCTCCACGACGCCCGCGAGGACATCCTCTCCGGCCTGCTGGAGAATCCCGGCTTCACTGAGCGTCACCTGTGCCTGCTGCTCGGCCGCCGGGACCTCTCGATTGCTCTGCTCGAACAAATCGCCAGCCGCAAAGACTGGTTGGGCAGCTACCGCGTCCGGCGCGGGTTGGCGTTTCACCCGCGCGTCCCGCACCTCCTCGGCCTGCGCCTGGTTCGCGAGCTGTACGCGCCGGACCTCGTGGCGTTGACCCTTGCGGCCTCGGGCGCGCCGGCGCTGCGCCACCTCGCGGAGGAACTGGTCCTGTCGCGATTCGCACAACTGCCGCCGGCTCAGAAGGTGAAACTGTCGCGGCGGGGATCCCCGCGCATCATGGGCGCGCTGCTGGTCCACGGCGGCCTCGACGTGCTCTCCACCGTGCTCGACAGCCCGTTCCTCAACGAGGGCGAGGTGCTCAGAGCGCTTACCCGCCCCATGCTGCCCGGAGCCGTTGTCGCCGCCATCGCCGGGCACGGGCGCTGGTCACACGTGTACGGCGTGCGCCTGGCGCTCGTGCGCCACCCTCAGGCGCCGCTCTCACAAGTGCTCGCCTTCCTGCCCAGCATTGCCACAACGGACCTGCGCGCCCTGTGCGAGGGTTCGGCCGTTCCGGGGCATGTGCGAGCCCACATCCGTCGCGAGCTCTCACGCCGAGGCCAGCACCGCCCTGCGGGAGGCCCGCGCGACGACGGCATCACTCGGGCGTAAAGCCAGGCTCACGGCGCTCGCCCCACGGCCAGTGCGCCGCACGGGCGAAGGCGGCAGTGGTCCGGCCGGGAGACGGTCGCGCCGCACGCCATGCGACATGGTCGGCAGGCCGTACGGCTGCGAGGATCACCGCGACACCGCCAGAACGAGGACGATCACCAGCGCGACGAAGCCATACGCGACGTAGGCGTTCAGCCGCCCGTGGTGCATTCCTGCCAGCACGTTCGCGATCCGTATCGCCCCGAACCGCAGCGGCGCCACGACCCAACGATCGACGACGTGGCGTTCTTCCCGCTCGCGGCGAATGGCCGCGCGGAAGTGCTCGGCCACCGTTTCACGCGTCTCGGTCGTCGTCGGCCGCAAAATGGCGTCGAAGATCACACGCACCGGATTGGAGAAGCCCGTCGCCGTATAGGTCATCTCGGGCAACAGGCGCCCAATGCCGCCGTCCCAGCGTGGCTGGCGCACGACGTCCCGATGACGCGCGAGGCCGAACCGCACCGCCGCGTACGTGACGCCGAGCAGGGCGAGCAACACGGGGAACATGTAGGACGTGGACATCGCAAACACGACCGGGTTCTGAGCGCCACCTCGGTGCATGACGATCAGGCCTTGCCCGGGCACCAGATGTTGCCCCACCTGCGCGCCGAGATCGTGGAACTCCGCGACGAACGCCGCGGGGAGCTGGGCACTCGCGGGCGCGAAGAACGGCGGGACGAGCGCCTGCTCGGCGCTGGCTCCCGTCGACGGCACGAGAACTCCACTCAAGATTGACATGACGAACGTGGGGGACACGCCGAGCAGGAGGCAGAGCATCGCCAGCAGACCCATGGGCGCAGTCATGGAACGGGGAGCTTCCGAGGCCTGTTCGGCAGAGCCGGAGCGCGACATGCCGAGGAATCCCATGGCGAACGCTTTGACGAAGCAGGTGACAGCCAGGGCGGCGGTCAGGGCCAGGCCCGCGCCGCACACGGCGAAGAGCACCTTGACGGCAACGGATGGGAGTTCGCCGATGCGCAACAGCGTCTGCAACATGAGCCATTCACTGACGAACCCGTTGAACGGGGGGAGCGCCGCAATGGACAACGCCCCGGCCAGGAAGAACAGGCTGGTCCAGGGCATGCGCCGAACCAGACCGCCCAGCAGATCGAGGTCGCGCGTGCCCGCCGTTGTGTCTACGGTGGCGGCACCGAGAAAGAGCAGCGCCTTGTACAACGAGTGGTTCGTCATGTGGTAGAGCGCGGCGACGAACGCGATTGCGGCGAGCACCGGGTGCCCTGCGGCGGCGAACACCAAGCCGGCCCCCAAGCCGACCGCGACGATGCCCACGTTCTCGATCGAGCTGTGCGCGAGCATCACCTTCAGATCGTTCTCCGTCGTCGCGTACAGGATGCCGACGAATGCCGAGATCGTCCCGATCACGAGGACAATCACTCCCGGGCCCAGGGACGCGACGGGCAGCAGGTCCAGGTTCAGGCGCACGATGCCGTACAATCCCAGGTTCAGAATTGCGCCCGACAGAACCGCCGAGACGTTCCCGGGAGCGGCGGGGTGCGCGCGCGGCAGCCAGGCGTTGAATGGAACCAGCCCTGCCTTGACCCCGAAGCCGAAGAACGACAGAAGAAACACGGCCCAGCGCGTCCCCTCGCCCAGCCGCGACGCCGACGCCTTCAGCGACGGGAAGTCGAGCCCGCTGGCCGGTGCGGCGAGCAGCAGCAGCGCGACGACAACCGCGAGCGTGCCCGCCTCACCCATCGCCAGCATCATGTAGGCGGCGCGTGTACGCGTTTCCTCCCGATGTTCGAAACTCACGAGAAGATAGCTGAGGATGGACATCACTTCCCAGGCCAGCAGGAACAGGAGCACGTCGCCGGCAAGGAAGATCAAGACGATCGAGCCGAACAAGGCCAGATACCAGACATTGAACACGCGCAGGTCATAGTGATGCAGGTACCGCCCAAGATAGCCGGACGAGAACACCGAGGCGGGCAGGAAGACGAGCGCTGCGACGATCAGAAAGACCGCCGACAGCGGATCCAGCGCCAGACTCAAGGTCCCGAGCCCGGACACCGTCCAGAGTGTTCCATGGAACGTCTCTGCCGTGCGCAGGACAATTGCGCCAGCCACGAGCACTGCGATGGCGCTGGTGCTCCCGAACCACGCCAGCGCCGTCGGGCACCGGCGCTCCGGGATGAACGGCGCGGACGCAATCCCGCCGGCACAAATCCAGAACGCGACCTGCAGCACGACTGGAACGTTCATCGTGTACCCTCAGTCCTTCAGCGCTGCCTCGAGACTCGAATCGCGTTCAGCAGACCCGGTCGTCGACGCGGGCCTTCGGCCGGCCGCCAGGAGCAAACCATCCAGGATCGCCAGCGGGGGCGGCGGTTGCCCCGGAACCTCCACATCGACCGGCAGCAACTCGCCGACACCGCCCCCACAGGCAAAGCTGGGGCCGAACACACTGCCCGAGAGCGCGCACGCCCCCACCGCGATGACCCGTTTCGGCGTGGGCATTGCGCGGTAGGCCTTCACGAGGGGCGCGCGCATGTGATCGGTCACCGGCCCGACGACCAGCAGCAGATCCGCCTGCCGTGGCGTCGGCGTGATGAAGAACCCGAGCCGGTGCAGGTTGTAGTAGGGACCGCTCAGCTGCCGCACCTCGTTCAGACACGCTCCGCAATCGCCCGCATCGACCACGAGGATGTGCACTGAGCGCCTGAACGCCCGACCGAATGACCGTCCACCGGTCGACTCGCGCGCCGTCGCCCTGGCCCACCGATATCCGTCGTCCCAGGCGATCGGCATGCCTGCCTGGCGCACGCAGCGGAAGCAGTGGATGCAGCGACGGTCATCGACCACGACGCCGCGATGCGCCTGGGCGAGCGCGCCGGTGGGGCAGAGGGCAACCAGGCAGCGCGCCTGCGCCTCGTCGCAGTGCCCTCCCACCGGCAACCCCGGCGATACGCCGGGGGTGGTGTCGTCACGCGCAGGGTACCGGGTCGTTCTGATTCCGCTGAGCAGCCCCTTGAGAACCCATTGACTCATCGCGGCCTTTCCACAGCGACCGAGTATCGTTCATCGATCGTTTTCCGCGATCGAGAGGTCGAACGTCGCGAGGATGATCGGGAAATCCTGAAAAGCGAACTGCTCCGCGGCCAGATGGAAGCCGTGCCAGTTGGCAAACGACGGCGTCATCAAATGGTATCGAGCGATGCGTCCGTCGTCGCCGATGCGCAGCCAATGAAACGCCGGGCCGCGAGGCGCTTCGACCCACCCCAGGGCCGCGCCGGGCCTGACGTCCACTTCCGCCAGCACATCTCCGTCAGGCAGCGACTCGACGGCTTGCTGCATGATGCTCACCGACTGTCGCGCTTCGGAAAACAGCACGCGGAGCCGAGCGTACCCGTCTCCTTCCGGTTCCGACGGTACGTCGAATGCCAGACGCTCGTACCGCGCGTACGGCTGGTCGCGCCTCAAATCGGCGGTGTCGCCGGAGGCACGCGCGACAGGTCCAACCAGCCCGTAACCGCGCGCCGCATCCTGAGACACCGTTCCCACTTCCTCCAGGCGGTCGAGAAAGCTGCTCGAGGTGCGGAGCATGCCTTCCAGGTCGTTCACGCCCTTCGAGATGGTCCGCGCATCGGCCACCGCCGCGTGGCACAGCGAGTCACCGAAGTTTCGACTCAGGCCGCCGGGAATGGCGACGCCGAACAGGTAACGATGACCGGTGAACCAACCGGAGAGTCGCAGCAGCTGTTCCTCGAGCATTGCGGCCTGGCTGGCGGCGACGACAAGCGATGTTGACTCGCAGATCTCCTGGATCGCGCCGACGTGGTGACGGAAGCGCTCGAGTTCGGCGAGCAGGACGCGCAGCACGCGCGCCCGCGGTGGCACCGCGACGCCGGAAATCGTCTCGACGGCCTGGCAGTATGCCAGGGCGTGGGCGAAACCGGTCGTGGCCGCAAAGCGCTCCGCCAGCAAGACCGCATCGGCCACCGTGCGCCCTTCGACGAGCTTCTCCACCGCGCGGTACTTGTAGAACAGGCGCCGGACCGTGCGGATGACGTCCTCGCCGACGGTCTCCAGCAGGAAGTGAACCGACTCGGTGACACCGCCGAATATCGGTCCGATCGGCATCCCGAACGCGCCGGGCGCTTCGACGACGCGCCGCGGCCGCCAGTGGATATCGGGTTCCCGCCGGAGCACCGGCTGGCCGCCGTCAAAGGCGTGTCGCATCGGCTCCAGGTTCTCGTGCCACCGATCGTTGTGAAGGACGAAATCGCCGAGGCGCGGGTGGCCCTCGAAGTTCAACCCAAAGAGGTCTTCGGCCTCCCGCTCGTGCCAGTCGGCGGCGTAGAGGAACGAACTGACGCTTGGGAACGTGGGCTTGCTCAGCGGCTGACGCACCAGGAGGTGGACCCAGCCGGCGCTGCGCTCGCGGTAGAACACGTACCGGAGCTCCCAGGCGGAGGACGTTTCTTCCACGACCAGCCCGGCGAAGCGAAACGGCGTGTCGGAATCGAGCCATCGGCAGATGGCGTTCAGATCCTCTACCGCGCATTCCACGTCGCACACCGATCGTTCCGCGTCGAGGCGCATCCGGGTCCGCTCGGCCCACGGTCCCTGCGCGAAAGCCTGCAGGTCGGTCATCGTCATCACGCTCACCGCTCGAGCGCCGAGGCGCCCAGACGCAACAACTCCTGTATCGGCGGCGGGAGGTAGACGCCGAGCGCGAGCACCAGCAGGGCCGCGACGGACAGGGCGACCACGCACGTGGCGGGCAGACGCACCGTCCGCCCGGCGTCGCCGGCCGCGGCGCCGAAGACCATGCGGTTGACGTGGAGGAGCACGCCGAAGAACCCGATGGCGACAAAGACCACGAGCAGGCCGACGACGAGGTAACGTCCTTGCGCGATCCCCGCCCGGAAGATCGAGAACTCGCTGAGGAAGACCGCGAACGGCGGCGCGCCGGCGATCGCGAGGCCACCGAACAGCAGGCTCGCGCCGGCGACCGGCGAGGTCCGAATCAGCCCGCGCGCCGAGGCGATGTCGCGCGTGCCCAAGGCGAGCAGGGCGGCGCCGGCCGCGAAGAAGCAGAACGACTTCGCCAACGCGTGACTCAACGCCTGGTACAACGCTCCATAGCGGGCGGCGGAAGTGCCCAGTGCCGCCGCCAGCAGGATGATGCCCATGTGCTCGACGGTCGAGAACGCGAACATCCGCTTGTAGTCGCGCACCTGGAGCAGCAGGAACGCCGCGACGCCGACCGAGATCAGGCCCAGCGCCGCCGCCCATCCCATGCCGTGCCCGCCGGGCACGGCGGCGACGACCGGGAACAGGCGCAGGATCACGTAGAGCACGGCGGTCGTCTCGACGCCCGACAACAGGGCGCAGACCGGCGAAGGCGCCTGGCTGTGGGCGTCGGGTAGCCAGGTGTGCATCGGCGCGAGACCGACTTTCGTCCCGAGGCCGACGAGAATCAACGCGAAGGCCACCTGCAACAGGACGGGCGGCATCCGGGGCGCCGCGGCGACCAGGCCGCTCCACGTATAGGTCCCGCCGCCGGCGGCCTCGACGGCCGCAAACAGCACGAGGAAGCCGAGCAAGGCCACGGCGGCGCCCATGAGCGAGAGCACGATGTACTTCCAGGCTGCTTCGAGGGCCTCGTGCGTGTTCTCGAACGACACGAGCAATGCCGAACACACCGTGGTCAGTTCCACGACGATCCATACCAGCGCCGGGTCCACGAACACCGGGATCGCGAGCATCGAGAACATGAACAGGTTGAAGTTCGCGTAGTACACGCGCAGGCGTGGCGGCTCCGGGGCGTGCACGGACATGTATCCCAGCGAGAAGCACGCGGACGTGACGCCGACGACGGCGATCAACAGAAGCACGAGGGCGCTCAGGCCGTCCACGGCGATCCAGTGCGGCAACACGACCACCGACCCCGCCGTGACGACGCGCTGCGCGAGCCAGATGCTGGCGAGGAGCACAGCGACGCACGAGACGAGCGTGGCGGTCGGCCCGAGGCGAGGCGGGCGTGGCGCAGACAGGGCGGCTGCAAGGAGCGGCGGGACGAGCAGCAGGATCACTTCCACGAAATCGCCCCCTCTCGCGTCGCGCCGGTGGCCTGTTCTTTCAGCCGGGCGAGCGCGCCGACCTGCGTGGTGCCGACGTGCTGGTGGACCGCGCGAATCAACACGCCGGAAATGAAGACGATGATCAGGCCGTCGGTCGCGATCGCCAGTTCGACGAGCAGCGGAAGCGTGCGTGCCAGGCTGATGCCCGCAAAGAACGCCCCGTTCTCCATGGCCAGGAGGCCGACCAGCAACGGCACCGCTTCGCGGCGCACGGCGAGCGTGAACGCTCCCAACAGGAGCGCGGCGAATCCGATCGGCATGTTCGAGCCCCGGAACTCGACGGCCACCGCCTCTTGCATCGGGACAGTCAGGAAATAGGCGAGGACGGCGATGGCCAGGGCGAGCAACAGCGAGGTGGGAATGTTCCACACCTGCTCGATCTCGCGCCGGGTATACACCTCCTCGTGCACCGTGCGCCGGAGAATCCAGGGAATGATCACCGGCTTGGCGATGATGTTGACGAGCGCGACTCCGTACAGGTGCCAGGAGCCGTACCGGACGCCGAGGAGGCCGGCCGAACACGCGAGCAGGAGCGATTGCACGACGAACAGCGTGATAGAGGCTCGTGCCTGTCGGGCGGCGACGATCCCGAACGCCGTGAGCAGGAACAACCCGCCAGTCAGCGTATTGAGCGAATCGAGCACCGGGATTGCGATCGGGCCGCCCATGGCCGTTCGCTCCTTCACGCCGAGAACACGCGCATGATCATGGCGGCCACCGAAGTGATGAAGGCGCTGCCCATGAATTCCGTGATGCGGAACAATCGGAGCTTGGCCAGCGACGACTCGACGACGACGAGCACGAGCACGAACGCGAACACCTTGCAGAGCAGCAGGGGAACCGCGAGCAGCACGTCGCCGACCGCCACACGGTCTGCCAGCCCCCAGGGCGTCACGAGCACGTTGAGGAAGATGCAGATCAGGACGAACAATTTCATGTGTCCGCCCCATTTCATGAGCGCCGCGCCCTTGCCCGAGTACTCCAGCATCTTCGACTCTTCGATCATCGCGAGCTCGAAGTGCCCCGACGGATTGTCGACCGGAATCCGGCCAGCCTCGGCGAGGATCAGCATGAAGAACGCGGCCATGAGCAGCACGTGCGACGGCGCGACGAAGTTGGCGGGCGGCGACATCCACCGTTTCTGCACGATGTACGGGATGGTCGAGTCCGCGACGAACGCCACGGTGAAGAACACGATGATGAACACCGGTTCGGCAAGGAATCCCACCATGCGGGTCCGGCTCGCGCCCATCGGGCCGTACGGGTTGGCGGTGTCGACGGCGGCGAGCGCCTTGAAGAAGCCGCCGAGCGCGAGCACGAAGCCGCCGCCCACCATGTCGGCCATGAAGGCGAAGAACAGCGGGTAGCTCGTGAGCACCGGAATGAGGAGCGTGACGAAGATCGGGGCGACCAGCGCGACGTAGGGCGCCACGCGGAAGATCCGGGAGCTCTCCTCGGCGACCACTTCGTCCTTGTGAAAGAGCTTCCAGAGGTCGAAGTACGGCTGGAAGACACTGGGGCCGCGTTTCGACTGGACGATTTCCTCGAGCCGATTGAGGACGCCAACGACCAGGGGCGCCAGACCGGCGACCACGAGGACTTGGAGGACGTTGAACAGGATCCGCTGGCCCATATAAGGAAAAACTCCTTCCAGGCGCTGCCTGAAAGGAGTCATCGGTCCCGCGCGGGCGGGACGTTGGCGAACTCCACCGCCACCGAGCCAAACGTCATTTGATGCTACCGCCGCTGCGCGGGTGTGTCAACCACGGAAGCGCCGCTCCACCGGGCCGCCACAAACGCATGCCGTTCAGCCGAATTGCGCCGCCGGTCCCAACCGCTCCTCGATTCGCATCAGCTGGTTGTATTTGGCGACGCGCTCCGAGCGCGCGAGCGATCCCGACTTGATGAAGGCCGCCCCAGTCGCCACCGACAGATCGGCGATGAACGGGTCCTCCGTATCTCCGGACCGATGCGACACGATCGTCCGATAACCGCCAGCATGGGCCGCCGCAATCGCGTCCAGCGTCTCTGAAACGGTGCCGATCTGATTCAGCTTGACGATGGTCGCGTTGGCGACACCGTCTGCGATCGCCCGGCGAATGATGTCGGGGTGCGTCACGAACAGATCGTCCCCGACCAGCATCACGTTCGTTCGCAACCGAGCGGTCAGGCGCTGCCACCCCGCCCAGTCGTCGTCGGCAAGCCCGTCTTCGATGGAGATGATCGGAAACCGGGCGGTGAGTCGCTCGAGCAGTTCCACCATCTCGTCGCTGCTCACGCTCGGCTGACGGCTCTTGTGAAAGGCATACTGATTCCGAGCGTGGAGCTCGCTCGCGGCCACGTCTATCGCAAGGGAGATGTCGACCCCGGGACGGTATCCCGCGCGCTCGATCGCGGACACGAGCATCGAGAGCGTTTCCTCGGGAGTCCAGAAATCCGGCGCGTATCCTCCCTCGTCGCCGACGGCGGTGACGTGGCCGACCGACGTCAACAAGCTCTCCAGCACGTAGAAGACCTCCGCGCCCCATCGAACCGCTTCCCGAAACGAAGGCGCGCCGTGCGGCACCAGCATGAACTCCTGAAAGTCGAGCGGGTTCGCCGCGTGCGCCCCGCCGTTGATCACATTGATCATCGGAACCGGAAGGCGCGGTTGCCCGACCGCGAGGTATTCGTACAGCCATCGATTGGTGCTGGCCGCTGCGGCGCGGGCCACGGCCATCGACACGCTGAGGATGGCATTGGCGCCGAGCCTGGACTTGTCGGGTGAGCCGTCCGTGTCGATGAGTACTCGATCGACACGCCGCTCGTCGCACGCGTCGAGACCGCGAATCGCGCGTGAGATCGCGACGTTGACGTGATCGACCGCGTGCAGCACACCTCTTCCTGCGAAGCGCTTCAAATCCCCGTCGCGCAGTTCGCGGGCTTCCCGGGTGCCCGTCGAGGCACCGGAAGGCACCGAGGCTCGCCCGAGGCTGCCGTCGTCGAGGAGGATCTCGGTTTCCACCGTGGGACGGCCGCGCGAGTCGAGAATCTCTCTCGCGTGAACGATATCGATCAGCGCCATCACGGCCTCCAGACTCTCTCGAACGGCCGTCAATACAACTGCTTCTCGCCCGCCAGCAGGACCAGCCCCTCGCGGTACGCTCTCGACTCCTCGTCCGAGAGAAGCACGCGGCGCCGCGCGTCGAATTTCAACCCGTATTCCTGCATCGCCTCCGCGACCTCGATGAACCGAGTGCTCTCCCTCTGGATCACTGCGTCCGCTGTGGCGGCATCGAGGCGCGCGACGACGCGCTGCAGGTGCAGCAGGCACAGCCAGCCCGAGGCTGCGAACGTCGATCGGCCACCCGCGGTGCTGAGGCGGGCAGCGGCACGCGTGACCGCCCGCTCGTCCGCCGAGTCGCGAACGTCGCACACCGGGCACGCCTTCGAACGGGACACCAGACCCGCAATCCGCTCGCGGATTGCCATCGGAGACCCGCCCACCAAGTCCAACAGTCGCTTTCCGACCTGCTCCAGCAACGGCGGGTATGCGGCGCAGAGCCCCCGCGGCGAAGAAAGGCCCTCCAGTTCCCACGTGTGCGGCGGACACAGTCCACCGATGGCCGCGAAGCGGGCGCGCGTGTCCCTGTCGGCCGAGATGGCGTACTGATACTGGCTCAAGAAGTCGAACACCGCACTCGCTACCTCTGCACAGATGGGACACGTGTCTCTCCGGCCCCAGCTCGTTCCTGTTTCCGATGACACGTCAACGGTCGCTGGCTTCGAGGCGTCGATCTCTTCGGCACGGGTCGCTTCCAATTCCTTGCTGACGTCGGCGTGGAGGTGAGGGGTTGGGCGTGGCGCTGACGCAACCTCCTCGGGAACGTCCTGGTTCTCGAGCAATGCGCTCCTCAGCGAGATGAGGCGGTCGTGAATGCGATCGATCTCCAGGTGGTCGCCGGCGGGCGCCGGATGACCGAACGACGACATGCTCTCGTCGGGTCGAACTCCGAGCGCAGTCTCGATGCGTTTTCGCTCGGCCGATAACGCGCCGGCGGACGCCACGTCGATCGCGCAAATGAAGGCGCCCAGGTAGTCGCCCAGTGCGCGTTCGACGTCTCCCAGCGTCGTCGCCATGTCCTGCGGGATCCGGCGGCGCAGCTGCCGCACGCTCAACGCCCGCGCAACACGGCGCGGCAACGGGACGAGCGCCGCCAGCTCGAGCGAGGCGTCGTGTGTCGGCGTGACACCCGCGGTCGCCTCCATTTCGAACGGCCGCGCAGCGAAGGACGGCGTCTCCTCACCCGGTTGGACGCCCGCAGACAGATTCCCGGTGCCGACGACTTCGGCGGCGATCTCGCTCGGGCGATGGAGAATCGCGCCGATCAGACCCTGCGCCGCGCTCGCGATGTCCGCGGCGACTCGTCGAACGCCGTCCGCGTGCTCGTCGATCGCGCGGGCCCTCAGCTCCGCGAGCCGATCGTCCAACCATCGACGCCCGGATTCAGCCAGATCCCACCGGCGTGCTTCAGCCTGCACATCGTCGTTCAACGCGCTTCGCGCCGCCGCCTGCATCGTCGCGAGCGCCGGGGCCAGGACCGCGTCGTGCCAGTGCCTTGCGTGATCTTCGAGCGACTGGACCGCAGCGCGGCGTTCCGCCTCGAGTGCGTCCAGGCGCTTCGCGAGCCGCTGAGCAAGGTCCGCCCTCACCTCGGTCCGGTCCGCCGCGTGCCGCCGCAAATCGACCATGAACCGGGCGCGGTCGAGCGCCTTCAGCGCGCGGTCGAGCACGGCGACGAGGAGCACGTGTTCGTGCTCCTCGCCGAGGAACTGCGCCAGCGCGTCCTCCAGAGCCGGCAGACCGCTGGCCGCAAGCAAGGCGGGATCGGACCGCGTCCGAGCGGCGAGGGCATGCGACGACGACAGCGGAAACACGCGCGGTTGCAGGGAACCCAACCGCTCCGCGAGCATGCGCTGGACGAAGGCCGTCATCTCGGCACGGGCAGCCGGGTCGAGCTGGTCGACCTTGTTCAACACGAAGAAGAACTTGCGGACGTGTGCGCGGACAACATCGAGGAACCCGAGCTCGAACTCGGACAGTGGGGCGTCGGCAGCTGTCACGAAGACGACCGCGTCGGCCTCGGGCAGGAATGCGAGAGTCGTCTCGGTGTTCCGCGTGTGCGCGGAGCCGACTCCCGGCGTGTCGATGAAGCGGAGCCCGCGCCGGAGAAACGACGCGGGTACCTCGATGGCTGCCGACAGCACACGTTTCCGGTTGCCGGGATTGCCCGGTTCGGTAATGAACTGCGGCAACTCGCTCAGAGGAATCTCGTCGGGAAAGTGCTGCTCTTCACGCTCAATCCAGGCACGCTCGATCGCGCCGTGTCGAAGCGACGTGACGACCGACGTCACGGGGAGGGCGCCGACCGGCAGCAGAGGCCGACCCAGGATGGCATTGATGAGCGTGCTCTTCCCGCGCGCGAACTGGCCGACCACGGCGAGTTGGAATCGATCTTCGGCCAGGCGCGCCAGGAGGTCGGTCACGACCGTCTCACTGTCCCCGGTGTACGGCCGGCTCAGGCGCTGAACGTCCCGAACCGCCTCGGCGACTGCCTGCTTCGCTCGAATATACGAGCGAAGCGGCGGCTCCCCTTCCCCACGTGCCACAGCGATCTCACGCTCGGCCGCCGCATCCTCGCTGCCCATACATGTTGCATCCGATATCGGGTCCTTACGAACCCCCGTACCGCGCCTGGTCGCCCAGTTCTTCCTCGATCCGCATCAACTGGTTGTACTTCGCGACGCGTTCGGAACGTGCCACCGATCCGCTCTTGATGAACTCCGCGCCGAGCGCGACCGAGAAGTCCGCGATGAACGTGTCTTCGGTTTCGCCGGAGCGGTGTGACACCACCACGCGGTAGCCGGCCGCGTGCGATACGTCGATCGCTTCGACGGCCTCGGTGATCGTCCCGATCTGATTCAGCTTGATGAGCGTGGCGTTGGCGATCCTCTCGGCGATGCCCTTCCTGATGATGGCCGGATTGGTCACGAAAATGTCGTCGCCGACGAGCATGATCTTCGAGCCGAGGCGCTCGGTGAGCAGCCGCCAGCCGCTCCAGTCGTTTTCCGCCAGTCCGTCTTCGATCGACATGATGGGGAGCGTGGTGACGAGCCCGGCATACAGGTCCACCATGTTGGCGGGTGTGAACCGTTGCCCGCCCGCCTTGTGGAACACGTAGCTGCCGTCCTCCCACAGCTCGCTTGCCGCCGGATCCAGCGCAAGGCTCACGTCCCTGCCGGGGCGGTAGCCGGCCTTCTCAATGGCCTTGACCTGCGCGTCAAGCGCCTCTACGGGCCGCCGGAAGTTCGGCGCGTAGCCGCCTTCGTCTCCGACGGAGGTCGGATGCCCGCTCGCCTTCAGCAACGCTTTCAGCGCATGGAACACCTCGGCGCTCCAGCGGATCGCCTCTCGGAACGTCGGCGCGCCGGCCGGCACCAGCATGAACTCCTGGAAGTCGAGCGTGTTCGCCGCGTGGACGCCGCCGTTGACGACGTTGATCATCG